>ERZ1645185.364-NODE-364-length-19208-cov-9.318697_pt1 | contig 19208 bp, 13 predicted proteins | sample MGYA00575351_ERZ1645185 | MGnify/ENA primary metagenome ERZ1645185 (study PRJEB40838, sample SAMN11284767) | freshwater sediment metagenome | isolation source: river sediment | host: Sediment | place: India: Jana village, Kanpur | collected 2015-12-17 ...
TCAGACGCGCAGGTACAGGCCGCGCCGGTCCATGGCGAGGATCGGGGCCGCCACCAGCGCCAGGAACAGGGTGATGACGGCGAATGTCGCCGCCGCGGGCGGCAGCAGCCGATAGGGAAAGGTCAGGCTGTCCCAGTGCAGCAGCGGGGCGGCCAGCTCGTGCAGCACATAGGCCGTGATCGCGTTCCGGCCAAAGGCCGTCGCGATGTTCCGCACCGGGCCGGGATCGAAACGGGCATGCAGCAGCGCCGCCAGCAGCAGCGTCAGCCCGGCGGACAGGGCGACGAAACTGCCCGTCCACAGCGCCTTCACCACGGGCAGCCAGGGCGCCCACAGCAGCGCCACGCCCACCAGCGCCGCCCCCGCCAGCGCCAGCGCCCGCGCCGCGCCGGGGCGACGCATCCGTTCGGCCGCCAGCGTGCCGATCAGCGCCTGCGCCAGGGCCGGCAGCGTCCCGGCGATCCCTTCGGGATCAAACCCCAGCGGCCCCTTCACATAAAGAAACGAGCCCAGCAGCGCGCGATCGAGCCAGCTGCCGAAATCCTGCCCCGGCGCCCACAGGTCGGTCGGCGTGCCGTCCGGCATGGGGATCAGCAGCAGCCCCCAGTGGCCCAGCAGCAACGCCAGGATCAGCCCGGCCCTCGCCCGCGCAGACAGGCGCGGCGTCAGCAGCGCCGCCAGCGCATAGACGAGGGCGATGCGCTGCAGCACGCCGGGCAGGCGCGGGGCCTGCGCCCAATCCGCCAGCCAGTGCATGTTCGTCAGCAGCAGGCCGATCAAAAGCAGCCGCCCGCTCCGCCACAGGATGTCCCGCGCGCCCGGCGGCGGGGCCAGCACGACCGACATGCCGACGATGGTGAGGAAGGCCGGGAACATCAGGTCGGGCAGGCGGAACCCGGCCCAGTCCGCGTGCAGCAGCATGGTCGGAACCGCGTGGCTGCCCGAAAGCCCGGCGGCCGCGTTCACCAGGATCATGCCCATCACGGCCAGGCCGCGCAGCATATCCACCGATGGTGTGCGCGGCGGGCGCGCCGGATCAGATGGCAAGCCGGGCGGCATCCGGGCCCAGGATCAGGTGGACAACAGCGGGTGCGGGCCGGGCAATGGCGCGCACGCCCGCCGCCTTCAGCGCTGCTTCGTCCAGCGCCGCCGCATCCGCCAGTTCCACCCGCAACCGGCTGGAAGCCGCGTGATACGCCTTCACATTGGCCCGCCCGCCCAGCGCCGCCAGCAGAGCGGCAGATTCCAGCGCCGCCGCCGGGGCCGCGCCCGGCGCGACAGCGGGCGACGGCGCAGGCGTCGCGGCGGGCGCCCCGGCGGCCGCGCGCATCTCGGTCGCCACAAGATCCGCCATCGGGCCCAGCACCACCTGCACGGCGCGCGGGCCGGGGCGCACGATCCCCTTCGCGCCCAGCGCCTTCAGCGCCGCCTCGTCCACCGCAGCCGGATCGGCCAGCATCAGGCGAAGCCGGGTGGTGCAGGCATCGATGGAGAGCAGGTTTGCCGCCCCGCCAAGCGCCGCCACAAAGGCCGCACCCCTGTCACCGGCCGGTGATGCGATCGTCGCAACCGCCTCCTCCTCGCGCCCCGGCGTCTTCAGGTCGAAACGGCGGATCACGAAGCTGAAGACCGCGTAATAGAACAGGAAGAACCCAAGGCCCACGGGCAGCAGCAGCAGCGGCTTCGTCGCCTTCCCGAAGTTCAGCACATAATCGAACAGCCCGGCGGAAAAGCCGAAGCCCAGCCGCACGCCCAGCCAGTCCATCAGCGCCATGGAGGCGCCCGTCATCAGCGCGTGCAGCGCATAAAGCAGCGGCGCGAGGAACATGAAGCTGAACTCGATCGGCTCGGTCACGCCCGTCAGGAACGAGGTGAGCGCCATGGACAGCAGCATGCCGCCCACCGCCGCGCGCCGCTGCGGCAGCGCGGCGCGATACATGGCAAGGCAGGCCCCCGGCAGGCCGAACATCATCACCGGGAAAAAGCCCGACATGAAGGCCCCCGCCGCCGGATCGCCGGCGAAGAAGCGCCTCAAGTCCCCCGTCACGCCGTCGAAATTCCCCAGCAGGAACCAGACGACATTGTTCAGGATATGGTGCAGCCCCGTCACGATCAGCAGCCGGTTCAGCGCGCCATAGGCGAACAGCCCGAAGCCGCCCGACTCCGCGACGGCGAGGCTCAGCCGGTCCATCCCCGACGTCACGGACCCAAGCGCCAGCCCGAACGTCAGGGCCACCCCCAGGCCCGCGAGGCCGGAGAGGATCGGAACGAACCGCCGCCCGCCGAAGAAGGACAGATAGTCAGGCAGGCGGATGCCGGAAAAGCGGTTGTAGAACCAGCCCGCCAGCAGGCCGGACAGAAGGCCGATCGGCACGCTGACCTTGGCGACTGCCTGCTGCGCCTCTGCCGTGGCGTCCGGCCCGGTCAGGATCAGCGCCTGCATTCCCTGCGTGGCGACAAGAAAGCCCAGCGCCCCGGCAAGGCCCGCCGCCCCATGATTGTCCTTCGCAAGGCCGACGCCCACGCCGATGGCGAAGATCAGGCCCAGGTGATCGAAGATGGCGGCCCCGGCCGCCGCGACGAAGGGGATGTCCAGCAGGTCGGGCTGGCCCAGCCGCAGCAGCAGCGCCGCAACCGGCAGCACCGCGATCGGCAGCATCAGGGCCCGGCCCAGCGGCTGCATCCGTTCCAGCAACCCTCTCATGCGGCTTCCTCCAGAAGGCCCAGGCGGCGAACGGCCGCCGCATCCGGGGCGGCCAGCGCCCGCGCGGCCAGCGCGCGGCACTGCGCCATCGAAAGGCCGCGCACGGCCGCCTTCGTCTCCGCGACGGCGGCGGGCGGCACCGAAAGCTCGGTCAGGCCAAGCCCGATCAGGATCGGCACGGCCTGCGGATCCGCGGCAAGCGAGCCGCAGATGCCCACCCAGCGCCCGCGCGTCGCCGCCCCCGCCACCGTCTGCGCGATCAGGCGCAGCACGGCGGGGTGCAGCCCGTCCAGCGTGGCCGCCACCGCCGGGTTGGTCCGGTCTGCGGCAAGCGCATATTGGGCAAGATCGTTGCTGCCGATCGAAAAGAAATCCGCCTCGGCCGCCAGCGTTTCCGCCATCAGCGCGGCCGCCGGCGTTTCCACCATGATGCCCAGCGGCGGCGGCGCCCGCCCAGCCTCGGCCGCCAGCCGCAGCAGCAGCGCGCGGGCCTGCGCCAGCTCCGCTGCATGGGCCACCATCGGCAGCATCAGGCTCAGCGGCGCATCCACAGCCAGCATGGCGCGGAACTGCCCTTCCAGCAGCGCCGGCCGCTCCAGCTGCAGCCGGATGCCGCGCAGGCCCAGCGCCGGATTCTCTTCCGCCGGCTGGTCCAGCCAGGGGGCGGGCTTGTCTGCGCCGATATCCAGCGTGCGCACCACCAGCGGCTTCGGCCCAAGCGCGTCGGCAATCGCCTGCACGTCCCGCCGCTGCTCTTCCTCCGTCGGCGGCGTGTCCCGGTCCAGGAACAGGAACTCGGTCCGCAGCAGGCCACAACCCTCTGCGTGCTGCAAAGCCGCCATCCGGGCGTCCGCCACCGAGCCCAGGTTTGCGAACAGCTCGATCGCCACCCCGTCGCGCGTCACCGTGGGCAGCGCGGCCGTGTCCAGCGCGGCCGCCCGCCGTGCCGCCGCCGCCTCGGCCGTCGCGCGCGCCGCCGCCAGCCGGGCTTCGTCCGGTGCGGTTTCCAGGCTCGCCGCATCCGCGTCCAGCAGCAGCATCCGCCCGTCCGGGATCGCCCCCAACGGCCCCAGCGCGGCCACCATCGGCAGCCCAAGCCCCTGCGCGATGATCGCGACATGAGAGGTCGGGCCGCCGTCCGCCCCCGCAATCCCGGCCAGGCCCACACCGGCCAGCGCCATCAGGTCCGAAGGGCCAAGATCATCGGCCAGAAGGATCACCCCCGGCGGCGGCAGGGCCTGTTCGCCGGATCCGCCGGCCAGCGCCGCCAGAAGCTGCCGCTCCACGTCGCGCAGGTCGGCCACCCGCTCCGCAAAGCGGCGCGAGGCCCCCGCCAGCAATGCGGCGAATCCGTCCGTCGCGCGCTGCCATGCAACCCCGGCGCTCGCGCCGCCCGCAATCCCGCGCCGCGCCGCATCCAGCAGGGCAGGGTCATCCAGGAACGACAGATGCGCGGCAGCGATATCGGCCGCCGCGCCTTCGCCCCCGGCCGCCTGCGCCAACGCTGCGGCGGTGGCCTTGCGGGCACCCCCCAGCGCCGCCAGTTCGGCGTCGGCCCCCAGAAACGACGTGCGGACCGCGATTTCCGGACGGCGGAAATGAAAGGCCGGGCCGATCGCGCGCCCGGGCGAAGCCCGCACGCCCGTCAGCACCGGCGGCAGGCCGGCATCCGCGTCCGCCCCGCCGGGCGCGCCGCCCGTGGCGCGAAACTCGCCCATGCCGCCTGCGATCATCGCCGCCAGCGCGTCCAGCGCCGCCTCGGCCTCAGGGCCGGTCGCTTCCAGCCGGATCGCCGCCCCGTGCGGCAACGCCAGCGCCAGCATGGCGACGGGGCTGTCGGCCGGCGCCATCCGGTCGCCGCTGCCGATGCGCAGCGCAGCATCGAAGCGCGCCGCCTCGCGCGCCAGCCGCGCGGCCGGCCGCGCGTGCAGGCCATGCGCCAGCGGCAGCACCAGATCCCGTGCGGCCACCGGCCCGGCTGCCCCGCCCGCCCGCGCCGTTGCGTCAACCGCCTCCAGCCGCATCAGGGGCTCGCCCGCCGCGATCAGCCCGGCCCCGGCCCATGCGATGCGGAACGCCTCGCCATTGGTGACAAGGATGGGGGTCGCAAGGCTGCGCGCCGCCTGCGCCAGCAGGTCGAGGTCGAAGCGCAGCAAGGGCTGCCCCGCCGCCACCCGGTCCCCCGCCGCCACCAGCGGCTCGAAGCCGCGCCCGCCCAGCGCCACCGTCTCCAGCCCCACATGCAGCAGCAGCACCGGCCCCGCATCGCACGCCAGCGTGATGGCATGGGCGGCGGAATGGATGCTCTCGATCCGCCCGGCCGCAGGGGCCACCAGCAACCCCTCGGTCGGGTCGATCTGCACGCCCCCGCCCAGCATGCCCTCGGCGAACACCGGGTCCGGCAGTTCGGACAGCGGTGCCACCCAGCCGGAAAGCGGGCTCAGCAACTCGATCATTTCAGCTCCAGCCGCTCGATCATCCACAGCGGGTCCGCATCCTTCTGGGTGAAGCGCAGGCACAGATCCGCGGCCGGCCCCGGCAGCGCCTCGATCGGGCCTTCCAGCCGGCTCAGCCCGGCGGCTCCTGCGGCGGGCGTCAGCGGCAGGCTCGCCAGCAGGCGGCCCTCGCAGCTGCCCAGCCGGATCTCCAGCTCACCGCCCGGCGTTCGCGGCACGGCGAACTTCACCTGCGCCATGTCGGCCCCAAGGGAGAAATTATAGGGCACCGAACCGACCGTCGCGACCACCCGGCGGGCGCCGGCCGCCGGGGCCTGCCGCCACAACCAGCAGTTGTTCATGATATCGCCCCACAGGATGTGGCGGACACCGTTCGTCTCCCCGTCATCCTCCAGCCGCAGCGGCAGCTTGTTGCTGCACAGCTCCATGTCAGCGACATGGCGGCTCCTCAGCGCCGCCCCCGTCGCCTCGAAGCGCGCTTCCGGCCCGGTCGGCTGCGCGCCCAGAAAGGCGCGGGCGCGGATCGTGGCGGGCGCGGCCAGCAGCAGCGGCGCGTCAGCCTCCGGCGAGGCCGGCGTCGGTGCGGAGCCGTCCGTGGTATAGCGCAGCTTCCCGATCTCCGCCGGCTGCGACAGCGTCACCCGGATCGCCCCGCCCGCGGCGGACATCGCCGCCAGCGGCGCCAGCGGCGTTTCATTGAAACCATGGCCCAGCGCCCGGTCGCGCTGCATCCGCGCGAACAGGCGCGGCGCAAAATCGGCCCAGTCCCCCACCGGATGGGACCATCCCAGTTCCGCGACCACCAGTCCGCGCGGCCAGATCTGCCGCATGCGGAACTCAGGCGTCCGGGCATGCTCGGTCCACATGTTGGCCTGAAGCCCCAGGATATGGCCGCGCTCCGCCGCCGTCAGCCCGGCGGGCGCCGGATCGAAGCCGAACAACCGCTTCCAGCTCACGATCTCGCCCCGGCCCGGCGGTTCGTCGGCCGAAGCGCTCTGGCGATGATCGAGGTACAGGATCGGCGCGGGCGACAGCACCGTGTCGTGGCCCGCCTTCGCCGCCGTCACGGCGCCGTCGATCCCCCGCCACGACATCACGGTGGCGTCAGCCGGAACGCCACCCTCCAGGATCTCGTCCCAGCCGATCATGCGGCGGCCGTGCGCGGCCACATGCGCGCCCAGCCGCGCCATGAACCAGCCCTGCAGCTCGTTCTCGGTCGTCAGCCCCAGCGCCTTCATCCGCGCCTGCGCGCGCGGATCGGCCTTCCACTGGTCCTTCACGGCCTCGTCGCCGCCCAAGTGGATGTAGGGCCCCGGAAACAGGCCGACCAGCTCGTCGATCACATCCTTCAGCAGCGCGAACGTCGTGTCCTCGGTGCTGAACAGATTGGGCAGGATGCCCCAGTCTGACGACGGCTCGGCCGGCGGGTTCGGTGTCGAGGCCAGTTCCGGCAGCGCGGCGACCGCCGCCGTCGCATGGCCGGGCACATCCACTTCCGGCACGATCGTCACATGGTGCGCGGCGGCAACGGCCACGATGTCACGGATCTCCGCGCGGCTGTAGTGGCCGCAATAGCGCACCGGCTGCCCGTCCGCGCCGGTTCCGGCCGCACCTGCCGGGCGCCGGCAACCGCCGATTTCCGTCAGCCGGGGGTGCTTCGCCACCGGCAGCCGCCAGCCCTGGTCGTCCGTCAGGTGCCAGTGCAGCCGGTTCAGCTTCGCCTCGCCCATCCGCGCGATCAGCGCCCTGATCTCGTCCGGATGCTGGAAATGCCGGGCGCTGTCGATCATCAGGCCGCGCCAGCCGAAGGCGGGCGCATCCTCGATCGCGATGGCGGGCAACCGCCCCCCGTCCGCCAGCTGCCACAGGGTGACGGCGCCGTAATAAAGCCCCGCGTCGGTTGCGGCCCGAACCTCCGCGCCGCCGGGCGTCACCGCCAGCCGATAGCCTTCGGCAGCCCGGATCGCGGGGTCCCGCACGAAACGGATCCGGCCGTCGGGATGCTGCGAAAGCGCCGGCCCGCCCGATCGCCCCAGCAGGTCGATGAAGCGCGCGGCCGCCGCCTGGCTGCCGTCGTCCAGCCCCGAAACCCGCTGCCCCGCCAGCGAAAAGGCGCCCTCCCCCATTTGCATGGACGAGGGCCGAGGCAGGAGCATCGGCACCTCCGCCGCGATGGCGGCGGAGGCAACGATCAGGGGAAGGAGCAGAATTGCGAACCGCATGCCGTCAGCTTGTGCCCGCATTTCGCCCGCCTGTCTTGCTCAGAGCGAGAAGCGCGCGCCAAGCCAGAAGGTGCGGCCGTTGTTGTACCAGGCACGCGGCACGCTCTTGTCGCCGACGAAGTAGTAAAGCTTCGAGTTCGTCAGGTTCTGGGCGTCCAGCGTCAGCGACACATTCTTGTTCATCCGCAGCTGAAGCGAAGCGTCGAGCTGGCCGAAATCATCCTGCCACATCGGCGTGGCGCGATCGATGCCGGAGCGGAACTTGGAGCGGTAGCCATAGGCCAGCCGCGCCGACAGCAGCTCGTTCTCGTAATAGCCGGTCAGGTTGAAGCTGTGCTTCGAATTGCCGTCCATCACGTCGCCGTCGTCGTTCTTCGCGTCGGAATAGGTATAGTTGGCGAGCAGGCCGAAGCCCGAGAACAGCGGCTGCTGCCAGTTCACTTCCACGCCCTGGTTGCGGCCGCCCGGGCCGTTCACCGGAGACGTGACCAGGAACCAGGCCCCGTTCGGATTCTGCTCGGTCACGAACCAGCGGCTCGTCGTCGCCGTGGTGACGTAGCTCTGCACCTTCAGGTAGAACAGGTTCACCGAGATCAGCGCCTCGGGGGCGTAATAATATTCCGCCGCCACGTTGAACTGCCAGGCGCGATAGGGATCGAGATCGACATTCCCGCCAGCCGTCCCCGTCAGCGCGAGGTCGTTGAGGGAGAAGGCGCCTGCCAAATCGGCATAGCCCGGCCGCGACATCACCCGGGCAACGGCGCCGCGCAGCACCACATCATCCGACGCGTTGAAGCTGATGTTGGCGCTGGGCAGGAAGTCCCAATAGCTGTTGCTGTCGTTGACGATGTCATAATAGCCGAACAGCGTGTCGAGGTCGTGGCTGGCGGCGGTCGCCTGCGCATATTGCGTGCTCTTCAGATCGGTGTGCACCGCGCGAAGGCCGAAGTTGCCGCGCACCGCGTCGCCGTCGCGGCCAAAGCCCGCCATGGCATAGAGCGCAGCCGTCTTTTCGGTCAGCGACCAGCTTTCCGGGGCGTAGAAGTCGAAGTTCCGGCCGCCCGCATTGTTGTCCAGGAAGTCCTGCACCTTGTCCACGTCGGCCAGCGGATAGGTGGTCGCGCCAAAGAAGCTGCCATAGCCGCGCGGCGTGAAGCCGTTGTTGAACACCGTGCCCAGCCCGATCAGGTTGGTGCCGGAATAAAGGCCGTTGCCGCCCCAGGAATAGGCCTGGTAATCCACCGACCGCTCATGCCGGGCATAGCGGCCGCCGACCTTGATCGACGACAGCAGGCCGTCCAGCTCATATTCGGCGTCCAGCTTGCCGTAGAATTCCTCGTCGGGGGACTTGATCGCCCCACCCCAGGACCAGCTGTAGAAATTGTTGAGATAGGCCGGCGAGGTCAGGTCGGTCGAAAGGCCGGGATAGCTCACCTCGGCATGCTTGCCGGCAAAGCTGTAGGCCGCACCCGTATCCCAATAGGTTTCCCAGGCGAAGGTGTCCGTCGTCGCCCCCATGCCCTTGGTATAGCCGATCTGGCCGGTGAAGGTCAGCCGGTCGGACGCTTCGAACCGCCCGTCCAGGTTCGCCACCCAGGTGGAGCTGTAGGCCTTGCGGAAGATGTCGTCCTGCACCCGGCCCTGCACCGCGCTGCCATCCGCCGTGGTGGCGTTCCAGCTTGCGGCGGTGAGATAGCCGTCCTTCACGCTATAGCTTCCCAGCGCATAGCCGCCGGTGCCGGGCGTGGAGTTGTTGCCGATCAGCCGGCCCGTCCACAGCATGGAGTTCACATTGACGTTGTCGGCGTCCATGCGGGTATAGATCCCGTTGGCGACCAGCTCGACCCGGTCGCTGGGCTGCCATTGCAGCGTCAGGCTGCCGCCCTTGCGGACCCGTTTCTGGGTGAAATAGGCCGAGCCGATCAGGCTGGGATAGGCCACCGTCTGGCCGGTGCCGTTGAAATTCTGCGCCACGCCATAGCCCAGGAACTCCTGCCCGTCCCGGCGGAAGTTGCGCTCCTGCCAGAAGCCGGACACGAGGACGCCGAAGGTCTCGTCGGCATTCTTCCAGCTGACGACGCCCGACAGGTTCGGGCTGAAATCCGTCGTCATCGTGTTGTGCACAAGCTGCGCCGAGGCGTTGACCGTGCCCGATTCCAGATCCAGCGGACGGCGGGTGACGATGTTGATGGTGCCGCCCACGCCGCCTTCCTGCAGGTCGGCCTGCTGGCTCTTGAAGACCTTCAGGCTGCCGACGATCTCCGACGGCAGCAGGCTGAAGTTGAAGCTGCGCCCACCCGACATCTGGTCCAGCACGAACCAGTCGCCGGTGGCGACGGAGTGGCCGTCCAGCAGGGTGAGGTTCAGGCTGGGATCGGTGCCGCGGATGGTGACGGACTGGTTCTCGCCAAAGCCGCCCGAAGCGGACGACCCGGTCACGACGTTCACGCCCGTCAGGCGGCCCAGCGAGTCCGCCACATTCTTGTCGGGGAACTTGCCGATGTCCTGCGCGGTGACAACTTCGGAGACCAGCACCGAATCCCGCTTTGCATCCAGCGAGGCCGCGATCGAGGCGCGAAACCCGGTGACGACGATCGTCTCGCCATCGGCCGGCGCCGCATCCTGCGCCAGCACCGGAGTCGCGGCGGCCAGCGCCAGCAGGCTCACCCCGGAAAATTTCAGAAGCCCTTCGGCAAAAATCCGCTTACCCATCGCCTTCACTCCCTTGATGGCCTGGCGCCTTGCCGACGCCATGTTCAATCAGATGCCAATATGCTGCCAATTAGTCCCCAAGGCAGCGATTATGCCCTCATTGATGCCAGATTGGCATGGCTTGGCAAGTCCAAAATTCACGAAACTTTCATGTTGGCGCAAATTTGGTCTTGAAGTGGTATCTTCGATGCGCTTAGGGTCTGGGTCATGGGGCAGGAAAGGCAATCGATGCAGGATCAGGCGGCGCAGCGGTTTGTGGAGCGGATCGGCCCGCTCGAACCGGATTCGGCCCCGCTCTACCTGCAGCTGAAGCGCCTCATCCAGGACGCCATCTCCACCAACCTGCTCCGCGCCGGAGAGGCGCTGCCGCCCGAGCGCGATCTCGCGGACACGCTGGCCATCTCCCGGGTGACGGTCCGAAAGGCGTTCGAGGGCCTTGTCGATGCCGGGCTGCTCGTGCGCCGGCAGGGTGCAGGCACGTTCGTCGCGGAACGGGTGGAAAAGAATTTCGCCGCCATCTCCTCCTTCAGCGAGGACATGCTGGCCCGCGGGCGCACGCCCCGGTCGGTCTGGATTTCCCGCACCGAAGGGCAGGTCACGCCGGAAGAGGCGCTGGCGCTCGGCCTTTCGCCGGGCTCCGCCGTGTTCCGCTTCACCCGCATCCGCTACGCCGACGATATCTCGATGGCGCTGGAATATTCCACCATCCCCGCCTGGGCGCTGGACAGCGCCGAAGCCGTGGCGGAATCACTCTACGATGCGCTGGGCGACCGGCGACCGGCCCGCGTGCTGCAACGGCTCCGCGCCGTCCTCTTCCGCGAGGATCAGGCCCAGCTGCTGGGGATCGAGGCCGGCTCGGCCGGGCTCGAGATCGAGCGGCGCGGCTTCGCCCGCGACGGGCGGACCGTGGAATTCACCCGCTCCTGGTATCGCGGCGATTCCTATGATTTCGTGGCCGAACTGGTCGCGCCGGACGGGCAATGACATCCGACCGGACCCTGATGTTCCTGGAAGCGGCCGAGGCCGGACAGGTCGTCGCGCGCCAGCTCGCCGCAAATGCCGCGCCGGTCACCAGGGCCGCCGCCCGGCTGAAGGCCACCCCGCCCGACCTGCTGCTGACGCTGGCGCGCGGCAGCAGCGACAACGCCGCCACCTTCCTGCGCTATTGGGCGGAACGGCGGGCCGGCGTGCCGACGGGGTCCTTCTCGCCCTCGACCGCGTCCGTCTATGGCGCAACGCCCGCGCTGTCGCGCGCGCTCGCCGTCGCCGTCTCCCAATCGGGCCGCAGCCCCGACCTGCTCGCCGCGGCAGATGCCCTGCGCGACGGCGGCGCGCTGCTGGTGGCGATGGTGAACGACGAAGCCTCGCCGCTCGCGGCCGGCGCCGATATCCTGCTGCCGCTGCTGGCGGGGCCGGAACGCAGTGTCGCCGCCACCAAAAGCTTCATCGCCTCGCTTGCGGCCATGCTGCATCTGGTCGCCGCCTGGTCGGAAGATGCGGGGCTGGCGGCGTCGCTCGCCACCCTTCCCGCCCGCCTCGATCGCGCCTTCGCACTTGACTGGTCAGCCGCCCTGCCGCGGCTGGTGACGGCCGATCACCTCTATGTGGTGGCGCGCGGCCCTGCGCTCGGCGTCGCGCAGGAAATGGCGTTGAAGATCAAGGAAACCTGCGGCTTCCATGCAGAGGCGTTCAGCGCCGCAGAGGTGAAGCACGGGCCGATGGCGCTCGTGCGGGATGGCTTCCCGGTGCTGCTGCTGGGCCAGCAGGATGAATCGCTCGGCAGCGTCATGGACCTTGCCGCCCTGTTTGCGGCGAGCGGCGCCACGCTGCTCACGGCAGGCCTGCCCCCCGGCTCGCCGGGCGTCGCGCTGCCCGTGCTGGATGCGCCGGCCGAACTTCAGCCCATCCTGCTCGCGCAAGCCTTCTATCGCCTCGCCAACAGCCTCGCGCTGGCGCGCGGCCGCAACCCCGATACGCCGCCCGGCCTCCGCAAGGTGACGGAAACCCTGTGATGTCCACGGCCTTCCTCAACGGATCGGTGCTGACGCCGGCCGGCCTCCGGCCGCTGGCGCTGCGCACGGAAGGCGGCCTGATCGCGGCCCTCGGCGCAGATGCCGAGGCCGCAGCGGCAGACGACCGCATCGATCTCGACGGCGACCTTCTCGTCCCCGGTTTCCTCGATATCCAGGTGAACGGCGGCGGCGGGGTGCTGTTCAACGACGACACCACGGTGGACGGCATCGCCCGCATCGCCGCTGCCCACCGCCGCTTCGGCTCCACCGGCATCCTGCCCACCCTCATCAGCGACACGCCTGACAAGGTGGCAGCCGCGCTCGACGCCGGAGACGCCGCGATCGCCGCCGGCGTGCCGGGAATCCTCGGCATCCATGTCGAAGGCCCGTTCATCAGCCCGGCCCGCCACGGCATCCACCGGGAAGACAGGCTCGGCACGCTCTCGGAAGACATGCTGGCCGTGCTGACCCGCCCGCGTCGCGGCAAGGTCCTGCTCACCGTCGCGCCCGAAGTGGTGCCGCCTGCGCTCATCGCCCGGCTGAAGGCCGCGGGCGTCATCGTGGCGCTGGGCCATTCCGATGCCGACTGGGCCACCGCCCGCGCCGCGCTGGACGCAGGCGCCAGCGGCTTCACCCATCTCTACAACGCCATGTCCCAGCTCACCAACCGGGCGCCGGGCATGGTCGGCGCCGCGCTGGAGGACGAGGCGGCCTATGCGGGCATCATCGTCGACGGCCACCACATCCACCCGGCCAGCCTCCGCATCGCGGTGCGCGCCAAGGGCGTGGGCCGGCTGATGCTGGTGACAGATGCGATGCCCAGCGTCGGATCCGATGCGCCCGATTTCCAGCTGCAGGGCCGCACGATCCGGCGCAGCGGCGATGTCCTCACCTCCGATGACGGCGTGCTGGCGGGCTCCACGCTCGACATGCTGACGGCCGTGCGCAACGCGATGGCGCAGGCCGGGCTGACCTTGGCCGAAGCCGTGGCGATGGCGACCACCAGCCCGGCGGCGTTCCTGGGCCTTCCGGCCCCGCTGCTGGCGCCGGGCCACGCGGCCACGATGCTGCGGCTGTCACCCGATCTCGGGCTCAGGTCGCTCTGGATCGACGGCCGGCCGGCCTGAACAGCAGCCGCGCCCGCGAAACCGGCGCACTTCTCGATGTCGGAAGGAAATGGTGGGCGCGGCAAGGATTGAACTTGCGACCACTGCGATGTCAACACAGTGCTCTACCACTGAGCTACGCGCCCACTCGGGAGGCGGGCTATTAGCTGCCCGCGCGGCAAAGGGCAAGAGGCTCAGCGCCTGCCCAGCGCCGCCTTCAGCTGGGGCGGCGGCGTCATCCCCATCGTCAGGTAAAGCCGGGCGATATCGTCGAACTTCATGTCGGCCAGCACATGCACCTTGGCCGCCGCCACCAGCAGCAGCGCGCCGCCGATCGGCACCGGCGCCGTCGGGATCAGCACCAGATGAGAGGCCACGCCCTCCACATCGATCGGGTCGGGCGAGGCCAGGAAGGCAATCGTGTCCACCCCGCCGCCGAACTCCACCCGGCACACCGCCATCGCGGACATCTCCTCGGGCCGCTGGCCCGAAACGCTGCGCACCAGCTGCGCGACCGGCCGATACACATTGCCCAGCAGCGGGATGCGCCCGATCGCGCGGTCAACCGCGTCTTCCAGCACCTTCTTCGCCCTGTCGCGCACCAGAAGCCCCAGCGCCGTGATGAACCCGATCACCAGCGCCCAGCCGATGGCGAAGCTCAGCAGCCCCTCCGGATCGTCCACGAACACCCGGCCGCCCGCGCTCAGCACATGGCCGATCGCCGTATCCGGCCCCACGAAGGCAACGATCTGCGCCCCAACCCAGGCCAGCACGATCGCCGTCAGCAGCAGCGGCGCCAGAAAGGCGAGGCCCGTCAGGAAGGCGCCCACCAGGCGCATCGGGTTGAACCGGCTGCGGGCCGGCCCGCTCATCCGGCCAGCTTCGAAAGGATCGCGTCGCCCATGCCGGCCGTCGTCAGCGCGCCGCCCAGGTCGCGCGTGCGTGCGCCCGCGTCCAGCGCCGCCTCCACCGCCGCTTCCACCCGGTCTGCCGCCTCCGCCGCCCCCAGCGAATATCGCAGCGCCATCGCCAGGCTCAGGACAGAGGCGCAGGGGTTCGCGATCCCCTGCCCGGCGATGTCCGGCGCAGAGCCATGGATCGGCTCATAAAGCCCCGGCCGGCCCGCCTCGCCCAGCGCGGCAGACGGCAGCATCCCCAGCGAACCCGTGGACATGGCGGCCAGGTCCGACAGCAGGTCGCCGAACAGGTTGTCGGTCAGGATGATGTCGAACTGGCGCGGCGCCTTCACCAGCTGCATCGCGCAATTGTCGGCATACATGTGGGACAGCTCGATGTCGGGGAACCGCTCGTCGCGCAGGCGCGTCACCTCCTCGCGCCACAGCACGCCCGATTCCATCACATTGGCCTTTTCCACCGAACAGACCCGGCCCGATCGCACCCGCGCCAGCTCGAACGCGGTCGTCGCCACCCGGCGGATTTCCGATGTCGTGTAGCTCTGCGTGTTGAAGCCGCGTCGCTCGCCGTTCGCCAGCGTCTCGATCCCGCGCGGAACCCCGAAATAGACGCCGCCGACCAGTTCGCGCACGAACAGGATGTCCAGCCCCTCGATCACCTCGGGCTTCAGCGTAGAGGCCGGCGCCAGCGCCGCGAAACAACGCGCCGGCCGCAGGTTGGCGAACACGTTCATCGCCGCACGCAGGCGCAGAAGCCCGGCCTCGGGCCGCCTGTCATAGGCCACATCGGCCCATTTCGGCCCGCCGACAGCGCCCATCAGCACGGCGGTGCTGGCCAGCGCCGCGGCCTCCGTCTCCGCCGTCAGCGGCACGCCATGGGCATCGATGGAAGCGCCGCCGAACGGCGCCTCGGCAACGGAAAGGCCGGGCAGCGCCAGCGCGTCCAGGATCCGGCGGCTCTGCGCCGTCACTTCGGGGCCGATCCCGTCGCCGGGCAGCAGCAGCAGGCTCGTCATCGTTGGGCGGCTCCGGCAATCCAGGGGCGCTCGGCCGACAGCCGGGCTTCATAGGCATCGATCTCGGGCGCGGCCGCCTCGGTGAGGCCGATTTCGTCCAGCCCGTTCAGCAGGCAATGCTTGCGGAACGGGTCGATCGGGAACTCCCACCGGTCCTGATAGGGCGTCGTCACCACCTGGTTCTCAAGGTCCACGGTGATCGGCTGGCCTTCGGCGGCCACCTCCATCAGCCGGTCCACCGCCGCCTGCGGCAGCGCCACCAGCAGCAGGCCGTTCTTGAAGCTGTTGCCGGAAAAGATGTCGGCAAAGCTTGGCCCGATCACCACGCGGAAGCCCAGGTCCATCAGCGCCCAGGGCGCATGTTCCCGGCTGGAGCCGCAGCCGAAATTGTCCCCCGCGATCAGGATCGGCGCGCCGGCGTTTTCCGGCCGGTCGAACAGGTTGCCGGGCGTTTCGCGGATTGCCGCGAACGCGCCCTTCCCCAGCCCCTCGCGCGTCACCAGCTTCAGGAAGCGCGCGGGGATGATCACGTCGGTGTCGACATTGGCGGCGCCGAACGGCACCGCGCGGCCGGAAAGGGTGGTGAAGGGCTGCATGGCGCATGCCCTAGGCGAAGGCGCGCGCGGTTGCAAAGTCCCCGCGCATCGTCGCACGCCCGGGCGGCCACGCCGCCCGGGCGTGCGCGCTCAGGCGGCCTCGTCCGCCTCGGCTGCGGCTGCGGCCGCCGCTGCGTCCGCGTCGGCTTCCTTCTTCGCCTGATACCGGGCAACCGCCGCCAGCACGAGCGCTTCCGCCCCGGCCACGTCCACCATGCGGCCGAATTTCGCCCACTTGCCCTTTTCCAGGTCCTTGTAGTGCTGGAAGAAGTGGCTGATCTGCTCGATCAGCACCGGGGGCAGTTCGGTGTAGTTCTTCACGTTGGAATAAAAGGGGTGGAGCTTGTCCACCGGCACCGCCAGGATCTTCTCGTCCCCGCCGGCCTCATCCTCCATCATCAGCGCGCCAATGGGCCGCACGCGGATCACAGCGCCCGGCACCACCGCATGCGGGCCCACCACGATCACGTCGATCGGGTCGCCATCTTCCGACAGGGTGTGCGGCACGAAGCCGTAATTGCCGGGATAATACATCGCCGTATGCAGGAACCGGTCCACGAACATGGCGCCCGATTTCTTGTCGAGCTCATATTTCACCGGCACGCCGCCCATCGGAATCTCGATGATGGCGTAAAGGTCCTTGGGCGGATTTTCCCCGACGGGAATCTGGCTGATGTCCATGGCGCGCGCCATGATGGGCCGGGCGGCCCGCGTCAAGCCGAACTATGGTCATGGATGATGCCATCGGGGCGCATGGCTGCGCCCCGATGGCCCTGAATCAAAAGCGGAAGCGCCCGGTGATGCCGAAGGTGCGCGGTTCGCCGGGGAAGGTCACGAACAGCTGGTTCGCCGTCGCCGTGATGCCCTGCGCCACGCCCCGGAAGGTGCCGCCGCCCTGAAGCGGCGCATCCGCGCTGATCTGGAAATAATGCTTGTTGAACAGGTTCTGGCCCCACAGCTCCAGCGACCATTTCCGGTCCGCGCTGGAAATGCCCACGCGGCCGTTGAACAGGATGAACGCCTCCTGCACCTTCTCCAGATCCAGGTCGGAACCGGTGTTGTAGCTGTCGGTGAAGCGGTAATCGAGATAGAACAGCCCGCGCAGATTGTCTCCGATCGGCGGCGTGTACGAAACCGAGCCGGAGATCACATAGGGCGGCGCGTTCGAGATCTGGCGCCCCGGCAGCTGGAACAGCACCGGCGAAAGCGGGCGGCCGTTGGTGCCCACCAGATCCTTCGCATAGCGCGTTTCGATATAGGTGAGGCCAGCCGTCACCGACAGATTCTCGACAGGGCTCGCCTGCATCTCGAGTTCCAGGCCCTTGGAAACCACGCCCGGCTTCAGCCGGTCGGGATTGCAGGCCCCGGTCGCGGCGGATCCGTCGCTGTCGGTGTTGCCCAGGTCGTCGCGGCACCCCTGAACGTTCGTCACCTCGAAGTTGACGCCGTTGTAGGTGTTCAGCTGGAAGTTTGAGAAGTCCTGCTTGAACAGCGCGATGTTGGCGTTGAAGCCGGGGCGGGAGAATTTCACCCCCAGCTCATAGGCGTCCACCGTCTCGGCCGCGAACTGCAGGTCCACCGCTTCCGGCCGGGCGTTGCCCACCGTGTTGGCCGGCAGCGCAAGCTGCGCCGAACAGGCGGCCCGCTGCGCCGCCGTGCCCGCGTTCGGGTTGCACACCAGGTCCAGCGCGGAGGTGTCGAGGTTGAAGCCCCCCGCCTTGTAGCCGCGCGCCCAGCTGCCATAGACCAGCAGGTCGTCCATCGGCTTCCAGCTCAGCACCACGGTGCCGGTCCAGCGGCTTTCGCTGATGCGCGACCCTTCCGATCCGGATGCGATCCCCGGCCCGGCCGTCGAGTTGATGGCGCAGGGCACCGCGGCCGCCGCAGAGGCCATGTTCCTCAGCGCCGTGCAAAGCGTGTTGGTGTTGTTGAACACCCCATCGATGGTCTTGCGCTCGTTGGTATAGCGCGCGCCCACCGTCAGGATCAGCCGGTCCTCGATGATGTCGAAGCTGTTGTGGGTGAAGAAGGCGTAGTTGCGGCTTTCATGATCGAAATAGCCGCCGTCGCCCGCCCCGGTGCCCGGCAGCCGCGCGGTGCCGGTGGCGGCGGCAAGCCCGGCATAGCCCGGCCACACCGTCGCCGGCAGCGAGGTGCAGCGTGGCAGCGCCGGGTTCAGCGTGGCGGGCGCCAGCGACGCCACGATCAGGCAGTCGCCATAGCGTTCGGAATCGGCCCCGAAGCGGATGTCGTCGCTGGTCCGCAGGGTCTCGTTGGCGAAATAGCCGCCGACGAGCCAGTCCAGCCGGTCCTCGAACAGGGTGCCCTGCAGCCGCAGTTCCTGGCTGAACGTCTTGAAGTGGCGCACCTGGTTGGTGCGGCCCCAGAAATCGATGTCGGTGAAGTCCGCGTCGGTGCCGGTGTGCACCTTATAGTCGCGGTAGGCGGTGATGGAGGTGAGGCTCGCATCGCCCAGATCCCAGTTCACCTCGCCCGAAATGCCCCAGTCATTGCTGTCGGACCGGAAATCCCGGTATGGCGTCAGCGCCGCCTTGAACAGTTCCCCGCGCGGAGAGGTCACGCCCAGCCCGCGAAGGATCGGTTCCAGCGTGTTCGGCAGGATCAGCACATTGCCCTGCGCATCCCGCGCCAGCGAGCGCGCCGGCAGGAAGGATGCTGCGCAGCATTGCTCCCGCTTCTGCGAATAATCCCCGATCAGCCGGATCTCCAGATCGTCGTTCGGGGTGAACAGCAGCTGGCCGCGCATCATCCAGCGATCGCGGTCGTTGAAGCGCCGGTCGGACCGGATATCCTCGATGAACCCGTCGCGCTTGAACCACAGCCCTTCCAGCTTGGCGGCGATCATGTTCTCCGAAAGCACATAGTTCACGCCGCCTTCCAGGCGGATCGCGTTGTAATTGCCATAGCTGGCGGCCGCATAGCCGCCATTGTCGAAGCTGGGCTTCTTCGTCACGATGTTGATGAGGCCGGCAGACGCGTTGCGCCCGAACAGCGTGCCCTGCGGCCCGCGCAGCACCTCGATCCGCTCCACCTCGCCCAGTTCGGAAAGGCCGGTGCCGGTGCGGCTGCGATAGACGCCGTCGATGAACAGCGCGACAGAGCTTTCAAGGCCCGGGTTTTCCCCCACGGTGCCCACGCCGCGCACCCGCGCGGTGAAGTTCGTTTCCGATGTCGCGCCCGAAACCAGCAGCGAGGGCGCCAGCTGGTTCAGCGCGCGAATGTCGTTCACGCCGCTCGCCTCCAGCTGCTGCGAGGAAATGGCGCTGACGGCGATCGGCACATCGGAAAGGGCCTGCGCCCGGCGCGTGGCGGTCACGATGATATCGCCCGCCCCCACCTGGGTGGAATCAGCTGCCTGCGCAAGCGCGGCGGCAGCCGGAAAGACTGTGGATGCAACAAGCGCACCAAGTGCGCACGACACACGCAGGCCGTTCATCAGATTTTCCTCC
>ERZ1645185.365-NODE-365-length-19208-cov-4.307994_pt1 | contig 19208 bp, 19 predicted proteins | sample MGYA00575351_ERZ1645185 | MGnify/ENA primary metagenome ERZ1645185 (study PRJEB40838, sample SAMN11284767) | freshwater sediment metagenome | isolation source: river sediment | host: Sediment | place: India: Jana village, Kanpur | collected 2015-12-17 ...
CACTCTTTCCCTACACGACGCTCTTCCGATCTCTCCATCTCCCGCAACTGCTCGGCCTGGCCATGGGCATTCCCGCACAGGACTTGGGACTGTCCAGACATTTGATCTCAGTCGATAGCATCGTGACTCGGTTACAGTCACGTCACACGGAACATTCAACCTGACCCGCGGAGCGCCCAACATGAAGGTGATCGCCCTTTCGGATATTCAGCAGTTCAGTCCAGACAAGATGAAGAAGAACAATCTGTTCGAAACATCCCGGTTTTTTTGCGACGTGTACTGTTTTGAACCGGGGCAGGAACAGAAGGGACATATCCACGGCGAACAGGACAAGGTCTACATCGTGCTGGAGGGCGAAGGCACCTTTCAGGTCGGGTCGGAGAAGCAAGTATTGGGACCGGGACAGGGCACGATGGCGCCGGCAGGGGAGGAGCATGGCGTGAAGAACCATACTGCACAGCGGCTGCGAGTACTCGTGTTCGTCGCGCCGAATCCCTGACAGGCCACGACTCACACCTTCGACGACAACGCGCAGAAGTCCTAGGCGGTTAGCGGTTGCTCAGCGGGGCGGTCACCGTGATCGCACCGGCGAGATCCCCTTCCTTATGGCCTTCCTTCGGATAGCCTGAAATATCCAGCATCCCCTTGGGTTCTCCGTGGCAGGCGAGACAATCCTTGGCGTAGTAGATCGGCATCACCACGCGCAGCGTCTTTCCCTCCTCGGTCAATTCGCTCACATAGGCCTCTGCGCGCGGCCTGGCAGCCAGCCACTTCAGCACGGACGCCTCGTACTCATCCGGTTCGTTTTTCGGATTTCGCGCGTCAAGCGCAGTCTGTTTAAGACGCACGTGCGAAGACTTGGAAAACCGTGCCGAAGCCTGGCTACCCCAGGTGGCCGGAATAAAGTTTTTGTATCCGATCCCGCGCTGATTGATGACGACTTGCGCATCTCGCACCACATCGCGGCTGGCCTGCACCAACACAGGCAGCAGTTCCTTGGCAAGCGGGGGAATGACGATGGACACGGGAGCCGTCGGCAAGGCGGTCAGATCGATGCCGGACTTAGCCCGGAACTCCCGGACCAACTCCGCCTCAAACAATTCCGGCGTCAGTCCCTTATCCCCTTTGTGAGGATCGTCGATCAAAGTCTGATTCCGTTCGATCACGGCGCGCCCCGACTCCAGCAGTCTTGCGAGGAGCCGCGCGGTTTCCTCCACCTCAGCTCGCTCAACCGCCCAGGTCAGCGGCGGCTGAAGCAGGACGGATAGCATGAGCACCGCCTTCACCATCATGCGACTGTTCATGTCACGCTCCTCTTTCACGCCTCACGGCAACGGTTTGAGACGACAGGTTCCCTGGACATAGTGAGCCGCCATTTTTTCCACATCGAAGGGTAATCCTTCCAACGAGGCACGCCGGGGGAAGGCATAGTCCTCGTCGAGCCATCGCGCCCGCATCTCCCGAAGCCGGCCCGACTCATCCAACTTCAGCAGCAGGTCGTTCAGCAGCCATCTGAGCCGGTAACTTTCTTCCGCCACGACGACCCCATACTCGGCCTTGGTCAGGAAGAGCGGCAGCCCGTTGTCACGGGTCAACAGCGCCCAGTCCCTGCGGACTCGTTTGACCATATACTCCAGCACCGGTTGCGCGCCAAGGATCACATCGATGCGCGGCTCGGTCTGGGCGTCGGCATATTCGAACGCCGCGGGCAGCGAATCACAGACCAGCAAGCGATTCGCACCCAAATTGGCCTCGGCGTAATAATACGCGCTCGTTTCACCCTGCACGGCAATCGTCAGCCCGTCCAAGGCATGACTGGTGGCGGCCAATCGATCGGCAGCCGGATGGAGCGTTTGCTCCCTGACATTGGCCTGTACACGATCGATCACGGCAGAGCTCCTCGTGATCCCGCTGATGCCGCCGCCGTAAAAATAGGGCAGGGAATAGGCGACCCCGGCGCGGCTCGGTGCCGGCGTATTGGTGGCCACCGCCGAGACAAACCAATCCAAATGGCCCTCGTTCAGCAGCCTGAAGAGGTCTCGGAACCGCACCAGGTGGAGCACCGGGGTGATCGGGCGACCGCAGCGTCGGGAAAGTTCATCGGTCATCGCCTTGATCAGTTCGACATCGAGCCCGGTCACCCTGGCGCCTTCATCGGTCCAGATGGTCGGAAACACGAACGGTCGAAACGGCTCCATCGTCAACCCGACTTGGACCCGTTCACGCTCACAGATGATATCGACCCTGTTGCCGGTCACGGGCCAGACCTGTTCGACCACATCGATGAGGAGTCCGCAGCCCGGCAGCAGCGGGGCGAGCAAGGCGATCATGGCTACCCGGTACCCTGACCGCCGCATCCACATTAGAAGCGAACCCCCGTCAGAAAGACCCATTGTTGCGCCTGCCCCGCCTCACCACGAAAATCCACACCATACTGACTGTATTGCACGCTGATATCGACCGACAGGCTCTGTGCGACGGGAAAGCGGACCCCCACCTGAGCGCCGATCAAATGCCCCGGCGCCCGGTTCCCCGGACCGGGCAACACGCCTCCAGCCAGCGCGCCGATGTAGGGGACGGCCCGGTCTTCCAATGGGCCGAACAATGCATGGCGGATGAGGCGGCTGATCGGTTTATGTGTGGGAAAATCCAAAATGTCGATGAAGTTGTTCCAACGAGGATTCAGAAATACAGAATGCTGGTCCGTCTTGAATTCCTGGGAATGGATACTGAAGTACTGATAGATGGTCCGCACTTCCACATTGCTGTACCGCAGCGCCGTGATCCCCAGTTGCACGCCGATCTCGCGGTCGTCCGGGGCGAAGGTCTGCTGCCGCAACATGACATCGACATTGAACGGACGGATGGGGAATTCAAGTACGGCCTCCTGGGCGACTGCGTTGACAGCCGACAGAACCAAGACGCTTGCCGCCGTGGCCAGACACCGGGCCAAGACTCTCCTGACTTTTCCCATGACTCCGGTCGAAGGCATGATGTCTTGTTGACTGCGCGTCGGGAGTCTCCCTGAATCGTCGGCTCATTGCAAGGGCCGGTCAAGGCTGTGTCGAGGAGGGGCCGGCGGAGATACAGGACTTCATAATGTCGACCTGACAACTCACGGCCGATGGGAGAGCACGACGCGCGGCCGCCAGCAGTTCCTCCGGAAGGACGACCCCGCTCGACACATCGATTAAGACATGCTCAGGAATGCTGTCCGGGTCCACGCGGGCGACGCCTGAAATCGGAGTCAAGGCCGCCACGATAGACTGGTATTGAGCGGAACAGTCTGGTCCTGACAAGAAAAGCGCCACGCGCTCCTGTGAGGTTTCGGCAACGGCCGGGATTGCGAGGCATCCGCTCAGCAGGACAAGGAAGAACCCTATCATCCCAGGATTCCGCATCGGCATCTCCCAGAAACCATGAACGTTGGACATCTGAATGGATCACGGTGTGCCCTTTTCCAAGGAGGGCCGGCGGTCCGCATGGACGGCCGGCCCCCACGACGGTCAGTGACCCGGCGGTGGCGTGGTCTCGGTCTTCGAGGCCGGCAACTCCCAGGGCACCATCGGCATCAACGGAGCCGGCTTTGCATCCGGTCCCGCCAACAGAACCGCGATCGCTCCGCGCAATGCACCAGTCAGCGAATGGGTCACCAGCGGGTAGGCTCCGGCGGATTCCACGACGACATCGAACGTGGCCGCGCTGCCAGGCCCCACGACATAGGTCTGCACCCCTTTCAGGTTATTGGCGGGATTGCCGCTCTCATACACGTTGTCCCAGATTTCGCCGATGGGGTGGAACGACGAAAACTCGTTCGGCCCCGCATTGACAAAATAGATGCGCACGCGCTCTCCCGGTTTGGCATCGAGCTTGCCCCCTCCGGTTACGAAAGGGTGATACTTGAAGATGCCGCCGTTGAACATGATCCCGTCATACTTTCGATCAAACATCGCTTGCACATCGTTTGGATTCTTGTAGTACTCCGATTGCACCAAGACATACTCGCGATCGGCTTTCGGCCAGACCTTGGCGTCCTTCGGATCGGCAATGATCGCGCCAAACATGCCACGCGCCACATGTTGGATCATCGGCGGCGCGCCGCAGTGGTAGAAGAACAACCCTGGCTTTTTCGCCACAAAGGTGAAGCTGATGCTCTCTCCGGCATTAACGGCCCGGTAATTCTTCAAGAAGTCGATTTCCGCCGCATGGAAGTCCATTGCATGCGGATTCTTATTCGTGGCGGGGTTCGTCAACGTGAAGTTGATCGTATCGCCCTCCGTGACTCGGACAACCGGACCTGGAAACTGCCCATTGAAAGTCCAAGCCGCATACTTTTCCCCTCCGCCGTCAATGACGATGTCCGTCTCAACGGCGGTCATCTGGATGTCGTGGGTCTTGGCCTGAACGGACACCGCCATGCTTGCCAGCATCCCCAACGTCAATCCCAACACGGACGCTGTCTTACACCGACTGCGATCCTGCCTGTTATGTCCTACCTGCTCTTGCATGTCTGCCTCCCGTAGTTCTGTTGATTCACTCAGCGCCTGAGAGCCCTTCACTCTCAGATCCACATTCGTCGTCATCGAATGCTGCGCCTCTGCCTGCACCATACTCAGGCCGTCGGCAATAAAACATGACATTTGTCATATTTGGGACGATAGTGGCGCTGTAGTGGGAAAAATTACGAGGAAGCGAGGAGTTTCAGCTTGGGGAGATCACGAATGACGAGACGCGCGGCGGTGCCGGTCACCAAACGATCCTTCTTGAAGCGCGCCATGATCCGGATGGCGGTTTCCGTCGTCACGCCCACCATGTTCGCCATATCCTGACGCGTCAGACGAACGGTCACCCGAATCCCGTTGGGGTCCTTGATACCGCTGCGTTCTGCCAGATTCACGAGCAAGGACGCCAATCGTTGGTCGGCCCGATCGAGGGCGAGCACCTTGGCTTTTTCCTGGGCCTCATTGAGGCGGTTTCCCAGATACCGGATGACTTCCATCGCGGCATCCGGATTCGCCCGGAGCATCTTGAAGTAGGCTTCCTTTTTCATGCGAAGCACACTGACATCGCCCATGGGTTGGGCCGTGCCAGGATGGGACGCACCGTCGAAGGCCGAAGCATCGCAGCAGAACAGGTCGCCCGGCATGAGCACCTTGAGCGTACACTCCTTGCCGTCGAGCGACGATTTGACGCACTTCACCGACCCTTCCTTCACAATGTGGAAGTATTCGGTCGGATCGCCCTCGCGAAAGATGTACTCGCCCTTGCCGTAGCGGGTTTCTGTCATTTCGCCCAGGACCTTTTGTCGATCCTGGGCGCTGAGAATCTGTAGAAGGGGAATTTGGTTCAACCCGGCATGCGCACCAGGACTGGACCGTTCAACGGTTGGCGGTGCTGGCGATTTCTTTGGCGGCTTCGACAATCGAGCGTACTCCAATTCCGAAATGGTCCACGAGTTCATCCGGCTTGCCGCTGCGCGGGATTTCGCGCACGGCCAGCTTGCGAACCCGCACGCCCTCTGAAGCCAGGGCGCTCAACACGGCATCGCCGAGGCCGCCATGCGCATAGTGATCTTCGACGGTCAGGAATCGTCCGCCGGTCGCACGTGCACACTCGATCAAGGTCGCCTGATCCACCGGCACGATGCTGTAAAGATCCACGACGCGGGTCGCGATGCCCGCCGCCTTCAACTGGTCATGGGCCTTCAACGCCTCAAAGAGCGTCACACCAGCCGCAACAATCGTCAACCGATCGGCCGCGCTCTGCCGCAGGACTTTAGAACCGCCGATCCGGAATGTCTCCTCTGCGCCGTAGATCACCGGCGTCTTGGGCCGACCGGCACGGAGATAGACCATCCCTTTGTGGCTCGCAGCTGATTCTACCAGCTTATACATCGACATTGCGTCGGACGGGTACAGCACGGTCACACCAGGCTGAGCCGACATCATGGCCAAATCTTCCAATCCCATCTGGGACGGGCCGTCCTCGCCGATGCTGACACCCACATGGGTGCCGACGAGCTTGATGTTTGATTGACTGATCGCCGCCATACGAATGAAGTCATAGGCCCGGGTGAAGAAGGCGGCGAAGGTCGCCACAAACGGAATCTTCCCGCAAGCCGCCACTCCGGCCGCCGCGCCCAGCATGTTCTGTTCGGCGATGAAATTTTCGAGGAATCGATCGGGAAACCGCTTTCCGAATTTGTCGCTGTAGGTGGAGTTTTTCACGTCCGCATCAAGGGCGACCACCTGCGAGTTGGCTTCCCCCAAGGCCAGGAGCGCTGCGCCGAAGGCTTCGCGCGTCGCGGCGGAGTCACCGACTTTGTAGGGCGCCGGTGCCATCGCCCCTTTGGTGGGAGGAGCACCCTTGGTCGCAGTCGGTGCCTTGATCTGTGGCTCCACAGAGACAGGCTTCAGCTGACGCGTCAATTCATCCAGGGCCTTCTGGGTTTCTTCGCCCTTCTTCAATGGTTTTCCGTGCCATTCCGGATGATTCTCCATAAACGAGATGCCGCGACCTTTGAAGGTCTTGGCCAACAGCACCGTCGGCCGGCCCTTGGTTCGTGCCGCCTCGTCGAACGCCGCCAGGAGCGCGCCGATGTCATGACCATCCACGACGATGGCGTTCCAACCAAAGCCACTCCAACGAGCGCGGTAGGCGTCCATGTCGTGCTGCAGCATGGTCGGATCGCTTTGCCCCAGACGATTCACATCAACGATCGCACAGAGATTGTCCAACCCCGCGTGCCGGGCCACTTCCGCCGCTTCCCACACCGATCCTTCAACGGATTCACCGTCGCCCATCAACACATAGGTGCGATAGTCGGTCTTATCGGTCGATTTCGCGTTGAAGGCGAGCCCCACCCCGGCCGGAAGCCCCTGTCCCAACGAACCGGTCGCCATATCGACGAATGAGAGACGGGGAGTCGGATGGCCTTCGAGATCGGAGCCAAGCGTACGCAATTTCAGCAATTCCGACTTGGGAAATAGTCCCGCTTCCGCCCAGGCCGCATACAAGAGCGGCGCGGCATGGCCTTTCGACAGAACAAAGCGATCGCTGTTAGGGGCCTTCGGATTCTTCGGCTCATACCGCATGACCGAGAAGAACAACACCGCCAGGATGTCTGCAGCGGAGCAACAGCTGGAAGGGTGTCCGCTTCCGGCCTCACTTGTCGCCTTTACGCTCTCGATACGCAGGTGTGTCGCTTTGTTGGCCAGGGCGGTCAGGAGATCAGGCGTTGCGGCGGAACCAGACGAGGAAGTCATGCGCGATCCTTTCACGATGGGAGCTGATGATTCTGATGCTGTGGAGAGACCGACCGGCTCTCAAGGGCACGAAGCTAACAAATGGCATGCAGGGAGTCAATGAAGGGAATCGCCTGCAACAATCCTGTCGCCCGCCAGACATTCTTGACACAGTAGAGGCAACTCGCTAAGATCGGCTCGCCTTTAACGCTCATCCTGTGAGGTGGGTAAGGAGTTCATGATGACGATCCGCGGCCCCAAGCCGTCCGACAACCTGTACCTTCTCATCCAAACCGGTGGGAAGGTTTTTTTATGCCTCCGGCAGATCGGCCCCCGATGACGACCGAACCGACACCAGACAAACGACAGGAGCGGGTGGTCATGGACGCCGGCGATATCGCCCGCGCGGTGACCCGCATCGCCCACGAGATTTTGGAGCGTAACAAAGGTATTCAGGATCTCGCGCTGGTGGGAATTCGAACCGGGGGCGTGCACCTGGCCCATCGCCTCGTCCGCCGCATCCATGACATTGAGGGGACCCAGATCCCGATCGGCGAACTGGACATCACGCTCTACCGAGACGACCTCTCGCTACGGAAAGATCAACCGATTCTCCGCACCACCTCAGTCCCCTTCAAAATTTCCGATTTGAAAGTGGTACTGGTCGACGATGTGCTGTTCACCGGGCGGACCATCAGGGCCGCCATGGACGGACTGATCGATCTAGGGAGACCGGCGGAGATTCAATTGGCGGTGTTGGTCGATCGAGGCCACCGGCAATTGCCCATCAAGGCAAATTACATCGGCAAGAACATTCCCACCTCGCGCGACGAGGCCATCGAGGTCCACCTCGAAGAAAACGGGGAAGAGGACCGCGTGGTCATCCTCAGGGCGTAACCGGAGACATTGTCGTGGGGCTCAAACGGAAAGACCTGCTCAGCCTGACCCATCTGTCTGCTGACGATATCTCCTTGATCCTGGAGACAGCGGATTCCTTCAAGGAAGTGTCGGGGCGGGAAATCAAGAAGGTGCCGGCGCTGCGCGGCAAGACGGTGGTCAATCTCTTTTTCGAGCCGAGCACGCGAACCAGAACCTCCTTCGAACTGGCCGCCAAACGGCTCAGCGCCGATGTCATCAACTTTTCTCCGTCCTCCAGCAGCGTGGTCAAAGGGGAGACGCTCCTGGACACGGCACGAAATATCGAAGCGATGCAGGCGGACATCATCGTCCTGCGACATTCCTCAGCCGGCGCGGCCGAGACGCTCGCACGCGGGGTGAAGTCGTCGGTCATCAATGCCGGAGACGGGTGGCATGAACATCCGACTCAGGCACTGCTGGATCTGTATACGATTCGCAGCAGGGGTATGGGGTTCGCCGGCCTTCGCGTGGCGATCGTCGGGGACGTGGCGCACAGCCGTGTGGCGCGCTCAAATATCTTTGCCCTCACCAAACTCGGGGCGGAGGTGCGGGTCGTGGGCCCGCCGACCATGATCCCTCTGCACATCAGCCAACTGGGTGTGCGGGTCTATCACAACCTCGACGAAGGGTTGCGCGGCGTGCATGTGATCATGATGTTGCGGCTGCAACTCGAACGGCAGGGTCGGGCCCTGTTCCCGACCATCCGTGAGTATGCGCGGCAGTACGGATTGACCGGCGACCGGGTGAAACTGGCCGAGCCCGGCGCGATCGTCATGCATCCTGGGCCCATCAACCGGGGTGTGGAAATCGCACCGGACGTAGCGGACAGTCTGTCGTCCGTGATCCTGGATCAAGTCGCCAACGGCGTCGCGGTGCGAATGGGCATTTTGTATCTCATGTCGGGAGCGGGATGAAACCATCTGAGTCGGCGACCTCGACGTCGATCTATATCTTTGATTGTATGAGTGAACAATGACACTATTGATTCAAGGCGGTCATGTCATCGATCCCGGACGCGTCAACGGCGTCGCGGATGTCCTGATTAACAACGGCACCATCGCGGCGGTCGGGCCGAACCTCGCCGTCCCATCCGGTGCGACGGTGATTCCTGCCGCTGGCCGGCTGGTCGTTCCCGGCTTCGTCGACCTTCATGTGCACTTTCGTGAGCCGGGATTTGAATACAAGGAAACGATTCAGTCGGGCACGGACGCGGCCGTCGCCGGCGGCTTCACCAGCGTCTGCGCGATGCCCAATACCAACCCGGTGAACGACAACCAGGCAGTCACCGAGTTTATGTTGGAACGCGCGAAGGCTGCGGGCACGGCCCGCCTGTATCCGATCGGCGCCATCACGAAACGATCCGAGGGCAAAGAACTGGCCGAGATCGGCGACCTGCGCCGGGCCGGGTGCGTCGCGATTTCCGACGACGGAAAACCGGTGATGAACAGTCTGGTCATGCGGCGGGCGATGGAATATGCCCGCGCGTTCGACGTGCCGGTGGTGGACCATTGCGAAGATCTGCACCTCTCAGAAGGCGGCTGCATGAACGAAGGGGTCATCTCGACCGAACTCGGCCTGCCCGGGATCCCCTCTGCGGCGGAGGATGTGATGGTCGCGCGGAACGTCTCGCTCGCGGAACTGACCGGGGCGCGGCTGCATCTGGCTCACATCAGCACGGCGGGCTCGGTTCGCATGGTGCGCGAAGCCAAAGCGCGCGGACTCAAGGTCACGGCGGAAGCCTGCCCGCACCATTTCACCCTCACGGAAGAAGTGACGCGCGGCTACAATACCCACGCGAAGATGAATCCGCCGTTGAGGACGAGTCTGGACGTGCAGGCGATCAAAGAGGGTTTACGCGACGGCACGATCGACGTCATTGCCACCGACCATGCGCCGCATGCGACGCAGGAGAAACAGCAGGAATTTACCGAAGCCCCGTTTGGTATCGTTGGTCTCGAAACGGCCTTGCCGCTGACGCTGGCCCTGGTCGAGGAAGGGGTGCTCACGCTGGAATCTGCCGTGGACAAACTCTCGACCGCGCCCGCCAAGGCGTTCAGTCTCAACGCCGGCACGTTGGCCGTCGGCGCACCGGCGGATGTGGCCATTGTCGATGCCAACCGCGAGTGGCACGTCGATCCCTCGCGGTTTCGTTCCAAGAGTCGCAATACCCCCTTCGCGGGCTGGAAGGTCAAGGGGCGCGTGACGACCACGATCGTCTCGGGCCGGGTGGTCTACGAACTGGATCGTCCCGGGCAACAGGCGTAGGAATCGACGACGGTGCGCCAAGGATTGATCGCCTGTATCACCTGTGAGTTGCTGGCCCTGGCCGTCTGGATTGGCGGACTCCTGGTGCTCGTGGCGGCCGTGATCCCCGCTGTGTTCAACACGTTCGGCGGCCAGGATACCGGCGGATTCTTTTTGACGCGCGCATTCGACGGCTACAACCGGCTTGTGCTCGGCGGAGCGGCGATCCTGATCGCGGGTATTGTCTGGCGAGCCTGGTTGTTTCAAAAAGGGCTGGCGGAGCAGGAAATCACGCGCACCGAATGGCTCCTGCTCGGCGCGATGTTGCTCACTGCGGGTGTGATCACGTTTGTGCTGCATCCCCAGGCGGCGGCCCTGCAAGCCCAGGCGTTTGCCTCCAAAGGGGACGAGGCGAGGAAAGCGGCCTTCGAGGCGTTCTTTCAGCTGCACAAACCGGTGCGGGTTTTGTATATCGTGAATGTGGGACTTGGAATCGCGCTGCTGACCGTCCGCGTGCGATCCTGGATCCCTCGGTAAGGAGTGAGAGTGAAAAAAGCGATTCTGGCGCTCGCCGATGGAACCGTCTTCGAAGGACGCGCCTTGGGTGCGGAAGGGGAGACCGGCGGCGAAGTTGTCTTCAACACGGCCATGACCGGCTATCAGGAAGTACTGACTGATCCGTCCTATCGCGGTCAAATCGTGACCATGACGGCGCCGCACATCGGCAACTACGGCGTCACGCCGGAAGACGTCGAATCGACGAGAATCTGGGCCGAAGGGTTCGTGGTCAAGGAATCCAGCCGGCTGGCGAGTAACTGGCGCGGCAAGGCGACGTTGCAGGAGTATTTGCAGACCGCGCAGATCGTCGCGATTGAGGGCATTGATACCCGGGCGCTCACCAGACATCTGCGGGAGCGGGGCGCGCAGCAAGGGGTGATCTCCCACATCGACTTGGACCCGCGCCGCTTGGTGGACAAGGCCCGTCAGGCCCCGAGCATCATCGGGCGCGATCTGGCGGCGACCGTCACCTGCGATCGACGGTATGCCTGGTCGGAAGGCACGGGCAACTGGGCGCCCAAGATCATTCTGCCATCGCCCGACGCCGCACAGCCCCCACGTCAGTCCTGGCGGGTGGTCGCCTATGACTTCGGCGTGAAGCAGAACATCCTCCGGCGTTTGGTCGATGTCGGGTGCGAGGTCACGGTCGTGCCGGCATCGACGCCGGCGAGCGACGTGCTCGCCCTCAATCCCCACGGCATCTTCCTCTCCAACGGTCCCGGCGATCCCGAAGGGGTGCCCTATGCGATGACGGCCCTGCGCGAGTTGATCGGCCTGGTGCCGATATTTGGCATTTGTCTGGGACATCAACTGCTCGGACTCGCGCTTGGGTTTTCCACCTACAAACTGAAGTTCGGACACCATGGCGCCAATCATCCGGTGATCGACTTGCGGACGAGAAAGGTGGAAATCACGTCCCAAAACCACAATTTCGCCGTGCGGTTTCCCGCCGAGGCGCCGGCCGCGGGGCATGCCCTGCCGGTTGTGGAGACGCCGTTCGGACGGGTGCAACTCAGCCATACCAGTTTGAACGACGGATCGGTTGAAGGCATGGTGTGTCTAGATCGTCCGGTCTTTTCAGTGCAATATCACCCCGAAGCATCGCCAGGCCCTCATGACTCCGCCTATCTGTTCGAACAATTTGCCGCAATGATGGAGACTCACCATGCGTAGAGCTTGGCCTTTCTGCAGCGGTTTTGTCGTGCTCACTCTGGCGCTGATGCAGGCCGCCTGCGTCACGATCAACCTGCCGCCGGGCCCCGGCGCCCTCGAAGAACACAAGGTCAGCGGAACGGGAAAAGACAAGGTCCTCTTGATGGATGTGTCGGGCGTGATCAGCTCCGAAAACAAAGACGGGTTTTATCCCTCGCCGGGCATGCTGGCGACCGTGAAGGAGGAGCTCGAGAAGGCCGCAAAGGATGAGCGCATCAAGGCCGTGGTTCTCCGGATCAACAGTCCGGGCGGCACGGTGACGGCCTCCGATATCATCTATCACGAGTTGAAACGCTTCAAGGCCAGCCGGAAGATTCCGATTGTCGCCTCGATCATGGATGTGGGAGCTTCCGGCGGGTACTACATCGCGGCGGCAGCCGACAGCGTCTTCGCTCATCCGTCGACCGTCACCGGCAGCATCGGCGTCATCATGCTGACCGTGAATGCCAGGGGATTGCTCGAGAAGGTCGGCGTGGAAACGAATGCCGTGACCTCCGGCCCGCGCAAGGATATGGGATCGCCGTTCCGGGCGATGCTGCCGGAAGAACGGGCGATTTTTCAGGGTGTGATCGACGGTTTTTATCAGCGGTTCCTCCAAGTCGTGCAAGATGGTCGCCCGAACATGAACGCCGACACGATCAAGAAGCTGGCTGACGGCCGGATTTATTCCGGCGAACAGGCCAAAGCCGCCGGGTTGGTCGACGAGATCGGCTACCTCGATGATGCGATCGAGCTGGTCAAAAAGAAAGCCGGCCTCATCGAGGCCCGAGTCGTGACCTACCGCCGGCCGGGGGAATACCAGAACAATGTCTACTCCCGATTGGTCGCGCCGGCGCCAAGCCTGGCGAACCTGGCGAATATTGACCTGCTGTCGGTCGTGAGAGGCGGGTCTCCGCAGTTCATGTATTTGTGGATGCCTTGAGGCGGTGAGTTGCATCCCGGGCCCGATGTTGATTGAATGCAGGAGACGTGATGGATCCGTCAAACCGACATTCAATCGAGAGTCTCTTGAACACCCCGATGGGTCGCCGGAGACTTTTGGCGCTTGGGGCACGCGCCGCCTCCGTCCTCTCGACCGCCGCATTCATAGGCGGGGCGACCGGACTGATGCAATCGCTCGCCGGCTGCCAGCGGGCGCCCGGCACCGCGCGGGAGCAGTTCATCTACATTTCGGAAGAAAAAGAAATGGCGATGGGGCTCTCGGCCTTTCGAGAGGTGCTTCGGCAAGCGCCCTTGAGCGAAAATCCGGAACTCAACGAAATGGTGCACCGGGTGGGGAACCGCATCGCAAAGGCGGCGAATAAACCCGAGTACCAATGGGAATTCGCCGTGATTCAGGACGATCGCACCGTCAACGCGTTCGCTCTGCCAGGAGGCAAGGTCGCCGTGTTCACCGGCATTTTGAAAGTGACGAAGACAGAAGACGGGCTGGCGACCGTGATGGGGCATGAAGTCGCGCATGCCCTCCAGCGCCATGGAGCCGAACGGATGAGCCGCAGCGTGCTCGAACAGATCGGACAATTAGCAGCCCTGGGCGCCGGCGCGGCAGCGGGACGGCCGGATGCCGCCATGGCGGCCATGACCGTCTATGGCGTCGGAGTCTCCTTGCCCTTCGACCGACGGCAGGAATCGGAAGCGGATTTCATCGGCCTGCGCTTGATGGCCGAGGCCGGTTACGACCCGCGCGAAGCAGTGGCCTTTTGGGAGCGGATGAGCGGTTGCCCACGCGCCATGATCAACAAACTCTGTTTCCGTTCCCAGCAGGCGATCCCGGAATTTCTCTCGACGCACCCGTCTGATGTCACCCGCATCAATCAGATCGAGGCCTGGATCCCCGACGCTATGAAACACTATCATCCAGCGGGAAAAACCCCGGCAATCCCGTCCGGTCCGATCCAACCCTACCGGCCCCCGGTGGGGCCCATGCCCGAGGCACCATTGCCGACCGGCTAACTTTTTGATTCGAGGTCAATTGTGCCACGACGGACAGACATTCGCTCCATTCTCTTGATCGGCTCCGGCCCCATTGTGATCGGGCAGGCCTGTGAATTCGACTATTCCGGTACCCAGGCGTGTAAAGCCCTCAAAGAAGAGGGCTACCGCGTCATCCTGATCAACAGCAATCCCGCCACAATCATGACCGACCCGGATTTTGCCGACCGGACCTACATTGAACCGATCACCCTCGACGCGGTCGAAAAGGTGATTGAGTGCGAACGCCCCGACGCGCTCCTGCCGACGATGGGCGGACAGACCGCGTTGAACACGGCGATCGGATTGGCCAAACGGGGCGTGCTGGAGAAGTTCGGGGTGAAGCTCATCGGCGCGTCGATCGACGCCATCCATAAGGCCGAGGACCGCGATGCGTTCAGGCAAGCCATGTGGAAAATCGGCCTGCGCGTGCCGGACAGCGGCGTCGCCACCTCGCTCGCCGAAGCCGAACGCGAGCTGGAGCGGATTCGTTTCCCGGCGATTGTTCGCCCGTCGTTCACGATGGGCGGAACGGGCGGAAACATCGCCTACAACATCGAGGAATTCCGCACGCAGGTGGAATGGGGTCTGTCCATGAGCCCGGTCCGCCAGGTGCTCATCGAACAGTCCGTCATCGGTTGGAAAGAGTTCGAGCTCGAAGTGATGCGTGACCTGAAAGACAATGTGGTCATCATCTGTCCGATCGAGAATCTCGACCCAATGGGTGTGCATACCGGCGACAGCATCACCGTGGCACCGGCCCTCACGCTCACCGATAAGGAATATCAACTGATGCGCGACGCGGCGGTGCGCATCATCCGGGAGATCGGCGTGGACACCGGCGGATCGAATATTCAATTCGGCATGAACCCGGTCAATGGCGAGATGGTCGTCATCGAAATGAATCCGCGCGTCTCTCGCAGCTCGGCCTTGGCGTCGAAGGCGACGGGCTTTCCCATCGCGAAAATTGCCGCCAAGCTGGCAGTCGGGTATACGCTGGACGAGATCACCAACGACATCACCGGCGTGACGAAAGCCTCCTTCGAGCCGACCATCGATTACGTCGTCGTGAAAATTCCCCGCTTTGCGTTCCAGAAATTCCCCGGCGCTGATCCGACCCTGACCACGCAAATGAAATCGGTCGGCGAAGTGATGGCGATCGGCCGGACGTTCAAGGAGTCGCTGCAGAAGGCGATCCGGTCGATGGAAGTAGATCAGTTCGGATTCAGCTCCAAGATGGGTCTGGATCTCGGCGTGCCGCCATCGCTCGATCGGGAAGAAGCGATGGAACAGGTCCGCAAAGCTGTTCGCACACCGCTCCCGGACCGGCTGTGGCGGCTGGCCGATGGCATGCGGCTGGGCATGGCCAATCAGGAACTCTTCGCCCTGACGAAGATCGATCCCTGGTTCCTCGAACAGATTCGCGAAATCATTGAGTTTGAACCGAAGATTGTCGCGGAACGGGCGAAACTTGGCGCAGCCGGACTCCGACCGGAGCTCCTGCTGGAAGCCAAACAATTGGGATTTGCCGACGAACGACTGGCGCAGCTCCTCGGCGTGTCACAGGGCACCGTTCGAAGCTGGCGGGCGGCACTGGGGCAAGGGACCGCTCCCCGCGGCGTGACGTACAAACGCGTCGACACCTGCGCCGCGGAGTTTGAGGCTCATACGCCATACCTCTACTCAACCTATGAACAGGAATGCGAAGCGCGGCCGACCGACAGGAAAAAAGTCGTGATTCTCGGCGGCGGCCCGAACCGGATCGGGCAGGGGATCGAGTTCGACTATTGCTGCGTGCATGCCGCAATGGCGTTGCGCGAGGAACAGATCGAAACCATCATGGTCAACTGCAACCCAGAAACGGTCAGCACGGACTATGACACCTCCGACCGGCTCTACTTCGAGCCACTCACGGAGGAGGATGTGCTGAACATCGTGGAGCGCGAACAGCCCATGGGGGTGGTGTTGCAATTCGGCGGACAGACTCCGTTAAAGCTTGCCCTCTCCCTGTCTCGCGCGGGGGTCAATATTCTGGGGACCAGCCCGGATGCCATCGATCGCGCCGAAGACCGCGCCCGCTTCCGCGAGTTGCTCGACAAACTCGGCTTACGCCAGGCGGAAAGCGGCATGGCCCATTCCGTCGAAGAAGCCTTGACGATCGCGGCCGCCATTACCTATCCGGTGATGGTGCGGCCCTCCTACGTCCTGGGCGGACGCTCGATGCAGATCGTCTATGACGAAGCCGGCTTGCTGCATTATATGCATTCCGCGGTCAAGGCCTCGGCGCAACATCCGGTGCTGATCGATAAGTATTTACGCGATGCCATCGAAGTTGATGCCGACGCGATTTCCGACGGCACGACCGTGGTCGTTGCAGGCATCATGGAACATATCGAAGAAGCGGGCGTCCACTCAGGCGACTCGGCCTGTTCGCTGCCGCCCTATACCCTGGACTCCGCGACGATCGAAGAAATCCGCCGGCAGATGACCGCGCTGGCGCTGGAACTGGGTGTCATTGGACTCATGAACGCCCAGTTTGCCGTAAAGGATCAGACCATCTATGTCCTGGAGGTCAATCCGCGTGGCTCACGCACCGTGCCGTTCGTGAGCAAGGCCATCGGCGTTCCCCTGGCCAAACTGGCCATGAAAGTGATGGTGGGCAAGTCACTCCAGCAATTGAATTTCACGACCGCCCCCAGGCCGGCTCATCTGTCGGTGAAGGAAGCCGTGTTTCCGTTCACGAAGTTCGCCGGGGTCGATGTGCTGCTCGGTCCGGAAATGAAGTCCACTGGGGAAGTCATGGGCATCGACAGCGATTTCGGCTGGGCCTTCGTGAAGTCCCAAGCCGGCGCGGGCGCCATCCTGCCCACATCCGGCACCGCTTTTCTGAGTGTAAAGAGCGAGGACCGGGCCGGGGCCTGCGATGTCGCCCAACGCCTGGTCGCGCTAGGGTTCCGGATCACCGCCACATCCGGAACCGCTGCCTACCTGACCGAGCAGGGAATGCAGGTGGACATTGTCAACAAGGTGCAGGAGGGACGGCCACACATCGTCGATCATATCAAGAACGGTGAGGTCGCCCTGGTGGTCAACACCGTACGGACGGCGTCGGCGCAGACAGATTCCCTGTCCATTCGACGTGAAGCGTTGCACAAGGGCGTGCCCTACTACACCACGATGCGCGGTGCGCTGGCTGCCGTGATGGGGATTGAAGCGTTGCTCAAAAAGGGACTTGCCATTCGAGCGTTGCAGGAGTATCACCGGGTGCACTAAGCGGAGCGCGGGCAATCAGACATGCGTCAATAGGTACCGGAAAGGCCTCCGGCTGAATGAGGCCCCGCCTGAATGCGAGTCGGCAGACTGACTCACCATCCAGGGCACCGGTTTCAATGGTCATCGGGGGGAAGATATGCCGACACCGATCACGAGAAAAGGGTACGAAGCGCTGAAGGCCGAATTGGATCGGCTGCACAAGGTGGAGCGACCGCGGGTCATCGAGGCCATCGCGGAAGCCCGCGCACACGGCGACTTGAGCGAAAACGCCGAATACGATGCGGCGAAGGAACGCCAGGGCTTCATTGAGGCTCGATTGGCCGAGCTGAAGGGCAAGCTGGCCGACTGCCGGATCATCGACATCGCCGGCCGTACGAGTGAGACTGTGGTGTTCGGCGCCACCGTGGTGCTGATCGAACAGGAGGCACAGGCCAAGAAACAATACACCCTCGTGGGACAGGATGAGGCGGACCTCAAGTTTTCCCGTATTTCGGTGCAGTCGCCGGTCGGCCGGGCCCTGATCGGCAAGCGGGTCGGCGATGTGGTGGAAGTGACGACTCCGGCTAAAGTCGTCGAATATGAAGTGATGGAAATTCGCTTCGAGGAATTCTAGCGATCATGCCACTGGTTACCACATCAGCCCTCAGCACGCCGGTACAGCGATCCGTTGGATTCTCCATCTTACGCCTGCCATGCCGGTAACCATTCCTCTCATTACCCTGCTGACGGATTTCGGCGACCGGGACTACTTCGTGGCCAGCATGAAGGGGGTGATCCTCAACATCAACCCGCAGGCGCAGATCGTGGATCTCTCCCATCACGTCACGCCGCATGATGTCGCGGACGCCGCGTACCTGTTGAAATCCTGTTATCGCTACTTTCCAGACGGCACAATCCATGTCGCAGTGGTCGACCCGGGCGTCGGCACGACCAGACGGCCGCTGCTCGTCTCCTCGTCGCGGTATTGTTTTCTCGGACCGGACAACGGAATCCTGACTCATGTCTGTCAGGAGGAAAGCGGCGTCGAAGTCCGGCACATCGAAAACCGGCAGTACCGCTTGGACTCAGAGGGCGCCACCTTTGATGGTCGGGACCTCTTCGCACCCGCGGCCGCCTGGTTGACCAAGGGGCAGCCGCTCGGCTCGTTCGGCAGAATTGTGCCGAATTACGAACGGCTTCCGCTGGCGGAGCCAGGTTGGGACAAACATGTGATGGCAGGGGAGATCACATACATCGATCGGTTCGGCAACGTGATTTCCAACCTCACCTCCTACCACATTCGTGAAGTCCGCGCAGTGTCGAAACGGTCCGAGCCGTTAATACGAGTGGGCGGCATGACCATCGACGGACTTGTCCGAACCTATGCGGAAGGGTCCACCGACACCCCCCAAGCCCTCATCAACAGCAACGGGTATGTGGAAGTCTTCCTGAAAGAAGGTCGAGCATCGGATCGGTTGAACCTTTCGCGCGGCGCGCGGATCGAACTATGTTAGCGTCGGGTGTTACCCTTTCTCACGCCGCTCTCAATGCCCACCTCCTTCTGCCCCTCCTCGATTGACAGGCCAAACTTGCCTTTGTTGTAATAAGTTATAGGACGTATCTCCCCTGTGCTCACACCCGGCCGGCAGGGAGGATGCCGATAATCCGACAAGGTTGGAGGGCCGGCTTGTTGGCCTGCATGCCCGCTATGCATATCGGAGCGGGTGGGGATACATACCCGTGAGGGATTTCCTGCAGGAAGAGGCATCGGACTGGCGCCCGCGGTCGTCAGTCGGGGAAACAGGCTCT
>ERZ1645185.366-NODE-366-length-19160-cov-9.114682_pt1 | contig 19160 bp, 18 predicted proteins | sample MGYA00575351_ERZ1645185 | MGnify/ENA primary metagenome ERZ1645185 (study PRJEB40838, sample SAMN11284767) | freshwater sediment metagenome | isolation source: river sediment | host: Sediment | place: India: Jana village, Kanpur | collected 2015-12-17 ...
CCCCGCATCGCGGACTCCGTTCAGCGTGGCATAGCGCTGGGCATAGCCGAGCCCCCAGCCATCCGAGATCAGCAGCGGCAGGGCGATCGCAACCAGCGCCGCGATGGCCGCCGGAACGGCAAGGTCGGCCGCCAGGGCATGCCGTGTCCCTGCCCCCCGCCATTGCCGGCGCAGCGCCGCATACAGCGGCAGGATCGCCATGGCGGGCGGATTGGCCAGCCCGGCCGCGGCAACGGCCAGCCCTGCCCCCACCCGCCCCCGCGCCGCGCTTTCGCGCCGCGCCAGCCCGCCCATCGCCAGCACGGCGATGGCCGAAACGGCAAAGGTCACGCCATAACTGTCCGTCACGCCGAACAGCGTCGCCGGCCCGAACAGCGACAGGAAGAACAGCGTCGCCGCCAGCGCGGTCCCCGGACCGACCCGGTTGCGGGCCAGGAACAGGAACATCGCAGCCGCCCCTAGGCCTTGAAGCAGCGCCAGCCCGGCCGATGTCGCCTGCCGGTGCGGCACCCCGGCCATCGAGATCGGCTTCGAAACCGCCCCCACCAGCACCACGGACATGGGATGCTTGCGCAGCCGAAGTCCCCGGTAGGTTCCGGCGTCCAGCGCGGCCCCGATCGTGGCATTGTCGGCGCCCAGCACGCAGTTGTTCACCCGAAAGGCCGCCCGGCTCGCTTCCAGCCGGTGATAGGACAGCAATGTCACCGCCAGCAGCAGCAGGATGGATATCAGGCCCGGCATCCGCCCATTCCTGCTGTCCATGGCCCCTGCGTCACCAGGCCATAAGCAGGATCACGGCGATCAGCGCCCCGCACAGCAGGCTCTTCGGATCGGTCGTCGCGAACACCACGGGATCCTCGTGCAGGTCACCGCGGTTCGCCAGCAGCAGCAGGCGCAACAGCCAGTACAGCAGAATGGGCGCCACGAACCACAGGACGACCGGCTTGCTATAGACCGCAAGCACCTCGGTTTCGCCGATGTAGCGGGCGAATATGGTGACGGAGGCCAGCGCGGCCGCCCCCGCAAGCGGCAGCAGGATGCGCAGATCCTCTGTGCGATAGGCCCTGTTCGGCGCTCCCGTGCCCAGCGCCATCAGTTCCGAATGCCGCTTGATGAGCGCAAGTGCCAGGAACAGGAACATGGAAAAGCCCACCAGCCACTCGGTCGGATCAGCCCCGATAGCCTCGTTCCCTGCCAGCACCCGCAGCGTATAGAGGAGGCACAGGACCACCACGTCCACCGCCAGCCGCCGCTTGAAGTAGAGCGAATAGGAAATGGTGCCCAGCAGATAGGCCCCAAGCGCGACAAGGAAGGACTGCGGCAGGAACAGCACGCCGATCGCGATTGCGCCTGCCGTCAGCAGCGGGATCAGCGCCCAGGCCAGCTGCACGGACAGGCGGCCGGATGCCAGCGGCCGGTTGCGGCGCGCCGGATGTGTGCGATCGGCGGCAACATCCACCAGATCATTCACCACATAGCCCGCGGACGAGGCGAGGCAGAAGGCAAAAAAGCCCAGCGTCGAGGCGAGCAGCGCCTCTTCCGTGAACTGGTGCCCCACCACCATCGGCGCAAACAGCAGCAGGTTCTTCGACCATTGGTGCAGCCTCAGCTGCGCGCCGAGCTGGGCGAACTGGTCGCGAAGGCTTGCTGACCGGGCCAGATACACGGCTCCCTTCGTCTCGTTCTCAAGCCTCGCCAAGACGGCTACTCCCCGCTGCCTGCACACCGCCCCCGGCCCCGTGCAGTGAAATCAGTCTATCCCATCGCCCGGGCCGGGTGTTGTGTCCAAAAGGGGCATAGCCCCATGCGCTGCCTCCGCGTCCGCTCATGCGAAAGGGGCGGCCCCTTGCGGAGCCGCCCCTTCCTTTGCCAGAAAGCCTGAAAGGCTTACTTGAGTTCGACGGTCGCGCCGGCTTCCTCAAGCTGCTTCTTCAGCTTTTCGGCTTCTTCCTTGTTCACGCCTTCCTTCACGGCCTTCGGAGCGGATTCCACCAGGGTCTTCGCTTCGGTCAGGCCCAGGCCGGTGATGGCGCGGACTTCCTTGATGACGTTGATCTTCTTGCCACCGTCGCCGGTGAGGATCACGTCGAACTCGGTCTTTTCTTCGGCGGCCGGGGCGGCAGCGCCACCAGCGGCAGGCGCGGCCACGGCAACAGCCGCAGCGGCGGAAACGCCCCACTTTTCTTCCAGCAGCTTGGCCAGTTCGGCCGCTTCCAGAACGGTCAGGGCGGACAGGTCTTCAACGATCTTGTTCAGGTCAGCCATTTTGATACTCCTTGATCTCTATCAGGCGGCGGCGCTGTCGCCGTAAGCCGCAAACACGCGCGCCAGCTTGGCGGCCGGGGCCGTCGAAAGCTGCGCAATCTTGGTCGCAGGTGCGTTCAACAGACCCACCAGCTTCGCCCGGAGCTCGTCGAGCGACGGAAGTTCGGCAAGCGCCTTCACCCCGTTCACATCGAGAAGCGTGCCCGCCATCGAAGCACCGACGATTTCGAACTTGTCGGTGGTCTTCGCGAACTCGATTGCGATCTTTGCAGCCGCAACCGGATCGACGGACGTGGCAAGACCAACAGGGCCGACCAGAAGCTGGCCGATGTCCTGATAGGGCGTGCCCTCCAAGGCAATGCGGGCAAGCCGGTTCTTCGTCACCTTGAACTGCGCACCAGCTCCGCGCATCCGCGTGCGCAGGTCGGAAACCTGCGCAACGGTAAGGCCATGGTTGCGGGTAATCACCACAACCTGGGTCTCACCCAGCGTCTTCGCGAGATTGGCGACCAGCTCTTTCTTCTGGTTCCGATCCATGCTCACTCCTTGCACTCGCTGCCCCCCCGGATTGAGAGGCAGCCATAGAGCCAAGGGGCCTGGATTTGCGCCGGGCCCATTGGCCCGCCCGAAAAGGATCGCCGCCAGCGAAGCCGAAGCCCCGCTGCAAATTCCCCCGGCCATCGCACGGCTGAAAGGGGCCAAAGCTGTTCCTCGTCTCATGCAGGCCCTGTCGGCTTAAACCCTTTCGGGCACCTGCAATCTCGGACGGCGCCACAGACCCGGGGGCCTGCAAGCGGAACGCGCGCCTATAGAGGATTCGCCCCGCAGGTCAAGATCGGCCGCGCGCGGCCATCATCCGGGGGGCGCCTTTCCGTTCAGCTTTTCCCACTTTTCGCACTCGTGTCGTGCCCTCCGCAGTCGCCCCGGTTCCCGCAAGCCCATCCTCCCGGGCAGCGGCAGGCATGCTACCGGCTCATCCCGGCGTAGGACAGGCCGGAACCTCCGCCTCCCCAAGCCACTCCGCCCACCCGAAACGAAAAGAGGCCGGGGTTTCCCCCGGCCTCTTCGCGGTTCAATGTTGCCGGAAGGCTCAGGCGCCCAGCGCGGTCGCCGGATCCACCTTCACGCCCTTGCCCTGGGTGGAGCTGAGCGAGATCTTCTCGACATACTTGCCCTTGGCGCCCGACGGCTTGGCCTTCACCAGCGCATCCAGGAACGCGTCCAGGTTCGCCTTCAGGTCTTCCTGCGCGAAGCTCGCCTTGCCGAGGCCGGCGTGGATGATGCCCGCCTTTTCGACGCGGAACTCGATCTGGCCGCCCTTGGCAGCCTTCACGGCTTCGCCGACGTTCATCGTCACCGTGCCCAGCTTCGGGTTCGGCATCAGGCCCTTGGGACCGAGAACCTTACCGAGGCGACCCACCAGACCCATCATGTCGGGCGTGGCGATGCAGCGGTCGAAATCGATGGTGCCGCCCTGCACGATTTCCAGCAGGTCTTCGGCGCCGACCACGTCGGCCCCGGCTTCACGGGCTTCATCGGCCTTCGGGCCACGGGCGAACACGCCCACGCGCACCGTCTTGCCGGTGCCCTTGGGCAGGGTCACCATGCCGCGCACCATCTGGTCCGCATGGCGGGGATCGACGTTCAGGTTCACGGCCACTTCGATCGTTTCATCGAACTTCGCGGTCGCGTTCGCCTTCACGAGGCCCAGCGCCTCGTCGACGGGATACAGCTTCAGCGGCTCGACGGTCGCGCCGAGAGCCTTGCTCTTCTTGGTCAGCTTGGCCATCGGATCAGCCCTCCACCACTTCAAGGCCCATCGCGCGGGCGGAACCCTCGATGGTCTTCATGGCCATCTCGATGTCGTTCGCGTTCAGGTCCTTCATCTTCGTCTCGGCGATCTCGCGGATCTGCGACTTCTTCACCTTGCCCGCGGGCGCGCCCTTGCCGGGCGTCGTCGCGCCGGACTTCAGGCCGGCCGCCTTCTTCAGAAGGAAGCTCGCCGGCGGCGTCTTGGTGATGAACGAGAAGCTGCGGTCCGCATAGACGGTGATCACCGTGGGGATCGGCATGCCGGGCTCGAGGCTGCCGGTGGCAGCGTTGAAGGCCTTGCAGAATTCCATGATGTTCACACCGCGCTGACCCAGCGCAGGCCCGATCGGCGGGCTCGGGGTGGCCTTACCAGCTGCAACCTGCAGCTTGATATAGCCAGTGATCTTCTTTGCCATATCACTTGCTCCAAATCAGGGCCGGGTGGCGAACCACCCGTCCCTCCGGTTGTGCGGCCGTGTGGTGCAAACGGATCGGGGCGAACCCCTCACCTCCCACGATGTCATGCCTGTCCGACCGCGGCTCAGGCATCGTTCCCCTTCCGGGGGAATTACTTGGTCTTCTCGACCTGCTCGAAGTCCAGCTCCACCGGGGTCGCCCGGCCGAAGATGGACACGGAAACCTTCACGCGCGACTTCTCGTAGTCGATTTCCTCGACCAGACCCGAGAAGCTGGCGAACGGGCCATCCAGCACCTTCACCGAATCCCCGATCTCGAAGTTCGCCTTCTTCTTCGCCTTGGGCGCAGCCGCGTCGGCTTCGGCCTTGGTGTTCAGGATGCGCGCGGCCTCGGCCTCGGAAATCGGCTGAGGCTTGCCGGAAGATCCAAGGAATCCAGTCACCTTCGGCGTGTTCTTCACAAGGTGGTAGACCTGATCGTTCATTTCCAGCTTGGCCAGCACATAGCCGGGGAAGAACTTCCGCTCGCTCTGCACCTTCTTGCCGCGGCGAACTTCCGTCACCTTCTCGGTGGGCACCTCGACCGCCTCGACCATGCCTTCCAGCCCCAGCCGGGCCGCGTCGGACACGATCTGGTCGCGGACCTTGTTCTCGAAGCCCGAATAGGCGTGAATGATGTACCAGCGCGACATGAGGATTACGCTCCCAGACCCAGGAAGAACTTGACCGCCCGGCCCAGCACCTGATCGACGCCAAGGAAGAAGACGGCGAGGATCGACGTCATGATGAGGACGAGGATGGTCGTGCGCACGACTTCAGGACGCGACGGCCAGACGACCTTCGACGTTTCCTGCCTCACCTGCCGGACAAACTCGCCCGGGCTCGTCTTCGCCATCCGATTCAACCTTCCATCCGCCGCCGGTTCAGGCCCGAAGCCTCCCGCCCCGTGCTTTCACCAACGACAACTCCCGGCAGACGCCCCTCTTCAGCGGGGCACCGGCCGGGCCAGAAATCTTACCCGCCCTCCAGCGACTTGGGGTTGTCAGCCGCCTCGTTCAAGACGTCTGTTCCCAAGGCGTTGGCAGGAGTGGAGGGACTCGAACCCCCGGCCCTCGGTTTTGGAGACCGATGCTCTACCAACTGAGCTACACTCCTGCGGAGCGCGGGAGCCGGGGCTATAAGGGAGTGGCCGGGGTGAGGCAAGAGCCAGATGCGGCGCGGCGCGCAATTCCCGCACGCACATGGCGGTTTCGGCCTAACTGTCTGAAAAGACTGGAGCGGGTAGCGGGAATCGAACCCGCGTATTCAGCTTGGAAGGCTGCTGCACTACCATTGTGCTATACCCGCCCACTCGCCAGCGAGGCGCCCTTGCCCGGCAGCAAAGCCGCCGCAAGCGCGACTGCGCGCCCGCGCCGCTGCGCGGAACCGGGCAAAGCCCGGCCCCTTGCAAGGACTCCATCCTGCGCCTGGCAGAATGGTGGAGGGGGTTGGATTTGAACCAACGTAGGGAAAACCCGGCAGATTTACAGTCTGCTGCCATTGACCGCTCGGCCACCCCTCCGAACCCTTCGGTGCGGGAGGCGGGCAAATGGCGAATGGGCCCCGCCTTGTCAACACCGCAAAGGCGTGCGAGCCCTGCGCAAGGGGGAGAAATCGCGTGCGGAAACTGGCCTGGCTCTTCGGAATCCTCGCGGCCCTCGGGCTTGCGGCGGTCGTCGCCGTGCGCCTCAGCCCGGAACCCGGCGTCTGGGTCATCCGTCAGGTCTTCGATCGCGGCGATGCCGAACTCGCCGCCGCCTCGGCCGGGCATGTCCCGCCGGACGTGATCGCGCACAGGGACCTGCGCTATGGACCCGGGCCGGACGAGCGCTTCGATCTCTTCCTTCCGCCCGCCGGCACGCCGCGCAAGGCGCCGCTCATCGTGTGGGTTCATGGCGGCGGCTTCGTCGCGGGGGACAAGTCCAGCGTCGCCAACTGGCTGTCCGCGCTGGCGGGCCATGGCTATCCGGTGGTGTCCGTCGAGTACCGGCGCGGCGCCAGCGGGGCCTATCCCCTGCCCGTCCGGCAGGTGAATGCCGCCATCGCCCATATCCGTGCCAATGCCGCCGCGCTGGGCATCGATCCCGGCGCCCTTGTGCTGGGCGGCGATTCGGCGGGCGCCCATATCGCCGCCCAGCTTGCGCTTTCCATCACCGACCCCGCCTATGCGCAAAAGCTGGGGATCGCCCCGGCCGTTCCCGCCCAGGATCTTCGCGGCATGCTGCTCACGTCGGGCATCTACGACCTGCCGGACCTTGGCGGCGGCGGCCTCATCGGGGCGTTCGTCCGCGCCGCCTTCCGGGGCTATACCGGCGAAACGGACCCCGCGCGGGTGAAGGGCGGGGAGCTGTTCTCTGTCATCGATCATGTGGGCCCGGCGTTCCCGCCCAGCTTCATCACCGGCGGCAATGCAGACCCGTTGACGCCTCAGGGGCTGAAGCTGGCGGAGCGACTGGCAAGCCTTGGCGTGACGACCGACACCCTGTTCTTCCCGGCCGACCACCAGCCGCCGCTGGGCCATGAATATCAGCTGCGCCTGAACACCGAGGAAGGCCGCCTCGCGCTGGACCGGATGCTGGCCTTTCTGGCGGCGCGAAATCCCCCCTCAGGCGAAGATCGCGACTGACTGACGGCCCCGCATCAGGGGCCGCCCCGCCTCGTCCCACATTGCCATGTCCTGCCCTGAATAGCCGTCGCCCACGCCGTCGTCGCGCGAGTGCAGCAGCAACCAGCCGGACCCGTCGGCCGCCGCCGGATCGAACAGGTCGAAGCTCCATGTCATGGTGCTGATCATCGCCGGCCCATCGAAGCGGGTGAAGCTTGCGGGGGGCAAGGCGTCGCCCATCGCCACCAGCGCCGCCTGCCCCGGCGTGACCGGCTCGTCATGCCGCACCCAGATCAGCAGATCGCCCTGATCCGCACCGGAAAACGGGCGCAACGGGCCCGCCATCCGCTGATTGAGGTGGCCGGCAAAGGCCGGGCCCATGCCCTCTGGCCAGAGGCGCGGGCAATCCTGCGGCGCGCGCCAGACGGGCGGCGGCGGGGCAACTGCGGCAAAGCGGCTTTCCCGGGAGGCCCCGAACGCGAACAGCGCCCTCAACGCCACCGCCCCGCCGGACACCAGATCGCAGCTCATGTAGGTGACGGACTTGCCCTGCCGGATCAGCTGCGGCTTCAGCAGGACTTCGCCCGCCGCCGGCCCGATATAGGCGATCTGCCCGGACCTGAGCGGCGGCAGGCCGGGCACCGCCAGTTCGCAGGCCCTCAGCGCCAGCGCTGCCGAAAGGCCGCCATACAGGGTCCGTCCCTGCAGCCAGTCGTCTGTCGGCGTCGCCAGCCAGCCGTCGCCTTTTGCCGTCAGCCCCGTGATCACCGATTCAAAGCTTGCCATGGCCACTCCTTTGCCAGCAGCTCTCGTGCGGGCTTTCCTCCCGCGCCACCCATGGCTAGTGACAGGGCCGCCCGATCGGGGCCCCGGAAGGCAGGAACATGGGACGACGACCGAACAAGCGCCACGGCACCGCCAACCGCACCGATCCGAACCGGCCGCGCCTCTATGGCCGGCACGCCGTCTATGCCGCGCTCGACAATCCCGCGCGCACGCTGAGGAAGCTGTTCGGCACGCACGAGGAGCTGGCGAAGATCGTGATTCCCGAAGGCCTGCAGGTCCAGTTCGGGGATGGCCATGATCTCGCCCGCCTCGTGCCGGCCGATGCGCCCCATCAGGGCCTTGTGCTTGAGGTGGAGCCGCTCGAATCGCCCTGGCTCGACGAAGTGCTGGAAAACCCCGATCCGATGGCCCCGCTCGTCATCCTCGATCAGGTGACGGATCCGCACAATGTGGGCGCCATCATCCGATCGGCGGCGGCCTTCGGCGCCCGCGCCATCATCACCCAGGATCGCCACAGCCCGCCCGAATCCGGCGCGCTTGCCAGGGCGGCCTCCGGCGCGCTGGAGGCCCTGCCCTGGGTCCGCGTTGTCAACCTCGCTCGCGCGCTGGAGGAGATCGCGGAGGCCGGTTACTGGCGCATCGGCCTTGCGGGCGACGCGAAGGTCACGCTGGCGGAGGCGCTGACGCCGCAGCCGCAGGCCATCGTGCTGGGCGCAGAGGGCGAAGGCATGCGCCACAACACCCGCGAACATGTGGACGTGCTGGCGAAACTGCCCATCACCCGCGCCGTGGAAAGCCTGAACGTCTCCAACGCGGCGGCAATCGCGCTCTACGCCGTGGCGAGCCGGTAAGGCACCCGCCCGGCGCTTGAGGGGCTGCGCCAAACCCGGCCCGCAGGGCCGCAAGCGCGACTGCGCGCCCGAGCCAATGCGAGGAAAGCCAGGCGGGCGGACGCCCGCGCCCGGCGCCTGAGGGGCTCAATCAAAAAAGCGCCTCGTCCCAGATCGGGTCGACCGTGCCGCCCCAGGGCCCGTGGAACCGCTCCAGCCAATATTCGGCCAGCGTCTGCCCGCTGTCGGCGATTTCCCACAGCGGGGTCAGGAAGCCCGCCTCGCTGTCGCCGATGCTGTTTTCGCGGGCGCGACGGTCCAGCCCGCCGGCGGCGATCGCCAGCACCTCTTTCGCCAGCGTCTGAAGGCTGTTTCCGTCCGGCGCGGTCGCCTTCAGCGCCAGCCTTGGCACCTCGTCGCGCATGCGCTGCTGGCCCTCGATGTTCCAGCCCTTCACCAGATCCCAGGCGGCATCCAGCGCCGTGCCGTCATAGAGCAGCCCCACCCACAGCGCCGGCAGCGCGCAGATGCGGCTCTGCGGGCCTGAATCGCTGCCCCGCATTTCCAGATAGCCCTTCATCCGGACTTCGGGGAAGGCGGTGGAGAGATGGTCCTTCCAGTCGCCATAGGTGGCGCGCTCGCCCGGCAGCACATCCAGCCGGCCTTCGATGAAGTCGCGGAAGCTCTTGCCCGCAGCATCCAGATAGCGGCCGTCGCGATAGGCGAAATACATCGGCACGTTCAGCGCATAATCGGCATAGGATTCATAGCCGAAGCCCTCGTCGAACACGAACGGCAGCATGCCCGTCCGCGCCGGGTCGGTATCCGTCCAGATATGGCTGCGATAGGACAGGAAGCCGTTCGGCTTTCCTTCCGTGAAGGGGGAATTGGCGAACAGCGCCGTGCCCAGCGGCTGCAATGCCAGGCTGACACGGAACTTCTTCACCATGTCCGCTTCGGAGCCATAGTCCAGGTTGGTCTGCACGGTGCAGGTGCGCTGCATCATGTCCAGCCCCAGCTGCCCCACGCGCGGCATGTGCCGCCGCATGATGGCATAGCGGCCCTTGGGCATCCACGGCAGCTGCGCGCGGGTGGCGATGGGGTTGAACCCCAGCCCCAGGAAGCCCAGCCCCAGTTCCTCGCCGATCGCCAGGCACTGCTCGCGATGCCGCCCGGTTTCGGCGCAGGTCTGGTGCAGGGTTTCCAGCGCCGCGCCCGAAAGCTCGAACTGACCGGCCGGTTCCAGGCTCAGGCTGCCGTCGGCGCCGGTGGCGGCGATGATCCGGCCGTCCTCCAGCACCGGCTCCCAGCCATAGCGGCCGAACGCCTCCAGCAGGTCGCGGATGCCGTTCGGCTCCTCCCACGACGGCTGGCCATGATCCGACAGCCGGAACACGAATTTCTCATGCTCGGTGCCGATCCGCCAATCGGATTTCGGCTTCTCGCCCCGCTCGAACAGCCCGATCAGGTCGGCCTTGCCTTCGATGGGGGCGGCATCCCCGGCCGCGATCAGCTTGTTGCTCATGCGCCGCGCCTTAGCCGCGCCCGATGCCCCGCGCCAGCCAGATTCTGAGTGGCGCTCAATGTCCACCAAACAGCTGGAATTGCGCGATTGCCGCGACGACCGCCGTATCCGCCCTCAGGATGCGCGGCCCCAGCGCCAGCCGCCTCGCCTGCGGCAGCGCCAGCACGGCGGCGCGCTCCGCCGGCGAAAATCCGCCTTCCGGCCCGATCAGGATCGCGGCCGGAGTCGCCGGCTTCAGCGCGTCCATCGCCGCCCCGCCCTCCTCGTCGGCAAACAGCAGCTGGCGTGCCGGGTCCCATTCCGCCAGCAGTGCCGGCAGCTTCACCGCCCCGGCCAGCTCGGGCAGCGCGGTGCGCCCGCACTGTTCGGCGGCCTCCACCATGTGCGCGCGCAGGCGGTCGGGCTTCAGCCGGGCGTGGTTTGTCCGCTCCGTCAGCACCGGCACGATCCGCCGCACCCCCAGCTCGGTCGCCTTCTCCACGATCCATTCGAATCGGTCGGGCTTGATCGGCGCCGTCAGCAGCCACAGGTCTGGCGTCTCTTCCCGCCCCCGGATCATCGCGCCGACGCGCACGCTCACCCGGCGGCGGCCCACGTCCGCGACTTCGGCGGCCCATTCGCCTGTCTGGTCATCGAGCAGCCGCAGTTCGGCGCCCCGGTCCAGCCGCAGCACGGTGGCCAGATAATGCACCTGCCCCCCCTCCAGCCCGATCTCGGCCCCGGCCTCCAGCCGCCCCTCAATGAACAATCTTGGAATCTGGCGCATGGCGTGGCGCTAGCACGCAAGCTAAGGCGGTTCCATGGCGCGCACGCTGGCAATCACGGGCGGCACCGGCTTCGTCGGCGGCCACACACTGGAACGCGCACTGGGGCGCGGGTGGAAGGTGCGCGCGCTGGCGCGCCGCCCGCAGGCCGCGCGCGAAGGCCTGCTGTGGGTGCCCGGCAGCCTCACCGACCCGGCCGCGCTGGATGATCTCGTGGCCGGGGCGGATGCCGTGATCCACATCGCGGGCGTCACCAACGCGGCAAGCCGCGCCGCCTTCGAAGAGGGCAACATCCTCGGCACGGCGCATGTGCGCCGGGCGGCCGGCGGCCGGCCCCTCGTCCATGTCTCCTCGCTGTCCGCGCGGGAACCGCAGCTGTCCATCTATGGCTGGTCGAAGCTGATGGGCGAACAGGTCGCGCGCGGTGCGGCAGGCCCGGTCACGGTCGTCCGCCCGCCAGCCGTCTATGGCCCCGGTGACCGTGAATTCCTGGAACTGATGCGCACCGCCCGCAGCGGCTTCATCCCGATGCCGAAGGGGTCCGTCGCGGCGATGATCCATGGCGCGGACCTGGCGGAAGCCCTTGTCGCGCTGGCGGAGGATGCCGGCGGCCCGGCCCGCGCCACCGGCCGGATCCTTGAGATCGACGATGGCGCGGGGGGCTACACGCCCGCGCAGGTGGCCGATGCGATCGGCAGCGCGCTTGGCCGCCGGGTCCGCCCCGTGGAGGTGTCTGCCCCCACCCTAAGGCTTGCCGCGATGGGCGACACCGCCTGGGCAAGGCTGAAGGGCGAACTGCCCCGCATCAGCCGCGATCGCGCCGCCTACATGGCCCATCCGGACTGGTCGGCCGACAGCGGGGCGATCCGCTCGCTTGGCATCTGGCAACCGGGGATCGCCCTTTCTGAAGGCATGGCCGAAACCGCCCGCTGGTATCGGGCCCAGGGCCTGCTGCCCTAGCCGCGCCAGTTTTCCCGTCCGCATTCCGCCACAATCTGCGCTAAAAGAAGCGTCAAACCTGTTGTTCGGAGATTTTTGATGGATCGCGCCCAATGAACCGGGAGATGACCTACGCCCGCCTGATCGAGCTGATCGAGCCCTTCAACAAGAAGGGCATCGCGCTTGCCGAAGCCACCAGCTTCGCGGACGATCTGGAACTCGACAGCCTGACGGTGATGGACCTTGTCGCCAATATCGAGGATGAATGGGACATCAACATGCCCCTCAATATCCTTCCCGATCTGGAAACCGTCGGCCAGCTGGCGGATGCCGTCGTCAAGCTGAAGGGCTGAGGCGCATGACCGACCTTCTGTCGAAGTTCGATCCCTATATCGCCGAACACAAGGGGCTGCTCGACACCGGCGTGAACGATCCGTTCGGCGTGGTGATGACGCAGGTGCTGTCGCCCACGCGCGCCGTGATCAACGGCCGGGAAACCATCCTTGTCGGCACCTACAATTACATGGGCATGACGTTCGATCCCGACGTCATCGCCGCCGGCAAGGCCGCGCTCGAATCCTTCGGCGCGGGTTCCACCGGCAGCCGCGTGCTGAACGGCACCTTCGCGCCCCACATCGCCGTCGAACAGGCGCTGAAGGATTTCTATGGCACGAAATCGGCGATCGTGTTCAGCACGGGCTATCAGGCCAATCTCGGCATGGTCTCAACCCTTGCCGGCAAGGGGGACTATATCATCCTCGATGCCGACAGCCACGCCTCCATCTATGACGGCTGCAAGCTGGGCAACGCCGAAGTCGTGCGCTTCCGCCACAACAATTGGCAAGATCTGGACAAGCGCCTCGGTCGCCTGCCGGCCGACGCGGGCAAGCTGGTGATCCTGGAAGGCGTCTATTCGATGCTGGGCGATGTCGCCCCGCTGCCGGAACTCGTCGCCGTGGCGAAGAAGCACAAGGCGATGACGATGGTGGACGAAGCCCATGCCATGGGCTTCTTCGGCCAGCACGGCCGCGGCGTGTACGAGGAAATGGGGCTGGAGGACGACATCGACTTCGTTGTCGGCACCTTCTCCAAATCGGTCGGCACGGTGGGCGGCTTTGCCGTTTCCAACCACCCCAAGTTCGAGATCCTGCGGCTGGTGTGCAACCCGTATCGCTTCACCGCCTCGCTGCCGCCCGCGGTTGCCGCGACGGCCGAAGCCTCCATTCGCAAGCTGATGAACGCGAAGGAAAAGCGCGACAACCTGTGGGCGGTTTCCCGAAAGCTGCATGCCGGGCTGAAGGCCGCCGGCTTCAAGATGGCGACGGACACGCCGGAATCCGCCATCATCGCCGTCCTGCTGCCCGATCAGGACAGCACGGTCGCCATGTGGCACCAGCTGCTGGAGCATGGCATCTACTGCAACATGAGCCGCCCGCCCGCGACGCCGGCCGGCATCTTCCTGCTGCGCTGCTCGCTGTCGGCCGCGCACACGCTGGCTGACGTGGACACGATCGTCAGCCGCTTCATCGCCGCGCGGGACAGCCTTTCGGCAATGCCCGCCGCCTGACCGGCCGGCCCGTTCCCAGCGGGGACGGGCGCGGACCGGCAGCACCGGGAACAACAGAAAACAATAAAGGGGAGAGATTGATGGACTTCGCCTATCCGCACGCCGCCTTTGCCACATGCCTTGCCATCCTCGTCTATGTCTGGACGGGGCTTGTCGTGGGCAAGGCCCGCAAGGCACATGGCGTCGATTACCCCAACACCCACGGCTCCGACGATTTCAACCGCGTCTGGCGCGCCCACCAGAACACGCTTGAACAGCTCGTCATCTTCCTGCCTTCGCTGTGGCTGTTCGCCGTCGCCGTGCAGGAATTCTGGGCGGGCGTCCTCGGCCTTGTCTGGGCCATCGGGCGCATCCTCTATGTTCGCGGCTATGTCGCCGCCGCGCCGAAGCGCGCGCCCGGCTTCATGATCGCGCTTCTCGCCACTGCCGTGCTGCTGTTCGGCGCAGTCGGCGTGATCGCCTGGCAACTCTTCGGCTGATGCCGGCGCCCCGCTTGCCGAGGCAGGCGGGGCGCTTTAATCCCCTCTCCCAAGGGAGAAGGGGAATTTATGCCGCAAGCTGCGGGCGAACAGCCCATCGACGTGAAACGCGACCGCCTCGTCATTGTCGCATCTTCGCTGGGCACCGTCTTCGAATGGTATGATTTCTTCCTCTACGGAATCCTGGCTGCCCTCATCGGCCGCCTGTTCTTCCCGATCGACAACCCGACGGCCGCAACGCTCGCCAGCCTCGCCACGTTCGGCGCTGGCTTTGGCGTCCGCCCGCTGGGGGCGATGCTGTTCGGCCACTATGGGGACCGGATCGGCCGCAAATATACCTTCCTCGTCACCATCACGCTGATGGGCGGCGCCACCGCGCTGATCGGCCTGCTGCCCACCTATGCGACGGCCGGCCTGTGGGCCCCTGCCCTGCTGGTGGGCCTGCGCCTGCTCCAGGGCCTGGCGCTGGGCGGCGAATATGGCGGGGCCGCCATCTATGTCGGCGAACATGCGCCCAAGGGGCGGCGCGGCGAATATACCAGCTGGATCCAGATCTCGGTCGCGGGCGGCTTTCTGTTGTGCCTCGTCGTCGTCCTCGGCACCCGATCGGTGATGAGCCCGGAGCAGTTCGATGCCTGGGGCTGGCGCATCCCCTTCCTGCTCAGCCTCGTGATGCTGGCGATCTCGGTCTATATCCGCATGCAGCTGTCGGAGAGCCCGGTCTTCAAGGAGATGAAGGAAGCCGGCAAGACCGCGAAGAACCCCATCGTCGAGGCGTTTTCCGACAAATCCAACATCGGGAACGTCCTTGTCGCGCTGTTCGGCGTCGCGGCGGGCCTGACGGTCATCTATTACACCAGCCAGTTCGGCACGCTCTACTTCCTCACCGGCACTGCAGGGGTGAGTGAGACCGAAACGCTCATCTACCTCGCCGTCGCGGCCATCTTCGCGGCCCCCTTCTATGTGCTGTTCGGCATGCTGTCTGACCGGATCGGGCGCAAGAAGCTGCTGCTGATCGGCTATGGCCTGTCGATCCTCCTCATCTTTCCGCTGTTTCACCTGATGGCAAATGGCGCGAACCCGGCGCTTGCCCGCGCGACCGCCGCCAATCCCGTGACGCTGGAACTTCCGGCGTGCGACTTCCGCATCTTTGCCCGCAAGCAGACGGAGGAATGCGCCAAGGCGCTGGGCTTCCTCACCAAGCGCGGGGTCGCCTATGGCCGGCAGCAGGCCGACAGCGTCGCCCTCGTCGTGGGCGACCAGCGAGTCGAAGGCTTCGACGAAGCCGCCTTTGCCGCCGCGCTGAAAGCGGCCGGCTATCCGGAAAAGGCCGATCCGGCGGAAAAGCAGCGCTGGAAGATCATCTTCGCCGTCTTTGCGATCATCACGCTCTCGGCGATGACCTACGGGCAGGTCGCGGCCATCCTCGTCGAGCTGTTTCCGGCGAGGGTGCGCTACACCTCCATGTCGGTCCCCTATCATATCGGCACCGGCTATTTCGGCGGCTTCCTGCCGTTCATCCAGCAGCTGATCGTCGTCCGCACGGGCGACCCGTTCGCCGGCCTGTGGTACACCGTCGCCGTCGTCGCGATGGCGTTCGTGGTGAGCCTGATCTGGCTGCCCGAAACGAAGGATCGCGACATCACGGCCTGACGCCAGCGCCAGTTGCGCGATCCGCGCCGCCCCCCGATGCTGCCATCGGGAACAGAGGGAGAGGCGCATATGGGTCCGCTGGCAGGTATCAGGGTGCTGGATCTCAGCCAGATCGTCTCCGGACCGATGGCGGCGGCCTGGCTCGCCGATCAGGGCGCGGATGTCATCAAGGTCGAAACCCCGGCGGGTGATCCCGTCCGCTTCGTCGGCGCAAAGAAGGGCCGGGTTTCCGCCCTCTTTGTCAGCGTCAACCGCGGCAAGCGGGGCGAACTGGTCGATCTGAAATCGCCGGACGGCCGAGCCCGGCTGGAAGAGCTGGTGGGCTGGGCCGATGTGCTGGTTGAAAATTTCCGCCCTGGCGCGATGGACCGGCTGGGCCTGGGCGAAGCCCGGTGCCGGGCGCTGAACCCGCGCCTCATCTGGTGCGCCATCACCGGGTTCGGGCCGGATGGCCCCTATGCGGGGCTTCGCGCCTATGATCCGGTGGTGCAGGCCGCCTCCGGCCTCGCCGCGATCCAGGCCGATCCGGATGGTACGCCCCGCCTTGTGGGCACGATCATCTGCGACAAGGTGGCGGCCCTGACGGCCGCGCAGGCGATCACGGCCGCCCTGTTCCACCGGGAGCGAACCGGTGTCGCCCAGCGCATCGACATCGCGATGCTGGATGCGGCAATCGCCTTCACCTGGCCCGAAGGCATGTACAACCAGTCCTTCACGGACCCGGCCGATCCCGCGCCCGACTATGCAAGCCTTGGCCGCCTGTGGCAGGCGGCGGACGGGCATGTGGCGCTGGGCGCGCTGCAGGACATCGAATTCGAGGCGGTCCGCGCCACGCTTGGCCGGCCCGAAAGCCTGGCGGATCCCGCCTACAACAGTTTCGAGGGCCGTCTTGCAGATTATCCGGCCGTACTGGCTGCAATGGCGGCCGAAGTGGCGAAGCGCACCCGCGCAGAGCTGATGCAGGGCTTCACCACCCACGGGGCTGTCGGATGCGTCGTCAACAGCCGCGACGACGTGCCCGCCGATCCGCAGGTCGTCCACAACGGCTGCCTTGTGGAGGTGGAACAGCCTGGCTGCGGCCCGGTGCGCGTCGCCCGCCACCCGATCCGCTTTTCCGCCTCCCCCGCACGCGACGCGCCGGGGCCTGCGCCGGACACCATCCGGTAAATCCTTAACGCACGGGCTTATCCCCACCCAAGAAGGTTAGTCCCCCGCGGGGCGATTGCGCATCGCAGCGGCCGCACCCATATTGCCGAACTATGACCAGTGAAGACCAACTGACCCGTCCGGTTCTCCCCCTGCGCGACATCGTGGTGTTCCCGCAGATGATCGTGCCGCTCTTCGTTGGCCGCGAGAAGTCGGTGAAGGCGCTCGAAGCGGTGATGCAGGGCGACAAGTCGATTTTCCTGCTGAGCCAGAAGAACCCGGCAGACGAGGATCCGGCGACCGACGCGCTGTACGAAATCGGCACGCTGGCGACCGTGCTGCAACTGCTGAAGCTGCCGGACGGCACCGTGAAGGTGCTGGTCGAAGGGCAGCAGCGGGCGCGCAGGCTCCAGCTGCGCGAGGATGGCGAGTTCCTGACCGCCGAGATCGAGCTGTTGACCGACGACAATGGCGACACGCCGGAAGTCGAGGCGCTGATGCGCTCGGCCGGCAAGCAGTTCGAATCCTATGTGAAGGCCGCCAAGCGGATTTCGCCCGAAGTGGCGCTGCAGGTCGGCCAGATCGAGGAAGCCGGCCGCTTCGCGGATTCGGTGGCCGCCAACCTGAACCTGAAGATCGCGGACAAGCAGGCGCTGCTGTCTGAAATCGATGTCGCGAAGCGGCTGGAAATGGTCTTCGGCTTCATGGAAGGCGAGATCGGCCTTCTGCAGGTCGAGAAGAAGATCAAGAGCCGGGTCAAGCGCCAGATGGAGAAGACCCAGCGCGAATATTACCTCAACGAGCAGCTGAAGGCGATCCAGCGCGAACTGGGCGACGGCGACGAGGAAACCGACGAAGCCGCCGAATATGAAGCGCGCATCCGCAAGGCGAAGCTCTCGAAGGAAGCGCGTGAAAAGGCGCTCGCCGAAGTCAAGAAGCTGAAGGCGATGAGCCCGATGTCGGCCGAGGCGACCGTGGTTCGCAACTGGCTGGACGTGCTCTTGTCGCTGCCCTGGGGCAAGGCCTCCAAGGTGAAGCGCGACATCGTCGAGGCGCAGAAGGTGCTCGACGCCGATCACTACGGCCTTGAAAAGGTGAAGGACCGGATCGTCGAATATCTGGCGGTCCAGGCCCGCACGAACAAGCTGAAGGGGCCGATCCTCTGCCTCGTCGGCCCGCCCGGCGTCGGGAAGACGTCGCTCGGCCGCTCCATCGCGAAGGCAACAGGGCGCGAATTCATCCGCCAGTCGCTGGGCGGCGTGCGCGACGAGGCCGAGATCCGTGGCCACCGCCGCACCTACATCGGCTCCATGCCGGGCAAGATCGTGCAGAACCTGCGCAAGGCGGGCACGAACAACCCGCTGTTCCTGCTGGATGAAATCGACAAGCTGGGGCAGGATTTCCGGGGCGACCCGGCCTCTGCCCTGCTGGAAGTGCTGGATCCGGAACAGAACAACAAGTTCAACGACCATTATCTGGAAGTCGATTTCGATCTTTCCAACATCATGTTCGTCACCACGGCCAACAGCTACAACATGCCCTCTGCCCTGCTGGACCGGATGGAGATCATCCAGCTGTCCGGCTATACCGAGGACGAGAAGGTGGAGATCGCCAAGCGCCACCTGATCCCGAAGCAGTTCGAGGCGCACGGGCTGAAGCCGCAGGAATTCGCGGTGACGGACGAGGCGCTGCGCAACCTGATCCGCTATTACACCCGCGAAGCCGGCGTCCGCACGCTGGAGCGGGAACTTGCGAAGCTTGCCCGCAAGGCGCTGCGCCAGATCCTTGAAAAGAAGGCGGAAGCGGTCACCGTCACGCCCGAGAACCTGAAGGATTTCGCGGGCGTGCAGAAATACCGCTTCGGCATGTCCGAAGCGGAGGACCAGATCGGCATGGTCACCGGCCTCGCCTGGACGTCGGTCGGCGGCGACCTGCTGACGATCGAATCCGTGACGGTTCCGGGCAAGGGCGTGATCAGCACCACCGGCAAGCTGGGCGAAGTGATGAAGGAATCCATCACGGCCGCCTTCAGCTTCGTGAAGGCGCGTTCGGCGGCCTATGGCATCCACCCCACGACCTTCACGAAGAAGGATGTCCACGTCCACGTCCCCGAAGGCGCGACGCCCAAGGACGGCCCGTCGGCGGGCATCGCCATGGTCACGTCCATCGTCTCCACCCTGACGGGCATCCCGGTGAAGAAGGATGTGGCGATGACGGGCGAAGTCACCCTGCGCGGCCGGGTGCTGCCCATCGGCGGCCTGAAGGAAAAGCTGCTGGCCGCGCTGCGCGGCGGCATCACCACCGTCCTTATCCCGGCCGAGAACGAGAAGGACC
>ERZ1645185.367-NODE-367-length-19158-cov-13.568759_pt1 | contig 19158 bp, 17 predicted proteins | sample MGYA00575351_ERZ1645185 | MGnify/ENA primary metagenome ERZ1645185 (study PRJEB40838, sample SAMN11284767) | freshwater sediment metagenome | isolation source: river sediment | host: Sediment | place: India: Jana village, Kanpur | collected 2015-12-17 ...
CCGCTGATGAGCATGCTGCAGCAGGGCTTCCCGGCGGCGCAGATGATGGTCTGCGGCGTGCTCGGCCCGAAGAGCAACGCCCACGGGCCCAACGAGTTCCTGCACGTGCCCTACGGCAAGAAGCTCACTGCGGCGGTGGCCCAGGTGGTGGCCGCCTGCGCTTGAACGCCGCGGGCAGCGCGCGGCACGGCGTCGCGGGTCCGCCGCCGCGGCGGGCGGCAGGCGTCGCACAATGACGGCATGCCGTACCTTCACCTGGCGATCGCCATCCTGGCCGAGGTCATCGGCACCTCGGCGCTGAAGGCGACGCGGGGCTTCACGCGGCCCCTGCCGTCGCTGGTGGTGGTGCTGAGCTACGCGGTGGCGTTCTACTTTCTGGCGTTGGCGCTGAAGGTCATCCCGGTCGGCGTGGCCTATGCCGTCTGGTCGGGGGTGGGCATCGCGCTGATCACGCTGATCGGCTGGGTGGCCTACCGCCAGACGCTGGACGCCCCGGCACTGGCAGGCATCGCGCTGATCGTGCTCGGCGTGGTGGTGCTGAACTGGTCCTCGGTCGCCGGCGCATGAACCCGCGCGTGCCCGCGGCCGGCGACGACAAGCGGCTGAACCAGGTGTTCGACGTCGAGCCGGGCGCTCACGATCCGCTGGCCGACCTGGCGGCCGCGGCCGGCGCGAGCATCGACGAGCGGCTGCACGCGCCGCGCCGCCGGCGCGCCCGCGCGACTGCCTACGCGTGGCTGCTGCTGGCCATCGTCGCCGGCGTCACCGGCACCTCGGCCCTGTCGGTCAGCGACGGCTTCACGCGAGCGCTGCCGATCGCCGTGCTGGCGGTGGCCTATCTGGTGTGCTTCCTGGCACTGACGCGCGCGCTGCAGGTCATCGCGGTGGGCATCGCCTACGCGATCTGGTCGGGCATCGGCATCACGCTGGTGACACTGATCGGCTGGCATGCCTTCGACCAGAAGCTGCACGCCGGACAGCTGGCCGGCATTGCGCTGATCCTCGTCGGCGTGGTCGTGATCCAGCTGTTCTCGCGCACGCGTGGCGGCGAGTGACGGCGGCGCGCCGCTCAGCGCATCGAGAAGGCCTGCGTCGGCTTGAAGCCGCTCAGCGGCTCGAGCAGGCTCAGCAGCGGCTTCAACGGCGCGTAGCGCGTCGCCACCTTGGTGGCGTAGGCGAAGAAGCGCGGCAGGTCTTCGGCATAGGCCGGCTTGCCGTCGCGGTGCTTGAGCCGGCAGAAGATGCCCAGCACCTTCAGATGCCGCTGCAGGCCCATCCATTCGAGCGCGCGCCAGAACTCGCCGAAATCGGCCGCCAGCGCATCGCCCAGCGGCACGCCGGCGCGCCGGGCCTCGCTCCAGTAGCGCGCCGCCCAGTCGATCTCGCGCTCCTCGTCCCAGGACAGGAAGGCGTCGCGCAGCAGCGAGGCCAGGTCGTAGGTCACCGGCCCGCGCACGGCGTCCTGGAAGTCGAGGATGCCGGGCCCGGGCGTGGCCACCATCAGGTTGCGCGGCATCCAGTCGCGGTGCACGGCCACGGTCGGCTGGGCCAGCGCGCTGTCGACCAGCAGCCGGCACACCGCCTGCCAGCGCGCCTGCTCCGCCGAGCTCCACTGCAGGCCGAACTCGCGCTGCACGCACCAGTCGGGAAAAAGGGCCAGTTCGCGCGCGAGCAACGCCTCGTCATAGGGCGGCAAGGCCTGCGCGGGCACCTTCAGCTGCCACTGCAGCAGCGCGGCAATGGCCTCGCGCATCAGCGCATCGGCGCGCGCCGGGCTGGCGGCTTGCAGCGCGCCCAGGTACAGCTCGTTGCCCAGGTCGCTGAGCAGCAGGAAGCCCTGCGCGGCGTCGCACTCCAGCACCTGCGGGCCGATCAGACCGGCCGCGCCGATGGCCTCGGCCACCTGCACGAAGGGGCGCACGTCCTCTTGCGGGGGCGGCGCGTCCATGATGATGCGGCTGCCCTGCGCGGAGCCAATGCGCAGGTAGCGCCGGAAGCTGGCATCGGCCGAGGCCGGCTCGAGCGTGGAGGCCTGCAGGCCGTGGCGCGATGCGATCGAGTCCAGCCAGCGGTCGAAGGCGGCGCGGCGCGTGGCGTCGGCCCAGGGAATCGGCGCACGCGGCGCCTCGGTGGATTGGCTCATCGGAGGCAGGCGCGGCGGTCGTGCGCTCTCATCGGATAATCGATTCTACAAATCGGCCGTTCGACGCAGCGCCGGCGCACGGTGCGCCGGTGCAGGTCGGAGCGACGCTTTCAGTGCCTGCCCCCGCGTCCCAATCCCCAGCCCTGCCGCTGCGCCTGCTGCTGCCCTTGCTGGCGTGCTGCGCACTGCCCGCGCTGGCACAGTCGCCGGCAGCAAACCAGCCCGCGCTGGCGACCAGTCCGCGCCTGCAAGGCACACCTTCCGGCGACGAGGTTCGCCAGCAGGCGCCACTGTACTTTCGCGCCGACGAGCTGAGCGGCCAGCCGGGCGTGCAGGTGCAGGCCGACGGCCGCGTCGAATTGCGCCATGCCGGCGTGGTGCTGCGCGCCGACCAGCTGCGCTACGACTTCGCCGAGGACCTGGCGGTGGCCCAGGGTCGGGTGCGGGTCAGCTTCCAGGGCTCGCACTTCACCGGGCCCGAGGTGCAGCTGCGGGTGCAGCGGCAGGAGGGCTTCGTGCGCGAGCCGGTCTACGAGCTGGCGGTCACCGGCGCCGGCGGCCGCGCCGAGCGCATCGAGCTGCTCGGCCAGGGCCGTGCGCAGGTGATCCAGGGCAACTACACCAGCTGCCTGCGCGACGGCAGCGAGGGCCCGGACTGGATACTGAGCGCCCGGCAGCTGGACCTGGACGTGGAGGCGGGCGTCGGTGTGGCCCACGATGCCGAGCTGCGCTTCCTGGACGTGCCGATCCTGGTGCTGCCCAGCCTGAGCTTCCCGCTCAGCGACCAGCGCAAGTCGGGCTGGCTGCCGCCGAGCGCGGACTTCACCTCGGGCAGCGGTTTCGACTTCGGCATGCCCTACTACTGGAACATCGCGCCCAACCGCGACGCCACCGTCACGCCCGCCGTCTCGACGCGGCGCGGCTTCGCGGTGACTGGCGAGTTCCGCTACCTGATGCCGGAGTACGCCGGCGAGCTGAATCTGAACCTGCTGCCCCACGACCGGGTGGCGGAGGAAACGCGCTGGTGGCTGACGCTGAACCACGAGGGCCGGCTCGGCGACGGGCTGCGCTACGGGCTGCAGGCCGAACGCGTGTCGGACGACGCCTGGTGGACCGATTTCCCGCGGCGCCACCGTTCGCTGACGCCGCGCCTGCTGCCGCTGACGGCGCTGGCCGAGCAGGACCTGGGCTCGCCCGAGTACCCCACGCAGGTCTACCTGCGCACGCAGCGCTGGCAGTTGCTGCAGGACCCGAACACGATGCTGGCGCCCTTCAACCGTGCGCTGCAGTTCGGCATGAGCAGTCGCGGGCCGCTGGTTGGCGGGCTGCAGTACGCCTTCGAGACCGAGGCCAACCAGTTCACGCTGCCCAGCAGCCCGGGCTACCCGCCCGCCAGCACGCCGTCGGACGGCTCGCGGCTGCATGCGCTGGGCTGGGTGAGCCGGACCTGGCGCGAGCCCGGCTGGTGGGTCACGCCGGCGGCGCTGGTCAATGCCGCGAACTACTACACCGACCAGCCCATGCCCGACGGCCGCACCGCGGCCGGGCGCGTCATACCCACCTTCAGCGTGGACAGCGGTGCGGAGTTCGAGCGCCGCACCGAATGGCTGGGCCGCTCGCTGCGGCAGACGCTGGAGCCCCGGCTGCTCTACGTGAACACGCCCTATGTCGACCAGTCGAACTATCCGAATTTCGATTCGGCGGTGAAGGACTACAGCTTCGCGTCGATCTTCTCGGAGAACGTGTTCTCGGGCATCGACCGGGTCTCGGACACGAACGCGCTGACCGCCGGCCTGACGACCCGGGTGCTCGATGCCGGCAGCGGCGTGGAGCTGCTGCAGCTGGGCATCGTGCAGCGCTACCTGTTCAACGACCAGCTCGTCACCGAGAGCGGCGTCCCCGAGTTCCGCGGTTTCTCCGACCTGCTGCTGCGCGGCTCGACGCGCGCGCTCGGTCCGGTCAACCTCGACGGCTACCTGCGCTACAGCCCGAGCGTCGACCGGCTGGTGCGCAGCATCATCAACATGCAGTACGCGCCGGGGCCGCAGCGCACGCTGAACCTGACCTACCGCTATGCACGCGATCTCAGCACGCAATGGGAGACCTCGTGGCAATGGCCGATCTACCAGCCGGGTGGCACGCCGCAACGGCGCGAGTGGAGCGGCAGCGGCAGCTGCGGCGGGGCCTGGTACACGGTCGGCCGTCTCATCTACAGCGCGACCGACGACCGGCTCACCGATTCGGTGATCGGCCTGGAGTACGACGCCGGCTGCTGGATCGCGCGCGTGGCCGTCAGCCGCTGGTCCACCGGGGTCAGCGAGGCCTCGACCCAGGTGCTGGTGCAGCTGGAACTGGTGGGCCTGTCCCGCCTGGGCTCCAATACCATCGGCATCCTGAGGGACAATATTCCCGGTTACCAGCCGCTGCGCCTGAAGCGCGGTGTGTTCCCGGCTTCGGCCTTCTATGACTGATTCCTTCCGCAGATTCCGCAGGCCCTGCTGGGTGCTTCTGGCAGCGCTGTGCGCGTTGCCGGTGCACGCGCAGCTGCAGATGCGCAGTGCCGGCAGCCCGACGCCACAGGTGCTGATCCGCGCCCCGTCCTACAGCGGCGACTACATCGTCGCCGTGGTCAACACCGAGCTCGTCACTGCCGCCGAGGTGGAACAGCGCATCGAACGCATGCGCGCCGCGATGGCCGGCCGCGGCGGCCAGCGTCCGCCGGTCACCGACCAGTTGCGCCAGCAGGCGCTGGATTCGCTGATCGAGGAGCGTGTGCTGCTGACCTACGCGCGCGAGAGTGGCTTGCGCGTCGACGATGCCGAGGTCGACCGTGCCGTGCAGAGCGTGGCCGCGCAGAACCGCCTGACGATCGACCAGCTGCGCGAGCAGCTGCGTGCCGAAGGCATGGACTTCGCCCGCTTTCGCAGCAGCCTGCGCGACCAGATCCTGTTCGAGCGCCTGCGCGAACGCGAGGTCGGCATGCGCACGCGGGTGCAGGAAGCGGACGTCGAGAAGTTCCTTGCCGAGCGCAACGCGACCGGCGCACGCAGCAGCGAGCTGAACATCGCCCAGATCCTGGTGATCCTGCCCGAAGGCGCGAGCCCGGAGGTGGTGGCAGAGCGGCGCGCCCGGGCCGAGGCGGCGCTGGCCCGCGTCCGTGGCGGCGAGGACTTCGCGATCGTGGCACGCGAGGTGTCCGAGGATGCCAACCGCGCGCGCGGCGGCGAAATGGGCCTGCGGCCTGCAGCGCGGCTGCCCGATGCCTTCGTCCAGCAGGTCAGCGGCCTGCGCGCCGGCGAGGTGTCGCCGACGCTGCTGCGCTCGGGCGCAGGTTTCCACGTGCTGAAGCTGCTGGAGCGCAAGGACTCGGCCGGCGTGCGGGTCACGCAGACACGCGTGCGGCACATCCTGCTGCGGCCGTCGGCGCAGCTCAGCGAGGAGGTGGCCAAGCAGCGCCTGTCCGACATGCGCGCGCAGATCGAGCGCGGCACGAGCAATTTCGAGAGCCTGGCGCGGCAGTTTTCCGAGGACGGGTCGGCCGCGCAAGGCGGCGACCTGGGCTGGGTAAACCCGGGCGCCTTCGTGCCGGAGTTCGAGGCGGCGATGGACCGGCTGACCGTGGGCGGGCTGTCGCAACCGGTGGTGTCGCGCTTCGGCGTGCACCTGATCGAGGTCGTCGACCGGCGCGAGAGCACGCTGGACGCGAAGCAGCTGCGTGAGCAGGCACGCGTGGCGCTGCGCGAACAGAAATTCGAAGAAGCCTACGCCGAGTGGATCAAGGAACTGCGTGCGCGGGCCTATGTCGAGATGCGCGACCCGCCCTAGCGCGGCCGACCCGATGCGCCGCGCCGAGTGAAGCCCCGCCGGAGCTGCCGATGAAGCATGTGGCGCGCAAGCGCTTCGGTCAGCATTTCCTGCGCGACGAGTTCGTCATCGGCCGCATCGTCGAGCTGATCGATCCGCAGCCCGGCCAGTCGCTGGTGGAAATCGGCCCTGGGCTGGGCGCCTTGACCTGGCCCCTGCTCGAGCGCTGCGGCGCACTGACCGTCGTCGAGCTCGACCGCGATCTGGCGGCAAAGCTGCGCCGGCACGGCGCCGGCCTGGAGGTGATCGAGCGCGACGTGCTGCAGGTGGACTTCGGCGCGCTGGCGCAGGCGCGGGGCCAGGCGCTGCGCATCGTCGGCAACCTGCCCTACAACATCTCCACGCCGATCCTTTTCCACCTGCTGGCGGCGGTCGACCAGGTGCAGGACCAGCACTTCATGCTTCAGCGCGAGGTGGCCGAGCGCATGGCCGCGCAGCCCGGCGGGCGGGACTACGGGCGGCTGTCGGTGATGCTGCAGTGGCGGTATCGCATCGACAGCGTGCTCGACGTGCCGCCGCAGGCTTTCGAGCCGCCGCCTCAGGTGCAGTCGGCCGTGGTGCGCATGCTGCCGCTGCCGGTGCCGCCGCTGCAGTCGCCGCAACTGCTGGGCGAATTGGTGACGGTGGCCTTCTCGCAGCGCCGCAAGCTGCTGCGCCACACGCTCGGCCGCTGGCTCGAAGCACGCGGCTTCGGCGGCGACTTCGACCTGCAGCGCCGCGCCGAGGAGGTGCCGGTGGCGCAGTACGTGGCGCTTGCGCAGCGCGTCGCAGCGTCCTGAAGCAGCCCGAATTGCCACCCGGAAACACAAACGGCCCCGCGGGGCCGTTTGTCCGTGCTCGTCGTGCGCTTCAGGCCGCGGTCAGCCACATCGAAGTGTCGAACGCGCTGCTCATCAGCGGCATGTTCATGCCGAAGTTGGGGTTCGTTCCGTTCTTCGGCACGGCCACCTTGGGCGCCGGCTTGTCCGTCACGACCTGGGTCATCTCCGCCCGCTCCCCTGACCCGATTTCCAGGGAGCGGGCTACCGAAAAGAATAGAAACACCTGAACGGTATTCGTCGTTCTCCCCAGAAGTCGGCGGCGTCGCGGAAGACGTCGAGCAGTTGCTCGCGCGCCTCGCGGTCAAAACGCGGGTTGTCGGGAAGCTGCTCGAGCACGACGACGAAGCCGGGCTGCGTGCCGGCCTTGTGCACCAGATCGGTCATGCAGTCGTACAACGCGTCCAGGTTCTTGCCGAAGTGCGACGGGAACAGGAAGGCCTCGGCGATGCGCTCGAGCACGTCCTGCTTGGTCTGCGCGTCGGCCAGGTTGGCATACAGGAAGTGCTGGCCCCCGCCCTCGGCGGCCTGCATCAGATCTTCCACCCTGTAGGCGCGTATCGCCTGCACGATGTTGGGACGGACTGTTTGCAACAGCATGGTCACCTACCTCCATCAATCACGACAAACTCGAACCTTCGCTCAGCGCACGATGCGGGCAAAGCTCGCATAGTGGTCGCCGGTGTAGTAACACTCATCGGGCCGCGTGGGTTGACTCCCGCCGCAGACGATGCGCCGCGCGCCCCGGTTGGACGCACCGGGCGTCTTCACCGTGTATTCGCGGTAATAGCCACGAGGGCCTGCCGGCAGCAGTCTCTCGCGATTGCCGAACACGCTGCCGTCCTTGGCATACGGGAAAGGCCCGCCCTTCTGGATCAACGCATCGACCTGCCTGGCCTCTGCCGGCAGCGCCGAGAGCGAGATCGGCGGCACCGCCGAAGCCGACGGAGGGAACGGGCTGCGCCCGCTGGCTTCCCCTCCGAGGACCAGGAACCCTGCTGCCGCGATTGCAAGCGCCAACTTCCCAACTGATTGCCCTGGCGACGGCAAACGGCACGAAAGCACGGGTAAACCCTGGACAAAGGAGCAGCAATGCTACCGGAAAGCGCCAAAAAGCTCAAGTATCAGCCTCAAAATGGGGCGTTGCCAAAAGTAAGCAAGTGTGCGCACACATATTGCTTTTGGCTCCAGAAGTCGAGCTCAGGCCAGCGCCAGCAAAGGCCAATCGGCGACATGGCCCGACACGGTAGCCGGCTGCCGTGGCGTGGCGACTGGCTCCTCGGGCCGTCAGCGCCCGGCGTTGGCGTCGGCCACCGTCAGCGCTGTCATGTTGACGATGCGCCGCACGGTGGCCGAGGGTGTCAGGATGTGCACCGGCTTGGCCGCACCCAGCAGCACCGGACCGATGGCGATGCCGCCGCCGGCCGCTGTCTTCAGCAGGTTGTAGGCGATGTTGGCCGCATCGATGTTCGGCAGTACCAGCAGGTTGGCGTCGCCATGCAGCGTGCTGCGCGGCATCAGCTTGCGCCGCGCGTCGGCATCCAGCGCCACGTCGCCGTGCATCTCGCCGTCGACCTCGAGCCAGGGCGCCTGCTCGCGAAGCAGCGCCAGCGTGTGGCGCATCTTCAGCGCGCTGGGATGGTCGCTGGTGCCAAAGTTGCTGTGCGACAGCAGCGCCGCCTTCGGCTCGATGCCGAAGCGCTGCATCTCCTCGGCGGCCATGACCGTGATTTCGCAAAGCTGCTCGGCGGTCGGTTCGGCATTGACGTGCGTGTCCACGAGGAACACCTGGCGCCCGGGCAGCATCAGCCCGTTCATGCAGGCGTAGACGCGCACGTCCTGAGCGGTGCTCGGGCTGCCGCCCTCGCGCGGGCCGATCACCTGATCGATGTAGTGCAGGTGGTTGGCGGTGGTGCCCCAGGTGCCGCACAGCAGGCCGTCGACATCGCCCTTGTGCAGCAGCATCGAGCCGATCAAGGTCAGCCGCCGGCGCATCTCGATCTTGGCCACCTGGATCGTCACGCCCTTGCGCTCGGTCATGCGGTGGTAGGTCATGAAGAAGTCGCGGTAGCGCTCGTCCTGCTCGACGTTGACCACGTCGTAGTCGGCGCCCGGCTTCAGCCGCAGGCCGAACTTCTCGATGCGCGCGGCGATCACCGCCGGGCGGCCGATCAGCGTCGGCCGCGCCAGGCCCTCGTCGACGACGATCTGCGTGGCGCGCAGCACGCGTTCGTCCTCGCCCTCGGCGAAGGCCACCCGCCGCGCCTTGGCGCGCTTGGCCAGCGCGAAGATCGGCCGCATGGTGTTGCCCGAGGCATAGACGAAGCTCTGCAGCTTCTCGGCATAGGCCTCCCAGTCGGCGATCGGCCGGCTGGCCACGCCGGACTCGGCGGCGGCGCGCGCCACGGCCGGCGCGATGTTGATCATCAGGCGCGGGTCGAAGGGCTTGGGGATCAGGTACTCGGGGCCGAAGGCCAGCGTCTCGCCGGCGTAGGCCGCAGCCACCACCTCGCTCTGCTCGGCTTGCGCCAACTTGGCGATGGCATGCACCGCGGCGATCTCCATCTCGTCGGTGATGGTGGTCGCGCCGCTGTCCAGCGCGCCGCGGAAGATGTACGGGAAGCACAGCACGTTGTTGACCTGGTTCGGGTAGTCGCTGCGCCCCGTGGCGATCACCGCGTCGTCGCGCACCGCTCGCACCTGGTCGGGAAGGATCTCCGGCGTGGGGTTGGCCAGCGCGAAGATCACCGGACGCGCGGCCATCGCGCGCACCATGTCGGGCTTGAGCACGCCACCGGCCGACAGGCCCAGGAACACGTCCGCACCGGGAATGACCTCGGCCAGCGTGCGCAGCGCCGTCCCCTGCGCGAACTGCGCCTTGTCCTCGTCCATCAGTTCGGTGCGGCCGGCATAGACCACCCCCGCCAGGTCGGTGACCCAGATGTTCTCGCGCCTGACGCCCAGCTTCAGCAGCAGACCCAGGCAGGCCAGCGCCGCGGCCCCGGCCCCGCTGGCCACCAGCTTGACGCTGCCGATGTCCTTGCCCACCACCTTCAGCGCGTTCAGCAGCGCGGCGCCGACGACGATGGCCGTGCCGTGCTGGTCGTCGTGGAAGACGGGGATCTTCATGCGCTCGCGCAGCTGGCGCTCGACGTAGAAGCAGTCCGGCGCCTTGATGTCCTCGAGGTTGATGCCGCCGAAGGTGGGCTCCAGCGCGGCGATCACCTCGACCAGGCGGTCGACGTTCTTCTCGTTGACCTCGATGTCGAAGACGTCGATGCCGGCGAACTTCTTGAACAGGACCGCCTTGCCCTCCATCACCGGCTTGGCCGCCAGCGGCCCGATGTCGCCCAGGCCCAGCACGGCCGTGCCGTTGGTGATCACCGCCACCAGGTTGCCGCGCGTGGTGTAGCGGAAGGCGGTGGCCGGGTCGGCGGCGATCTCCTCGCAGGCCGCGGCCACGCCGGGCGAATAGGCCAGCGCCAGGTCGTGCTGGTTGACCATCTGCTTGGTCGCCGCAATCGCCAGCTTGCCCGGTTGGGGAAACTCGTGGTACTCCAGCGCCGCCTGGCGCAGCTCGGCAGCCTTGTTCTCGTTCTGTTGCACGGGGGTCTCCGAAGGGTCGGCGTCGGCCAGGGGCAGGCCATTCTAGGTTTGGGTCCGCGGCGCAACCGGCGCCGCACGCCGTCACCGGCGCGGCAGTCAGTGTGCGCCCAGGACCGGCGCAGGCCATGCGCGAAACTGCGTACGGCCGCCGCGGTGTGGCGGGCCATACTCCGCGCGCGGCCGGTCCCGCCGCCCACCGTCTACCGGAAAGCACCGAACCTTGAGCCCCGCCACCGACCTGCCGTCGTCGGCAGCGGCCCAGCGGCGCCGCCACGTCGCGACCTGGGGCGCCACGTTCCTGCTGCTGCTGGTGGCACTGGGCCTGCTGCTCCTGCTGACAGTGCGGCACGAGGCCGGCCGCGAGCAGGAAAAGGTCGAGCAGCTCGCCGCCGACGCCGCGACGCAGGTGCGCGCCCAGCTGCTCGGCACGCAGCAGAGCCTGCTGGCGCTGGCCTTGCAGGCGCCAGCGAGCGAGCGCTGGCAGGCCGACGCGCTCGAACTGCTGCGCCGCAACGGCCAGCTGCTGCGCGTCGAGCGGCGGCTGGACGGCTGGCTCCTGACAGGCAGCGCCGATTCGCCCTACGGGTTGCCGCTGTTCGCGCAGGTCGCGCGCGCGAACTTCGACCTCGAGGCCGCGGCCGCCTGCGGCGTGGCGCGGCGCTCGGCGGCGCCGGTCTTCTCGCGCAGCTATTTCGTGCCGCGCAGCGAAGGCGTCGGACTCGAGGTGCTGGACCTGTGCCTGCCGCTCAGCGACGGCGCGCGCGACGACGGCTATCTGGTGGCCACCTTCTCGCTGGAGGCGCTGCTGGCCGATGCACTGGCGCCCGAACAGACCCGGCGGCACGAGCTGTCGTTCGTCGATGGCGACGGTGCGCGGCTGGCACGCGCCGGGCTGCGTCGTGGCACGGGGGCCTACCGCAGCGACGCGCTGGTGGAGCTGCCGGGCACCACGCTGCGCCTGCGCCTGGACAGCGCCACCGAACCGCCGAGCCTGGTGCCGAGCCTGCCCACGGCGCTGGTCTTCGGCTTGTCGCTGGCACTGCTCGCGCTGTGGCTGCTGCTGGCGCGCGACGCCGGCCGGCGCGCACGCGCAGAGCACGCCCTCGCCGAATCGCTGGCCTTCCGCAAGGCCATGGAGGATTCGCTGATCACCGGGCTGCGCGCGCGCGACCTGCAGGGGCGCATCACCTATGTCAACCCGGCCTTCTGCCGCATGGTGGGCTTCAGCGCCGACGAGCTGCGCCAGGCCGCGTCGCCACCGTACTGGCCCGCCGAGCTGGCCGAGACCTATCAGCGGCGCCAGGACCAGCGGCAGGCGGAGGGCCCGGCGGCGCAGCACCGCTCTCTGGAGGGTTTCGAGACACTGTTCGTGCGCAAGAGCGGCGAACGCTTCCCGGTGATGATCTACGAGGCCCCGCTGGTTGACGGCCAGGGGCGGCACACCGGCTGGATGAGCGCCGTGCTGGACATCAGCGCGCAGCGCCAAGCCGAGGAGCTGTCGCGCCAGCAGCAGGAGCGCCTGCAGGCCAGCGCGAGGCTGGCGACCGTCGGCGAGATGGCCTCGCTGATGAGCCACGAGCTGAACCAGCCGCTGGCGGCCATCGCCAGCTACGCCAGCGGTTCGCTGAACCTGATGGCGCAGGCCGATGCGGACACGCCGGCACTGCTGCGCGAGGCGCTGCAACGCATCGAACAGCAGGCCGAGCGCGCCGGCCGCGTCATCAAGAGCGTGCACGACTTCGTGCGTCGCCGCGAGCACTTGCGAGAATCGCTCGGCGCGGACCTGCTCATCGAGGCGGTGCTGCCGCTGGTGCGCATGCAGGCGCGCAAGAGCGGCACCCGCGTCGAGACCGACCTGCCGCAGCCGGCGCCGCGCGTCGTCTGCGACCGCACGATGGTCGAGCAGGTGCTGCTGAACCTGGCGCGCAACGCCATCCAGGCCATGGAGGGCAACGCCGACCCCGCCAGCCGCGTGCTGCGCATCCGCGTGCGCCAGACGAAGGAGCGCCGGGTCAGCTTCCAGGTCACCGACACCGGCCCGGGCATCGACCGCGAGGTCGGCGCGAGGCTGTTCACGCCCTTCTTCACCACGCGCCGCGAGGGCATGGGCCTGGGCTTGAGCCTGTGCCGCACCGTTGTCGAGCAGCACGGCGGCGCGCTGGAGTTCCGCTCGCCGGCGCCCGGCGCGCAGGGCGGTACAGAATTCAGCTTCACGCTGCCGGCCGCGCGAGCGCGCGCCGACCCGCAAACCGCCCCGGACATCCCTGAGCCCACCCGCCCATGAGCCTGACACTGGATCCAAGCCTGGGCCTGCCGGTCGTCTACCTGGTCGACGACGAGGAGGTGGTGCGCGACGCGCTGGCCTGGCTGCTGCGCACGCGGCGCCTGTTGTCCGAAGGCTTCGGCGGCGCCGAGCCGTTCTGGCAGCACCTGCAGGCGCAGCGCGCGGCGCTGGGCGAAACCGGCTGGCCGGCTGCGCCCTCCTGCCTGGTGCTCGACGTGCGCATGCCGGGGACCAGCGGGCTGGAGCTGTTCGAGCGGCTGGCCGATGCCGGCGTGCTGCCGCGGCTGCCGGTGATCTTTCTCACCGGCCACGGCGACGTGCCCACCGCGGTGGCCGCGGTCAAGCGCGGCGCCTTCGACTTCGTCGAGAAGCCGTTCTCGAACAACGCGCTGGTCGACCGCATCGAGCAGGCGCTGCAGCGCAGCGCGGCCGCATTGCAGGACCGGCGCGACCGTGGACGGCTGGCGCAACGCATCGCCGGGCTGACCGAGCGCGAGGTCGAGGTCATGCGCCTCGTCGTCGCCGGGCAAGCCAACAAGCGCATCGCCGACGAGCTGGGCATCAGCGTGCGCACCGTCGAAGTGCACCGGGCGCGGGTGTTCGAGAAGATGGACGTCAAGTCGGCGGTGGAGCTGGCCAACCTGCTGCGCGAGCAAGGCGGCTGAGCGCCGGCGAACGCAGACCCACAATGTGCGCCATGGCCTTGGGCGAATTCGAACTCATCGAGCGGTTCTTCACGCGGCCGGCGAGCAAGGCCACGCTCGGCGTCGGCGACGATTGCGCGCTGCTCACGCCCGCGCCGGGCATGCAGCTGTGCATCACCAGCGACATGCTCGTCGAGGGCCGGCATTTCCTCAGCACCGTGGCGCCACGGCGCCTGGGGCACAAGGCGCTGGCGGTGAACCTGAGCGACCTGGCGGCTTGCGGGGCCGAGCCGCTGGCCTTCACGCTGGCGCTGTCGCTGCCGCGTGCCGACGAAGCCTTCCTGGCCGGGTTCGCGGCCGGGCTGTGGACGCTGGCCGAGCGCCACGGCATCGAACTGGTGGGAGGCGACACCACGGCCGGGCCGTTGAACCTGTGCATCACCGCGCTGGGACAGGTGCCTGCGGGAAGCGCGCTGCTGCGCAGCGGCGCCCGGCCGGGCGACGAGCTGTGGGTCAGCGGCACGCTGGGCGATGCCCGCGCCGCACTCGAGGTCTTTCGCGGCAACCTGTCGCTGCAGGGTCTTGCCGAAGGCAGCTTCGAGCGGCTGCGCGAGGCAATGGAGTTGCCCGAACCGCGTGTCGCGCTCGGACAGCGGCTGCGCGGCATTGCCAGCGCGGCCATCGACGTCAGCGACGGCCTGCTCGGCGACCTGGGCCATGTGCTGCGCCGCTCGGGCGTGGGCGCGCGCGTGGAACTGACCGCCCTGCCGCGCAGCGCAACGCTCGGCGCGCTGCCCGAAGCGCTGCAACGCGAGTGCCTGCTGCACGGCGGCGACGACTACGAGCTGCTCTTCACCGCGCCGGCCGCACGGAGCGACGCGGTGCGTGAGGCCGGGCGCGAGGCCGGCGTGCCGGTGACGCGGATCGGCCTGATCGAACCGGGCTCGGCGCTGCGTGTCGTCGACGCCGCCGGCCAGGCGCTGCCGGTCGCGGCGCGTGGCTTCGATCATTTCCGCACATGAGCGCACCTGCCGGCGCGACACCCGCGGCCGTGGAGCGGCCCAGCCTGCACTTCATGCTGCGCCACCCGTCGCACATGCTCGCGCTGGGCTTCGGCAGCGGGCTGTCGCCGCGCGCACCGGGCACGGCCGGCACGCTGTGGGCCTGGGCCGCCTTCCTGCTGCTCGAACACGGCTTCGGCCCGCTGCCCTGGCCGGCGCTGCTCGCGCTGGGCCTGGCCGTCGGCGTCTGGGCCTGCACGCGTTGCGCGCAGAACCTGGGCATGGCCGACCCCGGCGCCATCGTCTGGGACGAGGTGCTCGCCTTCTGGGCGGTGCTGTGGTGGGTGGCGCCGCACGGCCTGGTGGCACAGTTGCTGGCCTTCGGCCTGTTCCGATATTTCGATGCCGCCAAGCCTTGGCCGGTGGGCTGGGCCGACCGGCTGTTCAAGCGGCCGCCCGGGGGCACGATCGGCTGGGCGCAGGGCTTCGGCATCCTCTTCGACGACCTGGTGGCGGCTGCCTGCACGCTGGCGGTGATGGCGGCCGTGGGTTGGCTGTGGACCTGAGTTCGCTCGAGCCCGCGGTGCATGCGCTGGCCGATGCGCTGCGTCGTCGCGGCTGGCACCTGGCCACGGCCGAGAGCTGCACCGGCGGCCTGATCGCAGCCGCCTGCACCGCGGTGGCCGGATCCAGCGACTGGTTCGAGCGCGGCTTCGTCACCTACAGCAACGCCGCCAAGACCGACATGCTGGGCGTCGCACCGCAGCTGCTGCAGGCGCACGGCGCCGTCAGCGAAGCGGTGGCCTGCGCAATGGCCGGCGGCGCGCTGCAGCGTGCCGGCGTCGATCTGGCCGTGGCCGTCACCGGCATCGCCGGGCCCGGCGGGGCGACGCCGGGCAAGCCGGTGGGCCTGGTGTGGCTGGCGGTCGCACGGCGCGAGGCCGGCGGCGCGACGCAGGTGCGGGCAGAGCGGCTGCAGCTGGACGGCGACCGCAGCGCGGTGCGCGCGCAGACGGTGGCCGTGGCGCTGCAGCGGCTGCGCGCGGCGCTGGACTGATCAGGCCAGCGCTTCGGACTCGCGCTCGACCAGCCGCTGCGCCAGGCTCTCGGCCGGCATCGGCTTGCCGATCAGGTAGCCCTGCTGCAGCGCGCAGCCCTGGCCGAGCAGGTAGTCGCGCTGGGCCGGTGTTTCCACGCCTTCGGCCACGACGGTGATCGACAACGCCTGCGCGATGCTCACGATGGCTTCGGTGAGCGCGCGGTCGTCGGCGTCGGCAGGCAGGTCACGCACGAAGCTGCGGTCGATCTTCAGCTTGTCCGGGCGCAGCCGCTTGATGTAGGACAGCGACGAGTAGCCGGTGCCGAAGTCGTCGATGGCCAGCGTCACACCCAGTTCGCGCAGGCTGGCGACCGTGGCCTGCGCCGCCTCGGTGTCGGACATCAGCGTGCTTTCCGTCAGCTCCAACTCCAGCTCGCCAGGCTGAATGGCGTGCTTGCGCAGCGCGCTGCGCAGCACCTGCGGCAGCCGCTGGTCGCGAAACTGCAACGCCGAGACGTTCACCGCCACGCGCCCCGGGTGCAGGCCGGCCGCCTTCCACTGCGCCAGCTGCGCGCAGGCGGCCTCCAGCGTCCACAGGCCGAGCTCGCGGATCAGGCCGGTTTCCTCGGCGGTCTGGATGAAGCTGCCCGGCATCAGCAGCCCGCGCTGCGGATGCATCCAGCGCACCAGGGCCTCGCAGCCCACGAGGCGGCCGCTGCGCATGTCGACCACCGGTTGGTAGTGCAGGCGCAACTCGTCCTGGGCGATCGCCCGCCGCAGCTCCTGCTCCAGTTCCAGTCTTTGGCGGAACGCGGCCTCGAGTTCGGCGTGATAGAAGCTGTAGCGCCCCTGGCCCTGTTCCTTGCTCTTGTACATCGCCAGGTCGGCGCAACGCGCCAGCGTCTCGAAGTCCTCGCCGTCGGACGGGAAGAGCGCGATGCCGATGCTGGCGCTGACCTGCGCCGTGCCGGCGGCGCGCTGCAGCAGCAGCGGCACCTGGATGGCGCGCAGCAGCCGCTCGGCGGTGGCCGACACCTGCTCCCAGCCACCGGCGCGCGGCAGCAGCACCAGGAACTCGTCGCCGCTGACGCGGCAGACGATGTCGGCTTCGCGCAGCGTGCCCACCAGGCGCTGGCTGATGCCGAGCAGCAACTCGTCGCCTGCGGCATGGCCCATGCTGTCGTTGACCGCCTTGAAGCGATCCAGGTCGATGAACAGCAGCGCACAGCTCTCGTGGCGCCGGCGCGCGGCGGCGGCCTCGTGCTGGAACAGCTCGCGGAACAGCGTGCGGTTCGGCAGCCCCGTCAGGTGGTCGTACATCGCCATCTTGCTGAGCTGCTTGTTCTTGGCCTCGAGCTCGGCAAACAGCTCCTGGATGCGCGCGCGCACCGTGTTCAGGTGCTGGCCCAGCTGACCGAGCTCGTCGCGGCGCCGCCAGGCGAGGGCGGGCGCCTCCTCGCGCTGCGACAGCATGCTGGCTTGCAGCTTCAGCCGATGGATCGGGCGCAGCAGCCGCAGCGACAGCACGCCCAGCAGCACGGCCACGCCGAACACCACCTGCGCGGCCACCAGCCACCACATCATGCGCTGACGTTGCGCCACCAGCTGGTCGACCTCGGTGGCGTCGAAGCTCAGCCTCAGGTTGGCCACGAGCTGTCCTTCGTGCAGCACCGGCGCGTCGCGCACCACCACTGGGTGTCCGGGTGCGCAGCGCTGCGCGGCGATGCTCATCGGCTCCTGCGTCGGCTGCAGGTCGCGCACCGCCACCGCGCACACCGAAGGCTCCTGCAGGATGCGTTGCGCCGCGGCGTTCAGGCCGGCCTCGCTGAGCGTCCAGGCCGGTTCGGTGACCACCGCTGTCGCCAGCACCGTCACCGCGGCCCGGTTGCGCTGCACCAGCGGCTCGTGCGAGGCGCGCGACAGGTAGTTGTCCGCGCCCAGCAGCACCAGCGCCGGCAGCACCATGCCGACGACGATGGCCGCCAGCACGGTCGCGCGGATGGACAGCGCGGGCCAGGGCAGGCGCTGCAGGCCCTTCATCGTGCTTGGGCCGCCAGCGCCTGGTCGATGCGCTGCAGCCAGGCGTCGGGCACGGCGCGGTTGCAGTACAGGTGACGCGTCTGGCCGGGCGGCATGTCGCTGAAGGCCACCTCGCTCAGCATGGCCGCGCCGGGGCCGGCCTCGTGCTGCAGCTGCCGCGATTCCTCGGGCGCGACGATCATCCAGCCGGCACGGCCGGCCAGCAACATGCGCAGCATCTGCGACGGCTCGGCACTGGTCTTCTGCGCAGGCTGGCTCTGCGCGGCAAGCAGCCGGTCGAACTGCGGGCCGTAGGAGTAACCTTCCTTGACGAGCAGGCTGTCACCCGCCAGCGCCATCGCCTGGGCCATGCTGAGCCCCGGTTTCAGCGGGCTGTCGCTGCGCGCCAATGCGGCAAAGGCCCTGTCGCGGTACAGCGGCCGGCTGAACTTGCCCAGTGCCGCCCGCTCCGGGTTGCGAAACCAGCCCAGGCCGCAATGCAGGCCCTCACCTTCCTGGATCAGCGCCAGCTGGCGCTGACTGGGTGTGCGCGCCCACACGAAGGCCACGCCGGCGTCCTTCAGCGCCTGGGATGCGGGCGTGGCCACCAGGCCGGCCACGCTGCCGTCGGCCTGCAGCCACGAGTACGGCGCCCGCTCCTGATAGTGCAATGTCAGCCCCTGTGCCCGGGCCGGCGCCTGCGCGAGCAGGCTGAATGCGGGCAGCAGCCAGCCGAGCATGGCCCCCGCCAGCGCGCTCGCCCGGACACGCAACCCCTTCATGAACGGGATTTTCGGCTGCGCTACCCTCCGGCTGCATGGACATCCTGCTCTGCGGTGATTTCGAAGCGGCCGAACTTCACGCTTGGCAGCACTGCCTGGCTGCCGCGCTGCCCGAGGCGCGCTGGCTGACGCGCGAGCAGGCGCTCGCCTGCTCCGACACGGTGCAGTTGGCGGTGGTCGCCAACCCGCTGCCGGGAAGCCTGAGCGGGCTGCCGAAGCTGCGGCTGATCCAGTCGCTGTGGGCCGGCGTGGACCGGCTGTTGCAGGATCCGACGCTGCCCCCGGGCGTGCCGATCGCGCGCATGGTCGATCCGGCAATGAACGCCGCGATGGCCGAGACCGCGCTGTGGGCGACGCTGGCCGTGCATCGCGGCTTCTTCGGCTATGCCCGGGCGCAGCAGGCGCGCAAGTGGCAACCGCAACCGCAGCGCCGCGCCGACGAGGTGCAGGTGCTGGTGCTCGGGCTGGGCCAGATGGGTTTCACGGCGGCGCGCCGGATCGCCCAGCAGGGCTACCGGGTCAGCGGCTGGAGCCTGCGCCCGCATGCCGCCGAGGCCGAAGGCGTGGCCTGCCATCACGGCCAGGACGCGCTGGAGCGGCTGCTGCCGGCCAGCGAAATCGTCGTCAACCTGCTGCCGCTGACCGCCGCCACGACCGGGCTGCTGGGTGCACGCGTCTTCGCCGCGCTGCCGCGCGGTGCAGCCGTCGTCAACCTGGCGCGCGGTGCCCATGTGGTGGACGCCGACCTGCTGGCCGCACTGGACAGCGGCCAGCTCGCGCAGGCCGTGCTCGACGTGTTCCACAGCGAACCCCTGCCGCCCGAGCACCCTTTCTGGACGCATCCGCGGGTGGCGCTGCTGCCGCACGTGGCCGCGCAGACCGATCCGGCGAGCGCAGCGCAGGTGGTGGCGGCCAACCTGCGCCGGTTCGCCGCGGGGGGCGAACCGGCGAATCTGGT
>ERZ1645185.369-NODE-369-length-19141-cov-7.606937_pt1 | contig 19141 bp, 24 predicted proteins | sample MGYA00575351_ERZ1645185 | MGnify/ENA primary metagenome ERZ1645185 (study PRJEB40838, sample SAMN11284767) | freshwater sediment metagenome | isolation source: river sediment | host: Sediment | place: India: Jana village, Kanpur | collected 2015-12-17 ...
GACTTCAACGCCGCTTCCTCGGGACGGGGAAGTCCCTTTCATTCGTTGGGCGTCAACTTATTCACCATTGATTCACTTTTCGCTGGAAATGGCGAGCCATGATTGGACACCTCGATAAATTTCCCTATGCCATCGCAAAAGGTTTTCTCGACCAAACCGAAGACGAACGGGCATTGCCGTTTTTAATCGAGATCGCGCCATTCATGGACGAGCAGGAGTGGCTGGCGCTTCTCAATGAGACCTGGTCACGCATCAAGAACGCGGACGAATATCGGGATGCGCTGAGCCAGACGCCCTATGGATATGGGGTCAGACACGATTAAGCATGGATATGGGGTCAGACACGATTAAGAGTCAGGCGAGCCAGGCCCTTTAATTCAGGATTCCAACCAGGATCGCACGTGTCTTGTCCAGGGCGTGCCCCATAACTGTTGAACCCGTGCGTCACGGCCGCAGCTTTTGCGGTAGTAGTAGTAGCGGAGGGGATTTTTCTTGTAATAGTCCTGGTGGTAGGCCTCGGCCAGCCAGAACGTGCTGGCGGGAGCGATTTCGGTATGGATCGCCGTGAATCGGCCGCTCTTTTTCAACTTGTCCAGGCTGGCCGCAACCACTTTTTTCTCGGCCTCGGTTTGCCAGTAGATGCCGCTGCGGTACTGGGTGCCTACATCGCAAAACTGCCGATCTTTCACGGTGGGGTCGATGTGCCGCCAAAAATATTCGACCAGCTGTGCGTAGGAGACCTTGGTCGGGTCATAAGTGACGCGGACGGCTTCCGTATGGCCTGTTTTGCCGGTACTGGTCTGTTCGTAGGTCGGCTGCTTGGTTTTGCCAGCGGTGTAGCCAGACTCGGCCTCCAGCACGCCTGGCAGTTTTTCAAAGTCTTTTTCGATGCACCAGAAGCAGCCTCCCGCAAAAATGGCCGTGGCCCTGGAGGGTTGCGCATTGGCAGGCTGCAGCACGCTGCCCAGTGCTAAAACAGTGAGCACGCCGATGAGCGTGCGCAGGGTGCAGGTGGATGGCATGTGGCGGTTTTCTCAGATTCAGGTTCGCAACGCGGGCACGGCTTTGCCCTTCGGCACAAAGTTCAGGGCCACGCCGTTGTTGCAGTAGCGCTTGCCGGTGGGCTTGGGGCCGTCGTTGAAGACGTGCCCATGATGGCCACCGCAGTGCGCACAGTGGTATTCGGTGCGCGGGTAGATCAATTTGAAATCGGTGGCTGTGCCCAGGGCGCCGGGCAAGGGCTTGAAGAAGCTGGGCCAGCCTGTCCCGCTTTCGTATTTGTGCGCCGCGTCGAACAAAGGCTGATTGCAGGCCGCACAGATATAGGTGCCAGGCCGTGTTTCGGCATTGAGGGGGCTGGTGTGAGCGCGCTCAGTGCCATGCTCGAAAAGCACATCGTAGGCGCTGGGGGACAGAATTCGTTTCCACTCGGCTTTGTCCTTGATCAACCGGGGTGGCTTTTTGGCAGCGGCTAACCGGGGAATGCCCAATGCAGTCACCAGAATTGCCAGGTGCTTGATCATTTGACGTCTATTCATGGCAGTTAAACCTCCAATAAGGGGTGGAATATCGTGACCGTGCGTCTGTGTCGTGTCGCCACTTCCGCATGGCAGTGCGCAGAGCCAGCCACTCAGCCAAAGGAGTGATCAGCCATGCTGGACAACCACCAGGAGCGAACATGCAGTTTGGTCGAGGTCATGGCCACTTCCTTACGATCTTCCTCGCGCAACATCGCCCGCTGATCGTGAAATTAGAGTGGCTGGTATTGTCCCCGCCGATTACTGCGCCTTTAGCCGGGCCGAAGGAGGCACTACCAGGCGCACGTAATCGAGCGCCTCATAGTTGCGAATCTGGGTTGGACCAGTGGGTGCAACGTTGATGTAGTCAGGGAAATCCTCGGCCGCCAGGCCACGCCAGCCTGCATAGGTTTCGCAGACATGAACCGGAATGCCGTCTTCGCGGCTGAGGCTTTGCGCAATCTGGTGGATCGTTTCGTTGCCGGTGCGCTTGCCGGTCTGCAGCGCGAACATTTCCTGGCCGTGCGTCACCAGCGCCATCGGCAGGCCGGGGTGGCGGCTCTTCAGGCGCTGCGCGGCCTGCTTGACCCACGGCAGCACCACCTTCAGCGCGCCCGGGTCGCGGTCAACGACTTCGAATACCACACCGGCGGGGGCCACCGGGCGCGCCAGCAGGTCTTCCAGGGTCACCGGCGCAGCAGCGGCCGGCCCCGCCAGGGCCAGCAACACGATCCGGACGGCCATTACAGCCTTGAGCGAGCGATTCATCGGATTCACCCCCCACGATGATGTCCAGTTTGAGAGTGCGGTGACGGTTACTTTGTTCCTCGCGCTGCTGGTTCAATGCGAGAACTAAAGGGGCTCCTTTAATTTTAAATGGGTGTTTGGGAGAAGGCGGGACATTAACCGCACACAATTTGCTTAATAAACATCTGCTCGTTAAGAATAATTCTTGCCCGCTTTTCTAAATACTCCAGGGTGTATGCCTTGCCATGTTCTTCAACACGAATGGGCATTTCAAACGTCAGGGTATCAATAACCGAACGATACTCACCCACCAGATACTGCAATTTATCTGCCTTGCAGCTTGAGTTTGAAGGGCCTGTATCCTTGATGGCTGAGGGTTTGTGGACCTCGAATCGGGACGGCTGATAAGGGCACCCGGACAGTGCCAGAACCGAACCTAAAATAATGACTGCATTTGTTTTCCGCATAGCACGCTCCTGATTTTTCCATCCTCACCAATCTGAATCCGAAGGCGGTTTTCAATACATTCTGCTGTATACATTATTCCTGCTTCTTCAAAACGAACCTGCAAAAAAGCTAAAGCGGAAATGGCTGGCTTAGGTATTGAGCCTCAACCCAGGTAAGCCAAATTTTCCAACGTAAACCTTTTCGGCGCGATCCCAAATGTGTGCCAGGCCGAATTATCGCTACAGGTATTTCCTTCCAGCAGCATCACAATCTGGTCGCGGGTAATCGGAAACCATGATTCTTTATCCAGCACGCCGGCGACAACTTTGAGGATTTCGGCGGGTACAGGCACAGCCAGTTTGCTGCTGTGTCCCGACGCTTGCGCCAGGGTTTGGATGATCTGTTTCCAACTCACCGCATCCGGGCCACACAGCGCGAAGGTCTTGCCAAGTGCCGCCGGATTATCCACCGCTGCCGCAAACGCTTGCGCCACATCTTCCACATGCACCGGCTGCATCTGGAATTCACCCGCTTGAAGAATATTCACCCCGCCAAAAAACAAGGGGGCGGGTATCGGCGGTAACACTAATTCTTTTAGCAATTGGGTACAAAACTCGGCTTTGCCGCGCGGATCGCCGAAAATCACCGAAGGTCGGAATACCGTCCACGCCAGGCCCGACGCTTTCACGCACTCTTCCGCACGGAACTTGGTGTCCTGGTATTTCGTGCCGCCCGCTTTCACCCCATTGGCACTCATCAGGATGAAATGCTTCACGCCTTGGCGTTGCGCCGCTGCCACCGTGCGCTCGACCCCTTTGAACTGACTTTCTTCGTAAGTGATCCCCTTTGCGGGGAACTCGCGCAAAATACCGATCAGATAAATCACCGCATCCGCGCCTTGCAAGCAAGCATCCAGTGCCGCCATGTCGCCAATATCGCCAGAAACGGTTTCGCATTGCGCTGCCGCCAGTTTGTCCTCGCTACCGGAACGCACCAGTACACGCGGCGTATGCCCCGCCTGCAATAAAGCATCAATGACATACGTGCCAACAAACCCGGTTCCACCAATGATGCAGACTTTCATAGCGAAATCCTTGGAAAAATAAATGACAATTAAATGCAGGTTAGACTGAGCTAACCTGCATTTCACGGACTCTTTTGTTACTAGACAATGCTACAGGAGGTGACGTCTCTCCGGTTTGAGTATCGCTTAGCTTTGGAGTCCAATCTAACCTACGAACAAGAGAAATTGGACATGAAAAAGCGTTTTACGGAAGAGCAGATCATTGGATTCCTGCGGTCAACGAACTAAACATAATCAAAGGGGCCAGACTCACATTGTCTTTGACATTCGAAATTGCCAAACCAGTTCGGTCCTTGCTCCTTAAGACACTTTAGACGACTGCCCCCACCCCCGATATACTGAGTACATCGCGCACCCCGTATTGATTCGCGTTGCGGCCATTCTGGAGGCGCTAGACCGCGCGCGATGCGCCAGTTTCGAGGTTGGCGGTTTTTTTCATCGCATTGAGGAGGCGCATGACGCGGATTTGGCTTGCCCGGCTGTTCCCCTTCCTTCGCTGGTTCCCTGTCCAGGGCGCCACGTTGCGCAGCGATCTCATTGCCGGCGTGACCGTGGCGATGGTGATCATTCCGCAGGCCATGGCTTATGCGGGCCTGGCGGGGCTGCCCGTGATTCACGGTCTGTACGCGGCCTTTCTGCCGGTGATGGTGGCGGCGATGTGGGGCTACTCCAACCAGCTCTCCAGCGGCCCAGTCGTGGTCGCCTCGCTGCTGACCATCGCGGCGCTGGGCCCCGTCGCCGTCATCGGCTCGGCGGAATACGTTTCGCTCGCCATCGCGCTGGCGCTGATGGTGGGTGCAATCCAGCTGGCGCTGGCCAGCTTCAAGCTGGGCGATCTGGTCAGCTTCCTCTCCCGGCCGGTGATCATCGGCTTCATCAATGCCGCCGCCTTCATCATCGCGCTGTCCCAGATCAACAAGCTGGTTGGCATCCCCATGGATTCGAGCGGCTGGCTGCTGCGCGATGTGTGGAACGTGTTCCGGCACATCCATCAGACCCATCTGCCCACCCTGGCGATGGGGCTCGGCGCGCTTGCGATCATCCTCGGCGTCAAGACGCTCTGGCCCAAGGCGCCCGGCGTGATGATGGCCGCCGTGATCACCTCCACGCTGAGCTGGGCGCTCGATTTCGAGCGCAAGGCTGCGGTCAGCCTGAACGACATCGTCACGCCGGAAATCCGTACCCTCGCTGAGCCCATCCAGCGGGCCGAGGCGCGCACCCGCGAACTCAACCAGCGCTTCGTGGAGGTTTCGGCGGACTACCGGACAACCCGCCGGACAGCCGCCGCCGACGACCCGGCCCTTGCCGCGCTGCGCTCGCGCATGGACCTGATCAAGCTCGAGCTCGCCAACATCGACAAGCGCATGCAAAGCAACCAGCGCGCGCTGCGCGAATTTGTCTTCGAACGCGTGCCCGACGGGGACGGGCCCGGCCGTTTCTTCCTGGAGGAACACGTGCCCGATGGCGTGACGGTGGATGGCAGCCTCTGGCGCATCCAGCGCGTGAAGGAAGGCCAGGTAATGCTTTCGGGCGGCGGTGACGTGGTTGGTGCCGTCCCGGCCGGATTGCCACCGGTGAGCCTGCCCGCCTTGAGCTGGGAGCGTTTCATGGCGCTTCTTCCCAGCGCGTTCATCCTCGCCGTGTTTGCCTTTACCGGCGTCATCTCGGGTGCGCGCGCCATGGCCATGGTCACCAAGCAACGCGTACGCCCCAACCAGGAATTGTTCGGGCAGGGCATGGCCAACGTGGTGGGCAGTTTCTCTTCCTGCTACCCGATTGGTGGCGCGCTCGCCCGGACCGCAGTCAACCTTGGCGCAGGCGCCAAGACCGGTATGGCTTCGGTGTTCACCGGTCTGGTCGTCATGGGGCTGCTGCTCTTCTTTACCTCGGTGCTTTATCACATGCCTCAGGCTTTCCTGGCGGCCGTGCTGCTCACCGCCGTCGCCAGCCTGATCGACTTCGGCGCTCTACGCTTCGCCTGGCGCGCCAACCGGCACGACGGCATTGCGTTCCTCGTCACCTTCATCGGCACGCTCGCCTTCGCCCCCAACATCGACCGCGGCATTCTGATCGGTGCCAGCACCGCCATCCTGCTCCATCTCTATCGCTCCATGAAGCCGCGCATGATCCTGCTCGGCCGCCATCCCGATGGCGCTCTGCGGGACGCGCGACTGTACGAGCTTCCGACCAGCGAGCACGTCATCGCCCTGCGCTTCGACGGCGCGCTTTATTTCGCCAACGTGCCCTATTTCGAAGATACCCTGCTCGAAATCCTGGCCCGCTCGCCCAAGGCCCGATACGTCCTGATCCAGGGTGCCGGCATCAGCGAAATCGACGCCTCCGGCCAGGAAGCCCTGCGCGATCTCACACGCAGGCTGCGTGAGAACGGCATCACCCTCGCCGTGACCAGCCTGCGGCACCCCGTCGCCGCCGCGCTGGCCGCAACAGGTGTTCGCGACGAAATCGGCGAGGAAAACATCTTCCGGCGCGCCGACGAAGCCCTGGAAATCATCGCAGGCCGCATCCAGGATCCGGACTTCGATGCGACAAGCTTCCCGCTGCGTGTCAGGGCATGAGGCAGCGAGTGGCAAAACAAGCCGTCCTTCCAGGGCTAAAGGGACCAGGCTCGAATTAATTTGGTAGTGAACAATGATCCACACCTACTGCATCACTTTGCAGATCACAATAAATGGGCAAAATATGAGGTTAGACTGAGCTAACCCGCATTTCACGGACAGTTAAATCAAGCACCATCGTACAACCGCTCCACCACGCTTTGGGGCTAACACACTGACCAACATGACACTGATTCTGGAGTCTTGATGCTGCGTTCGATCTCTGAAAATGCCCGCCGATTCCAGCAGCGCCTGACGCGCCTGGATAACCAGCCGCTGAGCAAAGCCGCACTGGTCGTCATTATCTTTCTGGATTTTTTCATCCTAGGCACCATCTTCAATGGCCTTGCCGACCATACCCGGCAACTGGAATCGCCCGACGAGATCATCCAGCCGCTGTGCCGCGAAATCGTCATCGATGCTGACTGGAACCCCACCAACCGCCTTGACCGCCTGGCACAACTGGTGACGCGTTACCGCGCTTACGAAGAGTTGCCCGACGTGCGTGTCGATGCCGTATCGAAACATGCACTTTGCGCGCCTGTTGTCAGCGCCTATCTTGCCATCCGCAATGACACCACCGTGGCACAAGAACTGGAACAGGTGTTTCGCCTGGGCCAGGAAATGCGTGATCTGCGCGCGGCCCTGGCGCAGATGAAAGGCGCTTATGACACGAGCCTGCTCGAGCGCATCGCAGGCCAGCAACAGGCGAAGGAAAATGTTGCGGCCATCAGCACGGAAACGGCCGACAGGACGGCCAGACTGGAGAGTCTGGTCGAGCAGCAGCGGGGACTCGTTGCCAGGATCGAGCAGAATCCGCGCGTGCAAACACTGTTTTCGCGCGTGGCCGGAATCACCGAGAACGACCGTACGGCATTGCGTGACGAACTGCGACACCTGAATTTCTGGTATCCCGCCAAGCGGCTTGGCATGGAGATGCTGTTCCTGCTGCCGCTACTGGGTGTCTTCTATTTCTGGAACGCCAAAAGCATCAGCGCCAGCCGGCCTTTTCAGACGCTGGTGTCGTCGCATCTTCTGGCGGTGGCAGCCATCCCGGTTGTGCTGAAAGTGGGCGAGCTGGTCTATGACATCATCCCGAGAAAATTCCTGCGCCAGGTGATCGAACTGCTGGAATCGCTGAAGCTGGTTGCCATCTGGCATTACCTTGTGATCGGCGCGGCGATCGTAGCCGCCCTGGCGCTGATCTACCTGTTTCAGAAGAAGCTCTTCTCGCATGAGCGCCTGATGCAGCGGCGCATTGCCAAGGGTCTCTGCCAGGCTTGCGGACAGCAATTGCCGGCCGGCAGCCGCCATTGCCCGGCTTGCGGCGCGGCCCAGTATCGCGCCTGTTCCCAGTGCGGCGAGCCGATGCATGTGCACGGCAAGCACTGCATGGCTTGCGGCCACGGGACTTGAACGAGTTGTTGAGCTCCCAGATTTAATGGGGCCAAGCTCGAAATAACTTAGGAAGCAAACAATGACCCACACCCACTGCATGACTTCCCACTGCGCCTTGTCTGAACACTGCACGTGCTATGAGGATGATGCCGGCAAGCATCTGCTGACCCGCAAGCAGGACAACATCACGACCTGCCCGTTTTTCATCGACAGGAACTCCGCGGGGCAGACCGCGCATTAAATATCATTTATGGAACCTGATTTATCTTTGGGACGATGAGACCCATGGCAACCCGCACCCAACCTCCACCTGCTCCAGCAGGGACCGAACATGACCGCGCGTGGACGCTGGTCTTTCTCGCCTGGCTGATCGCCACGGCCTCGACCCTGGGCGCGCTGTTTTTCAGCGAAGTGATGAAGCTGGCGCCCTGCGAGCTGTGCTGGTGGCAGCGCATCTTCATGTTCCCGCTGGTGCTGGTCCTGCCCGCGGGCCTGTTTCCGTTTGACCCCAGAGTGGTGCGGTATGCCATGCCACTGGCGCTCGCGGGCTGGGGATTCGCGGTGTTCCATTGGCTGCTTGTCATGGGTGTAATCCCGGAAAGCATCGGCCCCTGCGTCAGGGGTGTGCCTTGCAGCGAGGTCACTTTCGAGTGGCTGGGCTTCATCAACATCCCCTTGCTCTCCGTGCTGGCTTTCTCCATCATCATCGTGCTGCTGGCACTCACCCACATCAAGGTATCGAAATGAAGCAAAAAACGCTGTTCATCCTGTCCGCCGTCATCCTGTTGCTGGTCTTTGCGGGGGCCACGCTGTTCTACACCAGCAACAAGCAGGAGCAGACCACTGAGGCCGTTGCCCTGAACCAGGCCAACCTGCTGCGCATGCATTCACCCACCCTGGGCGCCGCCGAGGCGAAGGTGCTGATCGTCGAATTCTTCGATCCCGCCTGCGAGACTTGCCGGGACTTCTACCCCTTCGTCAAGCAACTGATGGCCGCCCACCCGGACCACGTGCGTCTAGCCATGCGCTACACGCCATTCCACGAAGGCTCCGACCATGCGGTCAAGGTTCTGGAGGCAGCGCGCAGGCAGGGGAAATACTGGGAGACACTGGAAGCCCTGTACGCCGCCCAGGAAACATGGGTGATCCACCACCGCGTGGAGCCGGAGCGGATGTGGGACGCGCTGGCCGGCGTCGGCCTGGATATGGAGCGTGTCCGGCAGGACATGAACACGCCGGAGATCGCGGCCCTCATTGCCCAGGATATGGCAGACGCCGAGACGCTCAAGGTCACCAAGACCCCGGAATTCTTCGTCAACGGACGCCCCATGCCCAGCTTCGGCTATGAGCAGTTGCAGACGCTGGTGGAAGAAGCCATCGCCAAGAACTACCGAAACTAAAGAGTCATCAAAGTGGTCCGGCTTGAATATAAGGCGATAGCTCGATGAGCAGATGCCGGTCGGCTGCTGGCTGGTTTGAATAGTCGATGCTTACCGGCTGGGCAGGCAGCCAATCCAAAGAACCCCCACGGAGAATAAACCATGGCCACACCCGATATCCGCAACATTGCTGTATTTTGTGATTTTGAAAACGTGGCCATTGGCATCAAGGAAGCCAGCTACCCCGATTTCAAGATTCGCCCGATTCTGGAACGGCTGCTGTTGAAGGGCAGCATTGTGGTGAAGAAGGCCTATTGCGACTGGGACCGCTACAAGGAATTCAAGCGCGACATGCATGAGGCGGCATTTGAATTGATTGAAATTCCGCATGTGCGGCAGTCGGGCAAGAACTCGGCAGATATCCGCATGGTGGTGGATGCGCTGGACCTTTGCTATACCAAGTCGCATATCGATGCTTTTGTGATCATCAGCGGCGATTCGGACTTTTCGCCGCTGATCTCGAAGCTGAAGGAAAATGGCAAGAGTGTGGTCGGCATCGGAGTGCGCGGTTCGGCCTCCTCGTTGCTGATTGGCAATTGCGATGAATTCATTTTTTATGAAGACATCGTGCATATCAAACAGACACCCGCAAAGAAAACAGCGGCGGCTCAGCCGGCGGCAGACACGGCCAAGGAAGCCGCACCGACAACAAAAACGCCACGGCGCAGAGGCCGGCCCGAGGCTGATAAATCCGCGACTGGCGATGATAGCCCGGCCAAGATCAAGGCGGAACCCAGCGCTGATGAAAAGAAAAATCGTGCCATTGAAATAGTGGTCAGCACCGTAGAGCAACTGGTGGCGGAGCGCGGCGGCGAAGGCTACATTCCGGCATCGCTGATCAAGAACACCATCAAGCGCATTCGCCCCGGTTTCAGCGAGTCGGAATACGGCTACAACGCGTTTGGCAAAATCCTGGACGACGCGCATAAGCGAGGTGTATTGGTGGTGGAGAGAAAGGAAGGCGGCGCGGTGAATGTCAGCCTGCCCGCTTCCAGAATTTGATCTGCTCAACGCTGATCATAAGGGTCTGATTAAAGAGATCATCTCGGCACCGCCGCCCCCTTTTGTTTAGGTTTCTTGATTTCAGTCAAAGACAAGCGGTTAATCAACGAGCACCATTGCCGGCCCTCCCGGTATTCCGCCTGATAGGAAAACAGCATGGGAAAGGGCCTCTCTTCAATTTCGTTTTTAACCTAAGGAGTTGGATCATGCAGAAATTTTCAAGCTGGTTTTTTTCAATTGTGTTTATGCTGGGCGCAGGCCTTGCCCATGCCGGCACGCCGGATGATGCCTGCAAGGCCTTGATGGAAGCCCGCGGCCATCTGGTTACGATGCTGGATACCACCGACAAGGCTACTCAGGATGATCTCAAGGCCAAGATAAATGCCGCAAGCGGCAAGCTGGACGGGGTCCTCGCTGCGATGGCCAAAGGTGCGGATGCAGCCAAAGCCACAGATTTCAAGGCGGTTTGGGAAGAGTTCAGGAAGACTCGCGACAACGAAATCATTCCACACATCTATGACGGCAAGAAAGCGGAAGCCAAGGCACTCGCCACTGGCATTCAGGCCGAACGCATGAAGAAGATGAAGGGTGTCATGGGTTGCCAGTAAGGCAGACGGATCGCTGATCCGTTTAAGCTTGACGAGAATAATCCCCGGCCATACGTGCCCAATAAGTGTTTACACACTGGCGCAATCGGCCGGGGTTTCTTTTTAGAGAATAATTGGAGCAAATCTTCATCGGCAAGAATGACACACAAATTTCGGCGCACTGAGAACAAAAGGGACCAGGTTCAAATATTTTTAAGAGGCAATCCATGTCCTACACCTACTGCATGACTTCCCACTGCGCCTTGTCCAATGACTGCGCGCGCTATGAGAACGATGCCGGCAAGCATCTGCTGACCCGCACCTATGCGGATTTCAGTGAGGAGCTAATCCGCAAGCCGGACAACACCACGACCTGCCCGTTTTTCATCGACAGGAACGGCGCGCAGCAGACCGCGCACTAAGAAATACTGGATTGCCACGGCGGCTTCGCCGCCCCTCAATGAAAGGGCCATCCTGATGATTTAATGGCGGACACCCTGACTCCGCTTCCAATTACTTGAAGGAATGCTTCCAGTAAAAACCGGCATCGACACCCATACAAATTGCTGTTGCCCAAAGCCACCAGTTGAGTTGAGCCATGGCAATGCCACATAAAAATCCATAGGCAATTAAAAGCGCAATATCCGTTTCAATTCCGATTATTGGCATTGGCCTTGCTAACGCTCTTCCAGCATTGGACTTTTGCCTGTCTTTACGCTCGCTGAACTCCCAGCCCACTGCTGCCAGCTTTGACAAGAACAGCCACCAGACATAGTCAATGTTTGGCAGCACAGAATCATTTAGAACGTCTTTTCCAGCCAGGAAAAGAAACGAAATGATGAGGAAATCAAAAAGAAACTTCTTGCCATCATAGTTTTCCTTTACGGTTTCACTCGATGAGTGCGCATAGTCAAATATGAATAGCACAAACAATGCACACGCCCCCCACAATCCCGGATCATCAAGCCCTATGGAAGGAACGGTTGTATCAACGAAGGTGTAGAGAAGTGTTCCAAGAACTGCCGGATAAAGCAGATTGTTCATGATTTGGAACCAGCGTTTGTCAGGCATCAAATCACCTCCTGTTATAAAAAAATGGAACCGCTGCAACTTTTAGTTTCTTCAAATCCTGCATTGCCGATCAATCTTCATCCACAGGCTTCGCACACCCCGCGCCTTCATGCCGCGGGTTGTTGAGTTCGCGGCTGACGCGCCATTCGGTGAGCAGGTCTTCTGGCGCGGGCGCCAATAGGCTTTTCAAGCTGGCCGTGTCGTGGTTGTCTGGATCGAGCCAGCGTTCGTAATCTTTCGAATCAAGGATGACGGGCATGCGGTCGTGCAGCGGTTTCATGAACGGGTTGGCGCTGGTGACGATGATGCTGCAGGACAGCACATCGCCGTGCGGGCCTTTCCAGAGGTCCCACAGGCCGGCCATGGCAAAGGGTTCGCCGTCCTTGCGGCTGATGTGGTGGGGCTGCTTGATGCCGCCTTCTTCGTGCCATTCGTAGAAGCCATCGGCAGGGATTAAACAGCGGTGATGCTTGAAGGGGCCCCGAAAGGTGGGCTTGCTGTCGACAGTTTCGGCGCGCGCGTTAATGGTGGAATAGCTTTTGTCGAATTCTTTCGCCCACGAGGGAATCAGCCCCCACAGGGCCATGGAAAGTTTTCTGCCAGCGGGCGAGAAGCGGATGATGGCGATGTCCTGGCTGGGGGCGATGTTGTAGCGGGGCTTCAGATCTTCGGGCAGTTCGTCCACGTCGAATGCGGCCTTGATGGCCTTGGGGTTCTTGAGGGCGAAGCGTCCGCACATGTCAGCGTACCTGTGGCAGTTCGTTCCAGTTGGTGGTCCAGGCAGGCGACAGGTTGCCGCGCTTCATGTGCCAGGCCTTGTCGACGCCTTCGGACGCCAGCCTCAGCGTGCCGTGTCCCCACCGCTCATTGGCACGGTCGATGACGTCCATGAGCCGGGGCCGGTCGGGCACGGGTTCTGCAAACAGCATGCCCTGTTCGTGTCCGGCTTCGCGCAGTTCCATCAGCATGACGCCTGCCTTTTGATAAGCATAGCCCGGTTTGTACAAATGCTTGAGCCCGATGAGGGCGGCATGGGTGAGGCGGCGCGTGTCGGCGGTGGGCGACGGCAGCGGCACGGTAACGCCAGCCTGGTATTGCGGATGGTCGTCCTTGAACGGATTGGTGCGGATGAACACCTGCACGGCCCCGGCAACGGAATGCTGGTGGCGAAGCTTTTCGGCGGCGCGCGCCATGTACAGCGAAACGGCTTCTTCCAGTTCGATGAGGGTATGCACATAGGCGCCAAACGCGCGCGAGGACACGATCTGCTTTTTGGCGGGGGCCAGTTCTTCCAGTTCCATGCAGGAGGTGCCGCGCAGTTCCTGCACCGTGCGTTCCAGCATGACGGAGAAGGCATCGCGCAGGGTGCGGGCATCGGCATCGCGCAGATCGAGTACGCTGGTGATGTTTCTTGCTGCCAGCTTCTCGGTAAGCTTGCGGCCCACGCCCCAGACTTCGTTCACCGGAATGCGGGCGAAGAGGCCATCAAGTTCAGCTTCACTGAGCCGGCCGAAGTCGCACACGCCATCCTGCCCGGCGAGAGCTTTCTTGGCGCAATGGTTGGCCAGCTTGGCCAGCGTCTTGGTGGCGCCGATGCCGACGCAGACCGGCAGGCCCAGCCAGTGTTTGACCTGGCGGCGCATGCGCTGGCCCCAGGCCATGAGGTCGAGATACTCGAGGCCATCCAGCCCGAGAAAGCATTCGTCGATGCTGTAGATTTCCTGCTGCGGGGAATAGCTGCCGAGGATCGCCATCATGCGGTTGGACATGTCGGCATACAGCGTGTAGTTGCTGGACTGGGCAATGATGCGGTGCCTGCGGGCGAGGTCGCGCAACTTGAACCACGGCTCGCCCATCTTGACCCCTAATGCTTTCACTTCGTTGCTGCGCGCCACTACGCAGCCGTCGTTGTTGGAGAGAACCACCACGGGCCTGCCTTCCAGCCTGGGGTTGAACACCCGTTCGCAGGAAACGTAGAAGTTGTTGCCATCAATGAGTGCAAAACTCATTGCTTGACCTTGGCGAGCGCGTAAGACATGGCAGCGCTAGAAACTATCGTTTGAACTTCTGGATGACGCTGGTCACCACGCCCCAGATGACGAGTTCCTGGCCGTCCTTGAATTCGATGGGGGCATAGGCGGGGTTCTCGGCGATGAGACGGATTTTGCCGCGGCGCTTTTCCAGTCGCTTGACGGTAAGTTCGCCATCGACCACGGCAATGACGATATCGCCATGGCGCGGTTCCAGCGCGCGGTCGACCACCAGCAGGTTGCCTTCCTGGATGCCCGCGCCGGTCATGGAATCGCCGCTGGCCTGCACGAAGAAAGTGGCTTCCCTGTGCTCGACCAAGTGCTCGTTGAGATCGAGCCAGGCTTCGATGTAGTCATCGGCCGGCGAGGGAAAGCCTGCCTTGACGTGATGGCCAAAGCGCGGGAGTTTGAGTCGGGAGGGGGCTGGGCTGGGAAACAAGGCCACCGCCTGGTGCTTTCTGGCACCAATCATGGTCTGCACCACGGGTATCAGGCTTTCGGGCACGCGGATGCGCTGACTGGATTCGACCCTGGGCCGTCCCGCGCCCGGCCGCCTGCCACCATGAGAGGATTTGCGAAGCTTTTCCATCACTTGAATTATGGACCAATAATCAAGCCCGGTAAACTTTGCTACAGTGCTGGCTCGAATTAATTACTGGCGGATACCTCATCCATACACAAGGAACCACTCCCGTGAACATTATTAAACTTTTTGTCGCAATGGCGGCTGTTGTCAGCATCAACGCGCAGGCGAAGCCCGTGGCTGCGGATAAATTGCCATCGGGCGTGGTGGTAACACACCTGAAGCAGGGCAGCGGATCGGCCCCTTTGGCCAGCGATACGGTGAAGGTGCATTATCGCGGCACGCTGGTAAACGGCACGGAGTTCGACAGTTCTTACCGGCGCAACGAGCCGGCGTCTTTTCCGCTGAACCGCGTCATCCCCTGCTGGACGCAAGGCATGCAGAAAATGAAACCGGGCGGCAAGGCCAGGCTCTTCTGCCCGTCGCAGACCGCATATGGCGCGCGAGGCATTCCCGGCACCATTCCGCCCGACAGCGTGCTGATCTTTGATGTGGAATTGCTGGGCTTCGAATAAATTCAAGATGCCGTATTGAATGAACCAAACTCAAGCTGGCATCACCCGCTCGTTTTTCATCGACACGGACGCCGCGCAGTAGGAAGTGCATTGATTTTAATCGGCTGAGTTCTTCTTAAAAACATTCACCACATGAAAACCCTCTTCGCCCTCGTCGAATCCCCGTTCTCTCCGCATTTTCCAGCCCTGTACCAGGAGTTGGACATCGTGGTGGAACGCTTCGACTCCGCCCGCAATCTGCACCGTGCGCTGCAAAAGCAGGCACCGGATTTTTTTCTGGGTGAATTCATCTACGGCTGGGGCAACGACTACGCGGGGAACACCGTCTCGAACTTGGATGTCACCCTGCGCACCTTGCAGTCCAGGGCCCCTGGGGCAAAGTTGATTGTGGTCATGCAGCCAGGTGAAGCGCCCCACATCGGCAAGCTGCTGGAGCTGTTTCCCATCCACGCCGTGCTGAAATACCCGGTCAGCGAAGACGAAATGCGGGCGGTGTTGCAGGCGTCAGCCTAGGTCAGAATCGTTTTCCGTCAATCGAGGCAGGTATATCACAACGCATGTGCTTAGCAGGCCGCACGGGCTCCAACAGACATGGCCCGTTGTACCCGGCGGATTAAGCGCTTTCCCTCGCCGCCCGCTTGCGATCATGTTCCTGTAAATGCCGCTTGCGGATGCGGATGGACTTGGGGGTGATTTCCACCAGTTCGTCGTCGTCTATGAATTCGACTGCGGATTCGAGCGTGAGCTTGATCGGCGGCGTGAGGCGCACGGCTTCATCGGTGCCTGATGCGCGGACGTTGGTGAGTTTCTTGCCCTTGATGGGGTTCACCACCAGATCGTTGTCGCGGCTGTGGATGCCGATGATCATGCCTTCATACAACTTGTCGCCGGGGCTGACGAACATGCGGCCGCGGTCTTCCAGGTTCCACAGCGCATAAGCCACGGCCTCGCCGTTTTCCTGCGAGATCAGCACGCCGTTGTGGCGGCCGGGCAGGTCGGCCTTGACCGGACCGTATTCGTCGAACACATGGCTCATCAGGCCGGTGCCGCGCGTCATGGTGAGAAAGTCGCTCTGGAAACCGATGAGGCCGCGAGCGGGAATGCGGTATTCCAGGCGCGTGCGGCCGTGGCCGTCGGATTCCATGTTGGTCAGCTCGCCACGGCGGCGGCCGATTTCTTCCATGACCACGCCCTGCGTGTCGTCTTCCAGGTCAATGGACAGGTTTTCGTAAGGCTCGCATTTTTCGCCATCGATGTCCTTGTACACGACACGCGGCTTGGCCACGGCCAGTTCAAAACCTTCGCGGCGCATGTTTTCAAGAAGAATTGTCAGGTGCAGCTCGCCGCGCCCGGAAACCCGGAACACGTCGGCATCGCCGGTGTCCTCCACTTTCAACGCGACGTTGGTCAGCAGCTCCCGGGTGAGCCGGTCACGGATCTGACGGCTGGTGACGAACTTGCCTTCGGTACCGGCCAGCGGCGAGCTGTTGACCATGAAATCCATGGTCAGCGTGGGTTCGTCCACTTTCAGCATGGGCAGCGGCCGGGGATTGTCCTTGTCGGTAATCGTCACGCCGATGCCGATGTCTTCGATGCCGTTGATGAGCACGATGTCGCCGGCTTCGGCTTCGTCGACCAGAATGCGTTCCAGGCCCTGAAAACCCAGAACCTGGTTGATCTTGCCGGTTTTGACATCGCCATCTTCGCCCCAGGCCACCGCAACCATCTGGCCGGGCTTGATACGGCCATTGCGGATGCGGCCAACTCCAATGCGGCCGACATAGGAAGAATAATCCAGCGCGGCAATCTGGAACTGAAGCGGCGCATCGGGACTGCCCACGGGTTCGGGCACATGATTCAGAATGACTTCGAACAGCGGCTTCATGTCGGATGCTGATCCGCCGGATGACGGCGCATCCTTGAGGTCCATGCACGCCCAGCCATTGAGGCCGGAAGCGTAGATGATGGGAAAATCGAGCTGCTCGTCAGTAGCGCCCAGCTTGTCGAACAGATCAAACGTGGCGTTGATGGCATAGTCGGAACGTGCGCCGGGACGGTCGACCTTGTTGACCACGACGATGGGCCGCAAGCCCAGCGCCAGCGCCTTCTTGGTGACGAAGCGGGTTTGCGGCATGGGACCTTCCACCGCATCCACCAGCAGCAGCACGCCATCGACCATGCCCAGCACCCGCTCTACCTCGCCGCCGAAATCCGCGTGTCCGGGTGTGTCGACGATATTAATGTGGGTGTCGCCGTAATTGATGGCCGTGTTCTTGGCCAGAATGGTAATGCCACGCTCCTTTTCCAGGTCGTTGGAATCCATGATGCGCTCGTCCATCTGCTGGTTGTCGCGGAAGGTGCCGGACTGCTTCAGCAGTTGATCGACGAGCGTGGTCTTGCCGTGGTCGACGTGGGCGATGATGGCGATGTTGCGAAGCTTGCGGGACATAGGTTTCTGGCAGGAGCCGGGCCGGTAAGGGAAAAGCCCGCTATTTTAGCAGATTTGAATATACAGCCGGTGACGCCCGGCGGCTTTATTGCCTGTAAACCGGGTGTCCGGCCAGCCGCCGGTCGATTTCCTCGATCTGCCGCTGATAGGACGGGCTGCCGGGCTTTTCAAAGCGGCGCACGAATTCCTGATGCGGCAGGAATTCCGGCAGATCGGCAAAGCTGGGGGAAAGCGCCGCATCATCCGGCAGATGCCGCAAGCCTTTCAACACTGATCCGGCGGCTTCACCCGTGGCTAGATCGCCCAGGCGCGCGCCCGCGCGGTCGTAGGCCAGATCGGTAAAACTGAAGCCGGAACCGGATTCGACATCTTCTTCCTCCTTGGCCAGGCCGATGGCATTGGCCAGACGGCTGCCACCGGTGGCGGACAGGGCGGCGGCAATCAGCAGGTGTTCCGCCGCGTCGCGACGGCCATGCAGCGTCAGCAATACCGGCGGCGCGCGGCGCGTGGTGCGGCCTTTTCCTTCCAGCAACTGAGGCAGGCTGACGCCAGCGACATAAGCGCCCAGCACGGTCAGGGCGGCGCGGTTTTCCGCAGCAGGTTCTCCACCCCGCTCTGCCGCAAACCGGAACACCGATTCAACCAGTTCGCGCGCTGGCTGCTGGCTGTGATTGGGGTACCGGCTCGCGATTTTGCGCACAACATCAGCATAGGCCAGCAGCCGCTCCTTCTCATCGGGGCCGATCAGCACTTCCGCGCCTTTGCGCTCCAGCATGGTCAGCAACTTCGGATGCCACAAATAATCCAGGCTCAGCCGGTCCTCGTGCATGTCCACGCGCTGCACGGCTTTCAACAGTGCGGCCAGCGAAGCATCCTGTTGAAGCCGGTTATGCGCAACCCACCACACGCTACGTCCCAGAAACGCCGGCAGCGGCAAGCCGCCCAGACGCATGCGCGTAATGGCGAGCCGGTTTTCCTCATTGGACAGATCTGCGGAAAAATTCAGGTAATTGCCAAACGGGTTCTGTCGCACGCTCAAGGTCAGGTTGATTTCTGCTTTACCCGGTTCGAGATTGGCCGACACGCCGCTGACGGGTTTGACCACCACGGCGTAGTTCAGTAAGCGGTTGACTTCCTCCTCGGACAAATCAAGGGTTTGCAGCGTGTTGGCCGCGCGCGATGGTGGAACATTGCGTTCGAACAACTGCTTGGCCCAGACCAGGTCCGCGCGGCGAATGCGATCGCCGGGTTCCACGCTCGGCTGGTTGTCCAGCACCAGCCAGGCCAGCGCCGCCAAGCCGCCAACCCCCAACAGCAGAATTAGTAACAAACGCCGCATCAAGCCAAAGCCCGATAAAAAATATCAGTCATTGCGAGGAGGCCAGGCCGACGAAGCAATCCAGTCTCATGGCCTGGATTAATGCTGGATCGCCACGGCCTGCGGCCTCGCGATGACAGGCTGACACCCGTCCGCATCAGCCATCCTTATTGCGCATGAAGTCCGCCGTCTTGAAAAACGCCGCCGTCAGCTCGGCTTTCAGTTTTTCGTCGAGATCGACGTCATTCATCGAGCGCTTCATGCAGGCCATCCACTGGTCGCGCTCGGATTCGCCAATCTCGAACGGCATGTGGCGCTTGCGCAAAAACGGATGGCCGA
>ERZ1645185.370-NODE-370-length-19130-cov-5.486343_pt1 | contig 19130 bp, 13 predicted proteins | sample MGYA00575351_ERZ1645185 | MGnify/ENA primary metagenome ERZ1645185 (study PRJEB40838, sample SAMN11284767) | freshwater sediment metagenome | isolation source: river sediment | host: Sediment | place: India: Jana village, Kanpur | collected 2015-12-17 ...
CTCGATCGCGGCGATCTTGCGCACGTCGAGATCGGCGCGCGGCGACCAGAACCTGGGGTGATCGCGTCCTTGTGCTCGCGCAGCCCGGACGACCACTTCTGCTTGCGCGCGATGACGCTGTCGACCCAATGCATGTCGGTTTCGCTGCCTTTCCAGGCCTTCAGGAAGTCCTTGCGCGGCATTTTGGCGGCATCCACGCACAGCTTGAGGATGGCGGATTCATGCCGGCGGATTTCCGCGATGACTTCACGCAGCCGGCCGAGCAGGGAATCGGTCTGCACCAGCGGGAATTTAAGGCGCAGCACTTCATCGGCGATGGCAAGGCGGATTTTCTGGGTCTTATCGTTTTCCAGGCCGTGTTTATCGACCGATTTGTGGAACTTGGCGGACAGATCAGCCAGCAATTCCATGCGGCGCGCGACCTCCAGCGGGTCCGGACCGGTATCCACCACCGCAGCCTCGCCGTCGGCCTCGTCGTCGACTTCGACCGCCTCGACGACCGGCGGCAGGTCGGGCTCATCGCCTTCCAGATCGAGGAACCCGATGACGACTTCGGACAGGCGCTTGCGGCCGGCCTTGTGCTCTTCGTAGTCAGCCAGGATCTGCTGGGTGATCCAGGGGAAATTGGCCAGGCCGGTATGCAGCTTGCCCAGGCCCTCTTCGATGCGTTTGGCGATGACGATTTCGCCTTCGCGGGTCAGCAGGTCGACCGAACCCATCTCGCGCATGTACATGCGCACCGGATCGGTGGTACGGCCGGCTTCGTTCTCGAGCGAGGACAGCACGGCGACGGCCTCTTCCGCGGCCACGGCGTCGACGCTGCTGCCGGAGCTGCGACCGGACAGCAGCAGGGATTCGATGTCCGGCGCGGTCTCGTGGACCACGATGCCCATATCGTTGATCATGCTGATGATGTTTTCCATCTCATCCGGATCGATCAGGTCTTCCGGCAGATGGTCGTTGACGTCCGCCAAGGTCAGGTAACCCTGATCCATGCCTTTGGCGATGAGTTCTTCGATTTCCGATTTTACATTGCGTACTGTGGTCATAAGGTCTCGTCGGCAAAGGTTGAGGCGATTGGGAGAACCGAACATTATAACAGGTTCCCGATTATAAACTATATGTTATTGATTTGAATGGATATTATGTTTCAAGCCAAAAAGTGGTCGGGCCATCATTCAGCAGGCTTACTTTCATATGCGCGCCGAACCGTCCGGTTTCAACGGCCGGGTGTCTGTTCCTGACCGCGCGGACCAAGGCGTCGAAGCCCGACACGGCCTGCTCCGGCTTGGCGGCGGTGGTGAAACTCGGGCGCATGCCGGTATCGGTGTCGGCGGCCAAGGTGAACTGGCTGACCAGCAACACCCCGCCATGGACTGCCTGGACGGAAAGGTTCATCTTGCCTGCCTCGTCCTCGAACACCCGGTAGCCCAGCAGGCGTTCGGCCATGCGTTCGATGCTTTGCGGGGTGTCGTGCGGCTGGACGGCGACCAAAGCCAACAGGCCCGGGCCAATCGCGCCGACGACCTCGCCTTCCACTTCCACGTTGGCGTGCTGCACACGCTGAATCAAGGCGATCATCGACGATTGAACCGGGCTTTTTTCCATTTGCGGATCAGTTAGACAATGCCTTTCCGTAAAAAGTTCCCGGTTATTGCCGATTGCGTAAATCCAGTACACTAACTGCATGACAAACCCCGCTTTTTTCGGTCGTGTCCTGTTCCTGCTGGCGCGGACCATCGGCCTTTTACCCCTGCCGCTGCTGAGACGGCTGGGCATCTTGGCGGGCCGGCTGTCGTACCGCATTGATAACCGTGAAACCCGGGTGGCGCGCCGCAATATGCAGCTGATCCACCCGAATGACAGCCCGCAACAGCGCGAGCAGAGAGTCAGGGGCATCCTTGAATCGTCCGGACAGACCCTGTTCGAAACCCTGGCGGTCTGGACCAGGCCGCGTCGTAAGGCGCTCAAGCTGCTGACCGGCGTCCAGGGCAAGCAACATTTCGATGCGGCCCTGGCCAAGGGCAGAGGCGTGATCATCGCCGCCCCGCACTACGGCAACTGGGAATTCCTGCTCAAATACGTGGCGGACAACGGTCCGCTCAGCCTGGTCTACCGGGCGCCGGGAAAGGCCTATGGCGATGATTTTCTCGGGCGCGCGCGGGGCGGCGTGAATGTGACGCTGGTGCCTGCCGAAGCGACCGCGATGCGGCCGTTGCTCAAGGCCCTGCAACGCGGCGAAGCGGTCGGCATCACGCCCGACCAGCAGCCGAAACAGGGTGGTGGCGAATTCGTGCCTTTTTTCGGCATCCCGGCGCTGACGTTGAGCCTGATCGCCAAGCTGGCCGGCCGCCATGTCACGCCGGTGGTGTTCGCGTATGCCGAACGCAGCGCGCGTGGCTTTGAGGTGCATTTCGAACCCGAAGAACCGGCATTGCACGATACCGATCTTACCGCCGGCTTGGCCGCCATGAACCGCCGGGTCGAGTCCATCGCCAGACGTGACTTCCGGCAATACCAATGGACCTATAAACGCTTTAGCATACGTCCCGACCCTTCTGAACAGAATCCCTACCAATGAATGAAACACTGAATGATCCACGCGACAGCCAGTGGCATGGCCTGGAGCCGGCCGCGAAAAACCTGATGCTGGCGTTCACCGTGCTGCCGTTTCTGATACCGATCGTGCCGGCAACCGTGCTGCCGATGACGCTGATGCCGGGCTGGTGGGGATTGGCCGTTACCTTTCCGGTCGCCGCCGCCTGCCTGGTCGCGGGCATGACCGTAGGCCACAACCGCTGGCTGTATACGCGCTGGCGCCTGGACGATGACGGCTTCCGGCTGCGTAAGGGCCGTTGGTGGCAGAAGGAGGTTTTCGTGCCGCGCTCGCGTGTGCAGCATCTGGACATCCACAATGGACCGATGGAACGCGCGCGTGGATTGGCCACGCTGGTGATCCACACCGCCGGCACCCAGAGCCACGCCCTCAAGCAGGAAGGTTTCAGCCTGGAAACGGCGACCCGGCTGCGTGATGCCTTGATCCCGGAAACGCGTTCGCATGCCGATGCCCTTTGAGCAACCGGCGGCGGAAAGCCCTCAGCTGCGCCTGCATCCCCTGTCGTGGCTGTTCGAGCTGCTCAACGTGCTCAAGCAGTTCATCCTGCCGATCCTGTTCCTGTTGTTCACCGGCAAAGGCAACAATTACGAACTGTGGGGCTTGGTCGGCATCGGCTTCATGGTACCGCTGGCGGTGGCACGTTATATTTCCTTCCGCTACCGCATAGGCGTTGACCGCATCGTGATCCGCTCGGGCCTGCTGCATAAGACCGTGCGCGACATCGCGTTCACCCGGATCCAGAACGTGACCCTGCATCAGGGCCTGCTGCACCGCCTGATGCAGGTCGCCGAAGTGCGCCTGGAAACCGGCGGCGGCGAAAAAGAGGAGGGCCGCATGCGCGTGCTGGGCCTGCGGCAGGCGCGGCAGCTGCAGCGCATCATCCGCAGCCACGACAAGGCTGTGCCGGCCGCCATGCCACCCGGTGGTGAAGCGGCGACGGACAATGAAACCGTGCTGCTGCAGCTGCCGAACCGCGAACTGCTGAAACTGGGCGTTATCTCCAACAAGGGCATGATCCTGGTGGTGGCCGCCTTTGGCGGCGCGTTCCAGTTCGACTGGAAACTGTCGCGGGAGACCTTCCACAGCGCCGGCGGCTGGCTGTGGGACCACAGCGGCGACCTGGCCGGCAACGGCATCGTGTCCTACGCCGTCGGCGGCGCCAGCCTGCTGCTGGCCGCCTTCATCCTGCTGCGGCTGATTTCCATGCTGCAGGCGGTGCTGCACTACCATGGCTTCGTGCTGAGCGGCGACCATCACCGGCTGTCGATCAGCCGTGGCCTGCTCAACCGATTCAACGGCTCGCTGCCGCGCACCCGCATCCAGGCCTGGACCCTGCAGCAGGGCTGGCTGCAGCGCAGATTCAAGCGCTTTGCTCTGCGTGTGGACGCCGCCGCCGGGGGCGGGGTCAAGAACGAGCACATGGAATCGCACTGGCAGCTGGCGCCGATCGCCGACGGCGAAGGCATCGCGCGCATCATCGGCGCGGTGATGCCGCGCGACGCGTGGCCGGTCGCACTCTGGCGGCCATTGCATCCGGACGCCTGGAAACGCGAATTCAAGGCACCGGCCCTGTTCCTGCTGATTCCCCTCGGCATACTGGTTTTCTGGTTCCACGCCTGGGGCCTGCTGCTGCTGTCGGCCTATCCATGGCTGTGGATGCAATCCAAACTCTGGGCGAAACACGCCGGATATTCACATGCCAACGGCCTGATCGCGGTGCGCGAAGGCTGGATCGGCAAGACCTGGCGTTTCGCCGAAGTGCGCAAAGTGCAGGCGGTGTATCTCAGGCAGTCGCCGTTCGACCGCCGGCACGGCATGGCCACCGTGTTCTGCGATACCGTCAACGCCGGCAGCTTCGAGCCGCCGCTGGCGGTGCGTTACCTGCCGTTCGCCGAAGCGGTTGAACTGCAGCGCGCGATTTCCGCGGCGATTGCCGAATGAATGGAGGAATCCCTATGTTTGCAGTTATTTTCCGGGCGCGTGTCCGGAAGCTCGATGATGAATACGTGCGCGTTGCGGCGCGCATGCGCGAACTGGCAATCGCTGAATTCGGCTGTCTGGAATTCCACGCCGTCGCCGAAGGCTTTGATGAAGTGGCGCTGTCGTACTGGCCGGACGAAGACAGCATCCGGCGCTGGCGCAGCCATCCCGAACACCTTCTGGCCCAGCAGGCCGGCCGTGAGCGCTGGTATGCATCCTATTCGGTGCAGGTGGCGGCAATTACCCGCGAATACCACGGCAACGCTGAAGGCTAGGCCATCATTCCTGCCAGAACGCCGGAGTGAACAGCACCAGGATGGTGAAGATTTCCAGACGCCCGACCAGCATCGCGAAACTCATCAGCCAGGTCGAGAAATCGCTCAGCGCCTGGTAGTGCACGGCCACTTGGCCCAAGCCGGGGCCGAGATTGTTGAGGCAGGCGGCGGCGGCCGAGAACGCGGTCAGCAGGTCCATGCCGTCGGCCGACAGCAGCAGCACCAGGATCAGGTACACGGTGATGTACAGCGCACAGAAACCGGCCACAGAAATCACCACGCTTTCCGATACGCGCCGGCCGCCCAGGGTGACCAGGAACTGCGCCTTCGGATGCACCAGCTGCTTCAGTTCGCGCAGGCCCTGCTGGATGACCAGTTGCACGCGCGCGACCTTGATGCCGCCGGAGGTGGAGCCGGAGCAGCCGCCGATGAACGCCAGCATGATCATCAGGATCGGAAGCATGCCGGGCCAGTGTGAGAAACCGGTGCTGGCGTAGCCGGTGGTGGTGATGTGCGAGACCACCTGGAACATGGCGGCCCGGAACGACTGGCTGTAGCCGTTGATCTCGCCGGCCACCAGCAGATACAGGGTGACGATGGCGATGAATGCCGCGGCGATGGCCAGGAAGCCGCGCAGTTCGCTGTTGGCCTGGTAATGGCTGACCGTGGCGGCGCGCCAGGCGTACCAGTGCAGGCTGAAGCTGATGCCGCCAAGCAGCATGAACACGGTGGCGATGGTCTCGATCAACGGGCTGTTCCAGTAGGCGAAACTGGCGTCGTGGGTGGAAAAGCCGGCGGTGGCGACGGTGGTCATGGCGTGGTTGACGGCATCGAACGGGCTCATGCCGCCGAACCAATACGCCAGCGCGCACAGCACGTTCAGGCCGAGGTAGACCACCCACAGCGTGCGGGCGGTTTCCGCGATCCGCGGGGTGAGCTTGTTGTCCTTGACCGGCCCGGTGCTTTCGGCCTTGAACAGATGCATGCCGCCGATCTTCAGCATCGGCAGCACCGCCACGGCCAGGATCACGATGCCCATGCCACCGAAGAAGTTAAGCGAGGAACGGAAGAACAGCAGGCTTCGCGGCAGGCCGTCCAGGCCGGTCAGCATTGTCGCACCGGTGGTGGTCAGGCCGGACACCGATTCGAATACGGCATCGGTGAAGGTGATCTGCGGCAGGGCCATGTAAAAGGGGATGGCGGTGACCAGGCTGGCGATGAGCCAGAGGCCGCCGGTGATCAGGAAGCCGTCGCGCAGGCGCAGCTCGTAACGGTTGTTGCGGAACGCGAACCAGAGCAGGCTGCCGGCGGCGAAGGCCGGCAGCATGGCGTCGATGAACGGCAGAACGGTGTTTTCATGCCACAGCGCGGCCAGCAGCAGCGACGGCAGGATGATCAGCGACGACAGCGCGGTGACCGCGCCGAACACCCGCAATATGGCCTTGATGCGCGCGCTCAATGCCAGTCGACCTCTTTGAACAGGGCGATCACCGCGGACAGGTCGCGCTTGTTGGTGACGAACAGGATGACATGGTCGCCCGGCTCGATCACGATGTCGTGGTGCGCGATCAGCAGCCGGTCGCCGCGTACGATGCCGCCGATGGTGGTCGACTCCGGCAGCTGCAGGTCGTCGAGCTCGCGGCCGATGACCTTCGAGCTGCGGCGGTCGCCGCGCACCACCACTTCGATGGCTTCCGCCGCGCCGCGGCGCAGCGAATACACACGCTCCGGGGCGCCTTCGCGGATGTGCGACAGCAGGGCGCTGAGGGTCACCGACTGCGGACTGATGGCGATGTCGATGGTGCTGCCTTCGACCAGCTCGGCATAGGACGCGCGGTTGATCAGGGCGACCACGCGCGGGCAGCCGAGGCGTTTGGCCAGCATGGCCGACAGGATGTTGGCTTCGTCGTCATTGGTCAGTGCGCAGTACACGTCGGTCTGGTCGATGTTCTCTTCGCGCAGCAGGTCTTCGTCGGCGCAGTCGCCGATCAGCACGATGGTGTTGAGCAGGTCCTCGGCGATGGCACGCGCGCGGTCCCGCGAGCGTTCCAGCACCTTGATTGAATACCGGTTTTCCAGGGATTTCGCCAGGCGCCGGCCGATGCCGCCGCCGCCCGAGATGAAAATGCGCTTGGTCAAGCGCTTGTCGGCCGAGCGCAGCTCGCTCATCATGGCCTTGATCGCGCCCTGCGGCGCCAGGAAGAATACCTCGTCACCGGCTTCGATCACGGTGATGCCTTCCGGCTTGACCGCCTGGCCCTTTCGGAAGATCGCGGCCACGCGCACTTCCATGCCCTGCGGCAGGTGACGGCGCAGTTCGCGGATTTCATGGCCCACCAGCGCGCCGCCGTGCAGTGCGCGGACCGCCACCAGCTGCGCGCGGCCGCCGGCGAAATCCAGCACCTGCAAGGCACCCGGCGTCGCGATCAGGCGCTCGACATGTTCGCAGACCAGCTGCTCGGGACTGATCGCCGCGGTGACCGCGGCCTCGCCGCCAAGACCCTGCTTGGCCAAGGCCAGGTATTCCTGCTCGCGCAGGCGTGCCACGCGGGTAGGTGCGCCGGCCTGCTGGGCCGCTATCTGGCAGGCGATGATGTTCACTTCATCAGAGGAGGTGACCGCCACCAGCAGATCCGTTTCGTCGATGCCCGCCTGGCTGAGCACGCTCGGCAGGGAGGCATGGCCGGTGACGGTGCGGATATCGAGTTTCTCGGTGAGTTCCCGCAGGCGGTTGAGGTCACGGTCGACCACGGTGATCTCATTCTCCTCTTCCACGGAAAGTGCGGCCGCCACCGAACTGCCGACCTGCCCCGCGCCCAATATGAGAATTTTCATCGATCCACCTTTGCGTTCAACAGTCACATGATAGCCGAGTCCGCTCAGTGCGCGGGCGCCTGCATCGATATGGCCGGCTCGGCGCAGGCCGAAACCGCCTGGCTGTCGACCAGCCACCACGACCTGCGGTTGGCTTTTTCCAAGGACCAGGTGCCTGGGCCGCCGAATGCGATGCAGCTGAATTCGGGCAACTGGTTGACCAGCAGCAGGCGCCTGTGGGGATCCTGCCGCAGCCATTCTGTGCCACGCGCCAGCTGCACGCCGCCGGGCTGCAGGAAGCCGAACTCGGTGACCTTGCCGCGGGCCTGCAGCAGATTCTGTTCTCTCCAGGCCACCAGCCCGATTTCGGTGTCTGGCCCGGCCTTCATCCTGGCCCTGACCATCAGGTCACTGGCCGAACTCGACCCGTCGAGCACCGGGTGCGCGATCAGGCCGTAGCCGATCCAAAGCGCGGCCAGGCTTATCGCCGTCGCCGCAAGCACGCGCCGCGTGCCGGCCCATAATCCTGCCGCAAGGAAAATACCGCCGCACGCCAGCAGCATCCACCACAGCCACTGCGCTTCCGCGCCCAGGCCGCGGTCATCGACCAGCTTGGCGGTGAACGCCGCCTTGCCCGATACCGCCACCACACCGAGCCCGAACAGCAGCATGCCGAGCAGCAGCACAAAGCCGAGCAGCAGACGCCGGAATCCGGCACGCTGCGATATCGCCTGCAGGTAAGGCGCCGCGGCCAGCGCGAAAGCCGGCAACGCCGGCAGGATGTACATGTCGCGCTTGCCCGAACTGATGCTGAAAAAAACCACGGTCAGCACGCCCCATACCAAGGGAAACACTACTTTGAGATCCCCCGTCTTGAACGCCTCCCGCCACGGTTTGAGCAGCCAGAAAAACGCCAGCGAAAACGGCATCCAGAACAGCGCGATGATTTCAGCGAAATACCAGAACGGCTCGTGATGGTGCCAGGGATTGGCATAGCGCTCGGCGGTCTGCTTGAACAGGATGTTGTCCAGATATTGCCGATGCTCGGGATTATCGGAAGTCAGGCCGAGATACGTCACCGGCACCAGCCAAAGCGCGATGGCGGCCAGGAACGCCAGTGCCGCCAACAGCCAGCGCCAGGCATCGCCGGGCTGTCTGGCATAAAGCGGTTGGTAGCCGCGGAGCCGGTAAAACCACAACGGCAGCAGCGCCAGCAGGGGCAGAAACCCGACGCCTTTGGTGATCACGCCCAGCCCGGCCAGGAAAAAGCCGCCGGTCAGCAGGCGCCAGTCCGGGCCGAGCAACACATGCCGGGCAATCAGGTAAAACGAGGCGGTGGTCATCGCCACCAAGGTCGGATCGATCTGGGCACGCTTGAACTGGTAGGCGAACTGCACGGACAGCAGCACCGCGGCGGCGGCCCACAGGCCGGTGCGCTGGTTCCAAAGGCGCCTGCCCAGATCGAACGTCAGCCAGAGCGTCAGCATGCCGGCGAGCAGAGACGGCAGCAGGAAACTCCAGCGCCAGCTGCCGATCAACAGGTAACCCAGCGACAGCAGCCAGAAGTAAACCGGCGGCTTGTCCGGATACAGCTCCTGCCCGCGGTGCGGGAACAGCCAATTGCCGCTGTCCACCATCTGCTTGGCGACCAGCACGAATCGCGGCTCGTCGGCCGGCCAGGGATCACGCAGGCCGTAGCCGGCGAACAGGATGATGAAGGCGAAAATGAAAAAGACCAGCACCGTTCCGGGCTTCAGCCCATCTTCGTGCATTCGGTCGGTTGCGTACACGTGAGGCATAGAAGGATCCGTCGCCGTTGGTTTCGCCGGAAAAGCGTCACCTCCCCTGCCCGCTTACTCTATCAAACCAGCCCGCCTGGGCGCAAAGTCCTTGCGCCGGCAAGGCGGAGCCCGCAGCGGCCGGCCGTGCCGGGTTGCCTCAGACCGAACCGGTCGTTCCCCGCAGCACCAGTTCGGACTTGATCATGACGTGCATGGGGATGTCCGGCTCGCCCTTGAGACGCGCGATCAGGAGCTGGACGGCTTTCGCCGACATGGCTTCAATCGGCTGGCGTACCGTGCTCAGCGCGGGCCAGACCTGGCTGGCGAGCGGGATGTCATCGAAGCCCACCACCGACAGGCTGCCGGGAATCGGCACGCCGAATTTCAGCGCCGTGCGCATGACGCCGGCCGCCATGTCGTCGTTGGCCGCGAAAATCGCCGTCGGCGGCTCAGGCAAAGCGAGCAAAGCGGCACCGGCGGCTTCACCGGACTCGAAGGTGTTGTAGCCCTGTGCGACGTATTCCTCCCGGACCGGAAGGCCGAGCTCCTGCAGCGCGGTACGGTAGCCTTCCAACCGCAGACCGACGGCGCGGTGGTCCGGATGGCCGGCGACGAACGCGATGCGGCGATGGCCTAGGGCATAAAGCGCGCGCGTCATCGCGATGCATGTGGTCTGGTCATCGGTGAGCACCTGCAGCATGTCATCGCGCAGTTCAGCCGGTGACACCAGCACGGTCGGAACGTCGGCCGCCACCAGCGCATCGGTAAGCTCCAGCATGTCGGACAGGGGTGGCGTAAGGATCACCCCGTCGAAACGGCCCTGCCGGTGCAGGTTGATGATTTCATCGCCGATCGCCTTGTTCCCGAAAGGGCTGGGATGCAACAGCAGATCGTAGCCCGCTTCCTGACAGGACTGCAAGGCGCCGCGCTGCACCTGATGGATGTAGTTGGGGCTCGGATTGTCGTACAGCAGGCCCAGCGTCTGGGAGTGTCTGGCCGCGAGGCTGCGTGCGGAATGATTCGGGATATAGCCAAGCGTGGCGATGGCCGCCTGCACGCGCGCGCGGGTCGCCGGCGCGACATTGGGTTCATTGTTGAAAACCCGCGACACGGTTTTGATTGAAACGCCGGCCAGCGTCGCCACGTGCTCGATGTTCGCGCGGCCCTGCTTCGGCGGCGGCGCGCCGCTGGCCGTCGCGTCCGCCTGTTCGGCATCCGGCCGGTGGGCCGCCGCCTTGTTTTGCCTGACGATTTTTCGTATTTTCACGCTATTTACCGCACTTGATGACTGATGTAGCCGCCGCACCCGGTACAAAACGGGCGCCGGTCAAGCTGAGTGACAGTTTACCGCCTGTCGCGATCAGCATGCCGGTGTCGATGCGCTTCAGGTCCGCGCCGGCCTCCGCGAAGCAGGTGATGTCCATGCTGAGCGAGAACCAGGTATCCAGCGGAACGCGTTTCAGGATATCGGTGATGTTGCCTTTGGCGCCGCAGGGGTAGCCGCAGTCCATCCGCAGCTCAACCGGCTGGGTCGGGCGGGAGTTCACCAGCATATCAATCACCAAGGCGCCACCCGCGGCCTGCATGGCGGTAAGGTCCTGTGCCGGCGAGGTATGCAGAAACACCTGGCCGACGCCGGACCCGCTCCAGTCGGCACGGCGCGAATCCTCCTGCACGTTCCGGTCGAAGGACGTGAGCGTGATGGCGCCACCGGCCGATCGTGTGCTGCTTCCGGTTACCGGCAGGCTCCAGCCCGCCTTATCGCCGATGGACAGGCGCCATGGCGAGACTGGGCCGCGGTCGAACATCGTCACATCGGCGGTCTTGGCGTCTTCCTGCTTCACGAAGGGCACCGGCAGATCGTCACCGAGCTTATCTACATCGCCATAGCTGAGGCCATAGCCGAACGGAAACTGCGGGCTGGGCGCATTCGCCGTCCGGACCACCTGTGCCTGACCGGCATCCGCAGGCCAACGGAATGGAAGCCGGCCGGTCATTTTGTGGGCCACCGAGCCATCCGGCGCGCGGAACAGCACATCGGCGATGCCGCCGCCCTCGGAGCCAGGCAGCCAGGCGACCACAAACGCATCGGAGCTGTTGAGTTCAGGATTTGTCCACAGCGGACGACCGGTCAACAACACGGTGACCACAGGGATATTCTGGGCTTTCAGGCGCTTGAGCAGGGCCAATTCATTTGGGCGCGCCTTCGACAGGTTAAGATCGCTGCGGTCGCCTTGGCCTTCGGCATACGGTTCTTCACCGATCACCACGATGGCCACATCCGGCCGCTTCTTGAATTCGCCGCTGGCACTGAATTCGACCGCGCCGGTCCCTTTCAGGCTTTCGGCAATGCCTGTGTAGATCGAGGTGGCGCCCGGGAAGTCGGCATTGCTGTTGCCGGTGCCCTGCCAGGTCAGGGTCCAACCGCCGGATTGGCGGCCGATGTCATCGGCGCCGGCACCGGCGACCAATACGTTTGCGTTCCGTTTCAAGGGCAGAATGCCGTCTTTGTTCTTCAGCAGCACCAGCGACTCGCGGACCGCTTGCCGTGCCAAGGTCCGATGCGCGGCGCTGCCTACTGTGGCCTCGGTTGCCGGTTTGCGCAGAGATGGGCGCGGGGCATCAAGCAGGCCCGAACGCGCCTTAACCCGCAGGATTCTCCTGACCGCATCATCGATGCGCGCCATCGACACCTCACCGCGGCCGACGGCAGCGATCAGGTTGGCATGGAATGCCTTCCAGTCCTCCGGTACCATGAACAGATCGATGCCGGCCAGTACCGCGGGCACGCAGGCCGCGTTGGAACAGCCGGACACCTGACCGATGCCGTTCCAGTCACTGACCACGATGCCATCAAAACCGAGTTTGCCTTTCAGCACGTCGGTCAGCAGGTAACGGTGCCCGTGCAGTTTGACGCCCTGCCAGCTGTTGAATGACACCATCACCGTCTGCGCGCCGGCGCCCAGCGCGCCGCGATAGCCGGCGCCGTGCACGGATGACAGTTCCTGCTCGGAGATCCGCACATCGCCTTGGTCAACCCCGCCGACTGTGGCGCCATCGCCGATGAAATGCTTGGCGGTGGCAAGCACCTGGCCGGGCGCAAGGAATCCCTTCTGACCCGCATGCCCTTGCAGGCCGCGCACCATGCTGGCGCCCAATTCCTGCACCAGAGCGGGATCTTCGGAAAAACTTTCATAGGTGCGGCCCCAGCGGAAATCGCTGGCTACCGCCACCGTGGGCGCAAACGCCCAGTCGATGCCGGTTGCCGCCACTTCCTTGGCGGTCGCAACGCCGATGGCCTCCACCAGATCCTTATTACGTGTAGCGCCAAGCCCGATGTTGTGCGGAAACAGGGTGGCGCCATACACGTTGCTGTGTCCGTGCACAGCGTCGGTTCCCCATAGCGCCGGGATGGATGACGGGCCTGCTGTGCCTGCATGATTGGAAGCATCAAAATAGGCGTCAGCCAGGGCCAGCCAGTCCTTCACGGCGGCCTGCTTGTTGCCTTTCGGGAACGAGCCGCCGCCGTTCAACACCGAACCCAGCCCGTATTTACGGACGTCGGCCGGTGTCACCGAGCGGATTTCGGCCTGGATCATCTGCCCGGCTTTCTGCTCGAGGCTCATCTGCGCGAGCAGGCTCTCGACGCGCGCGTTCAACGCGGCGTCCTCCGGAACGGGATTGGCGATGGACTGCCAATAGGCCGCTGCCGGTTCGGCGCCTGAAACCGCAAACGCCGCCGACATGGCCAGCAGGGGGAGATATCGTTGAAATCGCATAATCAATCCTGTCCAGTTGAAATCGGCCACATGCAGTGGCCGATTTTTTTTACAAGGAGTTATCAGAAATCCTTGCGGAATTTGACCCCGTAGGTCCTTGGAGCGTAAAAGCTCGCTTTCATATAGCCCGGACCTGGATCAGCCCAATTGCGCACCAGCTCGTCGGTCAAGTTGAATACATACAGTTCGGAGCTCCAGCCCTGCATGGTGTTGAGCAGGCGGACGGATGCATTGAAGGTCGCAAACGCTTCCTGGCCGCTGTGGAACGGACCTTCATCGAAGTTGTTGTCGGCGAAGAACATCTCGCTCTGCCAATGCATCGACACATTCGGGATCAGCAGGTAATCGCTGCTCAGCTTGAAGGTCTGCTCGAAGGTCAGGGTAGTCGAGAATTCCGGCGACCAAGGCAGCTTCTTGCCGGTGAAATCGGCCGGCCGGCGCAATGTGTTGTCCGGACGGACCTGGTTTGGATCTTCAGGCGCGCACTCGCTCAGGCCGAGATAGGCGCGTTCGAAACAGAACCAGCCATCCTCGGCGCCGGGGAATTTGGTGATGGTGGCGTCCAGGTAGGTGAACCAGCCGAACAGGCGACCGCCTTGCCATGGCAGCCAATCGAACTCCAGCTCGATGCCCTTGACTTCGGCCTCGGCGATGTTGGTGGTCAGCAGCGTACCGATGTCACGGTCGCTGACTTCCGATTTGCCGACCACGGCCCAGGTGGTGCGTTGCATATTGTCATACTGGGTGAAGAACACGTTGCCGAGCAGATTCAGTTTGCCTTCGGCCAGGCGGGCCTTGAAACCGGCTTCGAACGTGGTGGTTTCTTCCGGTTCATAGGCGAATGCGGTGAGCCCGCCTTCGCAGTCGCAGACATTGATCTTGTCGCCGAACCCGCCGGCCTTGTAGCCGGTGGCCGCATAGCCGTAAAGGAACCAGTTGTCATTCAGTTCGTAATCCATTCCTAGGCGCCAGGTACCCTTGCTCCAATCGGCCTCGTAGGTGTTGTCGGTGCCCGGCACGCGGTCGACGAAATCTTCGGCCAACGAACCCATGCCGTTGGTCAGGTTGCCGGCCTGGTACAGGCCGCCCGACGTCGACCAATACGGCACGATGCCGATCAAGCCCCAGCTTTCCATCCAAAACGAGTTGGTGGGATCGAAGGCGCCCGGGTTGACCCAGTAACCGATGGTTTCATGGTTCGAGCCGCCGTTATCGCTCTTCTCATCCCAGCTGTAACGGTAGCCGGCGGTGAAGTTCAGCTTGTCGGTCGCCTGGTAGTCGAGTTGGCCGAACAGGGCTTTCGATTCAACCTGACGGTCGGGCTGCAAGAACGACTGCGCCAGCGGAATACCGGCCGAGCAGCAGAACGGAATTTCAACGTCGAAACGGATGTCATTCTCTTCCTTGAGGTAGAAGGCACCGACTACCCAGCGCAGCGGACCGTCGCCGGATGACTTGAGCTGCAGCTCGCTGGTCAGCGAGTTGTATTCGGAGTAGCGCGTGGTCAGCTGCAGGTCCTCGAACGGCATCAACGCATATGGCGCGAAGCCGGCGTCGATGATCGCCTGCGGATCCCTGATCAGGAAGCCGAGTCCGCCGCAGCAGACCCGGTTGATGCCGTAGGCCGGATGGTCCGGATCGGCGAACGAGCCGCCGTCGCCGTCATATTGCTGACTGCGGTTTTCCGAAGCATAGGCAATGCGGTGTTCCAGCGTCATCTCGTCGTTAAGCTGCCATTTCAGCTCGGAGCGCCAGCTGTCGATGGTCATGTTCAACTCGCCGGGCACGTTGATGTTGGCCGAGAACTGCGGCTGGTCGCATTCAAAGAAGGTGCCTTCGGCTTTTTCGCAGTCCTTCAGCGAAATGCCGCCGGCGCCTTTGTCACGATAACGGTCATAGGTCAGCAGCCAATCGATGTTTTCAGTCGGCTTCATGAACAGGCTGAGCCGGCCGGCCCAGCGGTCCGAGTTGCCATAGGCTTCGGAGGCATCGACTTGGCGGTTGCGGCGCTGGTCGGTGTTCAGGATGCCGTCGGCCGGAACGTCGTTCGGGCCGTTGAACACGCCGTCATTGTCGGTATCCCAGTTCAGGTCGAACTGCTCCATGCGCTGGTCGATGTAGCTGTCGGTCTTGTCGATCATGAACGAGCCGCGCACTGCCATCCAGTCGTTGACCGGGAAGTTGAACACGCCTCTGGCGAGTTTGTGGCTGTAGTTGCCGAGCTCCAGTTCGACATTGCCGGAAGTCTGGTCTAACACCGGGCGCGCGCTGATGATGTTGATCGAGCCTGCGCTCGAGTTGCGTCCGAACAGCGTGCCCTGCGGGCCGCGCAGCACCTCGACGCGCTCCACGTCATGCATCAGCGCCATACCGGTCTGCGGACGCGGGGTGTAGCTGCCATCGACGTGGATGCCGACCGAGGGATCGCCCAGCTCGGTGAAATTATTCGAGGTGATGCCGCGGATGGAGACCTGCACGCCGGAATCGGAGGGTGAGAAACCGACCTGCATGTTCGGCACCAACGCGCCGAGATCGCGCACGTCCCGCACGCCCTGCCTGTCGAGGGTGTCCTGGGTGAAAGCCGAGACCGCCAGCGGCGTCCTCATCAGGGTGGTTTCGAATTTGGTGGCGGTAACCGTTACTTCGTCGAGCATCTCCGGCACGGTGGCCGACTTCGGCACGGTTTTAACGGCTGTATCATCCTTTTCAGCCGGCGTGTCCTGTGCGGACGCCTGCTGCATGGACGCCAGGCTGATGGCCAGCACGATGGCGGTGCTTAATTGGTTCCTGTGATTCATTTTCATGTGCCCCATTCCTCATGAGTGATTTGGCGCTGGTCTGATCGGTTTAACGCCAGCTGTAAAAAAATTTACCCACAAATGACAGCGTTGTCAAGAGCAATTGCTCTATACTTGTCGCATCATCGGCCAAAAAGTTATTCTACAACCCTAAATTGCAATATTTAATGTATATATATTATATAGTTAAAAAATATTATGCTTTCTAATTGCAATTAATATTAAATTGATTTAATAATGACAACGCTATCAATGGCTGTCATTATTCTTGCAAAAAGCCACCCTAAGGGTCTTTACTCTAGCCGATGACAACCCAAGGACACACCAACCACCACCACGAGCGCGTACCGCATGAATCAAGGGCGCGCGGGGAGAAAGAATATGGCAGTAACACCAGGCATTTCGAGCAGCACGGATCCTTCACCGGTAACGGAAGACGGCGCGTCCATCCATTCGCCCGGATTGCAGGGATTCGTGTTCGCCTTGTTCTTCATTTTCGGCGGCATCACCTCGCTTAACGATGTCATCATCCCCAAGCTGAAGGAATTATTCACGCTGAACTACACGCAGGCCATGCTGGTGCAGTTCTGCTTCTTCACAGCCTATCTGGTGATCGGCATTCCCGGCGCCAAACTGGTCAAGAAGATCGGCTACATGCGCGGCGCGGTTGCGGGTCTCGTGACCATGCTGTTCGGCTGCCTGCTGTTCATTCCCGCATCGCAGACGGCGACCTATGAGCTGTTCCTGTTCGCCCTGTTTGTGCTGGCAAGCGGGGTGGTGCTGGTCCAGGTGGTTTCAAACCCGCTCATCTCCCTGCTCGGCCCGTCTTCCACGTCCCATAGCCGACTGACGTTCGCCCAGGCCTTCAACTCGCTTGGCACGACCGTTTTTCCGATCGTCGGTTCCATCCTTATCCTCGGAAGCCTGGCGTCCCTGAGTGCAGATCAATTATCGGGCGCTGAACTGGACGCCTATCGCGTGGCGGAAAGCCAGGCGATCGTGAATGGCTATGTCGGCATTGCCATTGCGTTGGCGCTGGTGGCCGCCGTGGTCTGGGTGTTCCGCGACAAACTGCAGGGTGAACGGCATGAGCCCAGCTCCGGGCTTGGCGGCGCCGACCTGCTCAAGCGCCCTCGCTTCGGCTTCGGCGCGCTCTGCATTTTCCTTTATGTTGGCGCCGAAGTATCGATTGGTTCGCTGATCGTGAATTACCTGATGCAGCCCGGTGTCATGGGTCTGCAGGAACAGGCGGCGGGCAAACTGATCGGTCTGTATTGGGGCGGCGCGATGGTTGGCCGGTTTATCGGATCGGCATTACTGCGCGTAGTGAGTCCGGGTAAAGTACTGGCATGTGTGGCCGTGGGTGCCATCGCCCTGATCGCTCTATCGACCAACACCACCGGCATGCTGTCAGGCTACAGCCTGCTGGCGATCGGCTTGATGAATGCAATTATGTTCCCGACCATTTTCAGCCTCGCGTGCGAAAAGCTGGGTAGCCGGGCTGCGGATGGATCCGGCATCATCAATGTCGCCATTTTCGGCGGAGCGGTGATCCCGCTTCTCACGGGCGTCATTGCAGACGTAAGCGGCAGCCTTTCCTTTGCGCTCATATTGCCTGCAGCCTGCTATGCCATCATCGCCGGTTTTGGCATCTATGCGCGCAAGCCGGCGGTGGCCTGAATCCCTGCCGCCTGCAAACCGGACAAATACGCTATGCGCTTGCTGCTGTTGACCGTCATTCTGGTGGCAGGCCCGGGGCTGGCATACTGCCGGACCTCAACAGACCCTGCACTCCCCGCGGCGCAGGCGCAGACGTGGCAGGATGGGGATCTGCTGTTTGCGGACGAGTTCAATTCCGGCCAGCTCGACCGGTCGAAATGGAATGTCATCGGCCCGGATTTCTGGGTGAACAACGAGCAGCAAGCCTATATCGATTCGCCTGAAACCATCCGCTTCAAGGACATTGACGAAACAGCCGGTGCCGATGGCGGGGCGCTGGCCCTGCAACCCGTGTTCCGGAAGGATTTTGGAGCGCCGGACGGGCGCAAGGTAGATTTCGTTTCGGGCCGGATCGATACGCGCGGCAGGTTTGAATTCACCTATGGCCGCGCGGCCGCGCGCATCAAGATGCCCGACGCGGTCGGCGTCTGGCCGGCGTTCTGGCTGCTGGGCAACGGCAAATGGCCCGATACCGGTGAAATCGACATCATGGAATATGTGGGCGAGGCCGACTGGACCGGCGTTGCCTTGCACGGCGAGGGATATTTCGGCGAGACCCCGTTGGTCAACAAGCATTTCTTCCCGCCGAAAACCGATGCCACCCAGTGGCATGAATATGCGGTGGAATGGACGCCTGACCAGATACGCTTCCTGGTGGATGGCAAACTCACCTATCGCGTCACCCGTAAAATGGCGGAGCATTACGGGAAATGGAGCTTCGACACGCCCAAGTTCGTGATCCTGAATTTCGCCGTGGGCGGCGCCTATCCATTCAAGACCAATGGCATCGAAGCGCCCTATTCAGGCATCCCTGCCAGCACGGTTGCACGGATCAAGCAAGGCGATATCGCCATGGTTGTGGACTGGGTCCGCGTCTATGGCCGCAACAAACCCTGAGAGAGGGTCGCTTCGTTTTCCGTAGCGCCCTGATCAGGCCTTCTGCAACAACGCGTAATAAAACCCGTCCCCGCCGTCTTCGCCCGGGAAGCGCTGCCGGCCGGCGCCGCTGACCCGGCCGTAACGATCTCCTAAATCGATGGCGCATGCATCGCTGTTTTGTTTCAAAAACGAATCAATCAAGCGTTCATTTTCAGCCTTGAGCACCGAACAGGTGCTGTACATCAGGCGGCCTCCGGGCTTGAGGTAGCGCCAGGCATTCTTCAATAGCCGCCACTGCAGCGTATTCAGCTGATCAATGTCCTTGACCTGCCGATGCCATTTAATATCCGGTTGGCGGCGGATGATGCCGGTCGCGGAACAGGGCGCGTCCAGCAACACCGCATCAAACAGCAACGGCAGGCCATCCGGCAGCGCCTGGGTGGCATCGCAGGCAAGTAAAACGACGTTGTCGCCAACCAAGCCCTGGC
>ERZ1645185.371-NODE-371-length-19111-cov-4.874475_pt1 | contig 19111 bp, 18 predicted proteins | sample MGYA00575351_ERZ1645185 | MGnify/ENA primary metagenome ERZ1645185 (study PRJEB40838, sample SAMN11284767) | freshwater sediment metagenome | isolation source: river sediment | host: Sediment | place: India: Jana village, Kanpur | collected 2015-12-17 ...
CGCCCGAGGTTTGATTGGCGAAAATTCGTGCCTTGGCGGCCACATAGTCGTCCACCGATGCATACCGATCCATGTGATCAAGGGTGACATTCAAAATCGACGCGATCCACGGATGAAACTGCTCGGTCGTTTCGAGCTGAAAACTGGAGACTTCAAAGACCGCATATACATAGGGCGGGGGGCTGCCCGGTTTCGCCTGCACACAGGCCAAGGCCGCCTCACTGGCGGCAATGCCGAGATTTCCGCCGACGAACGCAGATTTCCCGCTCTCCTGAAGAAACTTCCCGATCAACGTCACGGTCGTACTTTTACCATTGGTCCCGGTTACGGCCACGATCGGCGCGGTGACAAAGCGGGAGGCCAATTCCAGTTCCCCGATGACTCGAACGCCCCTGGCACGCACGCGACTCAGCGCATCGAGCTGCGTGGGCACACCCGGACTGATCACGACGAGATCCGCCCCCTCCAACGCCGACTCATACTGTGCGCCCACTCGCACGGCAATGCCGGACTGGTCTAATTGCGGAAGGATGGCCGTGAGCTCCTGCGGTTCTTTCCGGTCGGCCACGGTGACCCGCGCGCCAAGATGATTCAAGAGCCGCGCAGCGCCGACCCCGCTCCTGGCCAGACCCACTACCGTCACCTGAAGATCTTTGACGTTCATAGCCTCATCACTACCGGAGTTTGAGTGTGCTCAGACTAAGCAGCGCGAGCAAAATCGCAATGATCCACAGGCGCACCACCACCTTCGGTTCATCCCACCCTTTCATCTCAAAGTGATGATGAATAGGAGCCATGTTGAAAATGCGCTTTCCACGCAGTTTGTATGATCCGACCTGCAGGATCACCGACAGGGCTTCAATGACGAACACGCCCCCGACGAGGAGCAACAGGAGCTCGTGCTTACTGATCACCGCCACCGTGCCGAGCGCGGCACCTAAAGGCAGTGAGCCCACGTCCCCCATGAACACGGACGCCGGGTAGGTATTGAACCAGAGGAATCCCAAACTCGACCCCAGAATGGCTCCGGTAAAAATCGCGATCTCCCCTGCGCCTTCGATGTAGGGAATGAGCAAGTATTCGGCCATGACACGGTTCCCCGTGACATAGGCGACAATCGTGTAGGCCAACGAGGCGATCATGACAGGACCGATGGCCAGGCCATCGAGTCCGTCCGTCAAATTGACGGCATTGGAGCTGCCGACGATGACAAGAATGACGAAGACGATGTAGAACCAGCCCAAGTCGGGCGTGAAATACTTGAAGAACGGTACGCTGAGTTTCGTCGTGTAGCTCGGCAAGGTGTACAGAAAGACACCGATGGCCAAGGCCACCAAAAACTGGCCGGTGAATTTTTGCGCCGCCGAAAGCCCCTTCGATTGGCGCTTGATGAACTTCAAATAGTCGTCGGCAAATCCCACCGCGCCGAAGCCTACCGTGGCCACGACGACCAGCCACACATACCGGTTGGTCATGTCGGCCCACAGCAAGGTCGATAACACCACGGCGAAGATGATGAGAATGCCTCCCATCGTCGGTGTCCCGCTTTTGGCCAAATGGCGCTTCGGTCCATCGTCCCGGATTTGCTGACCGAGCTTGATCTCCTGCAGCTTCCGGATCACCCATGGGGCCATCACGAATGCGATCAGAAACGCCGTGACCGCAGCGTAGATGATGCGAAAGCTCTGGTACCGAAATACGTTCAGGAACGAAAACTGTGTATGAAGTGGATACAGCCAGTTGTATAACATCCTACGGCATCTTTGCCCGCTCCCGATCAGCGGGCTCTCGAGGTCCTTTGTCTATTCCTGTTGCTAACACGCTTTTCTCGCCGCACGCCGCATTCCCGTCAGGGCGTCCACGACCTGTTCCATCCGCATCCCGCGCGAGGCCTTGACCAACACCACATCGCCTTGCCGCACCATCCGCGCCAAAGCGGTCGCGGCCGCCTGCGCATCCGGATGTTCGGTGATCCGGTCGGCCGACATGCCGGCTTGGCGAGCGCCTTCCGCAAGCTCTCTCCCCAACCCGCCGCAAGCCAGCAGATGTCCGATCCCCTGCGCAGCCAGAAACGCTCCCACGTCGCGGTGCATTCGCTTCGTGTCCGCGCCCAGTTCCAGCATGTCGCCCAGAGCCGCGATCGATCGTTTCCCGCGCCCCAATTCCGCCAAGAGCCGGATGGCGGCCTTCATGGAAGCCGGATTGGCGTTGTAACAATCGTTGATGACCTGCACCCCGTGGGAGCTGCTGATCTGTGATCGCATCGCAGCCGGTCGGAATTTCGCCAGCCCCTCGGCGATGGCGGCGCCCGACAAGCCCAAGGCATGCCCCACGGCGGCCGCTGCCAGGGCGTTGCTCACATTGTGCTGCCCCTGCGTTCGGATCCGCACTTCCGACTGTCGACTTTTCCCCGGCAGAATGAGCCCGAAGAGGGTCCCGCCCTTGTCATCGGTTCGAACATTCGCGGCACGAACGGCAGCCTTAGGAGATGCACCGAAAGCCACCACACGGCATTGAGCCCTGGAGGCCAGATAATCAAAATAATCATCGTCGGCGTTCAACACGACGACCCCGTCCTGCGGAAGGTGATCCAACAGCTCCGCCTTGGCCTGCGCAGACCCTTCCATGCTGCCGAAAAATTCCAAATGATCCGGCCCAATGTTGGTAATCACCCCGACGGTCGGCCTGGCGATCTCACACAATCTGGTCGTCTGCCCTTCCTGATCCACCCCCATTTCAATCACCGCGGCCTGGTGGCGCGGGGCGAGTTGAAACAAGGTCTGGGGCACGCCGATGCGATTGTTCAGGTTACCTTCCGTCTTCAGCGTCTTCCATCGCTGCGCGACCACATGAGCCACCATCTCCTTCGTCGTCGTCTTTCCGTTGCTCCCTGTGATGGCAATGACCGGAATCGGGAAACGGTTGCGATAGTGCGTAGCCAACCGCTGAAAGGCTTCGAGCGTGTCCCGCACCCCAAGCAAGATCGGCGTGTCGCCTCGTTTACGCATCGGCGGCAGGCGATACCCTTCCTGGACGATCGCACACACGGCGCCCTGCGCAAAGACCTTCGGCACGAACGCATGCGCATCCACACGATCTCCTTGAAACGCGATGAACACATCACCTTTTCGCACCAAGCGCGAATCGGTCACCACGCGTCGGATGCGTTGCTTCAAGTCCTGAGAAGTCAGCCCTGACGGCAACTTAACACTCAGCACTTCGCAGATTTCTTCGACGGTAAACAACGCCATAACGCCGCGACTGCCCGATTCCCGCATGTGCCCCCCCGCTGAGGTTCAGGATCGGAGCGTGCCGATCATCTCACGCGCGACTTCCCGATCATCAAAATGATGCTTCGTCGTCCCCACGATCTGATAATCTTCGTGTCCCTTCCCGGCGATCAACACCATGTCGCCCGCCTTCGCCTCACGAATGGCAGCTTCGATCGCCGCCCGCCGGTCGGCGAGCATCTGATAGCGCACGTGACCCCGGTTGGCGAGCGCCTCCTTCACTCCCACTTCGACTTCACGAAGGATCGCGGCCGGATCTTCGGTGCGGGGGTTATCAGAAGTCAGGATCACCACGTCACTATACTGCACCGCCGCACGCCCCATCTTCGGGCGCTTCGTGCGATCCCGATCGCCTCCGCAGCCGAAGACGGTGATGATGCGTCCGGTGCGAAGCGCCTGCGCCGCGGTCAGCAGCCGCACGAGAGCATCTTCCGTGTGGGCATAATCCACGACGACCGTAAAGTCTTGTCCTGCATCCACACGTTCGAACCGTCCGGGCACATTCGACACTGCCCCCACCGCCACACGAACCTGATCAAGCGTCAACCCTTCGTGCAACACCACGCCGATAGCCGCGAGAAGGTTGTAGACATTGTGCTCGCCTACCAACCGACTCTGAATCGTGCACGTCCCCGCCGGGCTGCGCAGAGTAAAGTCTGTCCCCGCCGCCGACAACCGTACGTCCTCCGCACGAAGGTCGGCCTGCGCCCCAAGGCCATAGGTCCAGACAGGAACCGTACAGGCCTCTCGCATCCGACGACTCCAAGGGTCATCGAGATTGAGGATCGCACGCTTGCGTTCCTTGCGCATTCCCGACTGCCCCAAATCCACGAAGAGCTTCCGCTTGGCCTGAAAATAGCGCTCCATGTCGACGTGAAAATCGAGGTGATCCTGCGTCAGATTAGTAAACACCGCGACATCGAACTCGGACCCAGCCGTGCGGTCCAACGCCAACGCATGAGACGACACTTCCATGACGACCGTATCCAACCGCTTCTCGACCATTCGTGCAAATAATTTCTGCAACTCCAACGCGCCGGGGGTGGTATGTGAGGCTGGGATCGACTCTTTTCCCACAAGGTACGCCACCGTCCCGATGAGACCGACCTGCCGCTTGGCCGCCTCCAGCATGGTTTTGACGACGTAGGTCGTCGTAGTTTTGCCGTTCGTTCCGGTCACGCCGATCATCCGGAGGGAGACGGACGGGTCACCATAAAATCGGCTGCCGATCATCCCCAAAGCCGCCCGCGAATCCTGCACGCGAATGGTCGGCGTCGGGCCGGCAGTGACCGCTCGCCCCACCACTAAGGCTGCTGCTCCTGCGGCCAAAACACGATCCACAAAGTCGTGCCCGTCCACACGCTCGCCCGGGACAGCGACAAAGAGTGATCCCGGTTCGACCTTCCGTGAGTCATCGGTCAGACCCGTAATCGTGACCTGCTGGTTGCCGATTCGCTCCAACACGCCAAGTCGCCCCTGAATCGGGCTAATCAGGTCGTCCAGCGTCATGTCAGGATTCCACAGCCGCCATAGCCAGCTTGACCGGCTCATCCACCGCGACACCGAGATAATTCAACACCTGCTCTCCCACTCGCCGAAACACCGGCGCCGCCACCACGCCTCCCCAGCCTTCCCCGCGCGGCTCGTCGATTACGACAATCATCGCCAATCGCGGATCTTCCGCAGGGACGTAACCCAGAAACGATCCGACCAACAGGGTGGATGAGTACTTGCCGGTGCGCGGATCAACTTTTTGAGCCGTTCCGGTCTTGCCTGCCACGCGAAAGCCGGGAATGGCCGCTTTTCCTCCGGTCCCGCCGGTCACGACACCCTCGAGCAACGTCGTCAAGGTTCTGGCCGTATCAGCCGAGATGACTCGCCGTTTCGCCTGCGGCATCGTCTGCGCCACCAATTGCCCCTTGGCGTTGCGAATTTCAGAGACCACATACGGCTTCATGAGCACGCCGCCGTTGGCGATCGCCGAGACCGCCGTCACCATTTGCAGCGGAGTGACGCCGACCTCCTGCCCCATAGAGATGGACGCCAACGACCGTTTTCCCCATTGCCGAGGTCCTCGCAGCAGGCCGGCGGTCTCGCCGGGCAAATCGATGCCGGTCTTGTCTCCAAAACCGAATTCCTTCAAATAGTCGTACACTCGCCACTCGCCCAGCGCCATACCGACTTTCGCCGCCCCGATATTGCTCGACTTCTGGATCATCTGCGCGAAGGTCATCCACCCGGCCCGTTCGTGGTCGTGGATCACCGTGTTGGCAATCGCGAACTGTCCGTTCTCGCCGTAAATCATGCTGCCTGGCGTCATCACCTTTTCTTCGAGTGCCGCCGCGGCAATCACGCTCTTCATGGTGGAACCGGGCTCGTAGGTGTCGGTCAACGCGCGATTCCGCCAGCGGTCAGGAGCCAAGGCGCCGACCGTATTCGGATCAAACCGTGGACTCACCGCCATCGCAAGCACAGCGCCGGTCTTGGGATCCATTGCGATCAGCGTTCCCGACTTGGCGTTGGCCCGGCTCACGGCCTCGTCCAATTCTTTCTCAGCGATGTACTGAATGACTTCGTCGACGGTCAGGGTCAGGCTATGCCCGGCCGCTGCGCCTTCCTCGTTGAGGCCCTTAGGAAACACCGCCCGGCCCAAGGCATCACGCTGCAGCACCACCGATCGCTTTTCGCCGCGAAGATACTGTTCGTAGCGCAGCTCCACTCCCTCCAACCCGCGATCGTCCATTCCCGCAAATCCCAGCACATGGGAAAGCAGAGGCCCTTTGGGATAGAAGCGACGCCCCTCCATCACTACCCCAACCCCCTCAAGGCCCAGCCGCTCAAGCCGACGGCCCTGTTCCGGATCGAGTTTTCTCGCCAGCCAGACAAAATGCCGTTCCTGCTTCAACTTCTTTTCGAGTTCCGTCGCCTTCACGTGCAAAATCGGCGAGAGATTGCGCGCCGCCGCAACGGGATTCCCGAGCGAGGCCGGCACGCCGAACACGGACGGGACATCCATGTTCATCGCCAGGACCTTGCTGTTTCGGTCGTAAATCGTGCCGCGCGCGCCCTCCAACGTCACGTTCTTCTGATGTTGCCGATCGGCCTTTACCGTCAATGCTGCAGCCTGCATCACCTGCAAATTCACCAGACGAACGATGACGAGGACAAACGCCAGCACGAGCGCGCAGGCCACCACGATCCGACGCCCACGAAAGGGAGCCCCAGTCACTACCGCACTCTCCGGGGAACCATGTTCCTCGCGATCCTCACCTCACCCTCCGCCGCGATCGGGTTCGCTGGTGCTTCCGGCTCGATATTGACGACGACGACCTGCCCCTTTTCCGGCTGCATCATTCCCAGCTTGTCGCTCGCAAGTCGTGCGATCCGCTCGGGAGCGGTCAGTCCAGACAGTTTGACCTGGAGTTCATCACGCTCACGCTCCAGCAAGACCTTCTGCGCCTTCAGCCGTTCGATGTGGTAGCCGAGGCGGACGATATCCACCCGCTCCCACACAAAGAGCAAAACCAGCGACGTGACCGCGGCAAACGCGACGGCTTTCATGGCATAGACTCCTTGGCAATCCGTTCCACGACACGCAGTTTTGCACTGCGCGAACGCGGGTTATGGTGACGTTCGTCATCCGAAGCGACAACCGGCTTTTTCGTCAACACGGTCACTGACGATTCAGGCTCATTCGCCATCGCGCGAAACGTATGCTTGACGACCCTGTCCTCAAGCGAATGAAACGAGATGGCGCACACCCGGCCGCCCGGCACCAGAAGATCGACTGCATCGCGAAGCGCCGGCTCAAGCACGTCCAATTCGCGGTTCACCGCGATTCGCAGCGCCTGGAATGTCCGGGTCGCGCAATGAATTCGTCCATGCCGGTACGAGGCAGGTACAGCCCGCTCGACCACCGCCGTTAATTCCCCCGTGGTGCGGATCGCGCCCTGCATCCTGGCCTGCACGATCGCGCGAGCGATTCTGCGCGAATACCGCTCCTCACCGAGCTGATAGATGAGATCGGCCAACTCACTCTCCGGCAGATCGCGCACAAGGTCCGCGGCGGTTCGCCCCTCCCGCTGATCCATGCGCATATCCAAAGGACCGTCCTCTCTGAAGCTGAACCCCCGTTCCGGACGATCGAGTTGCGGTGAGGACACGCCCAGATCGAAGATCACGCCGTCCACCTGCGAGAATCCGCTGTCGGCAACCACGGCTTTGAGCTCCGAGAAATTTGCGTGGCGGAGATGCACGCGAGGCAGCAGATCCTGCAAACGCGAACGCGATTCCGAAAGCGCCGTCGCATCGCGATCAATCCCGATGAGAATGCCATTTGGAGCGGTGCGTTCGAGGATCCGAGTAGCGAGCCCTGCATATCCAAGAGTGCAGTCCACGTAAACTCCACCTGGTTTGCACTGCAGCCAGAACACGATCTCGTCGACTAAAACCGGCTCATGGGATTCGCGAGCAGAATTCATTATCCACTTCCACCCACTTTTACCCACACATTGGCTGGAGTATACACCCAACCAAACAGCTGTCAACAGATTTTGCCTCAATTTATCAAGAATATTGTTCGATTTAGACGCATGGACTCCCGGCAAGATTCGCGCGGGAAAGTTATCCACAATTGTGGACAAATCTGTGGGAAACACCCCCACCAGCTTGTGGATTTCCACTGGAGAAACTCCGCACAAAGTAGAGGCATCTCCCAAAATCAGGGAGATACGAATACCAGTATTGGCGGGATTCATCAGATGCGGAACGGGACTGAGACTCAAAGGGAAGAGCTAGGGGTATAACCGGTACAGCATTCTGGGGAAGGGGATGGTCTCACGTACGTGTTCGAGCCCGCAGATCCAGGCCACTGCTCGCTCAATCCCCATTCCAAATCCGGCGTGCGGAACCGAACCATATCGACGAAGATCCAGATACCATTGAAATGCGTCAACGGGCAGATGGTGCTCATGGAGACGCGCCAATAATTTCTCGTGCGAATCGACACGCTGACCGCCACCGATGATTTCACCGTATCCTTCCGGAGCCAATACATCCATGCAGAGCGCGAGATCAGGGCGTTGCGGGTCAGTTTCCATATAGAAGGCTTTCAATGCCGCGGGATACCGGTGCACGATCACGGGACGATCGAACTCTTTCGACAAGATCGTTTCATCGTCAGCACCAAAATCGTCTCCCGACTTTGCCGGAAGTCCTTTTCGCTGAAGAGTATCAATGGCTTCCTCGTATGTGATGCGCGGGAAAGGCGCCGTCACCCGCTCCAGCTTTGCAACATCACGCTCCAGCAACTTCAACTCCGCGCGCCGCGTCCTGAGCACAGCTTCCACAATATGAGCCAGAAATTGTTCAGCCAACTCCATCATATCCGCCAACTGGGCAAACGCGACCTCCGGCTCCACCATCCAAAACTCCATTAAGTGCCGACGGGTTTTGGATTTCTCCGCACGAAATGTCGGACCAAAGCAATACACTTTTCCAAATGCGGCAGCCGTGGCCTCGCTGTAGAGCTGACCGCTCTGCGTCAAATAGGCGGTCTCATCGAAATACTGTGTGTGGAACAGGGTCGTCGTCCCCTCGCAGGCATTGGGCGTGAAAATCGGCGCATCGACCAGCGTGAAACCCCGATCATCGAAGAAGTTCCTGCAGGCGCGAATGATCTCATGCCGAATGCGCAAGACCGCATGTTGCCGACTGGAGCGCAGCCAGAGATGACGGTGCTCCATCAAGAATCCCGTACCATGCTCTTTGGGTTGGATCGGAAACGGTTCAGCAACCTGCAACACCTCAAGACCCGACACATCGAGTTCATAGCCGCCTGGCGCGCGCGCATCCTGTCGCAACGTGCCGCTCACCACAACACTTGACTCTTGTGTGAGCTCCGCTGATCGCGCAAATTGCTCCTCGCCGACCGTGCCCTTACTGACGACCGCCTGTATCTCGCCGGTCCCGTCTCGCAGGATCAGGAAGTGGAGTTTCCCCTTATCGCGTCGGCTGCGGAGCCACCCGCGAATCGTGACAGCCTGTCCGGCATGCGCGGACGCCTCCTCGATGTAAATCACAGGCATGGAGCACCCTCTCTACAATGGACGTGGTCGAGATAGACCTCGCCGGAGGGTAACGAACGGCAGCGGGCTTTTCAAGCGCATCACAATTCACCCCTTTCGTTGACACAATGTCGACCTCGGAGCATCATCACAGAACCATGCGCCACATCGCTGAGTACACACGACATCGATGCTACCTGCTGTTTGCAGGACTGACCCTCCTTGGGTTCTCCTCCGCCACACAGGCGGGAGAGTTTCGATCGGACAATCCTCTCAATCAGCCGGGAAAGATTTATTGGTGCCCAAACCGCACGGCCGACAAACGCATCACCGCCACAGCCGAGGCCGGGTGTACCCCGCTCTACGATGCGGAGCGCGACACGAAGCAGGTCGAGAAAGGCGACCCGGCCGACCACAACGGCGCATCCGACAAAGAGCCGCTGAAGATCGTCGACATTCAGAATGAAGCGTCGAAATTCACTCGTGAGTATCGAGAATTTTTAGACTGTTGCGCCGGCAATTGGGATGCCCTGGATCGCATCGACGAACTGCTGGAACAGTCCAACCATATCTTGATGTCGGTTCAGCAAAAAGGCATCTACAACAGTGCAGGGTTCGGCGTCGGCAGCGGCGCGGCCGGTTTGGGCGGCGGTCCTGGCCAATCTCCTAAACTCGGGACATTCGCCCGCCAGTGGACGCTCAGCGAAATCGTCGGCACGGTCGCCCTTGCGCGCGACGATCTCAAGACCATCAGAACGAGGTTGAAGGGCCTCATCACGCGATACGAAAAACTGGATTCCCTGGACTATGAACAACGCGGGAGAGAAGAGCGGCGTATCGAGGAGGAACGCGAGGCGATTGCGCATGATCTCCGGCCGAAACGACCGGCCGCGTCAGCGCCGACAGGGATGGACATTCAGGACACCACGATTCCGACGAGAATCGGCGGCGACATCGAAAACTCGCAGTTGAATCGTTCTCTCAACCCGAGCTTCGGTGCCGACATTGGCGCCACGGTCTCGCCGTACAGCAATGTGAACGAGTCCCTGCGCCCTCGCCGCGGGGAAAGCCTGAAAGACTCCGTGTTGCCGGATCGTGTCGGCGCACAGACCCAGGAGACCAGCCTACCGAATGCAACCGGCTTCGAAATCGGCGGTAGCGAAAATGCCGAGGGCTCCTCCTCCGTGCAACTGCGAGGCGTCGGCCCTTCTATCGGCGACTCGTCGCTCAACAATCAGTCCCGCCGGTAAACTGCTCCAGTGACGTCAGCCAGACCTATTCCTTCGGAAACACCGAGGGCAACGCTTCCCAATGCGCTCCCCCATCGAGACTTTTATACAAGCCGCTGCCGTTGGTGCCGGCATAGAACACCTGAGCATCAATGGCACTCTGCGCAAGCGACCGGATGTTCGTGGTCGTGAGTCCTTCATTCAAAGGCACCCAACTCCTGCCTCCGTCCTCACTTCGGTGAATGCCATCCCGCCCGGCCAGATAAATGACGCCCGCGCGAGCACGATCGAGCACCATAGCCACAATCATCTGATCCTGTAACGACTCGCCGATACGCACCCAGGATGCTGCGCCATCGGTGGTCTTATAGAGTCCGGCCAGCGTGGCAGCATACACCGTGTCGGGCGCGAACGGGTCGACCTGGACTGACGTCACGCCCAAGGCACGCGACGTCTTCACCATCCCCTCGGGAACAAGCCCTGCGTTCACTTGCATCCAATGCATCCCTTGATCCGTCGTCTTGTACACACCGCCGCTCGTGCCGGCATACATCACTGACGGGCGCGAAGGATCTAGCCCCAACGTGACGACCATCAGCACTTCCTTCATGCCGTCCATTTTCTTCACCCAGCGCTCGCCCGCATTCTTCGATTCGAAGACCCCCATCGTGGTGGCCAGAAAGATGTGCGTATCGTCCTTGGGATCAAAGACGAACTGGTTGACGACGGACGAGATGGTGGCGTCATCCAGGCCGGCGCGAATCGATGTCCAGCGCTGGCCGCCGTCATAACTCTTATACACGGCGTCGCCTTTTGTGCCGGCATACACTGTGGCGGGATACAGCGGGTCGATCCCCATCGCGATCACCCGCGAGTGGCTCATGCCTTTCGACAGATTGGTCCAGGTCTTGCCCCCATCACGGGATTTATAGATGTAATCGTTGGTGGCGATGTAGAGAATGTCGGGGTTGGTAGGATGCACCTGAATGACGACGACAGGATCACTGCCGCCACAGCCGCCGAGAAAAAGCCCGGCGAGCAAAAGGAGAGCGAGGAGTCGTTTCATGCAACCTGGCGGTGAATCCTTTCCCGGATGCTCAAACGGGACATCCAACAAGGCCGCAGGGAAGATCGGCCGCCGAGGCGTGCTTAATCCGGCACGTTGAGGTGGACGATCGACCGAGAACGCGGTTGGGGGCCCGTTTCAGCATCCGGGGTTAGCGGTAGTTGGTAAATTGCAGATCAATCCCAAAATCCTTCCCCTTCAAAAACGTAATCGCCGCCTGCAATTCATCCTTGCTCTTGCTGATCACACGCACCTGCTCGCCTTGGATTTGCGCCTGAACTTTCAGCTTCGAGTCCTTGACGGCCTTGGTAATCTCCTTCGCCTTCTCAGAAGAGATGCCGCTCTGAATTTTGATGGTTTGCCGAACGGTGGCGCCGAGCGCCTCCTCGATCTTGCCGTAGTCAAACGCCTTCAGCGACACGCCGCGTTTCACACATTTGCTCTTGATGATCTCGTTCACCGCGTTGAGTTTGTACTCGTCGTCGGACAACACCACCAATTCTTTCTCTTTTTCCTTCAACGTCAACTCGGTCTTGGAATCCTTGAAATCGAACCGCTGTTTGATCTCCTTCGTCGCCTGGTCAACGACGTTTTTCATTTCCTGCATGTTTACTTCCGACACCACATCAAACGATGATTGGTCAGCCACGATCTGTCCTCCTTCTGCCTGTCCGCCCGTCGCTGCGACGCTTAGCAACAGCCTCCGCCAGGCGGCAACGTGAACCGGCACTCGTCATGCCGATGAACGGCCGTCTGCGCACGACCGGCTGAGCCGCCACCGGCGAGTGCTACCACTTCGCTGCTGCGGAAGGGACGCTTCAAAATCACATACCCATACCACTGCTTGAGGCTATCGCTCAAGACAACCAGGCCCAGAATGGCCACCACGGCAACCAACACCGCATCCACATACAGGGCAAAGGCCTGCCCAGCGGCGAGGGTCGCGGCTTTTGCCAGGAACATCCAGAACATTTCATAGGAGCCCGCGAGGGTAATTGCCCCGACGAACAACATCGGCACCGCGGTGACCCAAAGATAGGGCGACTTCCACATTTTGATTAACACCGTGGTCGCGATGCAGAGGGCCAGCGTCCCCAGGAGCTGGTTGGCCGCCCCGAACATCGGCCAGATCGTCGAAATGCTGCCCGTTCCGATGAGGTACGCCCAGGCGCCCACCACAAAGGCGCTGCTCAGCAACACCCCCGGCCACCAGTTCATCTGCCGGAACGGCGCGTACACCCGCCCCGCCATCTCCTGGATCAGATAGCGCGCCACGCGGGTCCCCGTATCGATCGTCGTCAGGATGAACAATGCCTCAAACACCAACGCAAACTGGTACCAGTAGGCCATCAAGCCGGACATGCCGGGCAGCGCGGCAAAAATGGATGCCATCCCCACCGCCAGCGACACCGCGCCTCCGGGTCGTCCGGCAACATTCACTTCGACCAGTTGCGACAACTCCGCGATACGGGACGGCGCAAAGCCCATAGCGGTCAGGGTCTCGGCCGATAACATCGTATTGATCGCCAGATAGTCGCCGGGAATCAGCACCGAAGCCGCAATCAGCGCCATCACGCCCACAAAACTTTCCAGCAGCATCGCCGCATAGCCCACCACTGCCTGCGATTCCTGTTCAATCATTTTGGGCGTCGTACCGGACGACACCAGCGAATGGAATCCCGACACCGCGCCACAGGCGATGGTAATGAAGAGGAATGGAAACAACGTGCCGGGAATAATCGGGCCGCCGCCGTGTGCGAACTGGGTCACGCGCGGCATTTCGATCGTCGGCGCCATGAGGATCACACCAAACCCGAGCAGGAACACCACGCCCAGTTTCATGAAGGTCGAGAGATAGCCTCGCGGGACCAACAGCATCCACCCCGGCAACACCGACGCAAGAAACCCGTATCCGGCCAACAACCACACGAGAGCCGGTTTCTCGAACTCAAACATCCAGGCATAGGCCGATTGCCCCACCACACGTCCGAACAACACCGCCGCCACCAAGAGCGCCACCCCGATCACCGAGACTTCCGTCACCGCACCGGGTCTGAACTTCTGAAGATAAAACCCCATGATGAACCCGATGGGAATCGTCATCGCGATCGTGAACGTGCCCCAGGCATTGTGGTACAGCGCGTTCACTACGGCGAAGCCCAGCCCGGCCAGCGCCACCACGACAATGAACAACACCGCGACCGCCGTCGCCGTACCCGTAATGGAGCCCAGTTCGTCATGGGCGATCTCAGGCAGCGAACGGCCATTGCGCCGCATGGAGGCCACCAGAATGGTGAAGTCCTGCACCGCGCCCGCGAGGACCGCGCCGATGACCAGCCAGAGAAAACCGGGGAGGAATCCGAATTGCGCGGCAAGGACAGGCCCGAGCAGCGGACCAGCACCCGCGATGGCAGCAAAATGATGGCCGAACAATACCACCCGGTTCGTGGGATGAAAGTTCACCCCGTCGTTCAGGCGCACGGCAGGAGTCAGGCGCTTATCGTCCAACTGAACCACCTGGCGTGCCAACCACCGACCATAGAATCGATAGGCCAAGACATAGATGCAGGCCGCCGCCACCACCAGCCAAAGCCCGTTTACTTTTTCGGTAGGATTGATGACACCAACGACGTGGGCAAGCGCCACAGCCGAAAGGAAGGAGAGAATCACCCAAAGCAGACGATAAGCCAGTTTCATGCGCGGCATACTAACAACCCATCGACGTGTTGTAAATCAACGACCTTCTCGTTATTCTCATAGTCAGAAACGAATTCGGCCCGAGCAATAAGCAGATTTTTAAATCAGGAGCCTTCACGAGAGGGAGGTGCATATGCCGTCAGCCAAGGAGCAGATCGCCGAGATTCTACAGGACCAGCCGGAGGACAGCTCCTACGAGGAGATCCTCCGGGAACTTGCTCTTGCGCAGATGGTAGACAGAGGGCTCGCTGACTCCGATGCGGGAAGGACGATCAGCCACGAGGAGATGGGGCGCCGAATCAAGACATGGCAGAAGTAACCTGGACCACTGAGTCCGAACGATGGTTGCGCGATATCCACGACTTCATCGCGCACGACAGTCCTACCGCAGCAACCCGCACCATTGAAACGCTCTACCAGAAGGCGAACATCCTCAGAGAGTTCCCCGAATCAGGCTACCGGTACTGGCAACGACCAGACCGGCACATCCCCATTCTTCTTCATGGACACTACCGAATCGCCTACCTGATCAAAGATTCAGGAGCCATCGACATCTTCGGCGTGTTCCAGGGAGCACTTACCATCGATCGCTATCTGCGGTAACAAAACCTTTCAGACAATCCTGGCTCTCTCCACCATCGACAGCGGATAGCCCGCTCGCACAAGCAACCAGAAGGGATACCATTTCCCTACGCGCTGCCGCCGCAGGTCGCCCGAACGAGGTCCATCCGATCACGCCCGTTCCGCGAGCAGGAGCACGATCTGGCCACCGGACCTTACAAAAACGTTTGTCCGAGGCAGAGCTCCGAGCCGACACGTCTTCATACTCGACCGCCAACCTATCTGAGACTTTGTTATACTGGCTCACACCATGCCGCCCGACGCGCCTTCACAGTCGTCCGGAAGGGAACGCCGCGAGTTCTATCGCATTACCGTCCTTCTGCCCATCTGCATTCAATCGGAGACCGACACGGCAGACTGTACGTTCGCTGAGAAATCCGTCAACCTGAGCGGTGGGGGGATCGGCGTGACGGTCACGACCGCCTACCAACCAGATGAGACCCTTTCCCTCACGCTCCTCCTCCCCGACCAGGTGCCCTTCAAAGCCACTATTGAGGTGTTGCGGCTCGATCCCCTTCCGATCCCAGGCAATACGTACCGTCTCCACGCTCGGTTCATCCGGATGACCGCACAGAATCGAGAACGGCTGATCAGATACATCGTGCGTTTTCAGCGCGACCATCTGCAGGAACACTATTCCGTCTAACAGGTAGCAGGTCCTCACCGGTCGAGGTATCCGATCGTGCCGGTTTGCTTCCGGCACCCGCGACAATGGATGATGGTCGCCATGCGTCGACTCAAATGGCTCATCGCGACACTGCTCCTCTTCGCCACCATCGGCGCGGTCTATCAGATCGTCGACATGGTCCTCGACCGGCGGCAGTACCCGGCGCCCGGACAGATGGTTGATGTCGGCGGGCATCGACTCCATGTGTATTGCATGGGTAGTGGAAGCCCGACGGTAATCTTGGAGGCGGCTGCGCCTGGATGGTCGAGCTATTGGAGTCTGGTGCAACCAGAGGTGGCGCGACACACACGCGTCTGCGCCTATGACCGCGCGGGGCTCGGCTGGAGCGAGCGCGGCCCATTACCACGCACGGGGCAGCGGATGGCGCGCGAACTTCATCGCCTGCTGGGAAGAGCCGAGATTCACGGCCCCTATGTGCTGGTGGGCCACTCGCTGGGCGGCCTGATCGTTCGCCTCTATCACCACGACCATCCGAAGGAGGTCGCAGGGATCGTTTTGGTAGACGCGGGCCAGGAATTGGAGCTCCACCGGCCGGAGTTCAGGGCCTTCGTCAACAGCGGAAAGGCGAGCCTCTCCCTGATTCGAGCAATGACGATCCTGGGCATTCCGCGGCTCGCGGCGTTCTTCGATCGTCTGCCTTCATTTCTCTTGTGGCAGGAAGCACAAGTCCCTGAGCCGACCAGGCCGTTGTTGCGCGCCGGTTGGCTTCGGACTTCCTACGCCAGGACGGTGGGAGACGAGGCCGAGGCCTTGAGCGATACCCTCCATCAGGTACAACGCATCGGCTCACTCGGCGATCTCCCCCTGGTGGTACTGACGGCAACAGGTCCCGTCTGGTGGCCGGACATGCCGGGGGAAGTGAATCCCCAAAAGTTCAGAACGATGTGGCTGGGACTGCAGCAGGACCTGACCAGACTGTCTTCGAACAGCACGCAAGTGTTCGCCGAGCGGAGCAGCCATTTCATTCAGTTCGACCAACCAGAGCTGGTCGTCGACGCAATCCGGCAGCTGATCGACCGCGAGCGGAATGCTCCCCCGCAACGAGGAGCCTTCCCCGCAGACAAAGTAATGTCCGCGGGGAAGGAAAGCCGGGCTCCTTCGTCGTAGCACGCCAACACGGCGACGGGAGGAATCAAGCCGCTTTGGGCAGCGAGCTCTCATGATACGCCCTCACCGATGTGGACGGTTGCTGCGAGGTGGACACGGTGCTGGACTCGGAAGATAACGTCCAGAGTCCCATCGACAGCACCGCAATCGCGCCTAATACCGTCAGCCCGGCATCAAGAACCGGACTCAAATCCATCATCGTGTTCACCTCCTTTCTGTTCCGTTTCACTTTATTCCGTAGAACTCCTTTTCAATCTTGCTCCTATTTCAGAACAGGCCGTGCGACCATGGGGTCAGGGGACGAGCTGGATTTCTTTCATGCGTTTCCTGCCGCGGCTTGTCGGCCCGTTCCGTCCGCCACCACCCGCACAGGCAGGCGAGCGAAATCGCCGTCTGCACAGTATCTTGACCATGATTCGGCCGAAGGCCCCTGAAGCCGCGCAGACTTCGCCAGCGTTTCAATATCTCTGCATACTTCATGGCTGATCTCCTTTCAGACTCCCGCATGGCATCCGCCATGCGGGGGTCTTCCAACATTCCCGCTTCACTCGCCGATACCGAGCCCGGTGGGAAGAAGAGCCCCCGCCGATCGTGGGACTCGGCGAGGCCCCCGGGGAAAGCGGCGTTGAGGAACCTTACGTTCCCTCGATCATGATCCGCCGACTCTTCGCCTCTTCCCGCTTGGGAAAGGTCACTGTCAGCAATCCGTTCTTCTGCGCAGCCGAGGCTTTCTCGGAATCGATATACGTCGGCAATCGGAAGAGCCGCAGAAACCGGCCGTCGGCAATTTCCTTTACATGGAAGGTCCGGCCCGATCCGGAGTCCTCTTTGCGCTCTCCCTTGATTGAGAGGACATGCTTAGTCACCTCCAGCGACACATCCTGCGGGTCCCACCCGGGCAGCGCCATCTGAACATAGAACCCGTTGTCGTCTTCCCAGGCATTACTGGACGGAGCCCAGGCCGCTCCGTGTACGCCGAACGCGCTCACCGCATCCTCCAGTAACCGATCGATTTGTCGGTCGAAGGAGTCTTGTCCGATCGGTGCCATCAATGCTGCATGGTAACTGGTCATACCTTCCTCCTCCTCTCTCTTGAGAGGTCAGTCTAGTGGTTGATGTGAATTGGTCGGATGGACGCTGGCCGAAGCAGAGGCGGGGCATTGATCTGCCGCCGTTGCTTGTCCAGATCGGGATTGCCTCCCTTCCATCCGGTTGAGCATCAGCAACGGAGAAAAAAATAATTCCGCCTCGTGCGAAGTCAAGGGGGGGAAGTTTCAAGAGATCAGCGTGAAGGAAGGACGCCGAGGGGGGGGCGCTCCCCCTAGCCCCCATTATTCCTGACGGTTCGTCGCGAAATCACCGAGTCACGTGGCGAGACCGGCGCGCGGAGCGGGAGGACCCGACGCGTACTCGTACAGTACGTCGAGGGGACGAGGGGTGAGCCCGCCGGCTGAAGACTTGTCGCAGGAGCGAATCGGCGATTGCAGCAGAATGGCTCAAGAGTAATGTGGACTAGGAACGCACTGGTTCGTAGATCTGATAGCGACCGATAGTCGTCACAAGTCGCACACGGTGTTGCGCAATCAACGGCTTGTAGAACCCGGCCCATCGGCCATACTCCCCGACCACCAAATAATCCGGCTCGCTCTTTAGCGGATCATAGGTGACTGCCTGCGCCTGGCCCTGCTCACGCCGGATGATCTCAACCAGGATGCGGGGTGGGGCATAGGTATAGGCTCGATGCAGGAAGAGAAACAGTTCGCTGTCATAGGTCTCAATCACTGCCGTCGGCGGGGTGGTCGTATTCAGGTAGTGGGTCACCGCAAACAGGTCGCGATTGTCCTCACGCGCTCGGAACGCATACCGTTCCTGCAGGGCGACCCACCCCATCACCGCCAGCAACAGGACAACAACGACGGCCTTGATTCCCTGACTCGTCAGGCGCCGGTTTCGCAACAGCCCAGTCAGACTCCTTGCCAGGAACGACACATTGAATCCGTCCGTGAGATCGCACAGCAGCGCTGCCGTGAATGGCGCAGCCAAGAACAATCCAGGCAGGGCATAACGCGGCTCACCGGCGCAGAGAAACGCAAACCAGGCCAGCCAGCTGCCGGCCAACAGCACCAGCATGATGTGCACCGTCTGCTCGACAGATACCTTGCCGACGGAACCCGACGCTCGCCGCAGACGCCAGGCAGCATAGGCAAGTCCGAGCGGATACTCAGGCCAGCATGCGAACAGGTACTGCATGGTCTCCAGACGAATGGACGGCACAAACACCAACGCAATGGCTTCTGTCATTCCGTCTACGGGGGGATGCGGCATGATGTGTCCGGCCAACAACCAAT
>ERZ1645185.374-NODE-374-length-19098-cov-13.616867_pt1 | contig 19098 bp, 16 predicted proteins | sample MGYA00575351_ERZ1645185 | MGnify/ENA primary metagenome ERZ1645185 (study PRJEB40838, sample SAMN11284767) | freshwater sediment metagenome | isolation source: river sediment | host: Sediment | place: India: Jana village, Kanpur | collected 2015-12-17 ...
GGCTACACCGCGCGCCACCACACCTTCTTCGAGATGCTGGGCAACTTCAGCTTCGGCGACTACTTCAAGCAGGACGCGATCCGCTATGCCTGGGAGCTGCTGACCGTGCACTTCAAGCTGCCCGCCGACAAGCTGTGGGCCACGGTCTATGCCGAGGACGACGAGGCCTACGACATCTGGCTGAAGGACATCGGCCTGCCCGCCGAGCGCATCGTGCGCATCGGCGACAACAAGGGCGGCCGCTACATGTCCGACAACTTCTGGATGATGGGCGACACCGGCCCCTGCGGCCCCTGCTCCGAGATCTTCTACGACCACGGCCCGGGCGTGGCCGGCGGCCCGCCGGGATCGCCCGAGCAGGACGGCGACCGCTACATCGAGATCTGGAACAACGTCTTCATGCAGTTCAACCGCACCGAAGACGGCGTGATGCACAAGCTGCCCAAGCCCAGCGTGGACACCGGCATGGGCCTGGAGCGGCTGGCCGCGGTGCTGCAGCACGTGCACAGCAACTATCAGATCGACCTTTTCGCGCGTCTACTGGAAGCCACGCGAGATGCGGTGGCGGACGCTGGCGGCCAGCGCCAGGCCGACCTGCAGACGCCGAGCCTGAAGGTCATCGCCGACCACATCCGCGCCTGCGCCTTCACCGTCACCGACGGCGTGATCCCCGGCAACGAAGGCCGCGGCTACGTGCTGCGCCGCATCGCACGCCGCGCCATCCGCCACGGCTACAAGCTGGGCGCGCGCAGGCCCTTCTTCCACAAGCTGGTGGCGCCTCTGGCCGACGAAATGGGCGATGCCTACCCGGAACTGCGGCGCGAGAAGCTGCGCGTGACCGAGGTGCTGAAAGCGGAGGAGGAGCGCTTCTTCCAGACCATCGCCAACGGCATGGAGATCCTCGAGGCGGCGCTTGCCTCGGGCACGCAGGTGCTGGACGGCGAGACCGCGTTCAAGCTGCACGACACCTTCGGCTTCCCGCTGGACCTGACCGCTGATGTCTGCCGCGAACGCGCGGTGAGCGTGGACTCCGCCGGCTTCGATGCGGCGATGCAGCGCCAGCGTGAACAGGCCCGCGCCAAGGCCAAGTTCAAGATGGCCCAGGGGCTGGAGTACGACGGCGTGCCCACCGCCTTCCACGGTTACGAGCACCTGGTTTGCGAGCACAGCAAGGTGGCGGCGATCTATGTCGACGGCACGCCGGTGCGCAAGGCGCGGGCTGGCGACGACGTGGTGATCGTGCTCGACCACACGCCGTTCTATGCGGAGAGCGGCGGCCAGGCCGGTGATGCCGGCGAGCTGCGCAACCCGCGCTCGCGCGTGCTGGTCGACGACACCACCAAGATCCAGGCCAGCGTCTACGGCCATCAGGGGCGCATCGTCGAAGGCGAGGTCGAACTCGGCGACGAGCTGGTCGCGCGCGTCGATGCCGAGCGCCGGGTACGCACGATGCGCAACCACAGCGCCACGCACCTGATGCACAAGGCCTTGCGCGAGGTGCTGGGCGCGCACGTGCAGCAGAAGGGCAGCCTGGTCAACGCCGAGCGCACGCGCTTCGACTTCGCGCACAACGCCCCGCTGAGCGACGAGCAGATCCGCCAGGTCGAACGGCTGGTCAACGCCGAGGTGCTGGCCAACACGCCGGTCGGTGCGCGCGTCATGCCGATCGAGCAGGCACAGAAGGCCGGTGCGATGATGCTCTTCGGCGAGAAGTACGGCGACGAGGTGCGCGTGCTCGACATCGGATCCAGCCGCGAACTGTGCGGCGGCACGCACGTGTCGCGCACCGGGGACATTGGCCTGTTCACCATCGTCGCCGAAGGCGGCGTGGCCGCCGGCGTGCGCCGCGTCGAAGCGCTGACGGGCGACAACGCGCTGGCCTACGTGCAGGCCATGGAAAGCGCGCTCGGCGGCGTGGCCGGCACGTTGCGCGTGCTCAAGCCCGAGGTGCCGGCGCGTGTGCATGCGCTGCTCGACCAGGTGCGCGGCCTGGAGAAGGAGCTCGACGCGCTGAAGGGCAAGCTGGCCTCGACACAGGGTGACGAGTTGGTGTCGCGCGCGGTGGACGTGGCTGGCATGAAGGTGCTGGCCGCGACGCTGCAGGGCGCCGACGCCAAGGCGCTACGCGAGACGATGGACAAGCTGAAGGACAAGCTGAAGAGCGCCGCCATCGTGCTGGCCACGGTGGAGAATGGCAAGGTGCAGCTGGCGGCCGGCGTCACGGCCGATCGCATGGGGAAGATCAAGGCCGGTGAACTGGTGAATTTCGTGGCCCAGCAGGTGGGCGGCAAAGGCGGCGGCAAACCCGACCTGGCGATGGCGGGCGGGACCGATCCGGCCCGGTTGTCGGCGGCGCTGGACTCGGTGCGCGCCTGGGTCGCCGAGCGGGCCTGAGCCGGCCGGCTCAGCGCGATGCGGAGGCCGGCGCACTGGCCGCGCTGGGTGCGTCCAGAGTACGCTTCAGGTCCGCGCAATGGTCGACCTGAGGCGTGTACACGGCGTGGCGCCATTCATCGGCCACCAGATTGTTCGACAGATCACCGAACATCACCACGTGCACCGGCAGCGTCGGGTCGGTGGCCGCCAGGTGCACCGGGATGCCTCGGTCGTGCGACGCATGTTGCGCGCCGACGAGCAAGAGTACGGTCTGCTGCGGGCCGGCCGCGCGTGCGGCCGCCGCGGCGGTGGCCGAGATCGAACGGTCGCGTGCGATCTGCACGCGCACCATGCCCGGTTCACGGGTCTCGGGCAGCAGTCCGCAGTGCCCGTCGCGCACCGCCTTTGCCAGCAACTCGCGTTGCGAAGGTGTCAGCGTGGCGTCGAGGTCCGAGTCGGACATGGTGGCGCGCATCTGCTCGCGCGGCAGGTTTCCGCCGAGCACCGGCACGCCGGCGCGTACCGCGTTCATGACCACCGCGGCGTAGCGATCCCAGGGCCAGCCGCGCCATTGCAGCGCCTGCTGCACCTGCGCTTCGCTGGCGTCGCGGGGCAGGCCGGTGGTCTGCCGCGGTACCTCGGCCATCTCCAGCACCACGGCAGACAGGTGGCCGGCGGCGGCCAGCTGCTGCACCTCCTCTGCGACCTGGCGCTGCTGGTCGGGCTGGTCGTGCACTTCGCCAAAGACGAGCAGCCTGGCGCTCGCCGATGTGGCGGCCAGCCCGACCAGCCCCGCAGCAAGGAGTGCGACGCACCTCATGATCGCTAGCATACGGGTCTTGTCGAACCGGGGTGCAAGCCGGATGAAACCTGCCACGCAGAGCACCGAGGAAGAGATCGAGGCACTGGACGGCCTGTGCCGGCGGCTGTCCGGTTTCGAGCCCGGCATCACGCTGGAATGGCTGGACGGTGCGATGGCCGCGCTGATCGCCGGGCCGCGGGTGGTCATGCCCAGCGAGTGGCTGCCGATGCTGTTCGGCGACGCCTGGCAGCGCGCAATTGCCGATCCGCAGGACATGGCGGCATCGATGGAGCTGCTGATGCAGCGCTGCAACGTGATCGCCTCGCAGTTGGAACCCGGGCGTCTGTTCGACGATCCGGACCGTTTGCAGTTGCTGCCGCTGATCGAGGTCTACGACCTTTCCGAGCGCGATTCGTTGGTGGCCGAGGGCAAGTTGACGCCACAGGAAGCCGCCGACTGGCCCTTGACTGGCGAGGCCTGGGCGATGGGGTTCCTCGACGTCGTCGAGCGTCTGGACGGTGACTGGCGCATCCCGGGCCTGGGCAGCGACGCCGCGCTCGAGCTGGAGGGTGACCTGCGCTGCATAGAAGCGTTGATCGAGCGGGACGAAGCCAGGCTGAAGGCCGACCTGGCGATCCGCTACCCGGGCCAGAAGCTCGGCCGCGACGAGCTGATCGACGAGGCCTGCTTCGCGGTGCAGGATCTACGCTGCTTCTGGCTGGAGCATGCCACGCGGCCCGAGCCGAGGCGCGTCGAAAAGGCCCCGGGCCGCAACGATCCCTGCCCCTGTGGCAGCGGCAAGAAGTACAAGAAGTGTCACGGGGCCGCCGGTGATCTGCATTGAGACAGAATCCGCGCCATCATGAGTGAAGCACTGGACCTGCAAGGCCGGCACATCGTGCTGGGCATGAGCGGCGGCATCGCCTGCTTCAAATCGGCCGAGCTGGTGCGCGAGCTGCAGCGCCAGGGCGCCACGGTGCAGGTGGTGATGACCGAGGCGGCCACGCAATTCATCACACCGGTGACGATGCAGGCCCTGAGCTACCGCAACGTCTACACGCAGCAGTGGGACACGCGTGAGCCCAACGCGATGGCGCACATCAACCTGACGCGCGAGGCCGACGCGGTGCTGGTGGCGCCGGCCAGCGCCGACTTCATGGCCAAGCTGGCACAAGGCCGCGCTGACGAATTGCTGAGCCTGCTGTGCCTGGCGCGGCCGATCGAGCGCTGCCCGCTGCTGCTGGCGCCGGCGATGAACCGCGAGATGTGGGCGCACCCGGCCACGCAGCGCAACCTGGCGCAGCTGCGCGCCGACGGCACGCACATCCTCGGCCCGGCCGCGGGGGACCAGGCCTGCGGCGAGGTCGGCGACGGCCGCATGCTCGAGGCGCTGGAGCTGGCGGCCGAGATGGTGGCCTTCTTCCAACCCAAGCACCTGGCCGGCAAGCGGCTGCTGATCACCGCCGGGCCCACCTTCGAGGCCATCGACCCGGTGCGCGGCATCACCAACCTGTCCAGCGGCAAGATGGGCTTCGCCATCGCCCGCGCGGCGCAGGAGGCTGGCGCCGAGGTGACGCTGGTGGCCGGCCCGGTGAGCCTGCCGACGCCGCGCCACGTGACGCGCATCGACGTGCGCAGCGCGCTGCAGATGCATGCGGCGGTGCTGCCGCTGGCGCCTGAGCACGACGTGTTCGTGGCCACCGCCGCGGTGGCCGACTGGCGGCCGGCCGAATGCGGCACCCAGAAGATCAAGAAGGATGGCACGGGCCGTGTGCCGAGCATTCCGATGACCGAGAACCCAGACATCCTGGCCGACGTGGCCAAGCTGCCCGGCAGGCCCTACTGCGTGGGCTTTGCCGCCGAGAGCCACGACCTGGCGCGCCATGCGCGCGAGAAGCGGCAACGCAAGAATGTGCCGCTGCTCGTCGGCAATATCGGCCCGGCCACCTTCGGCCAGGACGACAACGCACTGCTGCTGGTGGACGCACACGGCGAGCGCGAGCTGCCGCACGCCAGCAAGCTGAGCCTGGCGCGCGCACTGGTGGCCGAGATCGCGCAACGGCTGGAGCGCGCATGACCCCCATCGATGTGAAAGTGCTGGACCCGCGTATGGCGGAGCACCTGCCTGCCTATGCCACGCCGGGCAGCGCCGGGCTGGACCTGCGCGCCTGCCTCGACGCGCCGCTGGAGCTGGCGCCCGGCGGCGCGGCGCTGATCCCGACCGGCCTGTCGATCCACATCGGCGACCCCGGCCTGGCGGCGATGCTGCTGCCGCGCTCGGGCCTGGGCCACAAGCACGGCATCGTGCTGGGCAACCTGGTCGGCCTGATCGACAGCGACTACCAGGGCCCGCTGATGGTGAGTTGCTGGAACCGCGGCAGCCAGTCCTACACCGTGCAGCCGATGGAACGCATCGCGCAGATGGTCATCGTGCCGGTGGTGCAGGCGGCCTTCCGACGGGTGGACGACTTCGCGTCCTCGGCGCGCGGGCAGGGCGGCTTCGGTTCCACCGGCACGCGGTAGGCGCGCGTGGCGCGCAACGTCGAGATCAAGGCGCGGGTCGAGGACCTGCCCGCACTGGAGGCGCGCGCCGCCGCACTGGCCGACCGGGACCCGATGGACATCGCGCAGGACGACACCTTCTTCCATTGCGCCACCGGCCGGCTGAAGCTGCGCCGCTTCAGCGCCAGCGAGGGCGAGCTGATCTTCTACCGCCGTGCCGACGCAAGCGGGCCGAAGGAATCCTTCTACCTGCGCACGCCGACCTCCGAGCCCGACGCGCTGCGCGAGACCCTGGCGCAGGCCTGGGGCGTGGCCGGGCGGGTGATCAAGCAGCGCAAGCTGTTCCTGGCCGGCCGCACGCGCATCCACCTGGACCGGGTGCAGGGCCTGGGCGACTATATGGAGCTCGAGGTGGTGCTGCGCGACGGCGAAAGCGCCGAGGCCGGCCTGCAGGAGGCGCAGACGCTGATGCAGCGGCTGCACATCGCGCCCGCCCAGCTGGTGGCCGGCGCCTACGTGGACCTGCTGGCCGCGCTCAATGCACCGGGGTGTCCGGTGGCGCCGTGTTCAGCACGGTGATGCCGGCGGCGCCCAGCGTGCCGGCCTCGACCTCCTCGGGCGTGGCCTCGCGCACATCGAGCACGCGCAGGTGCAGCCGCAGCGCGATGCCGGCCAGCGGGTGGTTGCCGTCCAGCACCACGTGCGAGGGATAGATCTCGGTCACTGCGTAGAGCGCATCGGCCGGCATGTCCGGCGTCACGCTGCCGGGCGGCAGGCCCTCGAAATGCATGCCCACCTCCAGTTGCTCGGGAAACAGCTCGCGCGCCTCGAAGCAGACCAGTTCGCTGCGGTATTCGCCAAAGGCATGCTCCGGTTCCAGGTGCAGGTGCGCCTCGTAGCCGGCCTCATGCCCGGCCAGCGCTTCTTCGACCTTCGGCAGCAGATCGCTGCCGCCGTAGAAGAACTCCATCGGCTCGGCCAGTTCGTCGATCGGCTGGCCCTGCGCGTCGGACAGTTTCCAGCTCAGGCTCAACACGCAGGGGGAGGAAATCTTCATCTGGGCATGATCGCACAGCGCCTGGCCGCTTGCGCACGCCGCGCCTGGTGAAGAATGCGCGCATGGATCTGAACCAGCCTTTGCCGTTGCTGGGTGGCCTGTCGGCGGCCCGGTTCATGCGCCGGCATTGGCAGAAGCGGCCGCTGCTGGTGCGCCAGGCGCTGCCTGGCATCGCCGCGCCGTTGTCGCGCAAGGCGCTGTTCGCACTGGCCGCAGCGCAAGGCGTGGAGTCGCGGCTGGTGCAGCGTCGCGGCGACGCATGGACGCTACGCCACGGCCCGCTGCCGCGCCGCGCGTTGCCACCGCTCGGGCAGCCCGGCTGGACGCTGCTGGTGCAAGGCCTGGACCTGCACGTGCAGGCGGCGCACGATTTGCTGTCGCTGTTCGACTTCATGCCCAGCGCGCGGCTGGACGATCTGATGCTCTCCTACGCCAGTGACGGTGGCGGCGTCGGACCGCATGTGGACTCGTACGACGTGTTCCTGCTGCAGGTGCAGGGCCGGCGACGCTGGCGGGTCGGCCGTTCCAGCGACCGGCGCTTCGTCGACGGGTTGCCTCTGAAGATCCTGCGTCGTTTCGAACCCCGGCATGATTGGTTGCTCGAGCCTGGCGACATGCTCTACCTGCCGCCGCTGTGGGCCCATGACGGCGTGGCGGAGGGCGGCGATTGCATGACCGCATCGATCGGCTTTCGCGCACCCGCACGTGCTGAACTGGCGCGTGAACTGCTGGCGCGGATGAGCGAGGATGTCGAGCCCGGCAGCAACGAGGTCCTGTACCGCGACACCGGGCAACCGGCGACCGATCACCCGGGCGAGATCCCGGCCGCACTGCAGCAGTTCGCGGCCCAGGCGCTGCAACGTGCGCTGCTCGACCCGCTGGCGCTGCCACGCGCCCTTGGCGAGTGGCTCAGCGAGCCCAAGCCGCAGGTCTGGTTCGAGCCGCCGCCTTGCCCAGCCCGACTGCGCGGCGCACTGCGACTGGACCGCCGGACACGCATGCTGTACGACGCCCGGCACGTGTTCGTCAACGGCGAATCATTCAGCGTCTCCGGGCGGGATGCACGGCTGCTGCGCCAACTGGCCGATCGGCGCAGGCTCGAGCCGGCAGCGGTGGCTCGACTGAGCACGCAGGCGCGCGAGACCATGGCCGAATGGCTGGCCGCCGGCTGGCTGGAGGTGGACTGAATGGAAACGATCCCTGCCGATCCGGCGCCACAGCCGCGCGCCATCGATTCGCGAGCCGCATTCGTCGCGGGACTGCAGCAGTCGTTGTCCAGCGCGCTGACGCATCGCGCCCGCGCGATGTTCTGGGTCGATGCCGATTTTGCGGACTGGCCGCTGGACGATGCGCTGTGGCTGCAGCAGTTGGTGGACTGGCTGCGGTTGCCGCAGCGGCGCCTGGTGCTGCTGGCCGCCGAGCCCGAAGCGCTTCGGCTGCGCTCGCGCTTCATGGCCTGTTACGGCTTGTGGACGCATGCCATCGGCGTGCAAGCCACTGCGGCCGAGGACATCCCCGGGCTGCCCTGTCTGCTGCTGGCCGAGCGCACGGTGGGACTCCAGGTGCAGGACAAGCGGCACTGGCGCGGCGAGCTCAGCGTCGAGCCTGCGAGGCTGCGCGAGTGGAGCGAGCGTGTCGATGGGCTGCTGCAACGCTCGGAGCCCGCGTTGCCGTTCACGATTCTGGGCCTCTAAGGGTTTCCCACTACGCGCGTTACAATCCGTACGTTGTGGGCCGTCGATGACTTGCCCGCCGGTACGCTTCCTCGACAAGAAGGTCGGGGTTCGCCATTTCAAACCAGAGGGAACTCACGCATGAACAAGTCACTCGTCCTTGCTTCGTTGGTTGCTGTTGCCGCGCTTGCCGCCTGCGGTAAGAAGGAAGCTGCTCCCACCACGCCCGCTGCTGCTGCCGCTTCCGCTGCGGCCGCCGTGGCTGCGCCTGCGGCTGCGGCTGCGTCGGCCGTGGGTGCGGCTGCCGATGCCGCAGCGTCGGCAGCGGTGCAAGCGGCATCGGCTACGGCCGCTGCTGCGGTGGAAGCCAAGGATGCCGCCGGCAAGGCCGTTCAGGCAGCCAAGGACGCCGCTGCGGCAGCTGCTTCGGCGCCGAAGCAGTAAGGGTCGTCCCCTGAGAAAGCAAGAAGCCGCCCCAGGGCGGCTTCTTGCTTGGGTGCACGGCGCCCGCGCGCTATTTCAATTCGTTGGCCAAGGTGCTGGCAATGCGCCGGCTGTTCTCACCGGTATCCGGCGCCCCCTGAGAGTTCAGCACCGAGACCAGGGTCCGGTTGCCGTCACTCTTCAGCGCCACTTGGTACTTGAGCGCCGCGGCGCTGGAATCCTTGCTTCCAGTGCCGAAGAGCTTGGAGAAGAAGCCCTGGCTGACATCCTGGCCAGCGGTCGTCGGGTCCACATAGCGGACGAAGTACAGGCCCGCAGCCCGGTCCCGGTCTTCCACCGTGAACCCGGAGCGATCGAGCGCCACGCCCACCCGGCGCCAGGCGCGGTCCAGGCTGTCGTCGAGCTCGAGCGAGGTGGGCTTGTCCGGCAGCAATCGCGCGCGTGGCTGCTGCGGTGCCGTCGCCACCGACACCGGGTTGTCCACCGCGGAGCGCGCTGCCGCCTCGGCAGCGCCCAGTCTGACCAGCAGCCTGGACAGCATCTCGCTTTCGAGCGCCGGGTCGCTGGGCCTGGGCTCCCACTTGGTGAAATCCTTCTGCGGCGTGGTGTAGACCTCGATCATGCCCCGGTGCGTGATGAAGATCTCGGTGCCGGTGGCCGTGCGCTCGACGCGCGTCCGGTATTGATCCGCCTCACCTGTGGAGTAGATCGAGCCGAGCCAGGAGGTGAGCCCGCTGCGCAGAGCGCCCACCGGCAGATTGGCGCGGTTTTCTGCCCAGTTGGTTTCCATCACGCCCGCCGCGGCGTCGTTCTTCACCAGTGTGAAGCCGAGGTCCTGCCAGAACGTACCAATGACCGGCCACACTTGCTCGACCGGCTTGGGCACGCTGATCCAGCGATGGGTGGCGTCCTTTTCGATCCTGAAATCGCCCAGCGTCGTGGGCGCCACCGTGGCCGGCGCGGCAGTGCGGACAGTGCCTGTCGCGCCGGCCGGCATGCTGCTGGCGCTGACCACGCCGCGTTGCTGCTGGTAGCGCGAGTCGCGGCTGATCTGCGTCAGGTCCGGCGGGATCTCCAGCGGATTGATCTTCGTCGAGTTGGTGCGGTAGTCGACACGCTCGCTCTCGAAGAGGCCGGTCGAGCAGCCAGCGAGCAGCGAAGTCAATGCCAGCACGGCCAGGGTCGGGCGGAGGGCTGGGGAAAGCGGGTTCACATCGGGTCTCCAGCGTGCCTCAAGCGGCACGCATTGCAAGCGTCGTTTAGGGCGGGCTGCGTGGCGCAAGTTCCGCCCATGGGCTCATTGCAGGCCGCTGTCGCGCAGCGCCTGGGCCACCACGGCCTGACCTGCAGCGGTCAGCGGCACGATGGGCAGGCGTACGCCGGGGCCGCAAAGGCCCAGTTGCGCCATGGCCCATTTCGTCGGCGCCGGGCTCGGCTCGCAGAACAGGTCACGGTGCAGCGGCAGCAGCCGCAGGTGGATGTCGGTGGCCTTGCGCACTTGCCCTTCGATGGCGGCCATGCACATCTCGTGCATCAGCCGCGGCGCGACGTTGGCGGTGACGCTGACGTTGCCGCGCCCGCCCAGCAGCATCAGCGCGACCGCCGTGCCGTCGTCGCCGGAGTAGAGCGAGAAGGTCTTCGGCGCGCGCTTGATCAGCCAGGCCGCGCGTGCGATGTCGCCGGTGGCGTCCTTCAGGCCGATGACGCGGTCGACCTCGGCCAGGCGCAACACGGTGTCGTTGTGCAGGTCGGCCACGGTGCGGCCGGGCACGTTGTATAGCACCAGCGGCAGGTCCACCGCCTCGGCCACCGCGCGGAAGTGCTGGTAGATGCCCTCCTGCGACGGCCGGTTGTAGTAGGGCACCACCGACAGGTGGCAGTCGGCGCCGACCTTCTTCGCGTAGCGGGTCAGCTCGATCGCCTCGGCGGTGGAATTGGCGCCGGTGCCGGCCATGATCGGCACCCGGCCCGCCGCCTGCTCGACGGCGACGCGGATGATCTCGCAGTTCTCTTCCATCGACACCGTGGGCGATTCGCCAGTGGTGCCGACCACGCCGATGCAGTCGGTGCCCTCGGCAATGTGCCAGTCGACCAGGCGGCGCAGCGCCGCGTAGTCCACGCTGCCGTCTTCGGCCATCGGGGTCACCAGGGCGACGATGCTGCCAACAATGGGGTTCATGCGCTTTCCTCGGGAATGCGCCGATTTTACGCGGCCCTTCATGGCGCCAGCGGGTAGCGCGCGGCGGCGTCGGCCGCGGCCGTTCCGGCCACCGCGGCAATGCGCTGCAGGTAGCGTGGCGGCCCGTCGAGGAAGCCGTCTTCGTAGGCCACCACCCTCAGGCCGTGGGCGGCTTCGAGCAGTTCGCCATGGTGCAGCAGGAAATCCGGCCGCGAGGGTTTGCCCACGCTCTGGTTGCCGTCGGCGAAGGTCTCGTAGATCAGCACGCCGCCTTCGGCCAGCGCGGCACGCAATTGCGGCCACAGCGGGCGCCACAGGTAGTTCGTCACGACCACGGCGTCGAAGCGCCGCCCCGGCAGCGGCCAGGCTGCGCCTTCCAGGTCGGACACGTGCAGTTCGGCCAGGCCGTGCAGCGGCTGCAGCGCGCCGGCGTCGCGATCGACGCCGACAACCGCGAAACCCTGTGACGCCAGCCAGCGCACGTGCCGCCCACTGCCGCAAGCCAGGTCGAGCACGCTGCCGCCCGCGCGAATCAGCCGCGCCCAGCGGCATACCCAGGGGGAGGGTGCCAGTCCGGTGTGCATGCTCATGGGGCCGAATCTAGCGCAAAGGCGGCATCCGACGCGCCTGCCGCAGAATCCCGGTCTGCAACCACGAGGAGAGGGTTTGAAGGTTCTGGTTCTCGGCAGCGGGGTGGTCGGCACCTCGATCGCCTACTACCTTGCGCGCAACGGGCATGAAGTGCAGGTGCTCGACCGGCAGAGCGGCCCGGCACTGGAGACTAGCTTTGCCAATGCCGGCGAGGTCTCGCCCGGCTACTCGGCGCCCTGGGCCGGGCCGGGCGTGCCGGTCAAGGCCATCAAGTGGATGCTGATGACGCACAGCCCGCTGGTCATCTGGCCGCTGCTCGATCCGGCGATGTGGCGTTGGGGGGCGGCGATGCTGGCCAACTGCACCGCGCGCGCCTATGCGCTGAACAAGAGCCGCATGGTGCCGATTGCCGAGTACAGCCGAGACTGCCTGAAGGCGCTGCGCGCCGAGACCGGCATCGCCTACGACGATCGTGCACAGGGCACGCTGCAGCTGTTTCGTACGCAGAAGCAGCTTGACGGCATCGGCGGCGACGTCGAGGTGCTCAAGCAGTACGGCGTGCCCTTCGAGGTTCTGGACCGCGACGGTTTCTGCCGCGTCGAGCCGGCGCTGAAGCTGACGCAGCACAAGTTCGTCGGCGCGCTGCGCCTGCCCAACGACGAGACCGGCGACTGCTTCAAGTTCAGCAACCGGCTGGCGGAGATGGCGGCCGCCATGGGCGTGCAGTTCCGCTGGGGCACGCAGATCCGCGCATTGCAGCGCGACGGCACGCGTCTGGCCGGCGTGCACACCGATGCGGGGCTGCTGCAGGCCGACCGTTACGTGCTTGCACTGGGCAGCTACTCGCCGCTGCTGCTCAAGCCGGTGGGCATCCGCGTCCCGGTCTATCCGGTCAAGGGCTACTCGATCACCGTGCCGATCACCGACCCGGCCGGCGCGCCCGAATCGACGATCATGGACGAGACCCACAAGGTGGCGGTGACACGGCTGGGTGATCGCATCCGTGTCGGCGGCACGGCCGAGCTGGCCGGGTACAGCACCGCGTTGCGCGAGGCACGCCGGGGCACGCTGGAGCATGTGGTGACCGACCTGTTCCCGACGGGCGGCGACGTGTCGAAGGCCAGCTTCTGGTGCGGATTGCGCCCGATGACGCCGGACGGTACGCCGATCGTCGGTGCCACGCCGCTGGCCAACCTCCTGCTCGCCACCGGTCACGGCACACTGGGCTGGACCATGGCTGCAGGCACTGGACGCGTCATTGCCGACCTGGTGGGCGGCCGCAAGCCCGACATCGAGGTGGACGGCTTGACGATGGCGCGCTACGCACACGCCTGGCGAGGTTGAGCCGCGGCCCGCGCGTACCGGCGAAGTCTGCCGGGGCAGCAAGTCGGAGGATTTCAGCGGGCCGCCATGCGGGCGCCGCGATGTTGCATCAGTCGGCCACGGCGGCCCGGTAGGCATGCCACGATGCATGCCCAATCACCGGTCCGACGACAAGCAGGCCGGCGAACCAGGGCAACAGCGCCAGCACGACGATTACGGTAATGAGCGCGCCCCAGAAGAGCATCACGCCGGTCTGCGTCAGCACCAGGCGCATGCTGGTCAGTCCCGCGGTGATGGCGTCGGTCTGGCGGTGCAGAATCATCGGAATCGAGATCACGCTGACCGCGTAGATCAGGCCTGCGAACACCGCGCCCACGCCCAGCCACGCGGCGATGAAGCCGATGTTCTCCGGGTTGGTCAGCGCCAGCAGCGAACCCTTCAGGTCGGGCATGCCGTCGAAGCTGACGGCGAAGATCACCAGCGTGGCGCGCCCCCACAGCATCTCCAGCACCAGCAGCACGAAACCGAAGATCGCCAGCTGCCCGGTGCGTGTGTCCCACGCCAGTAGCGAATCGCCGAAATCGGGCTTCTCGCCGTTTTCCAGCCGTTGGCTGGCGCGGTACAGGCCCAGGCACAGGAACGGGCCCATCAGCAGGAAGCCGGCCGACAGCGCCATCACGTAGGCGGGGGCGGCCTCGTACACCTTCAGCAGCGCCCAGCCCATGACCATGAAGCAGGCGCCGTAGAACAGGCCGATGCCCGGGCAGCGGATGAAGTCGCGCCAGCCTGCGGCCAGCCAGCGAAACGGGTCGCCGAAGCCGAGCCGGTTGAGCACGATCGGCGGCTTGGGCGCCGGTGCGGCCGGAGGCTCCGCCGCGGGCGGGGCCGTGTCGCCGGACGGGGTGTGGACATCCATACATGAAGCGTAGGCCAGGGCGCCGCGGCCGTCCAGTCGGTGCGGCCCTGATGCCGGCTTGTCAGCGCGCGCGGCGCACGCGCAGGATCTCGTCCAGGATCAGGCAGATGGCGCCCAGCGTGATCGCGCTGTCGGCCAGGTTGAAGGACGGGAAGTACCAGCCGCCGTAGTGCACCTGGATGAAGTCGACCACGTAGCCATGCAGCAGCCGGTCGACGACGTTGCCGATGGCGCCGCCCATGATCATCGTCACCGCGAAGCAGAACAGCTTCTGCGTCGGATGCTTCTTCAGCATCCAGACGATGAAGGCCGAGGCCACCGTGCCCAGGCCGACGAAGAACCAGCGCTGCCAGCCCGACGCACCGGCCAGGAAGCTGAAGGCCGCGCCGGTGTTGTGCACCCGCACCAGGTTGAACCAGCTGGTGAGGGTGACGCTGTCGCCCAACTGGAACTGGCCGAGGATCAGCGTCTTGCTCAGCTGGTCCAGCACCACCACCGCCAGTGCCAGGCCCAGCCACAGCCACAAGCTCGGCCCGCCCCTGGACGATCGGCCGGCCATGTTCAGGCCACGCCGCGCACTTCGCCGGCGCCGTGCAGGTTGCTGACGCAGCGGCCGCAGATGGTGGAGTGCGCGGCATCGGCGCCGACATCGTCGCGCCAGTGCCAGCAGCGCTCGCACTTGGTGGCCGACGAAGGCGTCACCGCCACCGCCAGCGCGTCACCCGCGGCCAGCGTCGCCTTCGAGGTGATGAGCACGAACTTCAGGTCCTCGCCCAGCGAAGCCAGCAGCGCGTGCGTCTCCGGCGGCGCGCTGACCGTGATCTCGGCCTGCAGCGACGACCCGATCGCGCCGGTCGTGCGCACGGCCTCGATCGCCTTGTTGACGGCGTCGCGCACCTCGCGAATGGCCTGCCACTTGGCCAGCAGCGCGGCGTCGGTGGTGGCGCCCACGCCGGCGAAGTTCCAGTAGGTCTGCTTGAAGATGCTGCCCTGGCCGGGCGCGAACACGCCCCAGGCCTCCTCGGCGGTGAAGCTGAGGAACGGCGCCATCCAGCGCAGCATCGCCTGCGTGATCTGCCACAGCGCGGTCTGCGCGCTGCGCCGCGCCAGGCTCTTCGGCGCGGTGGTGTACAGGCGGTCCTTCAGCACGTCAAGGTAGAACGCGCCCAGTTCCTCGCTGCAGAACACCTGCAGCTTGGCCACCACCGGGTGGAACTCGTAGACCTCGTAGTGCTTCAGCACCTCGGCCTGGAACTGTTCGGCCCGCGTCAGCGCCCAGCAGTCGATCTCCAGCATCTGCGCGAAGGGCACCGCGTCCTTCAGCGCATCGAAGTCGCTGGTGTTGGCCAGCAGGAAGCGCAGCGTGTTGCGGATGCGCCGGTAGGCATCGACCACGCGGGCCAGGATCTTGTCGTCGCCGGCGATGTCGCCGCTGTAGTCGCTGGCCGCCACCCACAGGCGGATGATCTCGGCGCCCAGCTTCTGGCTCACCGCCTGCGGCTCGATGCCGTTGCCGAGCGACTTGCTCATCTTGCGGCCCTGGCTGTCCACGGTGAAGCCGTGGGTCAGCAGGCCGCGGTAGGGCGCGCGGCCGTAGATCGCGCAGGCCAGCAGCAGCGAGCTGTGGAACCAGCCGCGGTGCTGGTCGTGGCCTTCCAGGTACAGGTCGGCCTCGGGGCCGCTGTCGTGGTGGCCCAGGCTGCTGCCGGTGTTGGCGTGCGTGCCGCGCAGCACGTGCCAGAAGGTCGAGCCGGAGTCGAACCAGACTTCCAGGATGTCGCTGCTCTTGGTGTAGTGCAGTGCGTCCTCAGGGCCGAGTATCTGTTCGGCGGTGACGCGGCTCCAGGCCTCGATGCCGCCGGCTTCGACGATGTCGGCCGCCTGGTCCAGGATCTGCATCGTGCGCGGGTGCAGCTCGCCCGAATCCTTGTGCAGGAAGAAGGGCAGCGGCACGCCCCAGCTGCGCTGGCGGCTGATGCACCAGTCGGGCCGGTTGGCGATCATGTCGCGCAGCCGCGCGCGACCGTTCTCCGGGTAGAAGCCGGTGTGGTCGATGGCCTCCAGCGCAATCTGGCGCAGCGTCTTCGGCGCCTTGTCCTTCGTGAACACGCCCACGCCTTCGTCCATGCGCACGAACCACTGCGCCGCGGCGCGGTAGATCACCGGGCTCTTGTGGCGCCAGCAGTGCGGGTAGCTGTGCGTCAGCGGCCCGGTGGCCATCAGCCGGCCGGCATCGCGCAGCGTGTCGATGATCTGCGGCACCGCCTTCCAGATGTTCTGCCCGCCGAACAGCGGGAAGTCCGCCGCATAGCTGCCGTGGCCTTGCACCGGGTTGAGGATCTCGTCGGTGGTCATGCCGTGCGCGGTGCACGAGTTGAAGTCGTCCACGCCGTAGGCCGGTGACGAGTGCACGATGCCGGTGCCGTCGTCGGCGGTGGCGTAGTCGGCCAGCAGCACCTTCGACAAGCGGTCGTAGCCCTCGTGCACGTGCGCCAGCGGGTGGCGGAAGGCGATGCCGGCGAGCTTCTCGCCCTTCGTCGTCGCGATGACATGGCCTGTCAGGCTGTAACGCTCCAGGCACTTCTCCACCAGTGAGGCCGCCAGCAGCAGCTGCCCTCGCTCGGTGTGCACCAGCGCGTACTCCAGCTCGGGGTTCAGGTTCAGCGCCTGGTTGGCGGGGATGGTCCACGCGGTGGTGGTCCAGATCACCGCAAAGGCCTCGCCCATCAGCTCGGGCAGGCCGAAGGCCGTGGCCAGCTTGTCGGGCTCGGCACAGAGGAAGGCCACGTCCAGCGTCTGGCTCTTCTTGTCGGCGTATTCGATCTCGAACTCGGCCAGCGACGAGCCGCAATCGAAGCACCAGTACACCGGCTTCAGGCCGCGGTAGACGAAGCCGCGCTCGATGACGCGCTTGAGGGCGCGGATCTCGCCGGCCTCGTTGGCCGGGTCCATCGTGCGGTAAGGCTTGTTCCAGTCGCCGAGCACGCCCAGGCGCTGGAAGTCGGCCCGCTGCAGCGCGATCTGCTCGGTGGCGTAGGCCCGGCTCTTGGCCTGCATCTCGTCACGCCCCAGGCCGCGACCGAACTGCTTTTCGATGGCGTTCTCGATCGGCAGGCCGTGGCAGTCCCAGCCGGGCACGTACTGCGCGTCGAAGCCGGCCAGCTGCCGCGCCTTGACGATCATGTCCTTCAGCACTTTGTTGACGGCATGCCCCATGTGGATCTGGCCGTTGGCATAGGGCGGGCCGTCGTGCAGGATGAACTTGGGCGCGTGGCAGCGCGCATCGCGCAGCTGCTTGTACAGGCCTTCGTCGTTCCACTGCTGGACCCAGCCCGGTTCGCGCTTGGGCAGGTCGCCGCGCATCGGGAAGGGCGTGTCGGGCAGGTTCAGTGTGGCGCGGTAGTCGGTCGCAGATGCGGCTTGATTCATGTCGATTCGGCACCCGCGAGGGTGCGCCGGAGAGCAAATTTCGGGATCGGGCTGGGCGAGCCCTCCAGGAGCCGCAAGGCGCGGCCGCGCTCAGCGCTTCAAATTCGATCGCGCGTGATCTGCCGGCACGTCATGACATGGGCGTTCGTCGCGGTGCAGCGGGATCTGCTCGAGGACATGCCACGCATTCTAGCGGGGGCCCTCCCGACGACTCGTTGCGCATCGGGTGAAGGAAAATGGGCTCGCCTACGATCTCATCATGATGCGCCGCACTCTCCCGCTGCTTGCCGCCGCGATGCTTTCCGCCCCTGCCGTTGCCGCGCCCAGCGACATCTTGGACGGGCTCGAGGATCTGACCTCCGGCAAACACCAGTGGGAAGGCGCAATCGGTCTGACAGTCGGCTACGGTCCGGCCTACGTCGGCTCGAACGACTACGGCGTGGGCCTGAAGCCGGCGCTGTACCTGCGCTACGGGCGCTTCAGCATCAGCACAGGCGCCGGCTTCACGACGCGCCGTGCCGACCAGGTGCTGCGGGGCCTGGGGGTGGACGTGTGGAGCACCGAGCGTCTTCGCGTGAGCCTGGCGGCGCGCCTGGACCGAGGTCGTTCCGAGTCTGCCAGCCCGGCGCTGGCCGGCATGGGTGACGTGGAGGGTACGCTGCGCGCCCGCATCTCCGCGCTGTGGAGACTGGACGAAGGTTGGCGGCTGGGCGCGGCGCTGAGCATCGACGCTCTGGGCCGCGGCCAGGGGACGGCGGGCGAATTGAGCTTCTCGCGCGAACGGGCGCTGACGCACGACACCGTGTGGACCTGGGGCGGCAGCCTGACCATGGGTGACGCCACCTACATGCGCAGCTACTACGGTGTCTCGGCCACCCAGGCGGCGAACACCGGCTATCCGCTGTATGCCCCGTCGGCAGGCCTGCGCGACGTGGCGCTGTCGACCGGCCTGCGTTCCGAACTGGCGAAGGACTGGGTGGGCTACGTCAATATGGGAGTGTCGCAAGCGCTGGGCCCGTTGCTCGACAGTCCGCTGGTCGAGCAGCCTCTGGGGTGGGGCGTCAACGCCGGCGTGGCCTGGCGCTTCTAGCCTTCAGCCCGGCGCCGCAGCCGCGAACCAGGCGCGTGCCTCGGCAATGTCCCGATCGATGCCTTCACGCAGTGCGTCCAGCGACGGGTACTTGCGCTCGTTGTGGAACTTGTGCAGCAGCTCCACGCGCACGCAGCGGCCATAGGCGCCGTCGCGCCCGAGCGATGCCGGCCAGTGCAGGCAGAACACCTCCAGCAACTGGCGACCCGCATTCTCGACGGTGGGTCGCACGCCCAGGCTGGCCACGCCCGGCAGCGCGGTGTCGGCCACGCCGTGCACGCGGACCGCGAACACGCCTTGCGCAGCAGGCCGGGCATGGCCGAAGCGCAGGTTCAGCGTCGGCGTGCCCAGCTCGCGACCGAGCTTGCGACCGTGCAGCACGTGACCGCTGACGCTGTAGGGCCGGCCGAGCAGCGACGCGGCCAGCTTCATATCTCCGGCCGCCAGCGCGTCGCGCACCGCCGAGCTGGACACGCGCAGGCCATGCACCTCGTAGCTCATCATGCGCGCCACGTCGAAGCCGGCGGCCTGGCCCGCGGCGTCGAGCATCGCGTAGTCGCCCGCGCGCTTCGCCCCGAAACGGAAGTCGTCGCCGACCAGCACATAGCGCACCCCCAGGCCGCGCAGCAACACCTCGTCGATGAAGGCCTGTGGCGACTGCGCGGCGAAGCGTGCGTCGAAGCGCATCACCACCACCTGGTCGATGCCGCAGCGCT
>ERZ1645185.375-NODE-375-length-19064-cov-5.251881_pt1 | contig 19064 bp, 9 predicted proteins | sample MGYA00575351_ERZ1645185 | MGnify/ENA primary metagenome ERZ1645185 (study PRJEB40838, sample SAMN11284767) | freshwater sediment metagenome | isolation source: river sediment | host: Sediment | place: India: Jana village, Kanpur | collected 2015-12-17 ...
CGTTCCAGAATTCCGGGGTGCGGATCTGGTACGCCACGTCCTCGGCCATGCCCTTGATGCTGCCGTTCTCGATTTCGTAGAACAGCTGGCCGCCGAACTGCGCGTTAAAGCGCTGCTGGTCGATCGAGTACGAGCCGCGGCCGAGGATATAGATGCCTTTTTCGACGTCTTTGATCATTTCGGCCACCGAAAGCGGGGTTTTGCCCGGCGCCAGCGAGACATTGGCCATGCGCTGGAACTGAACGCTCGACCAGGAATCGGCGTAGCAGCAGCCGTGCGATTCGGTTTGGCCGATGATGTGTACCTGGTCGCGGATGGCCTGGTAGTTGACCAAGGTGCCGTCCTGGATCAAATTCCAGCGCTTGGTCTTCACGCCTTCGTCGTCGTAGCCGACCGCCCCGAGTGTGCCGGGCGTGGTTTTATCGGCGTAGATCGTAACGATGTCGCTGCCGTACTTGAAACCGCTCTTGAGCTTGTCGAGCGTGGCGAAACTGGTGCCGGCGTAGTTGGCTTCATAACCCAGCACGCGGTCGAGTTCGAGCGGATGGCCGACGTTTTCATGAATGGTCAGGAACAGATTGGAAGGATCCAGCACCAGGTCATACTTGCCGGGCTTGACCGACGGCGCCTTCAGTTTTTCCACGGCATGCCGGGCGGCCTGCGCGGCGTCTTCAACGATGTCGTAGCGGTCGTTGTAGGCCTTCAGGCCATTGGGCAGGGCAATCGAGCGGCTGCCGTCCAGGTATTCGTAGCCCATGCCCACCGGTGAGGAGAACGCATTGCGGGTGCGGAAGCTGCCGCTGGCCTTGTCAATGGCGGTCACCGTGAAATTCGGCCAGATGCGGTGTATGTCCTGATCGATGTAGGAGCCGTCGCTGGACGCGAAATACTTCTGCTCGTTGACCAGGAACAGCTGGGAATTGACGAAATTGGCGCCGGCCGCCATGGCCGCGGCATTGGCGCTCAGAAGCAGGTCGGCTTTTTCCTTGACCGGGACTTCCATGCCGTTTTTCAGGATCGGCGTGGCCCAGGACACTTCGCCGACGCCCTTGACCGGCGCCAGACGAACCGGTTCGCCCTGCGCGATGGCATTGGCTTTGGCGATGGCCACCGCCTGCTTCGCGGCCTTGACGATGCCGGCGTTGCTCAGGTCGCTGGTGGCTGCGAAGCCCCAGGTGCCTTTGGCGATGACGCGTACGCCGATGCCGGTGGATTCGGTATTGGTGATGGCGCGCACCTTGCTTTCACGGGTCTGGATCGACTGCTGCAGATAGCGGCCGATACGCACATCGCAATAACTGGCGCCGGCGGCGGTGGCGGCGTTCAGGGCAAGGTCGGCCATGGCCTTGCTGCGCGCCGGGTCCATCGTGGCAAGCAGCACTTCGGCGGCGACGGCGTTGCCGAAGCCGGGAATCAGCAGGCCGCTGGCGCCAATGCCGGAAGCGGCCAGGAAATGTCGTCTGTTCATCTAAAAGCACTCCAAAATGGCATCGCAATTGGCAATGGGAAAGGCCATGGGCCGGTTTCCATTATCTTAGCGCATATTTTCACGCCGCAATGACCTGATGCCTCCTGCCCGGAATCGGCTAGCATCGGAAAAGGCAGGCTTGCCTGTTGCGCGTCCTGGCGTACGAATCACAGCGCCGGCCTGGCCCCAATCTGCCGGTGTCTTGATATACATCATGGTGCGGACCGCCGTGCGCTCCTAGACTGGATGCATTGAACATACGGAGTCCGCCATGAAGCCCGCCACCCTCGCCTTGAACGCCTTGACCGTCGCGCTGATGGCCGGACCTGCCCTGGCCGTCGAAGACAGCGACGGCAAGCTGCTGCTGGACGCCCGCTGGCGCCTTGAAAGCGTCGCGGACGATGCTTTCGTCCAGGATGCGTTCGCCGATACGGTGCGCATCCGCCTGGGCTACCAGACGCCGGTACGCAGCGGGTGGAGCGGCGTCATCGAAGCAGAGGCCACCCAACACCTGTTCAGTGAGGACTTCAACAGCACCGCCAACGGCCAAGTCCAGTTTCCGACCGTCGTCGATCCGGACAACACCGAGCTCAACCAGGCCTATGTACGCTTTGCACCGGGCACCAAAACCCAGTTCAGCCTCGGCCGGCAGCGCGTGCAATGGGACAACCAGCGCTTCTTCGGCAATGTCGGCTGGCGCCAGAACGAACAGACCTTCGATGCCTTGGATATCCAGCACAGTTTCGGCAACGGCACCAAACTCCGTTATGGTTACCTTGACCGCGCGCAGCGCATCAACGGCGCCGACAACCCGAATGAAGACCTGGCGCGATATCGGCTGAACACGCATCTGCTGGGCGCTGGCCATGCCCTCGGCCCGGGCACCCTGAGCGGCTATGCGCATTTCATCGAAAACGAAACCCTGCCGCTGAGTTCGCACCGCAACCTGGGCCTGCGCTACACCGCCAGGAAGGACGCTCCCGACGGCATCGGCTGGCTGGTCTCGGCCGAGTACGCCAAACAGGACAGCTATGCCGATGGCGCGGGCAAGATCGACGCCGATTATGTCCTGCTCGAAGGCGGCCTGGTCTGGAAAGCCGGCACCTTCAAAGCCGGCTGGGAACAGCTCGGCGGCGACGGCAGCTACGGCTTCGCCACGCCGTTCGCCACCCTGCACGCCTTCAACGGCTGGGCCGACAAATTCCTGAACACGCCGGCCAGCGGACTGAACGACGCCTATCTGGGCTGGAACCGCAAATTCGGCAAGCTCGGCGCCGCGCTGGTCTGGCATGATTTCAGCTCGGATGCCGGCAGCATCCATTATGGCCAGGAGTGGGACGCTTCGCTGAGCTGGGCCTTGGACAAAAAATGGACGGTGCTGGGAAAACTGGCGGACTACCAGGCTGATGAGTACCTTGCCGACACCACCAAACTCTGGCTGAGCGTCGAGTACGTGTATTGACGTTCCTTGCAAGCTGATATGTAATGGACGCACCGCGCCGAAGCGGCTTTACGTCCGGGCACAACAGTGAAGTGAGGTTCAATTGTCATCCGCAAGTTATTGGCGCGAATCCCTGATCGGGTTGGTCTGTGCGGTCGCCGTACTGGTCGTATTCAGCTTCCCGGCGATTCCACAAGACCCTGCATACCACGATTTTGCCGATGACCGGATGCTGTTCGGCATACCGAATTTCTGGAATGTGGCCTCGAATGCCGCATTCATTGCCGTCGGCGTTTTCGGGCTGCTGAAATTCTCCAGGGGCGCAATACCCGGTGCAGGCCTGCCTTATCTGGTGTTCTGCCTTGGCATCGTTTTGGTGGCTGCAGGGTCGGCATATTACCACCTTGACCCCACGCCGCAATCGCTGGTCTGGGACCGGCTGCCGATGACGCTGGCGTTCATGGCGATTTTTTCGATGGTGGTGAGTGACCGGGTCTCGGAAAAGCTCGGCGCCAGGCTGCTATGGCCGCTGGTGTTGCTTGGAGTCGCTTCGGTAACCTACTGGTACTGGTCTGAAGTCCAGGGCCGGGGCGATCTCAGGCCCTATGCCATCGTGCAGTTCCTGCCGATGCTCATCATTCCGATGCTGTTATCGCTGTATTACGGCAAACGCATGGTTTCGGCTTTTCTATGGGCCACCCTGTTTACCTATGCCCTGGCGAAAGTGGCCGAACACTTCGATCCGGCCATTTTCGAATGGCTCGGCTTCTGGAGCGGACATACCATCAAACACCTGCTGTCCGCGCTTGCCGTGCTGTGGGTCGTGCTCTGCTTCCGACCGGCGCACAGCGGCCCAGAATCACACAGCTAATCATTCATGCGCCGCTTGCATCAAGAAAAACCCGGCCTCAGCCGGGTTTTTCATCTGCTACGGGCATTCGACCATCAATAAATGTCTTTACCGGTATTGTAAACATTGAACTTGCCGGTCGGCGTGATCAGGCGTGGATCCTTGATCACCGCCTTCAGCTTACGGGTCTTGTCGTCAACCACCACCAGCGCCGACTTCTGGTCTTTGCCGTTCCAGACCGAGAACCAGACCTCATCGCCGGCCTGGTTGAATTCAGGCTGTACCACACGCTTCGGACCTTCACCCAGATCGGCCCACTCGGCGATCGGCAGCACCTCGTAACCGGCCGCCAGGTCCTTGGTGTTGTACACCGCGACGCTTTGGCTGATTTTCGGGTCCGGATTCAGCGGGGAATCGACCCACAGGTTGCTGGACTTCGGATGGGTCTTGACGAACAGCGAACCGCCGCCCTGGCCTTTAAGCACATCAACCACTTTCCAGGCATTCTGCTTGTGCTTCTCGGGATCGGTGCCGATCATGGTGACTTTTTCGTTGCCTAGCGCGGAGGTCACCCAGACCGGACCGTAGGTCGGATGCGTGAAGTTGGCGCCACGGCCAGGATGTGGAATCTTGTCGACATCGACCAGCGCCGTCATCTTCCTCTCGCGCGAGTCAACCACGGCAACTTTGTTGCTTTGGTTGGCTGCGGTCAGGAAGTAGCGGTGAGTGGAATCCCAGCCGCCGTCATGCAGGAACAGCGCGGCATCCAGGGTGGTGATCTTCAGGTTCAGGATATCGCGGTAGTCGACCAGCAGGATGCGGCCGGTTTCCTTGACGTTGACGATGAACTCGGGATGTTCATGGCTGGCCACGATGGCAGCCACGCGCGGTTCCGGATGGTATTCCTGGGTGTCCACGGTCATGCCGCGGGTCGACACGATTTTCTTCGGCTCCAGGCTCGGGCCATCCATGATCACGAACTGTGGCGGCCAGTAAGCGCCGGCGATGGCGTACTTGTCCTCGTAACCTTTGTATTTCGAGGTCTCCACCGAACGGGCTTCCAGACCGATCTTGATTTCGGATACCACGTCCGGTTTCGCCATCCACAGGTCGACCAGGTCGATCTTGCCGTCGCGGCCGATGGTGTACATATATCGGCGTGAATCGGAAGGACGCGAGATATGCACGGCATAGCCGGTCTTGATGATGTTGATGATCTGCTTGGTGTCGCCGTCGATCAGGGCAATCTCGCCTGAGTCACGCAGGGTCACCACGAAAATGTTGTCGATGTTGTAGTCATTCATTTTTTTGGTCGGACGCTGGTCGACCGGTATGAAGGTTTTCCAGCTGTCCTTCATTTCCTTCATGCCCCATTCCGGCGGACTGGCCGGTTCATGCTGTACATAGCGGGCCATCATATTGACCTGCTCAGGGGTCAGGTCACCGGAGGTGCCCCAGTTCGGCATGCCGGCCGGCGAACCGAACTTGATCAGTGCTTCGAGGTACTGCGTGCCTTTCTTGCGGGTAATGTCCGGGGTAAGCGGCTTGCCGGTGGCGCCTTTGCGAAGCACGCCATGGCAGCCGGCGCAGCGTTCGAAGTAGATCTTGCTGGCCGTAGCGAACTCGGCCTTGCTCATCGGCGGCGCATCCGGGTTGACGATCATTTCAACGCCCATCGAGCCGGCGGTGGATGGCGCGCCCTGATAGTTCATCACACCTTCCTTGGTGGAGGGATGGCGCTCGCCCTGGGCTTTGTCGGTCGATACTGACAGACGCTTGCGCTCTGCGGCGACCATATCATCATCGATGTTCTTGGCTGGATTGCCCCAGCTCGAATAAATGTAGCTGGTGATATTGGCGATGTCTTCGTCAGACAGGTGGCTCATCGCCGGCATCACGCCGTCGTAATCGACGCCATTGACCTTCAGCTTGCCGCTGATGCCCTTCAGAACCGAGGAAAGCACCATGGCCGGGGTGTTGGCTTTCAGGAAGTCGGAACCGGCCAGCGGCGGAAACGCGCCTGCCAGGCCTTTGCCGTCCGGCTGATGGCAGGCCGCGCAATTGGCCAGATAAGCAGCCTGTCCGGCCTCCAGCTTGTCTTTCGGAGGGCGCTCGTTGCTGATGTCGCCAGTCGCGACCACGGCACCGATTACGCCCAGTCCGATAGACAGGACAAGCAGCTTCTGTAAAGGTTGTTTGAACATGGCAGTACCCTCTTTATTATTTTCAAGCTATGCAAAGGCTTCACGCCGATGCTCCGGATATCATGGTGTGCCATGTCATTGACTGCTTCATTGATGTAGGTCAAGCGGACTCGAAATATTCGGCCAATCCGCGCTTTTAGGCCGATCCGGGCCGCTGTGCAGGCCCTGCGGTGCGTTACCATTCATTCGACTCCATTGAGCTTGGGCCTGAACACATATGAAAAATACGCTGTGCTATGCCATTGCCCTGGCCCTGATCCAACCGGCGTTCGGCGCAGAACCCCGGACACCGGCCGAGCAGGAAATACTGGATATGGTGGTGGTGGTCGGCCAGCGCCGGCCGGAACCGATCGAGCAGGTGGTCGGCGCGGTCAGCGCCATAGACCGCGACAGCATGCAGAAGCGTTCGGTGCAGCGCATCGACCAGATGGTGCGTTATGTGCCCAATGTCGAAGTCACCCAGGACAGCAACCGCTTCGGCAACCAAGGCTTCAATATCCGCGGCCTCGAAGGCAACCGGGTCAGCATTGAAATAGACGGCATTCCGCTGTCCGACGGCTTCTCGGTCGGCCAGTTCGCCTCCGCCGGACGTGACCTGGTGGAGCTCGGTGTCATCGAGCGCGTGGAAATCCTGCGTGGCCCGGCCTCCACCCTTTATGGCAGCAAGGCCCTGGCCGGCGTGGTCGCTTACACCACGCTGGATCCGGCCCATGCCGATTTTTCCGACGGCAAACTGCGTGGCGGTGCCAGCCTGGGCACACAATCGCGCGACGACAGCCAGAGCTGGTCAGCCAATCTGATGGCCAACGGCATGGACGGGCGCTTCACGTTCCTGGCCGCAGCCGGGCAAATCAGCGGCCATGAAATAAGCAACCAGGCCGAAACCCTTGAAGACCAAGCCAACCCTGCCGACAGCAGGCGCAACAGCGTTTTGTTGAAATTCGGCATGGATTTCGCCGCCGCCGGGCGCTGGCAGCTGGCCTTTGATCACAGCGACGGCGAACAGAAGACCGACCTGCAATCGCTGCTGTTCGGACCAGGCAGGTTTTCCACCACCTATGCACTGACTGCCGATGACCAGTACAGCCGCGATCGCGCCAGCATGCAAGGCAACATCGGCGAGTTCGGCGCGTTGCGCGACGTATCGGTGCTGCTGTACCGTCAGGACAGCGAAACCCGGCAATTCAGCGAACAATTCCGGCTTGCCGACCGGACCACGCGCTTTCCCTCCAAACGCGAACGCGATTTCCATCTGGATCAAAGCAGCACCGGCCTGGAAGTGAACGCGCAGTGGCGCGGCCAATGGCTGGGCGCGGAACATTGGCAGATTTTCGGAATCGATGCCGCGCGCCATGAATACAGCAGCGTCCGCTACGGCACCGAAACCAATCTGCTGACCGGGGCGGAAAGTAACGTGATTCTTGGCGAAGTACTGCCGGTGCGCGACTTCCCGAACAGCGAAAGCGAGGAGTTCGGCGTGTTCTGGCAGGATGAAATCACCCTAGCACCGCAGTGGGCGGTCATTCCCGGACTGCGCTGGGAAATGAACAGAATGCGCGGTTACACCGATCCGATCTGGCTGGCCGACAACCCGGACGCGGTCATCGCCGGCACCGACAACGATGCACTGACCCCGAAACTCGGCCTGCGCTGGCAGGGTGGGCAGTGGTCAAGCTATCTGCAATACGTCTACGGCTACCGCGCGCCGCCGTTCTCCGACGTCAACATCGGCCTGAACCTGCCGGCCTTCAATTATGTGGCGCTGCCCAATCCGGATCTGAAACCCGAACGCAGCCATGGCCTGGAGATTGGCCTGCGCTTCGGTGGCGAGTACGCGCAGGGCAGCTTGGCGGTGTTCGACAACCGGTTCAAGGACCTGATTGAATCGCGCGCCAACCAGGGCGTCAACGAGGATGGTCAGTTGGTGTTCCAGTCTGTCAACCGCGACAGCGCCCACATTATTGGCCTGGAGTTTGAACTCCAGATGGGCCTGGACGCCTTCTGGGAAAATGCCGACGCATGGAGCCTTCAGGCAAGCGGCTCTTGGTCAAAGGGCGACGATACCGAACGCGACCAGCCGTTGAATTCGATCATGCCGGCACGAATGACCCTCGGCATCGGTTATGCGCCCGGCAACGGCCGTTGGGGCGCTGAACTGCTCGGCACCGGCGTGGATGCGGTAAGCCGCGTCGACCGCAGCACGGCCGACCTGTACGCGCCACCGGGCTATGCCGTTCTGGATGCCAACCTCTGGTACGACCTCGCGCCCGGCTTGCGCCTGGTGCTGTCGCTTGGCAACCTGGCCGACCGGACCTACTGGCAGTGGTCCGGCATGCGCGGCGTATTGGCCAGCGCCGACAATCTGCCTTTCTATACCGCCAGCGGCCGTAACTATGCCATCAGCCTGAACGGCGATTGGTGATCTGGCGTCAATAAAACCAGCCCAAGGGCTGGTGCGTGCGCGCCACCGACAGCATGAAGGCGAACACGCCCAGCGCCGCGATGAAGAACAGCCAACGGGCTTTCAGGCTGCGTCCGCGTTTCAGCGCGAAACTGCCCAGCACCACGTAGACCACCAGCAAGACCAGCTTCACGGCCAGCCAGCCATTGGCGAACACGCCGCTCGGCAGCAGGGTCGCCAGCATCAGCGCGGCGGTCAGCAGCACGGTGTCTATGCTGTAGCTCAGATAGCGCATCGGTGCCGACATCGCCCAGGCCCTGCCGTTCAGCAGCAACAGGCCGCGCACAGCGAACAGCCCGCCGCTGGCCAGCACGGACACGATATGCACGGTTTTGATAGGCAGGTAAAACGTTATCATCTCAGTCGGCCTTGCCGTCCGCGCGCGGGGTCAGGTAAATCCACAGCGACCGCAGCACCCACGGCAGGAACGCCAGCAGCCAGAGCAGCCCGGCAGCGCTGTGCCAGGCCAGGATGTCTGGCGCCAGCTCGGCGCCGATACGTACCAAAACCGTGATCTGGACGACGATGAACGCGAAGGCCGCCACGCCGCCCAGTTGCAGGGGCCGACCGGAGTGGCCTTGGGTCACCCGCGTCACCATCGCCACCAGCAGGCTGCCGAAGAATCCGATGAACAGCGCATGCGCCGGCGCGCGGCCGAGCAAGAACCCGCCGCCCTGAAGCAGCCAGAGGCTTTGCACGCTGTACAGCAACGCGGCGGCCGGCAGCCAGGCAAAACCGACCATCAGTACTTTCAGCAAGGCCGGCATGGTGCGTGTGCGCGGCCACCAACGCCAGAGCAGCCAGGCGCTCAATCCCGCCAGCGGCAGATCGGCCAGCCACAGCCATGCGTAGGCATGCGCCAACTCCATGCCCAGGTGCAGCATCGCCAGCAGCCAGAACAGCGCAAGCGCCCCCATCGGCCGGTACATTTTATAGCCCGCCAACGCGGCGCCGGCGAAGAACGGCAGCATACGGTGACAGACCGTGAAGTAGACCGGCAGCAACAGGCCGAAACCACCGAACTTGATGGCCGCGAACAGCCAGTGCGCATCACGGCTGAACAGATAGGCGAACATCAGGCCGATGCCGATCAAGCCCATCAGCAGCGCGGCGAACGCGCTGATGGCGTGCCAGGTGGTGTCTTGATCACGCCAGAGCAGCATGGCCAGGAACAGGCATCCCGCCAGCCAGCCGGACAAAGTCAGCAACAGGCCTAGGAACAGCAGATGGCCATAGCCGAACAGTGACGTCAGGGTCAGCGCCTGCCCGGCCAAAAGGCCGAATCCGACCGGAACGTAATGCCATCGACTGCAGGCAGGCAGACCCATCCAGCGCGGGAATACCGTCAACAGGAATCCGAACATGAACGACGGCAGCACCTGATACTGCATGATGAACGCGTGCAGCCAGCCGGCCGGTATGTTCAGCTGCGGCATGGCGGCCAGTTGCCAGCGGGAACTGATCAGCCAGAACGTCCACCACGCCATGGCCAGCAGCACGTTGCCGGCGCCGATGAAGAACAGCAATCGGTGCGGCGCAGCGGCCAACAGTCGCACATCCGGCATTTGCAGGTCATTCATGGCGGCATTCCTGGCATATTCATGCACCCAGTATGGGCCGGCGCATCAGACCTGTCCTTGACACACATCAGCCGGATGGCGATCCGTCGGAAAAAGGGCCGCTTGCGCGGCCCGGAGGGGATGTTTTCAATCAATGCTTCAGTTTTTCTTCGGAGCAATCCATAAGCGCAGCACGAACCAGGCCAGCAACAGCGCGCCGATCGAGAAAATTGTGTCGCCCGGCACACGCATCCAGACCAGCAGATGGATGATCGGCTGATCCATGAATTCCGCCGAACGGGCATACCAGTAGCCCTTCTCCAGCGCAGCGCTGAGCTGCAACAGGCCCAGCGGAAGCAAGGTCAGCAAGGCCATCAGGGTCAGGCCGATATTGAGCGCCCAGAAGCTGCCGCGCAGCATTTTTTCGTTCCATTGCGCTTCCGGCTTCAGGCCGCGGACGCAGAACAGCAACAGGCCGATGCCGAGCATGCCGTACACCCCGAACAGGGCGGTGTGGCCGTGCAGCGCGGTCAGGTTCAAGCCCTGCATGTAGTACAGCGCCAACGGGGTGTTGATCAGGAATCCGAACAGGCCTGCACCGACCAGGTTCCAGAACGATACCGCGATGAAGAACATGATCGGCCACTTGTAGCGTGCCATCCACGGCGTGGCTTTGCTGTGCGACCAGGTTTCATAGGCTTCGCTGCCGATCAACGCCAGCGGCACTACTTCCAGCGCCGAGAACGAGGCGCCTAGCGCCACCACGGCTATGGTGGTGCCGGTGAAGTACAGGTGGTGGAAGGTGCCGAGGATGCCGCCGGCCATGAACACGATGGTGGCGAACAATACGCTCACGGTCGCGGTTCTGCCACGCACCAGGCCGAGCTTGACGAACAGGAAGGACATCACCGCGACCGCGAACACCTCGAAGAAGCCTTCAACCCACAGATGCACGACCCACCAGCGCCAGTACTCGACCATCGACAGATGGGTGTGTTCACCCCACATCAGGCCGGCGGCGTAGAACATGCCGATGGCGACCGTGGACAGGAACAGCAGACCGACGATGGAGGTCATTTCGTCCTTGCGGCGCAGCGCCGGCCACAGGCCGCGGCCCATCAGCAGCAGCCAGACCATCAGGCCGACGAACAGGAATGCCTGCCAGAAGCGGCCGAGATCCACGTATTCCCAGCCTTGGTGGCCGAACCAGAAATTGTTGGCAAGACCAAGTTTCTGCATCACCGCGAACCACTGCCCTGTGAATGCGCCGACCACGATGATCAGCAGGCAGACGAACAGGAAGTTGACGCCGGCGCGCTGGAATTTCGGTTCCACGCCGGAAATGGCCGGCGCGATGTAAAGGCCGGTGGCCAACCATGCGGTGGCTATCCACAGCACCGCCAACTGCGTATGCCAGGTCCGCGTCAGCGCGTACGGCAGGATTTCGGCCAGCTTGAAGCCATACAGATACTGCCCTTCCACCTGGAAGTGCGCCGTGGTGGCGCCCAGCAGGATCTGCACCAGGAACAAGGCCAGCACCAGCCAGAAATACTTGGCCGTGGCCTTCATCGAGGGCGTCAGCACCAAGCCCTGCAACGGGTCCTTGGCGGGTGGCGTCAGCGGGCCTTCCTTGCCGTGGTAAACCGCGTAATGCCAGGCCAGCAGACCGATGCCGGCGATCATGAACAGGACGCTGAACACGGTCCACAGGAATAAACTGGGTGAGGCGGTGTTGCCTGCTGACGGATCATACGGCCAGTTGTTGGTGTAGCTGACTTTTTCACCGGGACGCTGGGTTACGGCGGCCCAGGAGGTCCAGAAAAAGAATGCGGACATCTGCCGGCGGTGTTCGGCGGTATCCACGGTGGCGTCTTTCATGGCGTAGGTTTCGCGCAACGCGGCACCGGCCGGGTCTTCGCTGAACACGCTTTCGTAATGGTCCGCCACCGCCTGCATGGCCTGTGCGCGGTCATCGGATACGGTCAGGATGCCGGTTTCGGGGTCGAAGTTGTTGGCGCGCAGTACCGGCTGCAGTTCCACCTGCAGCTTGGCTTGGTCGCCGGCGCTGAGGCTTTTGAACGGCATTCCGAACTGCTGCCGTGCAAGCTTTGACAGCCAGGCCTCGGTTTCGCGGTGCAGCCAGTCGGCGCTCCAATCGGGCGCGACCAGGGCGCCGTGGCCCCAGATCGAGCCCAGCTGCTGGCCGCCGATGCTTTGCCAGACGGTCCGGCCGGTTTCGATATCGGCGCGTGTGAACAGTAGCTTGCCGCTTTCGGTCTGCACCTTTTCGGGCATCGGCGGCTGCTGCCGGTGGATTTCGCCGCCCATCCACAGCAATACGCTGAAACCGACGACCAGCAGGGTGATGAGCCCCACCCAGAGTTTTTTGGTTGTATCCATGACAGTCCCCATTTGAGATGGGTCATGGTCGCCCGGCGGCATGCGCCGGTGCATTGACGTAGGTCAAGCGCCGGTCAGTTTCTCAGCACCGGCTTGGCCAACCGCTCCAGCTGCGCGAACGACGCCAGTTCGAATTCCCGCCGGTTGACGATGATCAGGCCATCGTCCTGGAAGCGGCGCAGGATGCGGCTGACGGTTTCCGGGGCCAGGCGCAGGTAGCTGGCCATGTCGGTGCGCGACATGGTCAGGTTGAATTTGACCGCCGAGAATCCGCGTGCGGCATAACGCCGCGACAGCGCGATCAGGAACGCCGCGATGCGTTGGTCGGCGCTGTAGTCGCCGGCCAATAGCGCGGCTTTGCCGATGTCCTGCGACAGCAGACGGAACAGCTGGGCCTGCAGATCCGGCATGCGGGTCGCCAGCAGGGCCATCTTCGGGAACGAGAACCGGCAGAGCATCACCGTGTCCAGCGCGATGGCGTTGCAGGGATATTTCGCGTGATGGATGGCGTTCAGGCCGATCACTTCGCCGGGCAGGAAGAAGCCGAGCACCTGCTCGTCACCGGACAGGTCGATGACATTGGTCTTGACCGTGCCGCTGCGCACCGCTGCGATGGCGTTGAACTCATCGCCTTCGCGGAAGATGACATCGCCCTCATGGAACGGGCCGATGTGCTCGACCAGTACATGCAGCTCCTTCAGCGCGGATTTGTCGTAGCCCTGCGACATGCAGGCCTGGGAAAACGCGCAGGTGCTGCAGAAATGGGCTTCATCGCCGTCATCGGCGCAGACCGGTGACAACCGCCGTGAATTCATCAGCATACCGTACGCGCTTTGGACATGGCCAAGGGCCTGCGTGGTGGGTGAGATGGCGGGTGGTTTGGTACATGCATAGACGTCAATTATACGCAGATTGCCGAGCCGGTGAAGCCGGAACGGACCGCAAAAAAAAGCCACGCAGAGCGTGGCTGTAAATGAAACAGGCTGGATCAAAAGGAGGTGACGCAACTTAATGGGTCTGGGTTAAGAGAGGGACGCCCGGATCCATTAGGCCATTTAATAATAAACTTAATAATATCAAATTTAGTATTAATATTATTTATAGTTACTATGCGTATATTTAATTTCATATCACAGGCCAATTCAAGGAAAGTAGAACAAACCCCAGCCATTCACACGCTGCGCAGCGCGTCCCGCCTGCCGTGCGAGGAGAGCCTGACCGTGCCCACCGATCAAGAAACGGCGTTCAAAGCCCAAGGTCTGCCGCCCGCTCAAGGCCTGTACCACCCCGAGCACGAGAAAGACGCCTGCGGGGTCGGTTTCATCTGCAATCTGGACGGGGAAAAATCGCACGCCATCATCTTTGACGCCATCCAGATCCTGATCCGGCTGAGCCACCGCGGCGCCAGCTCCAGCGATAACCGCACCGGCGATGGCGCCGGGCTGTGCATCCAGGTCCCGGATGAATTCTGCCAGGCGGCGGCCAGTCAGCTCGACATCGCCCTGCCGCCGGCCGGCGATTACGCCACCGGCCTGTTTTTCCTGCCAATCAACCCCGGCGAACGCCTGTGGTGCCAGCAGCAGTTGGAGCGCCTGTGCTTCGAACAGGGCCAGCGCTTCCTGGGCTGGCGCGAACTGCCGGTCAACCGCGGCGCGTTGGGCGAGATCGCCGCGCGCAGCGAGCCGAGCATCTGGCAGCCGTTCATCGCCCGCAACACGGCCGACACCGCCGCCGGCCGGGATTTTGAGCGCGCCCTGTTCCTGATCCGCAAGCGCCTGGAGAAAACGCTGCGCGACTCCACCCTGGTCGAGAAGGAAACCTGTTACCTCCCGTCGCTGTCGTCCCGCACCATCATCTACAAGGGCCTGCTGCAGCCGCAGGACTTCGCCGCCTACTTCCAGGACCTGCTCGATCCGCGCATGAAAACCGGCCTGGCGCTGGTGCACCAGCGCTACAGCACCAACACCTTTCCGGCCTGGAAGCTGGCACAGCCGTTCCGCATGGTCTGCCACAACGGCGAGATCAACACCCTGCGCGGCAACGTCAACTGGATGAACGCGCGCCAGTCCCTGTTCGCGCACGAGGCGTTCAACGGGCATATGGACGAGCTGTTTCCGGTCTGCGTACCGGGCGGCTCGGACTCGGCGCAGTTCGACAACTGCCTGGAGCTGCTCTACCACACCGGCCGCGACCTGCCTCACGCGATGATGATGATGGTGCCGGAAGCCTGGCAGAAACACCAAAGCATGGCCGACGACAAGAAGGCCTTCTACGAATACCACAGCTGCCTGATGGAACCCTGGGATGGCCCGGCCCTGCTGCCGTTCACCGACGGCACGTTCGTCGGCGCCCTGCTCGACCGCAACGGCCTGCGCCCGGCACGCTGGATGCTGACCAGCGACCGGCAGGTGATCCTGGCCTCGGAAACCGGGGTGATCGACGTGCCGCCGGAGAAGGTCCTGAAAAAAGGCCGCCTGCAGCCCGGCAAGATGTTCCTGATCAACATCGACCAGGGCCGCATCGTCGACGACGAGGAAATCAAGCAGGACATCGTGCAGCGCCGCGACTACCGCGCCTGGCTGGACCAGCAATTGGTCGACCTGGACAGGCTGCCGGAGGCCGACAGCACGCGCATCGCGCCGGTCGGAGACCTGCTGACGCAGCAACAGCTGTTCGGGTATAGCCTGGAAGACCTGAAGATCGTGCTCAAGCCGATGGCCCTGAACGCCGAGGAGGCGCTCGGCTCGATGGGCGTCGACACCCCGATCGCCGTGCTGTCGGAGAAACCGCAGCTGCTGTACAGCTACTTCAAGCAGCTGTTCGCGCAGGTCACCAACCCGCCATTGGACGCCATCCGCGAAGCGCTGGTGACCTCCAGCATCACCAATCTCGGCCGGCAGAGCGACCTGTTCAAGGAAACCGCCGACCATTGCCGGCTGCTGAAACTGACCTCACCGGTACTCAGCAACACCCAGCTCCAGCAGATCCGCGACAGCGGCATACCGGCGCTGCGCACCGAAACCCTGCCGATGTTCTTCGCCATCGAAGGCGGCGGCGACGGCCTGCGCGACGCCCTGCAGGCGCTGTGCGAAAACGCCGAGCGCGCGGTCGATGCCGGTGCCGGCCTGCTGATCCTGTCCGACCGCGGCGCCGATGCGCAGCACACGCCGATTCCCGCGCTGCTGGCCACCGGCGCGGTGCACCACCACCTGATCCGCTGCGGCAAGCGCTCGCTGTGTGGCCTGATCGTGGAAAGCGCCGAGGCCCGGGAAGTGCACCATTTCGCCTGCCTGATCGGCTACGGCGCCGGCGCCATCAACCCGTACCTGGCGCTGGCCAGCATCGAAGCCCTGCTGGCCGACGGCAGCCTGACCGACGGCGAACCGGCCAAACCCATCGATGCCGCCAAAGCCACCGCCAACTTCATCAAGGCGGTCGAGAAAGGCGTCATCAAGGTGATGTCGAAGATCGGCATCGCCACCCTGCAGAGCTACCGCGGCGGCCAGCTGTTCGAAGCCATCGGCTTGAACAACGAGGTCATCGACCGCTATTTCACCGGCACCCGTTCGCGCGTCGCCGGCGCCGGCCTGCAGGAGATTTCCGATGACGTCGTGCAGCGCCGCCGGCGTGCCTATCCGGCGCAGGACATTCCGGGCGCGCTCGACCTGGACACCGGAGGCATGTACCAATGGCGCCGCAATGGCGAACGGCATCTGCTCAATCCCGAGGTGATCGCGGCCCTGCAGCGTTCCACACAGGGCAACAACAAGCAAGCCTTCGCCGAATTCTCGCGCCTGGTGAATGAACAGAACCTGCGCCTGCAGACCCTGCGTGGCCTGATGGATTTCCACAGCAAGCGCCCGGCCATCGCCTTGGACGAGGTCGAACCCTGGACCGAAATCGTCAAGCGCTTCAAATCCGGGGCCATGAGCTACGGCTCGATCAGCCGCGAAGCGCACGAGACCCTGGCCATCGCCATGAACCGGCTCGGTGCCAAATCCAACAGCGGCGAGGGCGGCGAAGAACGACACCGCTACCAACGCGACGGCAACGGCGACTCGCGCGCCAGCGCGATCAAGCAGGTCGCCTCCGGACGCTTCGGGGTCACCAGCCATTACCTGGCCAACGCCAAGGAAATCCAGATCAAGATGGCGCAGGGCGCCAAACCCGGCGAAGGCGGCCAACTACCCGGTGCCAAGGTGTATCCCGACATCGCCAAAGCGCGTTTTTCCACGCCCTACGTGGGTCTGGTGTCACCGCCGCCGCACCACGACATCTACTCAATCGAGGACATGTCGCAGCTGATCTTCGACCTGAAGAACGCCAATCCGAACGCACGTATCAACGTCAAGCTGGTTTCCGAGGCCGGCATCGGCACGGTTGCTGCCGGCGTTGCCAAAGGCAAGGCCGATGTGGTGCTGGTCAGCGGCTGGGACGGAGGCACCGGCGCGGCGCCGGAAACCTCCCTGAAGCATGCCGGCATTCCCTGGGAACTTGGCCTGGCGGAAACCCAGCAGACCCTGGTGCTGAACAACCTGCGCAGCCGAATCGTGGTGGAAGTGGACGGCAAGCTGCTGACCGGACGCGACGTGGCCATCGCCGCGCTGCTGGGCGCCGAGGAATTCGGGTTCGCGACCGCACCGCTGCTGGCCATGGGCTGCATCATGATGCGCGTCTGCCATCTGAACACCTGCCCGGTCGGCATCGCCACCCAGGATCCGCAGTTACGCAAGAAATTCCAGGGTACGCCGGATTCTGTCATCAACTACTTCCACCTGGTCGCCGAGGACCTGCGCGCGATCATGGCCAGCCTTGGCTTCCGGACCCTGCAGGACATGGTCGGCCAAGTGCAGTACCTGCGAGCGCGCACCGGCATCACGCACGCCAAGGCGCGCAAGCTGGACCTGACCGCCATCCTCAGCAAGCCGGCGGCGCCCGAAAGTTTCGCGCTGCGCAACACCCAGGCGCAGCAGCACGACCTGCACAACACCTTCGATGAGCGGCTTATAAAGGACGCAGGTGACGCCCTGCTGCGCAGAACCCCGGTAAAGCTCAGCTACGCCATCAACAACACGCAACGCAGCATCGGCACCCGCCTGAGCTATGAAATCTCCTCGCGGCACGGCTCTGAGGGACTTCCCGACGGCAGCATCCGGGTGCACTTCAGCGGGTCGGCCGGACAGAGCTTCGCCGCCTTCGGCGCGCCGGGCATCCGTTTCAGCGTGGCCGGCGACGCCAACGATTACTTCGGAAAAGGCCTGTCGGGCGCGGTCTTGAGCCTTCGCCCCGACCCGCGTTCAGGCTTCACGGCGGAACACAACATCATCCTCGGCAATGTCGCCCTGTACGGCGCCACCGCCGGCGCGGCCTATGTCCGCGGCATCGCCGGCGAACGCTTCGCGGTCCGCAATTCCGGCGCCGAAGCGGTGGTGGAAGGGGTCGGCGACCATGGCTGTGAATACATGACCGGCGGACGTGTGGCGGTGCTGGGCGGCACCGGCCGCAACTTCGCGGCCGGCATGAGCGGCGGCGTGGCCTACGTGCTCGATGAGGTCGGGGATTTCGCCGATCTGCGTTGCAACCGCGAAATGGTCGAGCTGGAAAACGTGCTGGGCGGCCCTGACGCCGAGGAACTGCATGGCCTGATCGAACGCCATCTGCAGGCCACCGGCAGCGCGGTGGCCGAACGGATACTGGCGCAGTGGGATGCCTACCTGCCGTTGTTCATCAAGGTCATGCCGGTCGATTACAAACTGGCCCTGGCCCGCCTAGCCAAGGAACGCGAGTCGGCCGTGTCGAAACGCCTTGCCACCGTGCTGCAGGATTGCTGATGGGCAAGGTCACCGGATTTCTGGAACTCGAACGCGAAACCGCCGGCAAGAAGCCAGCCGCCGAGCGCATCCAAAGCTACAGCGAATACCAACTGCCGATGCCGGAAGCCAAACTCAGGCAGCAGGGCGCGCGCTGCATGGACTGCGGTGTGCCGTTCTGCCACACCGGCTGCCCGCTCGGCAACCTGATTCCCGATTTCAACGACCTGGTGTACCGCGGCCACTGGCGGCTGGCGGCGCAGCGTCTGCACAGCACCAACAATTTCCCGGAATTCACCGGCCGGCTGTGTCCGGCGCCGTGTGAGGAAGCCTGCGTGCTCGGCATCAACGCCGACCCGGTGGCCATCGAGGAAATCGAGAAGAACATCATCGAACGCGCTTTCGCCGAAGGCTGGATTGTGCCTGAATTGCCGGTCAAACGGTCCGGCAAGCACGTCGCGGTGATCGGTTCCGGGCCATCCGGACTGGCGGCCGCGCAACAGCTCAACCGCGCCGGGCATACGGTCACCGTGTTCGAACGCAGCGACCGCATCGGCGGCCTGCTGCGCTACGGCATTCCCGATTTCAAGATGGAAAAGTGGCTGATCGACCGGCGCGTCAATATTTTGCAGCAGGAAGGCATTGTGTTCAAAACCAATGTGGCGGTCGGCCGTGACGTCAGCAAGGCCGAACTGGATGCCGAATTCGATGCCGTTGCGTTCTGCGGCGGATCGACCACCGCCCGTGACCTGCCGGCGCCCGGCCGCGGCGTGACCGGCGTGGTGCAGGCCATGCAGTTCCTGCCGCAGCAGAACCGCCGCGTGGCCGGCGATGTCGAAGCGGACATCGCCGAACCAATCCTGGCCACCGG
>ERZ1645185.376-NODE-376-length-19059-cov-15.829246_pt1 | contig 19059 bp, 18 predicted proteins | sample MGYA00575351_ERZ1645185 | MGnify/ENA primary metagenome ERZ1645185 (study PRJEB40838, sample SAMN11284767) | freshwater sediment metagenome | isolation source: river sediment | host: Sediment | place: India: Jana village, Kanpur | collected 2015-12-17 ...
ATCAGCAGCGACAGCCAGTCGCCGGGCAGGGTTTCCATGCGCGCCCCGTATGAATTAATGGAGCATCATCATACAAGAGCCGTGCCAGCGGCATGAGGCCTGATTTTCAAGGCTTTTTCGCCGTAGACCGCAGCCGGGTGATCAGCTGCTTTCCAGCGGAAGCGCAAGGACGAATTCCGCTCCGCCGTCGGGCGCGTTGGCGGCCGTGAGGCTGCCGCCGTGGCGGTCGACGATGCCATAGCTGATCGAGAGGCCGAGGCCGGTGCCCTGGCCGACCGGCTTGGTCGTGAAGAAAGGCTCGAACAGGCGGCCGAGATGGGCGTCGGGAATGCCCGGCCCGTTGTCGGTGAAGCGCAGCGAAACCCGGCCACCGGCCACCTCGCCGGCAATGAGCAGGCGCCCGGCGGGCAGCCCGGCGGTGGCGTCGCTGGCGTTCTGCACGAGGTTCATCACCACCTGCTGCAACTGGCCGGACGAGCCGCGGCAGGACAACCCGGGCGGCAGCTCGAGGTCGACCGAGAAACGCTGCGGTGCGCTTTGCACCACCCAGCGCACCGAACGCTCGACCACCTCGTTGAGGTCGACGCGCTCGGGCGTCGCCTTGTCCACCGCCGAGAAGCGCTTGAGCGCATCGACGATGTCGCGCGTGCGCTCGGCCCCTTCGCTCATGCCGTCGATCAGCGGCCCCATGTCGGCGAGCAGCCGGTCGATGCGCAGTTCGCTGCGCAGGGCGGCGAGGGTCTGGTCGCCGCGGGCCGCGGGCGAGGCATGCACCGCGGCGAGGTAGTTCCCGAGGCGCTCGGCGTAGCGGCGCAGCGAAAGGACGTTGCCGAGGACGAAGCTGATCGGGTTGTTCAGCTCGTGGGCGACGCCGGCGACCAGGCGGCCGAGCGAAACCATCTTCTCGGCGTGCAGCAACTGCCCCTGGGTGCGCTTGAGGTCGTCATGCGCCTGGCGCAGCGCGTGATAGGCACGGCGCAGCTCGCCGACCGGACGGCCGGTGACCACCATGCCCATCAGCTTCCCGGTCTGCGTCACCCGCGGCGTGCAGTTGATCGATACCGGCACCACCGAACCGTCGCCGGCGCGCAGGAAGAACTCGCTGTCGTGCACGCCCTCGCGGGCCCGCGCCGCGAACAGCTCGTGCGCCCGCGCCTGTTCGGACTCGCCGGCGAACAGCGCGAACACCGGGGTGCCGGCGAGTTCGGCAGCCGGCCGGCCGGCAAAGCGCGACAGCGACGGATTCACTTCCTCGATCGCCCCGTGGCGGTCGCAGACGATGAGGATGTCCGACATCGAGGCGAGCACGCTCTCGATGAACTGGTGGGACTCCTCGAGCGCCGCGTTCTTCTGCTCGAGGGCGACCTCGTACTGGAGGAGGTCGTTGTAGACCTCGTCCATCTTGCGGATCACCTCGATCCACGCCTGCTCGCCGAGCGCGCCGCCGCCCTCGGGCAGCGCCGTACCGGCGCCGCTAGCGGGCGGGACGATAGTGGACGTGGGGCGTGCCATGGTCGTCATGGGCGTGGCGGTGCTCGGCCTCGAGGGCGATCACGTTGAGGCTGCCGTGACGCACCCCGCGTTCGGCGATCAGCGCCTCGGCGAAGCGCCGCACGGCCGCCGCCGGCCCGCGCAGGATCACCGACTCGAGGCAATTCTCGTGGTCGAGGTGACTGTGCAGCGCAGCCACGGTCAGGTCGTGGTGCTGATGCTGGAGGGCCGTGAGCCGCTCGGCCAGTTCGCGCTCATGGTGGTTGAAAACATAGGAGAGATTCGCCACGCACCAACCGGCCGGCTCGGCACGCAGCCGCTCGCCCTCGAGCGTGCCGCGGATCAGGTCGCGCACCGCTTCCGAGCGGTTGCGGTAGCCGCGTGCCGCGATCAGGCCGTCGAACTGGCGCGCCAGCGACGAGTCCAAGGAGATCGTGAATCGCTCCATTTATCTTGCTCCCCGTTAAATCCTGCCGGCGATGCCGGTGCTAGCATCCGTCTCCGCGATTCTATCCGCAGCCCACATGAAAATCCTCCCGCCGCGCCGCTTGCTGGGCGCCCTCTTCCGGTGAAACGCCACCTCTGGCTGGTGCAGCTTTCGCGCGACCACCACGTCGCGCTGCGCCTCGCGCGCCGCGCCCGGCTCGCCGCCCACTCGGGCGACGCCGGCGAGATCGCGGACTGTGCGCGCCAGATCGTCCTCGACTTCCCTGTATGGATCGAGCCGCATTTCCGCGATGAGGAAAACGGCGTGCTGGCGGCGTTGACCGCAAGCGGCGAGCGCCTGCTGGTTGCGCGCACCCTCGATGAACATGCCCGCCTGCGCGCCTTCGAAGTCTCGCTGATGCGCCCGAGCGCCCCGCTGCTCGCGGATTTCGCCGGGCTGATGGACGCCCATGTCCGCTTCGAGGAACGCGAACTGCTCGAGACGGCACAACGCCTGCTGTTCCCCGACGGCTGAAGTTCAGTGCACCGTGCACGCCATGCACGGATCGAAGGAACGAACCACATGCTGCACCGTCGGCGGCGCCCCGTCGCCGGCCGGCAGCCCGACCAGCGCGCGCTCGAGCGGCCCCGGGTTGCCGGCCCGGTCGCGGGGCGAGAAATTCCAGGTGGTCGGGGCGACGATCTGGTAGCGCTCGATGCGCCCGCGGCGGATGCTCAGCCAGTGCCCCAGGCTGCCGCGCGCCGCCTCGACGAGGCCGGCGCCAGCGCCTTCCTCGGGCAGCCCGGCCACGAGGCAGAACGGTTCCCCCGGCTGCAGGGCGCCCACCCAGGCCTCCATCGCCGGCACCACCCGGGCCAGTTCGAGCATGCGCCCGGTCACCCGCCCGAGCACGCTGGCACCGCTGGCGACCAGGTCGCGGGCCAGCGGATGGCCGGCGACGACCTGGCGGGCGAACGCCCCGACCTCGCAGGCATCGCCGGCGAGGCGCGGCGCCTTGCACCAGGTGTAGCCGCCGGCCTTGTCGGCGAGCGGGAGGGTTTCGCCGCGGGCGGGATGGAGCGGCCCGTCGTCGGCCAGCCAGGCGCTGCTGGCATCCTCGGCGATCGCCCCCGGATCGAAGACCCGGGCCTCCCCGGCCTGTACCAGGCCACCGGGGAAAAGGCCATAGGCGCCATAGGAGAGGAAGGGCACGCCGGCATCGCCGATGCGGTCGAGGCCGAGGTCGAGCGCGGCGGCGACGAAGGCCGGGAAATCCGCATCGCGGCCGTCCGCCCAGGCGAGCAGGGCATCGCGCGTGGCGAGTCCGGCGACCGCCTCGAGCGCATCGCCGAACAGACGGCGCTCGAGGAAGGCGCGGAATTCGCGCAGTATCGAGCGCAGGCGCACGCGCTCGCCGGAACCCACGGCGCGCGTCGAGCCCCCCGGCTGCAGCGCCAGGGTGTGCGGCCAGCGCCCGGCAAGCAAACCCATGATGCGCAGCAACCCGGCGCGCGCAGCCAGCACCTCGGCGGCCGCGCCGCCGCGCAGCGCTGCGAAACGGCTGGCGACGGCTGCGTGCCAGGGGCGACCCGCATAATCGGGGCGCGCGAAGTCGGGCATGAAAAAGAGGTAGAAATGGGTCAGGTGGTCGGCCAGGTTCTCGGTCCCCTGCACCAGGTGGCGCACGAGCAGGCCGTTGGCGGCCGGCGCGATACCCGCGGCAGCGGCCAGCGCCGCAGCCGCCGCAGCCGACTGGGCGACCGAGCAGATGCCGCAGATGCGCGGTGCGACGACCAGCGCATCGGCGGCCGGGCGGCCGACAAGCAGCATCTCGAAGCCGCGGAAGAGCGGCGAGTTGATCCGCGCCTCGCGGACCACGCCCCCGTCCACCTCGAGAATGACCTCGAGATCGCCCTCGACACGGTTGAAGGGGCCGAGGACGAGGCGCGTCACTTGCCGCGCCCCTTGCGTACCGCCGGACGCACCACGGGATGGTCGGCGCTGGCGTTTTCGCGCACCCGCCTCGGGGTCGCCGACTTGGACAGCGCCGCGAGCGCGACGAACCAGGCCTTGGGCATGTCGGTGGGGAGGCCGATGGGGATGCCGGCGACCTTGGGCGTCTCCTGAAAGCCATGGCCGGGTGCCTCGAAGCCGGGCTCGGTGCACGCGATGCAGGCGAAACCGCCGCGCAGGCAGGAGCCGCTGCCATTCCATGGGCGCAGGTTGCAGTCGGCGTGGGCCTGGGTGCCCTTGCAGCCGAGGTTTTCCATCAGGCAGCCGAGGTCGGCGTGCTTCTGCGCACTGGCCTTGAATTCGTAGTATTCGTTGCGCGAGCAGCCGTGGTGCACCAGTTGCTCGGCGAAGAGCAGCGGCCGCCCGAGTTCGTCGAGGTCGGCTGCGGTCAACGCGCCCTGCGCGGCCATTTCCAGCGTATCGACGATCCACCCGGGGTGGGCCGGACAGCCGGCGATATTGACCACCGGCAGGTCGGCGCCGGCACGAAACTCGCTGCCGAGCAGGCCACCCGGCTCGTCGGTGTCGTACTGCAGGCCGCAGGCTTCCAGGGGGTTGCCCGGCGCATTGGCGGAAAAGCCACCCCATGCGGTGCACGAACCGACCGCAAAGACCCAGCGCGCCCGCCGCGCCAGGCGCCCGACCCATTCGGCCAGCGGCCGCCCGCTCCCCGACAGCAACTGGAAGCGACCGCTGCCGGCCGGACCGCGCAACATCGCGCCCTCCACGCACAGCGCATCGAAGGGAATCGTGCCATCAGCGCAACCGGCTAACAGTTCGAGCGCCTCGGCGCCGGTCTCCTGCGACAGCGCCGGATGCCAGACGAACTCGATGCCGGCATCGCGCAATTCGTCGACCAGCGGGCGCTCGGCGCACAGCAGGGACTGCGTGCAGCCGCCGCAACCGCCGCCTTGCACCCAGAGTACGCGAAAGGGCGTGGTCACGGCCATGGCGCTATTCCCGCTCCAGCCCGAAACGCACCAGCTTGGCGCGCAGGCCGACGCGCGACAGCCCCAGCTCGCGGGCGGCGCGCGACTTGTTCCAGCGGTGGCGGATCATGGCTTCCTTGATTACCTGCACCTCGAGCTGCTCGAGGCGCTCGCGCAGTCCGCCCGAAAGCCCGGCCAGCCACGCCAGTTCCTCGGCCTGGGTCTCGCCGACGGGAGTCCGCAGCACGCGCGGCGAAAGCAGGTCAGCGCCAAGGCGGTCGCCGTCGGCGAGGGCGACCATGCGCAGGATCTCGTTCTGCAGCTCGCGTACGTTGCCGGGCCAGCGGTAGGCGGTCAGGCAGGCGAGCGCTTCGTTGGTGAACCCGGCAGTTGGCCGGCCGAGCGCCCGGGCGCTCACCTCGAGCAGGTGGCGGGCGAGCAGCGGCAGGTCCATCGGCCGTGCGCGCAGCGGCGGCACGTGCACGGCGACCGTAGTCAGGCGGTAATAGAGGTCCTCGCGGAAGCGCCCGGTGCGGACATCGTCCTCTAGGTCGCGGTTGGTCGCCGCGAGGACGCGGACATCGACGGTGACCGGCCGGTTGCTGCCGAGCGGGCGGAACTCGCCCTCCTGCAACACGCGCAGCAGCTTGACCTGGAACGCCGGGCTCGTTTCGCCGATTTCGTCGAGGAACAGCGTGCCGCCATCGGCCTGCTGGAAGAGGCCGACCCGGTCCTCGACCGCCCCCGTGAACGCGCCGCGCCGGTAGCCGAAGAGTTCCGACTCGAGCAGGGTGTCGGGCAGCGCGCCGCAGTTCTCGACGATGAATGGCTTGCCGGCGCGCCGGCTCTCGTGGTGGATGGCGCGCGCGACCTTTTCCTTGCCGGTCCCCGACTCGCCGGTGATCATCACCGCGAGGTCGTAGGGGGCGATGCGCGCGACCAGGTCGCAGACTGCGTCGAGCGGGCTGCCCGGGGCGCGGATGAAGCCGTCCAGCCCGAACAGGCTCTGCGCCCGCGACTGCTTGCCGGCGACCTGGCGCCGGAGCACTGGCTCGGCGGTGCGCAGGTCGAGCGACAGGCGCTGACTGTCCTGCTGCAACTGCCAGACCTCGGCGGCGCGGCGCAGGGTCAGCAGGAGCTGTTCGGGCTGCCACGGCTTGAGCAGGTATTGCCAGATGCCCCCCTCGTTGACGCCGGCGATGATGTCCTCGGCATCGGTATAGCCGGACAGGATGATGCGCACGATGTCCGGCCAGCGCTGGCGGACGCCGGCGAGGAAGGCGACCCCCGTCGTCCCCGGCATGCGCTGGTCGCAGAGGGCGATGCGGATGCCGGCGGCGGGCTGCTCGCGCTCGAGCAGGGCGAGCGCCTCGTCGGCGCTGCCCGCGCAGAAGACTTCGAAATCCTCCTCGAGGGTCCGGCGCAACGCCTCGAGCGAACGCGGCTCGTCGTCGACGACGAGGATTGCCGGCTGTTGGCGCGGGACGGGACGGCTCATGCCGGGATCCTCCAGTCGGGTTCGCGGTGGCGGGCGAGGTGGCGCGGCGTCCATGAATGCGGGGTGCGCGTCACGAAATGGTAGCGCGCCACGTGATAGGACGGATCGAAACCGTAGAAATTGCGGCGCATTTCGGCAAGTTCCTCATCGCGCCAGGCGGTAAGCGGCTTGGCCGCCTCGTCGGCGGCGCGCCGTTCGGCCTTTTGCCGCAGCCTGGCCGAAAAATCGTCGGCAGCGGCCAGGTCGCCGGCACGCCGCACGACTTCGCCCGCGAACCCCGTGGTCGGCAGGCAAGCGTCGTAGAAGCCGAGCCGCACCGCCTCGGCGGCGGTCATCGGCAGGCGCTGGCGCATGATCGCCCGGGCACCTTCGGCGCCGACGCGGGGTGGCAGCAGGTAGGTCCAGAATTCGGAGCCGTAGAGGTTGCCCATGTTGCGGTAGTGCGGGTTGAGCATGACGCCGTCGCGCGCCCAGACCAGATCGGCCGCCCGCGCCAGGAAGCAGCCGCCGGCGCCGGCATTGCCGCCGAGCGCGGCCACCGTCAGGTGGGTCGTGCAGCGCAGGACGGCCTCGGCCAGGTCGTCGATCGCCTCGATGTTGGCCAGCGATTCGTCGGCCGGGCTGTCCGCGGCCTCGATCAGGTTGAGGTGGATGCCGTTCGACCAGAAATCGGGCCCGCCGCGCAGCACGATGACCCGCGTCGGGCGCGCCGCCGCCCAGCGGAAGGCTTCGACCAGCCGCCGGCACTGGGCGGTGCCCATGGCCCCGTTGTGGAAGGCGAAATCCAGGTAGCCGACACTGTCTGCTTCCTCGTAGGCGATGTCCTGCCAGGTCCGATGCCCGGCTTTCCACCACCCGTCGAGCGGCGCCTCCGGCAGCGCCAGCGCCTCGGGGCAGGCGAGGGTGGCCGGCAGCTTGATGCCGCCGGCACGGCGGAGGTGGCCGATCCACACGGCACCGTCGACGGTGGCCCGGCACAATGCCGTTTCGCGCCGGGCGAGCAGTGCGCCGGGCACCCCACGCAGGACATCCTCGGGCCAGGCGTCGAAGAGGTGGCAGGACGTGCCGAAAAGCGTGTCGGCGACCCCCGGGAAGCCGTCGGCGGCGTCGAGGCGGGCCATCACTTCGGCGGTGGTCATCGCCGACCAGTCGATGGCACGGTCAGCCTGGCGCATCGGCGCGTGCGCCTGCCCCGGCACCCGCGGCGGCGTGAAATTACCGCCCGCGAAGCGGTCGACCGCAGCGAGTACCGCCACGACCGCTGCCTCGGTCACCTCGTTGCGATAGAGCGACGACTTGCGCGCCGGCCGCATCGGGAAGGCAGCCGATGCCCACACCGGGCCGGCATCCATCTCGGCCTCGGCCTGGAGCACGGTGACGCCCCATTGCCGGGAGCTGGACAGGATCGCCCAGTCCAGCGCCGACGGCCCGCGGTCGCCGGGAATGCCCGGATGCACGACGAGGCACACGTGGCGCGACCAGATCGACGCCGGGATCGCCCGCTTGAGAAAGGGCGCGACGACCAGGTGCGGACGGAACAGATCGACCGCTTCTTCGGCAACCGCGTCGGCGATGTCGAACTCGATGCTGAGTTCGTGTCCACGCGCCGTCAGCTCGCACCACAGGCGTTGCGTCAGGCTGTTGAAGGAATGGGTCAGGAACAGAATACGCATGCCGATCAGCTATCTTTCCCCCAAACGGATGGCATGACCCCGCACCCGTCGGGGCCTTGCCGTCCGGGCATTCCCAAAGCGCATAAGCCTATGACTTTCCGGCTATTTCCGAGCCGGGGGCAAGTGGTTAGGATGGAATTGAAAAACAAGATATTTGCCAATCGGGGGGTTGCATGGAACAAAGAAAAAGCCGCATGGGCGCCGGACGCCCGGCGCGAAGTCCGTTGCGCCGTGAATTCACGGTAGCGGTGCGCTATCGGGACGGTCGCAGCGAAATGTTCCGGGTCCGCAACGCGGACGACATCGAGGACGCGCGCGCCATGGTGCTCGCCGAAGTCGACGATGCCATGGCGGTTCTCGTGGCGCCGCATCGTTGACCCCGGCCTCAGCAGATGCGCGGCAACTGGTCGCCGCTGAGCCAGTCCACGATGCGCCGGCCGCCGAAGGCGGTGGTCATCTGGACGAAGTGGTGGGGGTCGTCGTGGACGTGGCCGATCAGTGACGCGTCGCCGGCGAGGGGGTGTCGCCGCATGATCGAAAGCAGCATTTCGGCATCCCCGGCCGCGCAGATGGCGACCAGTTTCCCTTCGTTGGCCACGTAAAGCGGATCCAGCCCGAGCAGTTCGCAGGCCGCTGCCACCGCCGCGCGCACCGGCAGCGCCTTCTCCTGCAGCATCATGCCGACGCCGGACTGGCGGGCGATCTCGTTGAGCGTCGTCGCCAGCCCGCCGCGCGTCGGATCGCGCAGGGTGCGGATGGCGGCGCCACTGGCCAGCATCGCCTCGACCAGTTCGTGCAACGCGGCGCTGTCGGAAACGATGGGCGAGGCGAAGCCGAGGCTCTCGCGCTCGGCCATGATCGCCATGCCATGGTCGCCAAGGGTACCGGAAATCAGGATGGCATCGCCCGGTCGCGCGTTGCGGCCCGACAGTTCGCGCCCAGGCGGCACGACGCCGACGCCGGTGGTGGTGATGAATACCCCGTCGCCCTTGCCGCGCTCGACCACCTTGGTGTCGCCGGTCACCACCGGCACGCCGGCCGCCCGCGCCGCCCCCGCCATGCTGCGCACGATGCGCTCGAGGTCGGCGAAGGCGAAGCCCTCCTCGAGGATAAAGCCGGCAGCGAGGTAAAGCGGGCGCGCGCCCATCACGGCGACGTCATTGATCGTCCCGTGCACCGACAAACAGCCGATGTCGCCGCCCGGGAAGAACAGCGGCGAGACGACATGCGCGTCGGTCGCCATCACCAGCCGCCCCTCGCCCGGCGCCGGCAGAACCGCCCCGTCGTCGCCCTGGCCAAGATAGTCGTTGCCCAGGTGCCTGGCGAACAGTTCCTCGATCAGCTGCGCCATCGCCCGGCCGCCGGAACCGTGGGCCATGTCGACCCGGCCGTGTTTGAGGTCCAGGGGGCGGACGTAGGTTTTGCGGGTTTCGTTCATGGCTGATTCTGGAATTGGATCGCAGCGATGATGCGCTGTGTTTCGCGCCTGACGCACGACGTTACTTTCACCCTGCTTCGCCGAGAAGAACGTACGCCCGCGGTCAACGCGGAACCCCGTGCCAATTCACGCCACATCCTTGTACCGCCCATACGTGTAATGGGCCGCGCAGGCACCCTCGGAGGAAACCATGCACGACCCGACCGGATTCTCCGGCGTGCACACCGTGCCGAACAGCTTGCAGTCCTGCGGCCGCTTGACACCGCGCAGGATGGCCCCGCATTCGCAGGCCTTGTGGTCGGGCACCGGGCTGTAATCCAGGAAAAACCGCTTTTCGGCATCGAATTCGGCGAACCGGCGGCGAATGCGCAACGCCGAGTAGGGCAGCATGTTGAGCCCGCGCCACTCGAAGGACTTGCGCAGTTCGAAGACCTCGGCGACCAGCGCCTGCGCCTTGCGGTTGCCGTCGCGGTCGACCGCCCGCGAGAACTCGTTTTCGACCTCCGCGCGGCCTTCGTTGACCTGGCGGATCAGCATGCGGATCGCCTGCATCACATCGAGCGGCTCGAAGCCGGCGATGACCACCGGCTTGCGGTATTCCTCGGCGAAGAACTCGTAGGGGCGGCTGCCGATGATGGTCGACACGTGGGCCGGGCCGATGAAGCCGTCGAGCGGCACCGTACCCCAGCGCCGCACTTCCGGCGACTCGAGGATGCTGGAGATGGCTGATGGCGTCAGCACGTGGCAGCAGAGCACCGAGAAGTTATTCACGCCGAGCGCCGCGGCCTGTTTGATCGCCACCGCCGTCGGCGGCGTCGTCGTCTCGAAGCCGATGGCGAGGAAGACGATCTGGCGCTCGGGATGCTTCTGCGCCAGGGCGACCGCATCCGCGCTCGAATAGACCATGCGGATGTCGCCGCCGCGCGCCTTGGCCTTGAGCAGCGACAGCCCGTCCGACGCCGGCACGCGCAGGCAGTCGCCGTAGGTGCACAGCGTGACGCCGTGCTCCAGCGCGAGCCGGATGGCCTGGTCGACACGGCCGATGGGCAGCACGCAGACCGGACAGCCGGGACCGTGGATCATGCGCACGTTGTCCGGCAGCAGGTCCGACACGCCGTAGCGGGAAATGGCGTGGGTGTGCCCGCCGCAGAATTCCATGAAGTGGTAACGCCGCCCCGGGTCGGCCTCGGCCCGGATGGCCGCGGCGATCTTCTGGGCCACCGCGCCATCGCGGAACTCGTCGATGTACTTCATGACGTCAATGAAGGGCGGCCGCGCCCGCCTCGCCGCCGTCCGCCGCACCCAGCTCGGCGAAGAGGCGCAGCGTCTTCTCGGCCTCCTCGGGGTCGAGTTTGTTCAGCGCGTAGCCGACATGGACGATGACGTAATCGCCGACTGCGATACCCTCGACGAGGGCCAGCGAAATTTCCTTGCGCACGCCCGCGAGGTCGACCACCGCGCCGTCGTTGTCGCGCAGCTCGACCACTTGCGCCGGGATCGCGAGGCACATCGTGGCCCCCTCAGTTGCGGTGGCCGGCGAGGCGCCGGAAGAAGCCGCGCCGGGATACCGGCGCCGGGGCCGCCTCCACTGCGGGCGGTTCGTCAGGAGCAGCGTCAGCCGGTGCGGCAAACACTGCCTGCAACGCGTCGGCCGCAGCACGGCGCGCGGTGTCCATGTCGGGCACGGCACTGACCGGGGCGATCAGCGGGCAGTACTGGTAGGGTCCGATGTCGGGATCGTCGTCGGCGATGAACTGCAGGGTGCCGCAGGGCAGGTCGACGTAGCGGCGCTCGCCGGCCGGGATGTCGCCCCACAGCCGGCCGCCCCCGGAAAGCAGCAGCAGGTTGAGGAACCAAGGCGTGATCACGACACCGACCCAGTCGCCGCCGCAATCACGGAAGGGCGTGACCTCGACCTCGAGCGCCGGGTTGACGAAGGGCAGGTCGCGCATGCGCGTCTCCCACACCGTACGGTAGTGGGCGGCGAGAAACTCCGCCGGATCGTTGGCACAGGGCACCGCGGCGCGCACCGGGGGCGGCGCGAGGGCGGGCTGGCGGATGCGTTCACTCATCGCGGGCGGAGGGCAGGTCGGCAAAGTGATGGTCGGGATCATAGTCGCCGGCGAGCGCGGACGCGAGGGCGGCCAGCGCCTCCTCGATCAGTGCCCGCTCGGCCTCCCCGATCGTTTCCCGCGCCATGCCGAGTGCGGTCAGCACCCAGCTCCCGAGCGGCTGCGGACCGACCAGCATCATGTTCACCCGCTCGCGGCGCCCGTCGCGCTCGACCCAGGCGAAGTCGCCGTCACCTTCCCAGGCAACGACCTGCTTGGGGATCGACAGGCACATCAGGCACGCTCCGCGACCGTGACGCCGAGCCGGCGCAGCTCGGCCACGACCATCCCGACCAGTTCGGGCACCTTCGCCGCCACCGCCGGGGAGAGTTCCATGCCCAGATCCATCGAGGCCGGCTGCATGCCGACGATCACCGTTTCGCGCGGAGCGCGGCCGGCGAACTCGAGGCTGGCGAGAACGTCGCACAGGCCGACCTGGTGCGGCGACAGCTTGGTCCGGAAGAACACCGGCACATCGTCGCCGGCGAGCAGGATTGAAGTCGCCGGCGGCTGGCCGAAGCGCACGCAGTCCACCACGACGAGGGCATCGAGGTGCTCGAGCTGCTCGAGCATCTCCATCCCGCAGGTCCCCCCGTCGATGGCCTCGACCTCCGGCGGCAAGACCCATTCTGCGACGAGGCGCTCGACCGTGCGCACGCCGACCCCTTCGTCGGTAAGGAGGATGTTGCCGATGCCGAGGACGACGATGCGCATGCCGGATTCCAAAAAAACGGGGCGCGACCAGTTTCGCGCCCCGAGCGGTGAAATGGATTGTTCTAGATCAAACAGCCTTGACGGTAACCACCGGGTTGTTCTCCTGGTCGACCACATGTACCGCGCAGGCGAGGCAAGGGTCGAAAGAGTGCACCGTGCGCAGCACCTCCAGCGGCTTCTCCGGATCGGCCACCGGGTTGTCGATCAGACAGGCCTCGTAGGCGCCAGGCTGGTCCTTCTCGTTACGCGGCGCCGCGTTCCAGGTAGTCGGCACGACGCACTGGTAATTCTTGATCTTGCCGGAGTCGATGACCACCCAGTGCGACAGCACGCCGCGCGGCGCCTCGTGGAAGCCGACGCCCATCTGCTCGCCCTTCGGGAAGACCGGACGGTTGAAGGTCTTGAGATCGCCCTTGCCCATGTTGGCAAGCAGCAGGTCCCATTGCCGCGCCAACTCGTCCGACTGCACCGCGCAACCCACTGCACGGGCCGCGTGGCGGCCGATGGTGGAGTGCAGCGCATCGATTCCGACCTTGGTGCCGGCGACCGTCGACACCAGGTCGAGTGCCGCGGTGGCGTACTTGGTGGTCGGCTCGTGGCCGGCAGCCACCATGCACAGTACGCGCGGCAGCGGGCCGACCTGCATCGGCTTGCCATAGAAGGTCGGCGACTTGAGCCAGGAATACTTGCCGTCGTCCTGGAAGTCGGTGTAATTGGGCTTGGTCTCGCCCTTGTAGGGATGCAGCGACTTGTCGTTGCCGTCCTTGTAGTCGTACCAGGAGTGCTTGACCGCCTCGGAGACGCCGTCGATGAAATACTTGTCGCCGAAGGTGGTGATCGGCTTGAAGCTTTCCAGCTTGCCCCCCTCGATGTAGCCGCCGGGCAGCGCGAACTGCGTGCCCTTGCTGTCGAGCGGAATGTCGGGAACGCAGAGGTACTCGGTGATACCCCGGCCGTATTTGGTCCAGTCGGCATAGAAGCCGCCGATCGCGCCGACGTCGACCAGATAGACGTTCTTGACGAAGTCGTCGAGCTGGTCGATCCATTCCTTGACCGCGAGCAGGCGCTCGATGGTGAGCACCGACTGCGAGTCGAGCGACAGCGGGTTGGCGACCCCGCCGACGGCGACGTTCTGGATGTGCGGCGACTTGGAGCCGAGCACGGCGACGATCTTGTTGGCGTAGCGCTGCACCTCGAGCGCCTGCAGGTAGTGCACGACCGCGAGCAGGTTGACCTCCGGCGTCAGCTTCATCGCCGGGTGGCCCCAGTAGCCGTTGGTGAAGATCCCGAGCTGGCCGGTACCGACGAAGCCCTTGAGCTTCTCCTGCACCTTGCGGAACTCCTGCTTGCTGTTCCCTTCCCAGCTCGAAAGGCTCTGCGCCAGGGCGGCCGCCTTGTCCGGGTCGGCCTTCAGGGCCGAGACCACGTCGACCCAGTCGAGCGCCGAAAGGTGGTAGAAATGCACGATGTGGTCATGGATGGCGTGCGCCAGCATGATCATGTTGCGGATGTACTGGGCGTTGACCGGGATTTCCAGCTGCAGCGCGTTCTCCACGGCCCGCACCGAGGCCATCGCATGCACCGTGGTGCACACGCCGCAGATGCGCTGGGTGATCGCCCACGCATCGCGCGGGTCGCGCCCGATCAGGATGTTCTCGACGCCGCGCCACATCTGGCCGGAAGCCCAGGCCTTCTTGACCCGGCCGCCGTCGACCTCGACGTCGACGCGCAGGTGCCCCTCGATGCGGGTGACCGGGTCGATGGTTACACGTTTGGCCATGTTGCTCTCCTCTCCCTGGAATTCAGTGGGTCGCCATGGCTCCCTCGCGCGGCAGCACGGGGAAGCGGCGGGTGATGATGATGTAGCCGAGCACCTCGAGGGCGAACATGCCGATGGTGACCAGCATCTCGGGAACGCTCGGGAAGTAGTTCCAGCCCGGATCGACGCCGAGGCCGGTGTCGTAGCCGATGAGGAAGCCGTTGATGCGCATCAGGATGCCGCCGAGCATGATCGCGACCCCGGCGAGGAACAGCCTGGCCGGGTTGCGCCGTGCCTCGGTAGTGCCGATGAGCAGCAGCGGCAGCACGAAGGAGATGGTCTCGAGCCAGAAGAAGAAGGCCTCCAGGGTGGGCGCGAAGGCATGGCCGAGGGCGCCGCGCACGATGAGGTCGGTGGCGCGCACCACGAGGAAGACCCCGAGCACGCCGAGCATCACCTTGGCCATCGGCGTCAGCAGGTTCATCTCGATCTCGCGCCGGTAGGCCGAGGCCGCCACGCAGGACTCGAAGAGCACGACGCCATAACCGATGGTGATCGCCGACAGCAGGTAGAGCAGCGGCACGACCGGCGTCTGCCACAGCGGGTTGACCTGCGGCCCCATGACCACGAGCAGGGTGCCGAGCGACGACTGGTGCATCATCGGCAGCAGGGTGCCGAGGGCGATGAAGACGAACAGCACCTTCTCGAGCTTTTGCCGCTGGACCTTGAGTCCCCACTTCTCGAGGAAGACCGGCGAGAACTCGATCCACATCACGATGATGTAGGCCGTGATGCACACCGCGACCTCGAACATCACCGAATTGGGGTTGGCATAGCCGGGCCAGAAGATATGCCAGAAGTTCCACCAGCGACCGAGGTCGAAGATCACGCCGATGCCGGCCAACGTGTAGCCGAACAGGCTGGCGAGCAGCGCCGGCCGCACCAGCGGGTGGTAGCGCCCCTTGTTGAAGATATAGACCATCATGGCCACCGAGAAGCCGCCGCAGGCGAAGGCGGAACCGATGATGACGTCGACCACCACCCAGATGCCCCACGGGTAGCCGTCGTTGAGGTTGGTCGCCGCCCCGAGGCCGAACAGGAAGCGCACGAAGAGGATGGCCGCCATCATGGCCACCAGCATGGCGCAGCTCAGGGTGAAGGCATTGACCAGCTTGCCGCCGACCGGGGCGGCGGAATCGTGGGCGCTCATGATTGCCCCTCCTTCGTTTCATCGGCTTCGGGCGCGACATTGCGCCTGGCGACCCAGGTCAGGCCGGCGAGCACGGCGATCGGCATGATCATCCCGCCGTAGAGCGTGTGCTGGATGGTCTCGGAGGTCGCCGCCGAGGACTTGGGCGGCAGGTCGGGCATGCCCACCTTCTGGAAATTGACCGCGGAAAGCTTGAGTACCTGCGTTCCCCCGTACTCCTTCTCGCCGTAGACATGCTGGATATAGTTGCCGACCTGGGCCTCGTAACTCTGGTCGACCAGACCCTTCCACCTGGCCGCCTGTTCGGGGGTCTCGTCCCTGGCCGGCAGGCGGCCGCGCGGGACGAAGGTCCACTCTCCCGGCTTCAGCGCCAGGCGCCGCTGCGCCTCGGCGAGGAGGTCCTCGGTCCGGCCGAACAGCGTGGCCCCGGTCGGGCAGACCTCGGCACAGGCCGAATAGTGGCCGTCCTGGTGCCGGTGGCGGCACAGCTCGCACTTGCCGATCTTGCCGGTCGGCGAGTCGAACTGGTATTTCGGGATGCCGAAGGGGCAGGCGGCGACGCAGTAGCGGCAGCCGATGCAGGCATCCGGGTCGTAGGCGACGATGCCGGTCTTCGCATCCTTGATCATCGCCGAGACCGGGCAGGCCGAGACGCAGGACGGGTCGGCACAATGCATGCACGAGGTCTTCATGAAGGCGAAGCCGTTCTTCTCCGCATCCTTGGTCTGCATCGTGCCGTTGCGATACATCTTGATGATGTTGAAGGTCCGCCCCGACGTGTCGAGCGGCGTGTCCCACAGGTTGTCCATCGCGTGGAACTCGGGCGGGTTGTCGTTGGCCTGCTTGCACGCCGCGACGCAGGCCTGGCAACCGACGCACAGGGTCGCGTCATAAAGGAGCCCGAGCGCCTCGGGCGGCCGCTGCAGGGTGTCGCGGGCACTGGCCACCTCGGGGACGGCGGCGGTCGCCGCCGCCGCGCCACCGGCCAGGCAGCCACGCAGGAAATCGCGTCGTGTGGTCATCTCAGACCTCCGTTTTCTCGCCGGATTTCTTGGCTTCTTCCATCTGCTCGGCCTTGTGCGACAGGCCGAGGTTGCGCGCCACCATCGCCCCGGCGCCGGCCGCCGCCCCGGCCACCGCAGCCAGCACCGCCGCCGAGCCGAGCGTGGCGCCGACGCCCTTCTCCTCGACGATGCGCGGCAGGAAGACGCTGGGCTCGATGTTCTTCATCTTGGCCATGGCATGGATCGGCTTGGCGAAGCCCACGCCCTGCTCGGTGCAGCCGATGCACGGGTGGCCGCAGGCGACCGGCCAGGTCCCGGCGCCGGCATCGCCGAACATGATCACCGAGCAGTTGGCGTAGGTCTCCGGCCCCTTGCAGCCGAGCTTGTACAGACAGTAGCCCTTGCGATGGCCCTCGTCGCCGAACTCCATCGCGAAGCGTCCGGCATCGAAATGCGCACGGCGCTCGCAGTTCTCGTGGATGAGACGCGAATAGGCGAATTTCGGCCGCCCAAGGTGGTCGACCGCGGGCAGCGTGCCGAAGGTCAGGTATTGCACGACGGTGGTCAGGAAGTTGTAGGGGTTGGGCGGGCAGCCGGGAATGGTGATGACCGGCTTGCCGAGCACCTGCGAGACGCTGGAGGCACCGGTCGGGTTGGGGTCGGTCGAAGGCATGCCGCCCCACGAGGCACAGGAACCGATGGCGATCACCGCCGCCGCATCGGCCGCGCACTCCTTGGTCAGTTCGATCGCGGTCTTGCCGCCGATCTTGCAGTACACCCCGCCGTCGCGGGTGGGGATGGCCCCCTCGATGACCAGAACGTATTTGCCCTTGTTCTCCTGCATCGCCTGGTGGCGTGCGGCCTCGACCTGGTGGCCGGCCGCGGCGAAGAGGGTCTCGTGATAATCGAGCGAGATGACATCGAGGATGAGCCGCTCGAGGGTCGGATGCTCGGCGCGCAGCATCGACTCGGTGCACCCCGTGCATTCCTGGAAGTGCAGCCAGATCACGCTCGGGCGCTTCTTGGTGGCGATCGCCTCGGCCACCGCCGCGTCGGCACCCGGCGCCAGGCCGAGCGTACTCGCCAGCGCGGCGCAGAACTGCAGGAATTCGCGCCGCGACATGGACAGGCGCTCGGCAGCAGCGCCGACGCGCTCGTCGAGTTCCAGCGAAATCAATTGTTGGTTGGCCATCGCAATCCCCTTGTCGGTGTTATCGGGCGGCTTTCGGCCGTCCGCTCTCTGTCGGGACGATTGGCTTTTTATTTCTTGGCAAACTATTGCAACAGCTGTGCCAGAAATGGAAATTGCTTTCCGATCAACAAGTTGGCGTAATTTCACCGCCCCAGACGGGGAGCGGAGAGAGCAAGCGCCCTTGCAGGCACCTGGCGCAAGCGGTCAGCTACTTTTCACCCGAAGTGACTAGTACGCAACCACTCGCGCGCCACCCGGGCCTGGCCGAGAGCCAGCCCGCCGTCGTTCGGCGGAACCCGGTGCGCCTCGAGCAGGGCGACGCCGCGCGCTGCGAGATGCCCGCGCAGCCCCGCCGCGAGGAGCGCATTCATGGCGCAGCCGCCGCCGAGGGCGATTTTGGGGTCGTTTTCGCCGTCGACCGCAGTGGCGGCCCACTCGGCAAGCGCTGCCGCCAGCGTCGCATGGAACAGCGCGGCGCCCGCCGCAGGATCGGCGCAGTCGAGCAGGACGGGGAGCAGCGGCGCGAGGTCGAGCGTGGCACCGGCGATGCGCCAGCCATCCGCCAGCGGCGGCAACGGACCATGGGTCGCAGCCAGCCCCTCGAGCTCCATCGCCGCCTGGCCTTCGTAACGGTTCTCGGCGCGCAGGCCAAGAAGCGCCGCTGCGACATCGAACCAGCGGCCGAGGCTGGTTGTCGATGGACAGCGCAGGCCACGGACGAGCAATTCGCGCACCGGGCCGGCGTCGCGCCCCGGCCAGGTTGCCGCCAGCCAGCCGTCGACCCGTGTGCCGAGTCCGCCATCATGCAAGGCGGCAACGGCCACCCGCCAAGGCTCGCGCGCCGCCCGATCGCCGCCCGGCAGGCGCAGCGGCTGCAGGTGGCCAAGGCGTTCGCAGGTCGCACCGTCGAGGCGCAGTAGTTCGCCGCCCCAGGCGCCGCCGTCCGGGCCGAGCCCGACGCCGTCGAGCGCCAGCCCGGTCAGCGGCTGGCTGACGCCATGCTCGGCGGCAATCGCAGCAATATGCGCCTGATGATGGCCGACGGCGACAGCCGGCACGCCGCGGTCGCCCGCCAGGCGCAGGGCCAGATGGGTGGACGGGAAATCCGGATGCAGGTCGTGGGCGACCAGATCGGGCCGGACGTCGAGGATGGACAGCAGGTGGGCCACCGTTTCCTCGAGGAAGCCGATCGCCGCCGCATTGTCGAGGCCGCCGATGTGCTGCGACAGCCAGGCCTCGCGTCCCTTCATGACGCAGATGCTGTTCTTGAGATAGCCGCCGAGAGCCAGTACGGTCGGGCCGTCGTCGGCCAGCGGGATCGGCACCGGCACGTAGCCGCGCGCCCGGCGGATGAAGCATGCACTCGCTTTCATCGGCGTCGGGTGGGCGGCATCCGCCGTCGACTCGGCAGCGCTGGCCCGGCGCACCACGCTGTCGTCGCAGCGGATCACGATGGCGCGATCGTGCACCAGGTAGGCATCGGCGATGCCGGCGAGCCGTTCCAGCGCCTCGTCGTTGCCGATGACCAGCGGCTCGCCGTGCGGGTTGGCGCTGGTCATGACCAGCAGCAGGTCACTGGGCTGACCAAGCCAATCCGTCC
>ERZ1645185.377-NODE-377-length-19058-cov-4.719097_pt1 | contig 19058 bp, 11 predicted proteins | sample MGYA00575351_ERZ1645185 | MGnify/ENA primary metagenome ERZ1645185 (study PRJEB40838, sample SAMN11284767) | freshwater sediment metagenome | isolation source: river sediment | host: Sediment | place: India: Jana village, Kanpur | collected 2015-12-17 ...
CGGGAGGTCGCGCAGCAGCTCGGGGTCGAGCAGCCGTCCCTCCTTGGCGTCGAACACCACGAGCGCCGCCTCGTCCCGGCCCTCGCCGCGCCACACGCCGCACCACCGCGCCTGCAGCGCGGACGCGGCGCGCCGGAGCACCGTCGTGAGCGCCGCGGTCCCCTCCTGCTCGGCCAGCGCGCGCTCCACCGCCAGCCGCACGTCGGCGAGCTCGCGGTCGAGCTCGCGCACGCGCTGCCGGACGCCCGCGTCCTCGGCGACCATCACGAAGAGCTCCGCGTCCTGGTCGCGCATGTGCTGCAGCGAGAGCTCCACCGGGAAGCGCCCGCCGTCGCGGCGCGCCAGCTGCGTGCTGAGGAAGAGCCGCGGCGCCGCGCCCCCGCGCAGCCGCACGAGCTGCTCCTCCAGCGTGGCCGGCGCGAGCCCGGCGAGCAGCGTCGGCAGCGTGATCGCGCCGACCTCGTCGGGCGCGTACCCGAGCGCGTCGAGCGCGCCGCGGTTGGCCTGCACCGCGCGGCGCGTCTCCGCGTCGAACACCAGGATCGCGTTCGACGACGCATCGAGCAGCCGGCCGAACCGCTCGGTGAGATTCTCCCGCCGGCGCCGCTCGAGCTCGGCGCGCTCGCGCAGCACGGCCCGCATGTCGTTCACGTACTCCGCCAGGCGGCCCAGCTCGTCGCGCACGGTCACGGGCACCGCCGTGACGAGGTCGCCGGCGGCGACGCGCCGCACCCCCGCCTCGAGCTCGCGCACCGGTCGCAGCAGCCGCAGGCGCACGAGCCAGGCGCCGGCGGCGAAGAGCGCGAGGCCGACGCCGAGCCAGAGGAGCGCCCAGCGCTGCACGACCACGAGCTGGCGCTCGAGCGCCCCCTCCGACTGCAGCAGGTGGTCCATCGCCTCGCGTTGCGCCCGCGACAACAACAGCTCCGACGAGTCGGAGCGGATGCCCGAGGCGCGAAGCGCCTCGACCGCCTCGCCCGCGCGCCCGAGCTCGACGGCGCGGATCGCCTCGATGATGTAGATGCCCGTCGCCGTCTCCTCCTCGATCGCGGCCGAGAGGTGCTGCCGCATCGGCAGCGGGAGGTCGGCCCGCTCGACCGAGGCCCGGCGCGACGCCCCCTGGTCGAGGAGCGCGCGCACCTCCTCGCTCAGCCGCGCGGTCGGCACGCGTCCCCCCGTATCGCCGCGGAACGGCGGGACGTGCCGTGCCACCTCGCGTCGCGCGTCGCGCATCCGCCGCATGCTCGCGGCGATCGCATCGTGGTCGCCCAGCAGGTCCGCCGTGCGACCACGCAGCACCTCGGCGGCCGGCCGCACGACCGCGCCCAGCTGCACCGTCACCACGAGGACATACGCGAGCACCGCGACGCCGAGCACCGAGAAGAGCCCGCGCAGCGACATCGTCGGGCGGTTCATCGGCCCACGACCTCCGCCGAGTCGCCGCGGACGCGGGTCATCAGCATCCCCCGCCGCTGCCCCGGCCCGAACCCGATGTCGCTGGCGATGCCGACATACGGCGGATGGGCGGTGCCGAGTCCGTCGAGCCATCGCCGCACGGCGTCGCGGTCAGGGCCGGCGCTCCAGACGGCGGTGGCCGCGAGGCGCACGCCGTCGTAGAAGACGGCATCGACGTGCCGCGGCGCGCGGCGCACGCGCGCGGTGAAGCCCCGCACGAACGCCGCGGAGCCCGGTCGGTCCACACCAGGATGCCAGAAGGCGACCAGGTAGGTCCCCTCCGCGGCCGGTCCTGCGCGGGTCAGGAACGTCTCGTCGAGGTAGGTCCCGTCGCCGCCGAGGATGCGCACCCCGGGAAAGCGGGCGCGCAGGGCCCGCGCCGCGCAGCCGGTCTCGACGCCGCGCGCCGCGATGACCGCCACGTCGGGGACGCCGCGCAGCGCCGCCTGCGCCGCGAGCTGCTCGAACGGGCGCGCCCCCTCGGCCGCCTCGAGGCAGTCGTGCGTGAAGCGCATCGGGAACCGGTCGAGCAGCGTCACGCCGCGGCGCGCGAAGGCGGCCTCCGTCCCGGCCGCGAGCCCGATGCCGTACTCGTCGGGGACATAGAGCACGATCGCCCGCGTGGCGCCGAGCACCGAATCCGCGAACGCCCCGATGAACTCGCCCTGCACGGAGTCGTTCGGCGCGAGCACGAAGGTCCACGGGCTGACGCCCGGCAGCAGGCGGCTCGTCGCGTTGGGCACGAGGTTGGGCATGCCCCCCTCGCGGTAGATCGGCGCCGCCTGCAGGGCCTCGCGGCTCCCGCCCGGCCCGACCACGGCGAGCACGGCCGGATCGGCGACGAGCTCGCTCGCCCGGAGCAGCTCGGTCGCGTGCGCCGTGAGTTCCGGATGGTCCTCACGCCGGAACTCCGCCCCCTTCACCCGGAGCCGCACGCCACCCTCGGGGCGGACCCGGTCGAGTTCCTCCTGGAGGAATCCCTGGAAGGCCGTGTCGCCGAAGTTGTACGTGAAGGCGATCGCCGGCTCGGCCGGCGGGCCGCCGCACGCCGCGGGCAGCGCGGCTGTGACGAAGGCGAGCGCCAGGGCGCTCGCCTTCGTCCGTGCTCCGGGACCACCGCGTGGCGTCGCCATGCGGGGAAGCTACGCGGTGGGACGGCTCACTGCACCACCGGCTTGGGCAGCAGCTTGGCCGCCCAGAGCCCGCTGTTGAAGTCCGTGAAGAGCACCCGGCCCTTCCAGGGCATCGCGTTCATCACGAACGGCGCGTTGGGGGTGTAGCCGTCGGGGTCGTACGGCTTGAACACCGCGATCTCGCGGTTCTGGTCGTAGAGGTTCCCCATCAGCTCGCCGGAGACGTCCACCACGCGCACGCCGCCGTCGTAGTACGCCTGGTAGAGCACGTCGTCCTCGACGATGATGTCGTGGGCGCCGTAATCCTCGAGGTGGTAGCGGCCCACGGGCATCGGGTTCATCGGGTCGGTGAAGTCCACGATGTGCGTGTACCCGCCCGAGGTCTGGGCGATGCCGTTCTTCGGCGGCTTGCCATCGGGGCCGGACAGCGAGTACTGCGTGCCCTCCCAGGTGCGACCGCGGCGGCTCATCTCCTCGTCGCCGATGAAGAGGTAGGTGCGCCCCGTCTTCTTCTGGAAGTAGGGGTAGATCTCGTGGCCCGAGTTCACGCGATAGGTCGTGATGAGCTTGGGGTTCTCGATCGAGCCGCCCCACTTGCCGTTGCCGACGTCGACCACCACCACGCCCACGCCGCCCTGCGCCGAGTAGGCGATGCCGTCGCGCACCCACAGGTCGTGGATGCGGGCGTTCGGGTGGCGGTACTCGCTGACGTACTTGGGCTTGTAGATGTCCTTCACGTCGATGATGACGTACTTGGAGCCGCCCGAGATCGCGAACAGGTAGTCGTTGGTGGCGAACATGTTGTGCACGCCGCCGGTGAGCTCCTGGTCGAACGTGCTCGCGATCTTCGGATGCGCCGGGTTCGCGAGGTCGAGGATCACCACGCCGTTCACGCGGTTGCTGGCGCCCTCGCGCGAGAGCACGCCGTAGCGGCCGTCGGGCGAGATCGTCACGTCGTTGATCGTGCGGGCGTCCACCTTGATGGAGTCCGTCTTCACGATGTTGTCCATGTCCGTGATGTCGAACACGAGGCCGTAGCCGTCGCCGCCCCAGGTGCCGACCAGCACGTAGTCGCGGCCGTCCTTGCCCGTCCACGGCCAGAGGTCCGAGGTGTGCGTCGTGTTGATGGTGCCGCGGCTCGTCACCTCGATGCGCTGGCGGACGTCACGCGGGTTCACCTGCACCGCCCACTGCGCGTAGGCGCCGCCCGACTGGGCGAGGAGCGTATAGCGGCCCGGATAGTTGGCCGCGAAGCGGTCGAACTGCACGATGCCCGCGCCGCCCGGCAGGCCGGCCGGCGCGATCGAGTCGTCGGGCACGTAGGTGTAGCTCCACGTGATCGGCGCGTTGGCCACCACCTGGCCGTTCGCGCGCTTGGCCTTGGCCTTCAGGTGGATCACGTCGCCCGTGCGGACGACCGACTCGGCGATGTCGAGCTCGAGCGAGGCCACCGGGTTCGTCGTCACCGTGAACTGCTTCGACGCCCGCACCCCCTCGGCCTCGACGCTCACCGTCACCGTGCCGGGCGTGAGCGCGGTGACGTCGCCGAAGCGGTTCACCGTCGCGACCTTGGCGTCGCTGGTGCGCCAGGTGCCCGAGAGGCCCGTGCGCTCGCTGCCGTCCGCGTGCGCGCCCTTGAGCTTGAGCGGCATCGTGAGGCCCGCGTAGAGCGAGGTCGACGCGCTCGCGATCTCCAGCGTGCTGAGCGCCGGCCACGTGACCGACACCGGGATCGTCAGCATGATCGGCGCGCCGTTGGCGCCGAGCGCCATGGCGGTCGCCTCGAACTTGCCGGCCGCGGTCGCCGTCACCGTGCCGTCGCCGAAGCGCACCGCGCGGTTCCCCGCGCGCACCTGCACGAACGGGTTGGCGATCTCCTTCCCCGCGGCGTCGTAGGCGCGGACCTTGAACGGCTTGGTCTCGCCCGCGCGGAGGCTGATCGCCGCCGGCTCCGCAACGAGCTTCGCGGCCGGCGTGGCGTCCTGCGGCACGTTGCGCATCGCCGGGCGGTCGCCCGGGCGCGCGGGCGCCTGCTGCGCCGCGAGCGGCGCGGCGATCGCGGCGGTCAACGAGATGGCCGCGATGTGCGTGACGATACGACGGTGGGGTGTTAACATCTTCATGTCTGGCGGGCTCCGTGATGGTTGACCGACACAGCAAGGGTGAGACGATGCAGCGCAAAGTCCTACGCCGCAACCTGACGAAGGGTTGGGCGACCGTTCCGGGCCGGGCCGCCGCCGTGGCGCTGGCGATCCTGCTCCCCCTCGGCGCCCAGGCGCAGGGCCCGGCCGCGGCTGCGGCCAAGGCCGCCCCGGCGGCGAAGGCCCCCGCCCCGCCCACGGCCACCTACTATGTCTACGCCGGCGCCGAGAGCGCCGACAAGATCTACCGCATCCGCTTCGGCCCGCAGGGGACCGCGGTGGAGAAGGAGATCCCCATCGGCGAGATGCAGGCCGAGATGGAGGGGCCGCACGGGCTCACCATCTCCGCCGACGGCAAGTACCTGCACATGACGACGGGCCACGGCTTCCCCGACGGCAAGTACTGGCAGTACGCGCTCGGGCCCGACACGCTGATGGGGCCGGGTACGCTGCTCGGCGTCTTCCCCGCCTCGATCGACGTCACCCCCGACGGCCGCTACACCTTCTCCGCCAACTTCAACCTCCACGGCGACATGGTGCCGTCGTCGGTGTCGGTGATCTTCACGCCGACGCTCGAGGAGGTGGCGCGCATCGTCACCTGCACGATGCCGCACGGCAGCCGCGTGTCGCCCGACGGCCGCTTCCAGTACTCCGGCTGCATGATGGATGACGAACTCGTCGAGATCGACACGCGGCAGCTCGCGGTGAGCCGCCGCTTCTCCGTGGCGAAGGGCAAGGAGGGGCCGCTGCCCCCGGACGGCGGCGAGATGCTCGCGATGTGGATCGAGGGGGCCAAGAAGGTCTCCAACGGCGAGACCGCCGACCCGGCGCAGGTGGGCTACATCGCGATGGAGGGGCACAAGCACGCGATGGTCCCGCAGACCTGCTCGCCCACGTGGGCGCAGCCGTCGGCCACCGGCGCGCACATCTACGTGGCGTGCAACAAGAGCGACGAGATCCTCGAGATCGACCACGCCACGTGGACGCTCTCGCGCCGCTTCAAGACCGGCCGCGGCCCCTACAACCTCGGCGTCACGCCCGACGGGCGGCACCTCGTGGCCACGCTCAAGCAGGGCCACAAGGTCGAGATCTTCGACCTCGGCACGGGCGCGAGCGTCGCGCAGGTCCCGACGAGCAACAACGTGGCGCACGGCGTCGCGATGTCCACGGACTCTCGCTACGCCTTCGTCACGAGCGAGGGCATGGGCGCGATGCCGGGCAAGGTGGACGTGTACGACATCGCCGCCCGCGCGAAGGTGGGCACCGTGGACATCGGCCAGCAGGCGAGCGGGATCGCCTTCTGGAAGGTGGTGCCGCCGGCGCGGTGAGCACCCGCCCCCGCGCGGCGCGGCGGGGACGGACGACGAGCGGGGGGCGGCGCCTGCGGCGCCGCCCCCCGTTCGTCGTCCCTCGGCTCGCTCAGTGCAGCCGCACCTGGAAGATCGTCGTCGTGCCGCTGACCTCGTTGCCCACGATGAGCAGCGGCTCCTTGTTCGGCGAGCGGTTCGCCGGCACGAACGTGATGCCCTCGGGGCCGAGGTCGCCGGTGGCCCCCACGCGGGTGTTGGCGTAGGTCACGAACACCGGGGCGGTCGGCAGGGTGACGTCGTACACGGCGACGCCGCCCACGCGCTCCAGCCCGATGAAGGCCATCACCTTCGCGCCGAAGCGCGCGATCACCAGGCCCTCGGGCTCCGGCCCCTTGTTGTCGCTGCGGTCGTCGGCGGAGTTGCCGGTGTTGCTCGCATTGAAGGCGACGGTGCCGAGCGAGCGCGTGAGCTGCTCGAGCTGGTCGCCGCTGTCGAACAGGAGCCCGCCCTCCTCGTTCCAGATGCTGAACGACCGCGCCCCGAGCACGTAGAGCGCGTCATAGCGGCCCGTGGACGGGTTGCGGCCGAGGGTGCGCGTGACCGTGAGCCGGCCGAGGCGCGCGTTGTCTCGGCAGGGCCCGCCGCAGAGCGCGTCGGTGAAGATGCTCGGCTCGAGCGTGAGGCTGCTCACCCGCGCCTCCTCGGCGAAGGTGGCGTACTCGCGCGCATCGCCCTCGTTGGCCGTCACGAGGTACGTCCGTCCGCCCACGACGTAGCTGCCGATGGCGTCCGGCTGGTACATGCCGAAGACCGGCCAGGAGCGGATGTTAATCGCGTTGTCGCGGTCGCTGGCGTCGAGGCCGTTCATCGCGAGCGAGTGGTCCTTGAAGCCGAGCGCGGCGATGCGGCGGACGGTCGCCGACGGCAGGTCGACGATCGCGAGCGCATTGTTCTCCTGCAGCGTCACCCACAGGGTGCGCTCGTCCTCCGAGACGGCGACGTACTCGGGCTCGAGGTCCTGCGCGACGCTGGCGCCGGGGCCGTAGATGCGCACGCCCTGCGCGCGCAGCGCGTCGGCCTGGCCGTTGAACGCGGCGAACCCCGCCGTGCGCACCGTCGGGCGGTTGGCGTTGTGCACGTCGATGATGCTGATCGAGCCCTCGGGGTCGACTGAGTAGTCGGCGTTCGGCTCGCCCTCGTTGGCCACCACCACGTACCGGCCGCTCGGCGAGAAGGCGAGCATGTCGGGGAGCGGCCCCACGGGGACGCTCGCGACGTGCTGCAGGGTGGTGGCGCGATACAGCTCCACCGTGCCCGGCTGCGTCTTGTCCGCGGCCTCCACCGCGATGGCGACGAGCCCGCGGTCGGCGGCGAGGCTGTTGGCCGCCCCGCCGAACGCGAGCGTGCCCACGCGCACGGGGCTCGTCGGCGTCGAGGCGTCGTACACGTCCACCGAGCCGAGCGCGCCGTTCACGACGAAGAGCCGCTTGCTGACGAGGTCGTAGGCGGGGATCTCGGAGGCGCCGGTCCCGCCGTTGTTGAAGCCGCCGATCCGCTCGAGCGAGATCGTGCCGGGCGTCCTGTCGGCGGCGCTCGCGACGAGCGCCTCGGCGGCGATGGGCGAGAGCGGGGCCGGAAGGTCCGGGCTGCAGGCGGCGAGGCCGGCGAGGGATGCCAGCAGGAGGCGCGGGACGCGAGGGAGCATGGATGATTGGCGGTGAGGGTGACGTGATGCTGGAGCCCCTGACGTTCCGCGCGCGTCGTCACCGTGTGACCGACCGTCGCGTCACGACGCCGCAACGGCTCGGCGACGCCCGCGTCTCCGCGCCGCCACCGCACCCGCGCTCGCGGGCGCGTGCCGACGACCATATGTTCGGGGCGAATCCCCACCACGGAGCCCCGATGTCCCGACGCCCCCTCCTGCGCGAACGGCCGGTGACCGCCGCGCTCGCCCTCCTCGTCGTCGCCTCCGCCGTCGACGCCCAGGCCCCGCGCCGCGACCGCCTCGCCCTCGAGGACTACCTCGAGTGGGAGAACGTCCAGGCGCCGCAACTCTCGCCCGACGGCCGGCAGGTCGTCTACGTGCGCACCTGGGTCGACAAGATGAATGACCGGCAGCAGGCGTCGGTCTGGATCATGAACGCCGACGGCACGCGCAACCGCGCGCTCGTCGAGGGGACCGGCGTCACCTGGTCGCCGGACGGCCAGCGGATCGCCTACGTCGCGCCCGGGCAGCCGAGCGGGGCGCAGGTGTGGGTGCGCTGGATGGACGCCGAGGGTGCGGCCTCGCAGGTCACGCACCTGACCGAGGCCCCGTCCGACCTCGAGTGGTCGCCCGACGGCAAGTGGATCGCGTTCACGATGAACGTGCCGCGCAGCGAATCGTGGCCCATCCGGATGCCGGCAGCCCCCAAGGGCGCCAAGTGGGTCGAGCCGCCCAAGGTCGTCACCGCCCGCGACTACCGGCAGGACCGCGTGGGCTTCGTCGACGGCGCCAAGCGCCACGTGTTCGTCGTCCCCGCCGACGGCGGCTCGCCTCGCCAGCTCACCGACGGCGACTGGGACCACGCCTCGCCGACCTTCTCGCCCGACGGCCGCACGCTGCTCGTCGTCTCCAACCGGCGCCCCGACCACGAGTACCAGCTCCGCAACTCCGAGATCTACGCCATCGACGTCGCGAGCGGCGCGATCCGCCCGCTCACCTCGCGCAAGGGTCCCGACACGAGCCCGGCCTGGTCGCCCGACGGCAAGCGCATCGCGTACACCGGCTTCGACGACGTCGGCCTCGACCACACGGTCGCGCAGCTCTACGTGATGAACGCGGACGGCAGCGGCGCGCGCTCGCTCACCGCGTCGCTCGACCGCGCGCCCAACCGCCTCGAGTGGGCCGCGGACGGCAGCGGCATCTACTTCAACGCCGACGACCAGGGCACCACGCAGCTCTACTTCGCGCCGCTCGCGGGCGCCGTGCGCCGCGTCACCAGCGGCGCGCACGTCCTCGTCACCAGCGACATCGGCCGCACCGGCACCGCGGTCGGCGTGCGCAGCACCGCCGACCGCCCCAACGACGTCGTGCGCTTCGACGTCAGCCGCCCCGCCGACTTCACCTGGCTCACCGCGGTGAACGAGGAGGTCCTCGCGGGCAAGGCGATCGCGCCGGTGGAGGAGATGTGGTTCACGTCCAAGGACGGGCTCAAGGTGCACGGCTGGCTCGTGAAGCCGCCCGACTTCGACCCCGCCCGCAAGTACCCGCTGATGCTCGAGATCCACGGCGGCCCGTGGTCGCAGTACACCACCGCCTTCAGCTTCTCGCGCAACGAGCACGCCGCCAACGGCTACCTCGTGCTCTACACGAACCCGCGCGGCTCCACCGGCTACGGGCAGGCGTTCGTCAACGGCATCGAGAAGAGCTACCCGGGCAAGGACTTCGACGACCTGATGGCCGGCGTCGACGCGACCATCGCCAAGGGCATCGTCGACACCACGCGGATGTACGTCTTCGGCTGCTCGGGCGGCGGCGTGCTCACCGCTTGGGTCGTCGGCCACACCGACCGCTTCGCGGCCGCCTCGTCCAACTGCCCCGTCACCAACTGGATCTCGTTCGCCGGCCAGACCGACGGCCCCTCGTGGTACGACGTCTTCGAGAAGCCGTTCTGGGAGGACCCGAGCGACCACCTCAAGCGGTCGCCCCTGATGTACGTCGGGAACGTGAAGACGCCCACCATGCTGATGACGGGCGTCCTCGACCTCCGCACGCCGATGCCGCAGACGGAGGAGTTCTACTCGGCGCTCAAGTACCGCAAGGTGCCGACGGCGATGATCCGCTTCAACGAGGAGTGGCACGGCACGTCGAGCCGGCCGAGCAACTTCCTGCGCACGCAGCTCTACCTGCGCAGCTGGTTCGAGCGCTGGCCGGAGAAGCCGCGGATGTGACGGTCAGCCGATCCCGGGGATGCGCACGAGCTCGCGGAGCTTCGCCTCCAGCGCGGCCTTCTGCGCCTCGAGCTTCGTGCGCTCCTCGGCGATCCGCTGTTCGGCCTGGCCCTTGATCTCGTCGGCCTTGGCTCGCGCCTCGGCCACCTTGGCGTCCACGAGCGCGTCGACCTTGGCGCGCACCTGCTGCTCCGCGCGCCGCACCTCCTCGCCGAGCTGCTCCTGCAGCGCGCGCGCGACCGCGTCGGCGATGTTGGTGCGCACGGCGAGCTGCGGCTTCGTCACCGAGCCGGTGAAGCGCGCCTCGATCTCCACCGAGTCGATCCGCGCGACGGCGCGCCAGAGCGCGTCCTCCACCAGCCGCATCGCCGGCGTCGTCGCCCGCGGCTGAGTCGTGGTGTCGCGCGTCCAGGTCACGGCCGTCGAGCGCCACAGCCAGCGGCCGCCGAGCTCGTCCCCCACGCGCGCGAGCCGCAGCTCGCTCGTGCCGGTGCCCAGCCCCACCGTCGCACCGAGTCCCGCGAGCGGCATGCTGGGCAGCGGGATGCCGCTGAGCTGCGCCGCCAGCGAGTCGCGCACGGGCGACGCGCGGTGGTCGAGCGAGCCGGTGATGCGCACGTCGCTCGGTCCCACCTTCCCCGCCGCGCGCGAGACGAGGAAGCGCGTCGGCGCGCCGTAGACGGCCGGCTGCGTCGTCACGCCCACGATGCGCGCCTGGTACTCGCCTGCCGCCGCCCCCTCGCCGCCGATCGCGAGCGAGAGCTCGGCGAGCCGCGTGAGGAAGTCGGGATAGACCTTGGCCTTCGGGAAGAGCACATCGGTCCCGGACGCGCGCGCGCGCTCGGGCCCCTTCTTCATCTGCCGTTCCAGGCCCGGCGGCACGTACCGCTCCGCGAGGTTCACCCAGTACATCACCTCGCCCACCTTCTCGGCGATGAGGCCGGAGAAGAGCTGGGGGCCGATGCTCGGGACCTCGAACGTCGGGAGGCGCAGCAGCGACTTGGCGTAGGCGTAGTCGGTGGCGCGCGCGGCCGAGACCGCCTGGAGCCTGCGCCCCATCGTGTCCACGTCGGCCTTGGTGCTCCGCTCGAACGTCTTGAGCCTGTCGTTGAGCGCGTCGAGGTCGCGGATCGTGCGCCGCACGTCGGTGACCGCCTGGCGCGCGCCGGCGATGCCGAGCGTCCGGAGGTTCGCGCCCTGCAGCCGCTTGGCCAGCGCCTCGGCCGAGTCGATCGTCGGCCGCGGGTCGAGCGCGCGGATCCCCGTCGTGAAGCGGTCGCGCACGGTGTCGGCGTGGTCGCGCACCGCGAGCGCGGCGCGCAGCGTCGCGAGGCTCTCGGCGCGGATGCCGTCGACGTTGACGGTCCCCTTGAGCGTCTCGAGCGAGAGCGGCGGGATCTTCACCTGTGCCACCCAGTCGTCGACGATCTTCCGCACCGCGCTCGGCTCGGAGTCGGCGGTGTCACCCGGCGCCCGCGGGATCGCGCCCGACGTCGTGCGGGGCGTGCCGAAGCGCAGGCCGCGGGCGGCCATCGTGTCGATGACCACCTTGCCCTCGAGCGCGGGGAGCATCCCGACGTCGAACACGAGCTCCTCGGCCTCGACGAGGTTGGTCATCGGCCGGCCGGGGTTGGTCACCTGCAGGCCGCGCAGCGTGACGCGCCCGTCGGCGAGCCCCACGCGGGCGCTGGCGAGGTCGACCTTGGCGCCGACCGCCGCCGTGCCGCCGACCTCGACCCCGCGCCGGACCGCGGGGTCGAGGAAGAGCCGCACGCCGACCACCAGCAGCACGAGGAACACCGCGAGCGGCAGCACCGCCTTCCACCGGATGATCCTCACGGGCGGAACATCTCGTAGACGCCGTAGAGCTTCGACGCCTTGATGGCCTGGAAGAGCTTCAGCTGCTCGAGCCTCGCGAAGACGTGCACGCGGTAGCGCGCCACGAGCACCCGGAACAGGAAGGCCGCGGGGATGAGGACGGCGAGCCAGACGACGAGGCTGCCGAGCACGATGGTGTTGTTCAGCCTCGAGAGCGACACCACCGGCGTGTTCACCACCCAGGTGAAGAAGGGCGCGAGCGCGTCGTTGGTGAGCAGCGCCATGCCGATGCGGTCGAACAGCGGGTCGAGCGCGAAGCCCACGGGGATCGCGATCGCCCAGCCGAGCATCACGCCGGGGAACGAGACCATCGTGAGCATCGCGATGGCGAGGACGACGAGGTTGTGGAGGCTCACGAGCGGCGTCAGGCCGAGGCAGAGGCCGAGCGCCATGCCGGTCCCCACCTGGCCCGGCGTGCCGTCGGAGTTGAGCGCCTTGATGAGCGTCTGGAGGAACTTGAGGATGAGCATCGCCGTGTAAGCTCGCAGGGTGGCGCCTGTCCGTCGAGGGTCCGCCGCGCCAGATTCCCCGGATGCCCTCCCGCTCCCGTACCCCGGCGACCCGCGCGCGGGTCGCCGCGCTGCTCGTCGCGGCGCTCGCCGGCGCGGCGCCGTCCGGCGCCCAGTCGCTCGCGCGCGCCGACTCCGCCCTCGTGGGCCGCCTGCTCGTGGCGGAGGACCGCCGCGATTCCACCGACGCCGCCTTCGCCGAGGGGGTCCGCCACGCCGACGCGCGCATCCGCGCGATCGCGCAGCGCGGGCTCGGGCGCATCCGCGACCCGCGCTTCGAGGCGCGCACGACGCTCCCGCCCGTCGCGCCCCCGCCGATCTGGGTCGAGCCCGCCTGGCGCGTGCGGCTCCGCGCGCTGGCGCCGCTGCGCGACGACTGCGACGCGATGCGCCTCGCCGCCGGCGACAGCGCCTGGCCGGTGCGCTTCCGCGCCGCCGCGCTGGTGCGGGAGAGCTGCACCGCGCGCGAGGACGTCGTGCAGGCGTTCGCACGCTGGATCCGGGAGCGGCCCGACGACACGTCGCGCCGAAAGGCGGGGCAGGTGTCGTGGCACGGGGCGGCGCACGGGCTCGTCGCGCTCGCCCGGCTGCGTCCCGCCGAAGCGCGCTATGAGATCGGCCGGTTCCTCAACGCCCCCGACGCGAACCTCCGGCGCTACGCTGCGCGCGCCGCGGCCCTCGTCGGCGACACGGCCGCCCTGCGCCGTCTCGCGGCGGACGCCGACGACAATGTCGCCGAGTCGGCCATCGAGGCGCTCGGCAAGCTCACCGGGCACGCGGACGACGCCATCTTCCTGCGCGCGATCGAGCGCGACGGCGCCCAGGTGGTGCGGGTCGCGGCCGAGGCGCTGAAGGGCTCGCCCGATCCGCGCGTGGCGCCGGCCGCCCTGCGCCGCTTCGAGGCGTGGGTGCGGCGCGCGAACGCGTCGGAGCGCGACGCGCGCATCACCCTGCTCGAGGCCGCCGGCCGGCCGGCGAGCGAGGACCGCCCGCCGCCGGTGCGGGTGACGCTGCCGCGAGACGCGGTGGCGCTCGCGCTCGGCAAGGACATCCGCCTGCGCGTGACGATGGACAAGCGCAGTGGCGGCGGACGGTTCGACATCCGCCTGCGCGGCGACGTCGCGCCGATGATGGCCGCGCGGATCCTCGACCTCGCGCGCCGCCGGTACTACGACGGCCTCACCTGGCACCGGGTGGAGCACGACTTCGTGATCCAGGGCGGCAGCCCCGGCGCCAACGAATACGTCGGCCTCGCGCAGTTCCTGCGCGACGAGCTCGGCACCGTGACCCACGCCCGCGGCACGCTCGGAATGAGCACGCGCGGCCACGACACCGGCGATGCGCAGTGGTTCGTCAACCTGCGCGACAACGCGCGGCTCGACCGCGACTACACCGTCTGGGCCGAGGTCGTCGCCGGCATCCACGTCGTCGATGGTATCTTGGAGGGCGACGTCATCAAGTCCATCCGACTCCTCACGCCATGACCGACCCGCTCGTCATCGCCAAGGCCGGCACCGCCGACCTCGCCCTCCTCCCCGCCCTCGCCAACCGCCATGGCTGCATCACGGGCGCCACCGGCACGGGCAAGACGATCTCGCTGCAGGTGCTCGCCGAGCGCTTCTCGCGCATCGGCGTGCCGGTCTTCCTCGCCGACGTGAAGGGGGACCTCAGCGGCATCGCCAAGGCCGGCGCCGCGACGCCCAAGCTGGCCGAGCGGCTCGCGAAGCTCGGCCTTCCCACCCCCGAGTTCGGCGGCTGCCCCGTCACGTTCTGGGACGTCTTCGGCGAGCAGGGGCATCCCGTGCGCGCGACGATCAGCGACATGGGGCCGGTGCTGCTCTCCCGGCTCCTCAACCTCAACGAGACGCAGGAGGGGGTGCTCAGCATCTGCTTCCGCGTCGCCGACGACAACGGGCTGCTCCTGCTCGACCTGGCCGACCTGCGCGCGATGCTGCAGTTCGTCGGCGACAACGCGGCGCAGGTGAAGACGCAGTACGGCAACGTCTCGCCGGCGAGCATCGGCGCGATCCAGCGCGGACTGCTGCAGCTCGAGGACCAGGGCGGCGGCCGCTTCTTCGGCGAGCCGATGCTCGACATCGGTGACCTGATGCAGACGCAGGACGGCCAGGGCGTGGTGAACATCCTCGCCGCCGACAAGCTGATGGCGAACCCGCGGCTCTACGCCTGCTTCCTCCTCTGGCTGCTCTCGGAGCTGTTCGAGAACCTGCCCGAGGTGGGCGACCTCGAGAAGCCCAAGCTGGTGTTCTTCTTCGACGAGGCGCACCTGCTGTTCGCCGACGCGCCGGCGGCGCTCGTCGAGAAGGTCGAGCTCGTGGTGCGGCTCATCCGCTCCAAGGGCGTGGGCGTCTACTTCGTCACGCAGAACCCGATCGACATCCCGGAGAAGGTGCTCGGCCAGCTCGGCAACCGCGTGCAGCACGCGCTGCGCGCCTTCACCCCGCGCGACCAGAAGGCGGTGCGCGCGACCGCGGAGACGATGCGCGCCAATCCGGCGATCGACATCGAGACGGCGATCCTCGAGCTCGGCGTGGGCGAGGCGCTCGTGTCGCTGCTCGACGCCAAGGGCACGCCGGGCATCACCGAGCGCGCCTGGATGTGCGCGCCGGGCTCGCAGATCGGGCCGGTGACGCCCGAGGAGCGGAAGGCGGCGATCTCGGCGTCGCTCGTGGCGGGCGTCTACGAGAAGGCGGTGGACCGCGAGTCGGCGTTCGAGATCCTCAAGGCGCGCACCGAGCAGGGGCAGGCGGCGCACGAGGGCGGCGCGGCGGCGGGTGGCGCGGCCGGCGGGCTGCCAGGGGGCGCACCCGCCGGCGGGACGGGCGGTGGCATGGGGGCCGGCGCCGCCGGTACGGCAGGCGCCGTGCTCGGCGGGCTTGGCGGCCTGCTGTTCGGGACCACCGGCCCGCGCGGCGGCAAGCGCGACGGGATGGTCGACCTCGTCGCCAAGAGCGCGGCCCGCACGGTGGGCAACAGCATCGCGCGGGAGCTCGTGCGCGGCGTGCTCGGCTCGCTTCTCGGCGGCGGCACGAAGCGGCGGCGCTGAGCCGCCGCCACGCGCGCGCCGCGGTCAGCCGATCGCGGCGCGCGTGCGGGCCAGCAGGTCCACCAGCCGCCGTTGGTCCGCCGCATCCGGCATCGCGGCCGCGAACATCGCCTGCACCTCGCGCACGGGCGCGTCCATCCGCTCGAGCAGCGCCAGGCCCGCGGGCGTGATGTGGCAGCGCACCGTGCGCCGGTCCTTCGCCGTGCGGTCACGCCGCACCAGTCCCGCCGCCTCGAGCTTGTCGATCAGCCGCGTGATCCCCGGCGCCTCCTCCACCAGCCGGTCGCGCACCGCGAGCGTCGGCAGCCCCGTGTCGCCCGCGCCGCGCAGGATGCGCAGCACGTTGTACTGCGCGGGCGAGATGCCGTGCGGCTCCACGCGGTGCGCGAGCGCACGGCGGACCAGCGCCGCCGTGCGCATCACCGCCACCAGCGCCTCCTCGGCGACCGTGGGGAAGGGCTTGTTCTGCTGCAGTTCCTCAGCGACCGACCGGGGGCTCGCGGGCATGCCCCTATTCTAGAACGTCCACACCGCCGTGGCGAGCAGGGTGCGCCCCGCGACCGGGAAGAAGTACCGCGTCGTGCCGTCGGTGTAGCCGCTCGCGTACGCGGTGGCGTCGAACAGGTTCTGCACCTGCACGCGGAAGTAGGTGCCGAACACGGGGAAGCGCGCCCCCGCGTCCACCAGCGTGAACGCGGGCGTCACGAGCGCCGCGTTGCCGTCGTTGGCGAGGTACGACCGGCCGACGTGCCGGAGGCCGAGCGTCACGCCGCCGTCGCCGTTCTCCCACGCGGCCTGCGCGTTGGCGATGACCGCCGGCGAGAGCAGCGGCGCGACGTCGCGGTAGGTCGTGCCCGAGGCCTCGTCGGTGTACTCGGCGATGCGGGCGCGCATCCACATCACGTTGCCCGAGAGCGTGAGCGGGCGGAGCGGCCGGTACGCGCCCTCGAGCTCCACGCCGGCGCGCGTCGAGCGGTCGACGTTGCGGCGGAGCTGGCTGCCCGTGACCGCGATCTGCCCGATCGGCGCGATCTCGTCCGTGAACCGCATGAAGAACGTGTTGAGCCCCACCTGCCCGCGCGGCCGCTCGTAGCGCAGTCCCGCCTCGAGGTCGGTGAGGCGCTCCGGACGCACCTGGCCGAGCGGCAGCACTTCGCCCGCCGTCGTCGCGTCCACGTCGTCCGCGCCGGCGAACAGGTCGCTGCGCGTGGGCTCGCGGCCGCTCTGCCCGGCCGAGGCGTGCACGGTCACGCGCCGGTGCGCGCGCCACGTGAGGCCGAGCTTGGGGTTCACGAACACCCAGTCGATCGACGGCTCGCCGATGCCCGTGCCCGCGGTCGGGCGGTAGCGGAAGGCCGCGCGCCGCACCTGCAGGTCGCCGTGCAGGTCCACCGGGCCGCGCGTGACCGTCGCCTTGGCGAACGCGCTCTGCTCCTGCTTGAAGCCGGTGTTGTCGTAGACCGTCGTCTCGAGGTCGGGGCGCACCTTGAGGTAGTGGTCGCGGCTGTAGGAGCTCACGTGGGCGCCCGTCGCGACCTCGAGCCCCGGCCGGACGTACGTGAACGCCGACAGCGCGCCGACCCAGCGATGGTCGAGGTTGAAGTTCCACAGGTCGCTGCCGACGAACACGTCGTACGCGCCGCCGGCGCCGTTGCGGTACACCGTGGTCGTGACCGACGAGCGCGCGCCGAGCGTGCGCGTCCACTGCAGGCTCGCCATCTCCTGATGGAAGTCGTCGCGCTCGTCCGGCGACATCACGTTGGTGCGGCGGTCCGCCTCGAGGTCGGCCTCGCTCGGCGCGTAATAGGCCAGTTGCATGCGCGAGCGTCCCGCGAAGCCGGTGAACTTGACGGCGTCCCGCGCGCCGAACCACCCGGCGCTGAGGAAGCCGGAGTTCGCGCGGTTGCCGGAGTGGTAGCGGAAACCGTCGGTCTCCTGCCCCGACAGGCGGCCGTACGCCGCGAAGCCGCGCACGAGGCCGGTGGCGTGTTCCACGCTCGCGCGGCGCGTGCCCCACGAGCCGCCGGTGAGCTGCACCTCGGTGAAGCGCCGCGTCGTCGCGAGCGGGAGCGACTCGAAGTTGAGCGACCCCGCGAACGGCGCCGTGCCGAACGCGCTCGCCCCCACGCCGCGCTGCAGCGTGACCGACTGCATCGAGTTCATGAAGTCGGGCACGTTGGAGAAGTAGAGGACCTGGTCCTCGGGATCGTTGAGCGGCACGCCGTCCACGGAGATCGCGAGGCGCGTCTGGTCGAGCCCGCGGAGGCGGATGGAGCTGTAGCCGCTGAACGTGCCGGCGTCGGACGCCGCGGTGACGCCCGTGATGCCCTGCAGGGCGAGCGGCGCGTCCTGGCCCGCATGCGTCTTCTCGATCGTCTCGCGGTCGAGCGTCGTGCGCGAGGTCGGCGCCGCGGTGCCCGCGCGCGTCGCACGGATCACGACGGCCTCGAGCGTGTCGCGCCTGGCGCGCGTGGCGGAGTCGGCCGTGGCCGGGGCCTGTGCGCCGAGCGACCAGGGGAGGAGGAGGAATGACGGAAGGACGAACCAACGCTGCATGGCCGGAGCCTCGAAGAAGAAGGGGTCCGGAGTGACGGGCCTTGCCGGGCGCGCGGGGCCTGGAACGCAGGAGGCCACGCACACCCGGCAAGCGGGTGGCGTGGCCCCGGGATGGCGGTCACGACACTCGCCGCACTCCCTACGCCGGTGTTGACCGGGTCAGGTTCCAAGGGACTTTCTCAACCCCGCGCTCGCGGAGTACCCCTGGCGGCTGTGCCGAATGGATAGCGGGCCGCGGTCGCGAAGTCCAGCGGCCGCGGGCGAGGCGGCGTAGCTTGGAGGCCATGCCTACGCCTCAGACGCTCCCGCGCCTCCGTCGCGCGGCCTTCGCCGCCGCGCTGCTCGCCCCGCTCGCGCTCGGCGCGCAGACCTCCGCCACCGCCGCCCTCCATGCGCTCGTCGCGCCGCGGTTCTCCGGCGACAGCGCCTTCCGCACCGTCGCCTTCCTCGACCGGTTCGTGCGCTGGCCGGGCAACCGCGGCTTCGACGCGAGCATCGCGCACATCGCCGAGCGCCTCGAGCGCGCCGGCTACGTGCGCGAGGACCGCGCGGGGGCGGACGCGCGGCTCGTCTACCGCGTGGAGCGCTACCCGATGGCCGCGCCCGCCTGGGAGCCGCTCGGCGCCACGCTGTCGATCGTCGGCGAGACGGAGCCGCTGCTGCGGTTCGAGACCAACCGCAACATGCTCTCCACCAACTCCAACGCCACGCCCGCGGGCGGCGTCACGGCCGAGCTCATCGATGCCGGCCGCGGCACCGCCGCCGAGTTCGACGCGCTCGACGTGCGCGGCAAGGTCGTGCTCGTCGAGGTCGGCGCGGGGCGCGTCTTCGCCGAGGCGGTGCAGAAGCGCGGCGCGGTCGGCGTGATCGGCTACGCGCTCCCCGCCTACCTCAGGCCCGAGAAGCATCGCCGCTCGATCCAGTTCGGCTCGGTGCCGCGCGACACCGCCGGACGCGGCTGGGGGATCCAGCTGTCGTTCGAGGCGCGCGAGCGCCTCCGCGCCGCGATGGCGCGCGCCGCCGCGGCCGGGGCGCCGCTCCGCGTGCACGTCGCCACCGACGTGCGGTGGACGCCCGAC
>ERZ1645185.378-NODE-378-length-19047-cov-4.830771_pt1 | contig 19047 bp, 16 predicted proteins | sample MGYA00575351_ERZ1645185 | MGnify/ENA primary metagenome ERZ1645185 (study PRJEB40838, sample SAMN11284767) | freshwater sediment metagenome | isolation source: river sediment | host: Sediment | place: India: Jana village, Kanpur | collected 2015-12-17 ...
GCGACGAGCAGCCAGGGCTTGCGGGCCGCGCGCAGCAGGTCGACGAGGCGCGCGTCGCTCGGGTGGAGGCCCGCCTTGGCGTCCACCACCAGCAGCATCAGGTCGGCCTCGGCGATCGCCTGCTTCACCTGGCGCTTGATCGCCACGTCCATCGGCAGGTCGGAATCCTCGACGATGCCGCCGGTGTCGACCAGCCAGAAGTCGCGCCCCTGCCACTGCGCGAGCGCGAAGTGCCGGTCGCGCGTGGTGCCCGCCTCCTCGCTGACGATCGCGGTGTCGTCGCCGATGATGCGGTTGAAGAGGTGCGACTTGCCCACGTTGGGGCGGCCGACGAGCGCGACGACCGGGATGTCAGGCATGGGATCCGCTCTCCTCGAGCGAGCAGGAGGGGGAACCTTCGTGTTCGAGCACGTCGATGAAGTCGTAGGAGGGGTACACCGGCATCGGCAACGCCTCGCGCACCGCGACGAACGTCTGGTCGTCGAGGAAGAGGCCGGCGTCGTTGATCGTCTCGGCCGGGATCAGCGCGAGGTCGAGGTCGGTGCGGCCGGCGAGCGCACGGGTGATGTCCGCGCCCACCAGCAGGCCGGCCGTCGTGACGGTCGGCCCGAAGAGCGAGTTGACCGTGGGGATCAGCTCGAACTGCGCGCCGGTCGCCGCGGTGAGCTGCGCGAGCAGCGGCGGCATCAGCTCCGTCATCGCCTTCCCCGTCACCACGCCGATCCGCTTGCCGTCGAGCCGCGGCAGTCGCGCCAGGCCGTCGCGCACGCGGTCGCGCAGCGAGGTCACCGCGCCCACGCCGTTCTCGATCTGCGCGAAGTCGCGGTAGTGCTCGGCCGCCGGCAGTTCGCGGCCCGCGAGGAGGTAGAGCTCGTCGGAGCCGTACACCCAGGGCTCGCCACGCTCGGCCTCGGCCTTCCGCGCCCAGCGCTCCGCGGCCTCGAGGATCCGCGTCGCGTTCTCGCGGTCCATCGACTGCCCCGTGTAGATGTGCGAGAACTGCGTGAGGCCCACCGGCACCAGCGCGACCGAGAGGCAGGCATCGCCGAAGGCGTAGAGGTCGGCCAGCGACTGCTCGAGCACGTCGCCGTCGTTCAGCCCCGGCACCACGACCATCTGTCCGTGGAACTGGATGCCCCCCTCGACCAGGCGCGTCAGCTGCTCGACGATGTTCGGCACGCGCGGGTTGTTGAGGAGCTTCTTGCGCGCCTCCCAGGGCGTCGCGTGCACCGACACGTAGAGCGGCGACAGCCGGTACTCGAGGATCCGCTGGAAGTCCTTCTCCTTCAGGTTCGAGAGCGTCGCGAAGTTGCCGTACGCGAACGAGAGCCGGTAGTCGTCGTCGCGGACGTAGAGCGGCTTGCGCAGCCCCTTCGGCAGCCCCTCGATGAAGCAGAACTCGCACCGGTTGGCGCAGCGGCGCACGTTGGGCGGCTCGAGCTCGATCCCCATGGGGTCGCCGCTCTCGCGCTCGATCTCGAACACCACGTGCTCCCCATCGGGGAGCTTGGCCTCGAGCTCGAACTGGTCGTCCGCGGTGAGGAACTCCCAGTCGAGGAAGTCGTCGAGCGCGCGCCCGTCGACGGACAGGAGCTCCGTGCCCGGGACGATGCCGAGTTCGGCGGCGATGCTGTCAGGCTGGACTCGGAGGACGCGGACCATGCGGCGATCGGGGCGACGGGGCCAAAAAAAGCCGCGGGCCGCGGCTCACTCAATCTATCAACCGAATGAGCCGAAAGCAATGAATCACTTGGACTTCCGTCACCCATCCCAGAGCCGGCGGGTCGCCTCGGCGGCCACGTCCCCCACGCTCCGTGACTGCCGCTTCGCCACCCGCAGCACGTCCTCGAACTCCGGCTTCGCGCGCGACTTGCCGTCGGGCAGCGTCACGACCTTCAGCCGCACGTGGTCGTCACCCACCCGGACCTCGCGCATCTCGCGCGGCAGCGCCCGGCGGAACACCAGGCTCTGCCGCACGCCGATCGTCGTGCTCTCGATCAGCAGCATGCGCTCCAGGCGGTCCGCCTCGGCCGGCTGGCAGAGGACCTCGATCCGCGTGCCGGGGCGCCCCTTCTTCATCACCGTCGCCAGGAGCGTGACGTCCAGCGCCCCGCCCTCCCGCAACGCCTCGGCGAAGGAGGCGATCTGCTCGCCGGTCGCGTCGTCGATGTCCGCCGAGAGCACCACCAGGGTCTCGGTCGCCCCCGCCGCCGCGTCGGGCGACCCCACGCCGTCGGCGAGGTCGGCCAGCATCAGGCGGAGGGCGTTCGCCCGGTCCGGGAAGTCCTTCGTCCCCGCCCCGAAGCCGCTGCGCCGCGGCACGAACTCGGCCGGCGGCGCGCCCGCGCTCAGCACGCGCACGAGGGCGGCCCCGGTCGGCGTGACGAGCTCGCCCGAGCCCTCGGGCCCCGGCCGCACCGGGAGCCCCTCGAGCAGCCGCAGCGTCGCCGCGGTGGGCACGGCCATCCGGCCGTGCTGGGTGTCGACGAACCCGTCGCCCATCGGCAGCGTGCCGCAGAAGACCTGCCGCACGCCCAGCTGCTCGAGTCCCCAGATGCTCCCGACGATGTCGAGGATGGCGTCGACGCTGCCGACCTCGTGCAGGTGCACGCGCTCCACCGTCGTCCCGTGGATCGCCGCCTCGCACTCGGTGATGAGCGTGAAGGCCTGCATCGCCTTCGCCTTCACCGACTCCGGCGCGGGCGTCGCCTCGACGATCGCCTTGATGTGCTTGAGGTGCCGGCCGTGCGGCTGCGGCGGGATGTCGAAGTCGACCTTCTTGCACGCGATCTGCCCGCGGGAGACGGTCGTCACGCGGGCGGTGACGCCCTCGAGCCCCAGCGTCGCCGGGAGGCCGGTGATGAACGACTCGTCGAGCCCGGCGTCGAGCAGGGCGCCGAGGAACATGTCCCCGGAGATGCCCGAGAACGGATCGAGGATGGCGATGCGCATCGTCATGGGGTGGGAAGGTACCGGCCCGGGGCCTACCAGTCGAGGACGCTGGCGAAGACGAGCGGAGCCACGATCGTCGCGTCCGACTCGATGATGAACCGCGGCGTGGTGGCCGAGAGTTTCCCCCACGTGATCTTCTCGTTGGGCGTGGCGCCCGAGTACGAGCCGTAGCTCGTCGTCGAGTCCGAGATCTGGCAGAAGTAGCCCCAGAGCGGCACCTCCGTGCGCCCGAGGTCCTGGTGCAGCATCGGGACGACGCAGATCGGGAAGTCGCCGGCGATGCCGCCGCCGACCTGGAAGAAGCCGATCGTCCGGTCGGCCCGGGCTGTCTCGGCGTACCACGCCGCCAGCGCGAGCATGTATTCGATGCCGGTCCGCACCGTGTGCACGTTCCGCACGTCGCCCGCGATCACGTGCGCCGCGAAGATGTTGCCGAGCGTCGAGTCCTCCCAGCCCGGCACGAAGATCGGCAGGTTCCGCTCCGCCGCCGCGAGGAGCCACGAATCGGCGGGATCGGCCTGGTAGTGCTCGCGCAGGCGGCCGCCCAGCAGCAGCCGGTACAGGAACTCGTGCGGGAAGCGCGGCGTGCCGGCGGCGTCGGCCGCCTGCCACTCCTCGAGGATCGCGGCCTCGATGCGCCGGATCGCCTCGTGCTCCGGGATGCAGGTGTCGGTGACGCGGTTGAGGTGCCGCGCGAGGAGCGCTTCCTCGTCCGCCGCGGTGAGCTCGCGCCAGTGCGGCACGCGCACGTAGTGGTCACGCGCGACGAGGTGGAACACGTCCTCCTCGAGGTTCGCGCCGGTGCAGCAGATCGCGTGCACCCTCCCCGCGCGGATCATCGCGGCGAGCGAACGGCCGAGCTCGGCGGTGCTCATCGCGCCGGCGAGCGTGACGAGCATGCGCCCGCCCGCATCGACGTGCGCGCGGTACGCCTCGGCGGCGTCCACGAGCGTGGCGGCGTTGAAGTGGCGGAAGTGCCGCGCGAGGAAGTCGCGCACCGGCGACGTGGTGTCGGCCATGATCGGGTCCTCGTGCCGTCAGGGAGTCGCTCGCGGCTGGGACGCACGACCACGCCACGAGCGGGCGCCCTACGGCGCGCGATCGCGCGCCGCCATCGGGGTGCCGGGTGGCTTGGTGCGACGAATCTAACGGCGGGGACGGCGCGGATTCAACGGCGCCGTCCCCGCGATGGTCACCAGCGGTAGCTCGCGCCGGACCCGGTGTTGAACACGACCACCTCGGCATCGGGAGAGAGGCGGCCGGCGGCGACGAGCTGCCGCGTCGCCTCGAGCGCCGCCCCGCCCTCCGGGGCCGCGTCAATGCCGCTGCGCGACGCCAGCAGGAAGGTGCCGTGGCGGATGCGCTCCTCGCTCACCGCCTCGGCGTCGCCGCCGCTCTCGCGCAGCGTCCGCAACGTGAGGCGGTCGCCGAGCGGGCCGGGCACGCGCAGCCCGCTCGCGTGCGTCGCCGGCGCCTCCCACGGCGTCGCCTTCTCCTCCCCCGCCGCGAAGGCGCGCACGAGCGGCGCGCACCCCGCCGCCTGCGCGATGACCATTCGCGGGCGCGTGGTGTCGCTCGGCAGCCAGCCCCACTCGAGCATCTCGCCGATGGCCTTCCAGATGCCGATGGTCCCCTCGCCGCCGCCGGTCGGGTACACGATCGCGTCGGGCAGGCGCCAGCCGAGCTGCTCGGCGACCTCGTAGCCCATCGTCTTCATCCCCTCCACGCGGTACGGCTCGCGGACCGTCGCCACGTTGAAGTGGCCGCTCTCCTTGGCCCACGCCATCGTGGCCTTGCCCGCGTCGCCGATGTGGCCGGCGACGAGCTCGAGCTGCGCGCCGAACGCGCGGATCGACCCGAGAATCGGTGGCGGCGTCGTCTCCGGTGCGTAGATGCGGCACGGCATCCCGGCGGCGGCGGCGTACGCCGCGAGCGCGATGCCGGCATTGCCCGCGGTCGGGACGCAGACGCCCGGCAGGCCGAGCGCCTTCGCGCGCGTGACGGCCATCATCAGCCCGCGCGCCTTGAAGCTCGCGGTGGGGTTGATCCCCTCGTCCTTCACCCACAGGCGGCGCACGCCGATCTCGCGCGCGAGGTGCGGCAGCTCGATCAGCGGCGTCATCCCCTCGCCGAGCGTCACGGCCTGTTCGCCGGCGGCCAGCGGGAGGGCCGCGCCGTAGCGCCAGAGGCTCGCGTCGCCGGTGACGGCGCTGCGCGGCACCGCGGCGCCGTAGCGGACCATCAGCGGCTGCCCACAGTCGGGGCAGAGCGAGGCGAGCTTGCGACCGTCGGCCTGCGTGTAGGTGCAGACGGAGCAGTGGAGCGACCAGGACATGGGCGGGATCGTGTGGCGAGGGAAGTGGGAGGACGGGTCGGTGGCGTCGATCAGGGATCGGGCGAACTGCCATGCTCGGGCGACGGTGCGGTCTCGGCTGGCGCGGCCGCGTCGTCGGCGCCGGGCGTCGCGGGCGCGGCGGGCGCCTCGGGTGCCCCCTCGTCCGGCGGAAGCACGCCCAACGCCTGCAGTACTCGCCGCGCGCTCGCTTCGCTGAATCCCTCCAGCTCCGCGATGCGCTCGAGGCCCGCCTCCTTCACGCCCTGCAGCGAGCCGAACGTCGCGAGAAGCAGGCTGCGCTTCTTGGGGCCGATGCCGGGGATGCGTAGCAGCTCGCTCGTGAGCGTGCGGATCGACCGGCGCTTGCGGTTGTAGCCGACCGCGGTGCGGTGCGCCTCGTCGCGCGCCTGCTGCAGCAGACGCAGCGCCGCCGAGCGGCGCGAGAGGCGCAGCGGCTCGGAGCGCCCGCGCAGGAAGATCTCCTCGTCGCGCTTCGCGAGGCTCACGAGCGGCAGCGCGCCGAGCCCGAGCGCCTGCAGCGCCTCGTCCGCCGCGCTCAGCTGCCCCTTGCCGCCGTCCACCACGACGAGGTCGGGCAGCGGCCGCTTCTCCTCGAGCCGCCGCCGGAAGTAGCGCCCCACCACCTCGCGCATGCTCTGGAAGTCGTCCGGGCCGTGCGCCTCGTCCACCGTCTTCACGCGCATCGTGCGGTACTCCGCGCGACGCGGGCGGGCGTTCTCGAACCAGACGATGCTCCCCACGCTGTCCTTGCCCTGCGCCGTGGAGTTGTCGAAGCAGACGAGCGAGCGCGGCAGCTTCTCGAGCTTGAGCTGCTGCCCGAGCTCGTACACCGGGTCGGCCGCGCGCTCGTCGGTCTCCTGCTCCGCCAGCTTGAACTCCTCGAGCAAATGCCGCGCGTTCTGCTCGGCGAGGTCGAGCAGCTCGCGCTTGGGGCCGCGCTGCGGGACGAGCACGCGCGCGGCGCCGTCGAGCGCCTGCTCGAAGGGCTCGCGGTCCTCGAAGTCGAATGGCAGCAGCAGCTCGCGCGCCCGCGCGGGGGCCTTGAGGTAGCTGCCCACCAGGTAGGTCGAGAGCACCGCGCCATCCGGCTCCCCCTCGACGCCCTCGAGGAAGCGATGCTCGCGCGCGACGAGCTTCCCGCCGCGGATGCGCAGCAGCGTCGCCGCGGCGTCGTCGCCGTCGCGGGCGTACCCCACCACGTCGCGGTCGCCGCCCTCGACCTCCATCACCACGGTCGGCTCCTCGAGCCGCTGCAGCCGCGTCACCGCGTCGCGCAGCTCCGCCGCGCGCTCGAAGTCGAGCGCCTCGGCGGCCTCCTCCATCCGCTGCCGCACGCGCCGCACCACGTCGTCGGTGCGGCCGTCGAGGAAGTCCACCACCTCGTCGATCATCGCCCGGTACTCGGCGAGGCTCTGCAGCCCCACGCAGGGCGCCTTGCACCGCCCGATGTGGTAGTCGAGGCAGGCGCGCTCGGGCATCTCGCGCGGCATGTCGTACTTGCACGACCGCACCGTGAAGATCCGCTTCACGACGTCGAGCGCGCGGCGCATCGCCGCGACGTCGGTGTACGGGCCGAAGTAGCGGCCGCCGTCGCTGCGCAGCTGCCGCGTGACGAACACGCGCGGATACGACTCCTGCACCGTCACCTTGATGTACGGGTACGTCTTGTCGTCCCGCAGCATCACGTTGTACTTCGGGCGGTGCTCCTTGATGAGGTTCTGCTCGAGGATGAGCGCGTGCGCCTCGTCCGGCACGACGATCGTCTCGAGGTCCGCGATGCGCTCGACCAGCCGCCGCGTCTTCGGATTGTCGAGGTGGTCCGAGGCGAAGTAGCTGCGCACGCGCGGCCGCAGGCGCTTCGCCTTGCCGACGTAGAGGATCTCCCCGTCCGACGCCTTCCACAGGTAGACGCCGGGCTGCTCGGGGAGGTGCGCGAGCTTCTGCGCGACCGGCTCAGGCGCGGAGCGCATCGTCCACCTTGAGCAGCCGCGCCAGTCCGAGGTACGCGAGCCCGAAGAGCGGGATCGCCACCGCGGCCGCAAGCAGCGACGGCCGGTCGCGCAGCGCCCAGGCCGCGCCGCCGCCGAGCGCACCCGCCACGAGGGCGCAGGTCCACAGCAGCGCGAGCCGCGCGGGCGCCACGCCGGTCGCGCCCACGCGCCGCGTGATCGTACGCCGCAGCAGCTGGAACTCCACCCAGGCCGCCAGGCCCGAGCCCGCCGTCAACGCGCCGATGCCGTACCGCGCGTCGACGCCCAGCAGCCCCGGCAGCCACAGCGCCCCCGCCCCGCCGAGCACCGCGCCGAGCGCGACGCGCGCGATCGCGAGCCGCACCGGCGTCGTCGCGTCGCCCAGCGCGTAGCTCGCCGACGCGTAGAGCCGCCCCATCGTGCCCGCGAGCAGCCCCACGCCGGCCCCCGCGAGCGCGACCCACACCCAGAAGCCGCTTTCGCGCGTGAACGCCCCGCCCTGGTACAGGCCGTTGGCGATCACGCCGCCCAGCAGCAGGAAGGCCGCCGCGGACGGGATGACGAAGAACGCGATGCGGCCCAGCCCACGGTCGAGCCGCGCCCGCAGCGCCGTCGCCACCGCCTCCGTGCTCCCCGTCTCGCCCGCCATCGCCGGCAGCTCCGCCGCCGAGACCGACATCCCGAACAGCGAGACCGGCAGCATCGAGAGCGCCTGTGCGTAGCCGAGCGTGGCCACCGCGCCGGCGCTCACCAGCGAGGCGATCGCGGTGTCGACGAAGCCGCTCACCTGCACCACGCCGCGCCCGATGACGACCGTGCCGAAGCGCGAGGCCACGCCGCGCACCACCGGGGAGCCGAGGTCAAGCGCGAACCGCAGGCCGCGCTCGAGCCGCAGCACGCTCGGCACCTGCACCAGGAACTGGAGCGCGCTCCCCACCACGCTCGCCCAGGCCGCGAGCACCGCGATCGACTCGGGGGCGCGCCCCGTCCCCGCCGCCAGCAGCGCGACGATCACGGTGAGGTTGAACAGCACCGGCGAGACGTACGAGAGGAAGAATCGCCGGTGCGAGTTGAGCACGCCCAGGCACCACGCGCTCAGCACGAGCAGGCCCACACCGGGGAAGATCGCGCGCACGAGCTGCACGGCGAGCGTGCGCGCCGCGCCGTCGAAGCCGGGCGCGATGACGTCGACCAGCAGCGGCGTGAACACGATGCCGCCGAGCACCAGCACCGCCGTCGTGAGGGCGAGCAGCGCGAACACCGCCCCCGCCACGCGCCCCGCCTCCTCGCGCTTCCCCTCGGCGAGGAGCCGCGAGTAGGCGGGGATGAACGACGCCGAGAGCACGCCCTCGCCGAAGAGGTTCTGCAGGAAGTTCGGGATGCGGAACGCGGCCGTGAGCACGTCCGCGGCGACGCCGTCGCCGAGGAAGTACGCCAGCACCTTCTGGCGCACGAGCCCGAAGACGCGGCTGAGCAGGATGCCCGCCGCGATGAGGCGCGCCCCGCCCCAGGCGCTCAACTGCCGACCAGCGACCCCGCGTGCATCGCGGCCCCCGCCTTCAACTGCGCGAGCAGGAGGTCGCCGTGCCGCGCGAGCATCGGCGCCGGATTGAGGCGGCGCTCCTGGCGCTGGCCGTCCGGCATCAGCGCCGCGCGCACCGCGGCGAGGTCGGCCACGGCCTCGACCTGCCGCGCGCGGGCCGCCGCCCGCAGTCGGCGCTCGAGCCGGTCCACCCGGTGGAGCAGCTGGTGCCGCGCCCCCTCGATCACCCGCTCAGGCACGAGGTGCTCGAGCGTGGCCGACGCCTCGCCGAGCGCGCCGAGCCTTCGTCCGATGTCCTCGCGGACGCCCTCGAGCGCCGCGCGCACCTCGGCGGGCACCGCCCGGTCGCCGAGCCGGCGTTCCGCGTCGTGCAGCGTGCGGATGTCGTCGATGACCATGCCCAAGCGTCCGAGGCGCCGGTCGATCGACGGCTCGACGATCGTCGCGGCCCAGCGCGGCAGCACCAGCGGCGTCGGCGCGCCGAGCGCCTCGGCCACCGCGCCCACCTGCGCGAAGTACGCGATCTCGCCCGGGCCGGCCATGTACGCCACCGTCGGCAGGATGCGCCGCTCGACGATGGGCCGCAGCAGCACGTTCGCCGAGAGCACCGCGTCCGCGCGGTCGGCGACGTCGCTGGCGACCGCGATGGGGATGCGCTCCTTCACGCCGGCGGCCCCGCGGAACACCAGCGAGAGCTTCGGCACGCGCGCGACTTGCGCGCGGAAGCCGGCGCGCTCGATCGACACCGTGCGCAGCGCGAGCGCCTCGTCGATCACCGGGGCGCGGCGGAGCGCCTCGACGAGCGTCGGGCGCGCGGCGGCGCGCGTGGCCGGATGCCACGCGTCGAGCACGGCGATGCCGTGCGGTTCGAGCAGATGGCGCAGGTAGCGCACATACGCCGCGCCGACCGTCGCGTCGGGGTGGTACGCGTCGCGGAGCGCGTCGAGCAGCCCAGCGTGCGGGGCCGAGCCTGCCGCGGCGCGGAGCGCCTCGAAGGCCTCGGCGGTCTCGCCGAGCGGCATCTCGGCCATCACGAGCCCGTCCTGTCCCTTCCGTGCGATGGAGAGCCGGCGGACGGCGCCCTCATCGGCGACCGCGGTCCACGCGGCCTCCGCGAAGTCCGCGTCGTCGGTGGCCGCCCAGAAGACCGGGGCTGCCGGGATCCCGGTGTCGCGCTCGATGCGGTCGGCCAGCGCGAGCGCCGAGAGCGCCTTGAGCAGAGTGTACAGCGGGCCGCCGAACAGGCCCGGCTGCTGCCCCGTGGTGACCACGATGCCGTTGTGCGCGGCGACGCGCTCGAGGCGCTCGGCGGCCGCGCCCGAGGCATCGAACGCGGGGCGCAGGCCCGAGAGCCAGCGGCTCCCGTTGAAGTCCGCGCGCACGGCCTCGGCGTGCTCCCGCCACTCGGCGACGCCGCGCGGGCGCGCGCGGAACCACTCCGGGGGCGTCTGGCCGTCCTGCGCGGCCCGCGAGAGCGGTCCGCCGCCCAGCGGCTCGGTGACGACGCGCGGCGCGCTCACGCGGGGATCTCCCGCGGGGCGCGCGTCGGCGACGGACATCGGGACTTCGGGAGCGTCACGGTCGGCGTCACTTGTGGTAGGGTTCGTTGCGCACGATGGTGCCGGCGCGATAGAGCTGCTCGGCGAGCACCAGGCGCGCCAGTTCGTGCGGGAGCGTCCACGGAGCCAGGGACAGCCGGCGATGGGGCCGTTCGCGGACGACGTCGCCGATCCCGTGCGCGCCGCCGATCACGATCGCGAGGTCCTGCGCCCGCTCGCGCTGCTGCTGCAGCATCGCCGCGAAGGCCCGCGAGTCCATCGCCTCGCCGCCCGGGTCGCAGAGGACGAGGCGCGCGGCGCCCGGAAGGCGTTCCAGCAACCGCTCGCCCTCCTTGCGCATCACGACCGTCTCGCTCGCCGAGCGGGCCGACTCTTCCTTCACTTCCACCACCTCGAGCGGCCAGTACCGCGCCGCCCGGGCCTCGTACTCGCGAATGGCCGCCGCGAGCGCCGCATCGCGCGGCTTCCCGACGACGGCCACCCAGACCTTCATCGCCGCCCCGTCCGACCCGGGGCGCGCGACTCACGCATAGATGCCGCGCAGGCGGTGCACCGTCGCCACGCGGCTGATCGCCACCATGTACGCGGCCGTCCGCATGTTCACCTTGTGCTGCTGCGCCAGCTTGAGCACGTCGCGGAAGCTGTTGACCATGATCTGGGTGAGGCGCTCGTTCACCGTGTCCTCGGTCCAGTAGTAGCCGCCGCGGTTCTGCACCCACTCGAAGTAGCTGACCGTCACGCCGCCCGCGTTCGCGAGGATGTCCGGCACGACGAAGATCCCCTTCTCGTCGAGGATCGCGTCGGCCGCCGCCGAGGTCGGGCCGTTCGCCCCCTCGCAGATCACCTTCGCCTTGATGTTCTTGGCGTTCTTGGTCGTGATGACGTTCTCGAGCGCCGCCGGCACCAGCACGTCCACCTCGAGCTCCAGCAGCTGCTCGTTGGTGATCGCCTCGCCCTTGCCGTAGCCTTCGAGCGTCTTGTTCTTGCGCACGTACGCGATCGCGTGCTCGACGTCGATGCCCTTCGGGTCGTGCCAGCCGCCCGTGCGGTCGCTGATCGCCACGACCTTGGTGCCGGCCTGCGCGAGCAGCTGCGCGCCGATCGAGCCCACGTTGCCGAAGCCCTGCACGGCCACCGTCGCGCCCTTCACGTCGAGCTTCAGGTGCTCGAGCGCCTGGAGCGCGGAGATCATGACGCCGCGCCCCGTCGCCTCGCGCCGGCCGAGCGAGCCGCCCATCTCCACCGGCTTGCCCGTCGTCACGGCGTTCACCGTGTGGCCCACGTGCATCGAGTACGTGTCCATCAGCCACGCCATCACGCGCTCGTTCGTGTTGACGTCCGGCGCGGGCACGTCGGAGTCGGGACCGAGCGTCGAGATGATCCCCGCGGTGTAGCGGCGCGTCACGCGCTCGAGCTCGCCGACCGACATCTTGAGCGGGTCGCAGATCACGCCGCCCTTCGCGCCGCCGAACGGGATGTTCACCACGGCGCACTTCCACGTCATCCAGGCGGCGAGCGCCTTCACTTCATCGAGGTTCACATTCATGTCGAAGCGGATGCCGCCCTTGGCGGGGCCGCGCGACGTGTTGTGCAGCACGCGGATGCCCGTGAAGACCTCCACCTCGCCGTTGTCCATCATCACCGGGATCGACACGGTGATCTCCTTCTCGGCGCTCTTCAGCACCTTGTAGATGCCGGGCTCGAGGTCGAGCAGCGAGGCCGCGCGGTCGAGCCGCTGGATCATCGCCTCGAACGGGTTGTCCTCGTTGAAGAAGCGGTCCTTGTCGGGGCGGACGATCTGGTTGGTCGGAAGCCGGAGATCAGCCATGTGGTCGGGGCACTGAGCCGGCGGAGGGCCGGCGGAACGGGTTCGGGAACGACGTCAGGAGGGCCGTGCCAGCCGGGCGAGTCGGGCCTCGATCCAGTCGGCCCCGCGCTCGATGACGACAGCCTGCGAAAGATACCACAACGCCGGGCCGCCGCGAGGCCAGCGGCCCTCGAGCTTGACGGCGTCCTTCAGCGTGCAGACCACCACGCCGTCCCTCGGCGCGCGCGCGGCGAGCGAGGCGACCTCCGCGTCCGTGAAGGCGTGATGGTCGCTGAATGCGGCGGACGTGACCCGCGCGCCGAGGCCCGCCAGCTGCGCCTCGAACGCCTCCGGCGCGCCGATCGCGGAGATCGCCAGCACGTCACGTCCGGCGAGGGCATCGCCGCCGAGCCGCCCCGCCCCGTCGACCCGCTGGAGTCCGGCCGGCGCCAGGGTCACGATCGCGACCGGGATGCCGGGATGGTGCGTGGCCCACGCCGACGCTGCGCGCTCCGCCTCGTCACGCGTGGCGCGCTTGCGCGTGATGATGAGGCCGTCCGCGCGCCGCAGCCCGCGCGGTGCCTCGCGCAACGGGCCGGCCGGCAGCTGCCGGTGCAGCGTGGCCTGCTCCGCCGCGACGAGCACGAGGTCGAGGTCCCGGCGCGCCCGGCGGTGCTGGAAGGCGTCGTCGAGCACCAGCACGGTCGCGCCGCGTGCCTTCGCCGCCGCCGCGCCGCGCACGCGGTCGGCATCGGCGACGACGATCGCCCCCGGCGTGAGCCGCGCGTGCACCAGCGGCTCGTCGTCGCCGTAGCCGCGCAACAGGATCGCCGGCCGCGCGCCATGTGCGAGCAGGCGCTGCGCGATCCAGTTCGCGACCGGCGTCTTGCCCGTGCCGCCCACGCTGAGGTTGCCCACGCTCACGGCCGGCAGGCCCAGCGCGTGCGACGCGAGCCACCCCCGGTCGTAGGCGAGGTTGCGCGCGCCCGTCACTGCTCCGTACAGCCAGGCGAGCGGCGCGAGCGGCCAGGCGCCATCGCGGGCCCAGAGCGCCTCGATGCCGCCGCGGCTCACGGCCGCCTCGGCGGCAGCCCCGCCGGGATCGCCGGCCCGATCCGCGCCGCCAGCTCGGCCGCCGCGGCGTCGTCCGTCGCCGGCGCCACCCACGGGTCGCCGTACGTGATCGTCACGCGCGCGAACGGCTTGGGCACCATGAACCGGTCCCAGCTGCCGAGGTGCCAGGCCCGCGCGCAGTCGGCGCGCATCGGCACGATCGCGGCGCCCGACCGCTGCGAGGCCAGCAGCACGCCCGGCTGCGCCTCCCCGGCCGGCCCGCGCGGGCCGTCGGGCGTGATGGCGAACTCCTTCCCCGACTCGAGCTCGCGCACCATCCCCAGCAGCGCACGCCCCGCGCCGCGCGACGTGGAGCCGCGCACCGTGCGGTAGCCCCAGCCCTCGACGATCCGCGCGATGATCTCGCCGTCGCGGTGCTCGCTGATCATGACCGTGATCCCCTCGCCGCGCCGGCGCCACGTGAGCGGCATCAGGTGGCCGTGCCACAGCGTGAAGATGAACGGCTTCCGCTCGTCGCGCAGCGCCCGCCACCCGGCGGCGTTGACTTCGGTGTACCGCCAGGTCGAGGCGAGCAGCCGCAGCAGCAGCCCGCCGAGCCGCACGATCCACCGCACGCGCCGCTCCTCGGCGGCGGTGCGCTCGCGACCCGGCGCGCCGGCCGGCGCCGTCATCCCGCCAGCTCGGCCGCCATCGCCGCCACGCGCCCCGTCGCGCCGGGCTCGCCCAACCGCGCGCGCACCTCCGCGAGGCCGGCGACCATCGCGGCACGCGGCGCGCCGTCACGGTCGAACAGCGGCGCCAGCGCGTCCGCCACCGGCACCGGCTGGAAGGCGTCCTGCACGAACTCCGGCGCCACCGTGCGGCCCGCCACGATGTTCAGCAGGCCGATGCGCTCGATGCGGACCAGCCGGCGCGCGATCGCGTACGAGAGCGCGCTCGTGCGGTAGACGATCGCGCATGGGCAGCCCGCCACCGCCGCCTCGAGCGTCGTCGTGCCGCTCTTGCACAGCGCCACGTCCGCCGCGCGGAGCACGTCGAACGACTGCGAGCGTACCATCGGGAACGGCACCTCGTCGTCGCGCAGGTTGATCGTGGGCGCGACGCTCAGCACCACCTTCAGGCCCGGGCGCCGCCGCTCCAGCTCGCGCGCCACCGCGACGAAGTCGTGCAGGTGCCGCCGGATCTCCTGCGCGCGGCTGCCGGGGAACAGCGCGAGCACCTCGTCGGCCTCCGCGAACCCGAGGCGCGCGCGCGCCTCGGCGCGGCTCGGCATCGCCGCGGCGCGGTCGAGGAGCGGATGCCCCACGAACGTCGCGTCCACGCCCGCGCCGCGCAGCATCGCCTCCTCGAACGGCAGGATGACCGCCGCCTTGCGGATGATCCGCGCCATCGTGCGCATGCGGCCGGCGCGCCAGGCCCACACCTGCGGCGTGATGTAGTACAGCACCGGCACGCCGAGCGCGTGCGCCGCGGCCGCCACGCGCATGTTGAAGCCGGGGTAGTCGATGCAGACCACCAGGGCCACCTGTCCGGCCGCCAGGCGCTGCTTGATCCGCTTGAGCAGGCGCAGGTGGGCCGGGATGTGCCGCAGCACCTCGACGAAGCCCACGACGCCCTCGTGCTCCTCGATCATCTCCACGCCGGCGGCGCGCATCCGCGCGCCGCCCGTGCCCGCGAGCGCGAGGTCCGGGCGCAGCGCGTGCAGCCGCTCGGCGAGGATCGACCCGTGCAGGTCGCCCGACGCCTCGCCGGCGAGGATCAGGACCTCACGCACCGCGGTCGGGCCGCTGCGCGCCCAGTGCCGGCAGCGCGCGCTCGATGTCGGCGACGATCCGCAGCGCCACCGCGAGCGCGTCGCGCCCCGCCCGGCCGCTCACCGCCACCGGCTGCTCGCCGCGCAGCGCCGCGACGAAGCTCTCGAGCTCGAGCCGCAGCGGCTCGCCCTCGGGCGCGTCGATCGGCACCCGCTCCACGAACGCCTCGAGCGGCTGCGCCTGCTTCGCCAGCGTCGCGAGGTCCACGTCGCCGCGCAGGCGGTACATCTCGCCCGTGCCGGCCGCGAGGTCCAGCGACAGGTAGCCGTTCTTCTGGAAGATGCGCAGCTTGCGCATCCGCTCCTTCGACACGCGGCTCGACGTGATCGTCGCCACCGCGCCGCTCTGGAACGTGATGCGCGCGTCGGCGATGTCGATCGACGGCGTCAGCACCGGCAGCCCCGCCGCCGACACGTCCTTCACCGGCGAGCCGGTGAGCGTGAGCACGAGGTCGATGTCGTGGATCATCAGGTCGAGCACCACCGCCACGTCCGAGCCGCGCGGGTTGAACGGCGCGAGCCGGTCGCTGTCGATGAACAGCGGCTTGTCCACGTGCGGCAGCGCGGCGCGGATCGCGCGGTTGAAGCGCTCGATGTGCCCGATCTGCACCAGCACGCCCTGTCGCTCCGCCAGCGCGAGCAGCTCGTCGGCCTCGGCGAGCGTCACCGTGATCGGCTTCTCGATCAGCAGGTGCTTGCCCTTCCGGAGCGCCGCCATCGCGACCTCGTGGTGCTTCGAGGTCGGCACGACGATGCTCACCGCGTCGACGTCGTCGAGCAGCGCGTCGAGCGTGGGGTAGGCCCGGATGCCCAGCTCGCGCGAGACCGTGCCCGCGCGCTCGGCGTTAGCCTCGAAGAACCCGCGGAACGCCACCGACGGGATCTCGCGCAGGATGCGGGCGTGATGGTAGCCGAGGCTCCCGGTCCCCACGACGCCGACGCGCAATGGCTGGTTCAAATGACGATCCCCCGTCCGCTCGCCTCGACGAACGCGATGAAGGCCTGCACCTCCGGGAACGGCTGCAGCTCGCCGGCGGCCCGCTCCATCGCCTGCGAGATGTTCACGTCCGACCGGAAGAACAGGCGGTAGGCCTTCTTGAGCTCCGACACCACGGGCTCCGGGAAGCCGCTGCGCTGCAGTCCGACCGAGTTGAGGCCGTACAGCTTCACCGGGTTCCCCACCGCCTTCACGTACGGCGGGATGTCCTTCGCCACCCGCGACATCCCGCCGACGAACGCGTGCCGGCCGATCTTCGCGAACTGGTGCACCGCGCAGAGCCCCGAGATGATCGCGCGGTCGTCGATCTTCACGTGCCCGGCGAGCTGCGTGCCGTTGGAGATGATCACGCCGTCGCCCACGTGGCAGTCGTGCGCCAGGTGCACGTACGACATCAGGAAGCAGCCCTTCCCGACCGTCGTCTTGTGCGACTCCGACGTGCCGCGGTTGATCGTCGCGTACTCGCGGATGGTGGTCCCTTCGCCGACCTCGACGGTGGTCACCTCGCCCTTGAACTTGAGGTCCTGCGGCTTGCCGCCGAGCACGGAGCCGATGCCGACCGTCACGCGCGGCGCGAGGTGCACGTGCTCCTCGAGCGTCGCGCGCATCTGGATCACGCTGCCGGCGCCGACGGTGCAGTGCGGGCCCACGTAGGCCCACGGGCCCACTTCGACGTCGTCGGCGAGCTGGGCGTCGGGATGCACCACCGCGGTGGGATGGATGCGCGCGCTCATCGGTCGCGCACCATCGCCGCCATCTCGGCCTCGCACACCACGGCGCCGTCCACCTTCGCGACGCCCTTGATGCGGCAGACCGTGTTGCGCAGCTGCACGATGTCCACCTCGATCCGCAGCTGGTCGCCCGGCTTCACCGGCTTGCGGAACTTGATGTTGTCGAGCGACATGAAGTAGACGACCTTCGACTCCGGGTCGTCGACCGTGCCCATCAGGAGCACGCCGCCCACCTGGGCCATCGCCTCCACGATCAGCACGCCCGGCATGATCGGGTGCCCGGGGAAGTGCCCCTGGAAGAACGGCTCGTTGATCGTGACGTTCTTGATCCCGACGATCCGCTTCTTGTCCTCCATCTCCACGATCCGGTCCACCAGCAGGAACGGATAGCGGTGAGGGAGGATCTTCATGATGTCCTCGATGCCCAGCACTCGTGCCTCCGATTGTTGCGGCTGTGCGTGCGCGAGCATCTCGCGCACGAGCGTCACCGTGCCCCGGTGACTCGGCTTGGTCGCCGTGATGCGCGCCGCGACGCGCATCCCCGCCAGCGCCAGGTCCCCGACCACGTCCATCGCCTTGTGCCGGACGAACTCGTCCGGCCACCGCAGGGCCGTCCCCACCACGGCGCGCTCGTCGAGCACGATCGTGTTCTCGGTCGACGCGCCCTGGATGAGCCCCTTCCCCCGCAGCTCCTCCACCCAGCTCAGCAGCCCGAACGTGCGTGCCGGCGCCAGCTCGCGCGCGAACGCGTCGGGCGTCACCCGGTACTGCGCGCGCTGCGCGCCGATCACCGGGTGCGGGAAGTCGATCGCGACGTCGAGCTCCAGCGCGTCGGCCGGATGCGCGACGTACACGGACTCCCCGTCCACCACGCGCACGCTCTCGCGCAGCCGCAGCACGTCGGCGGTGCCCCCGTGCTCGCGCGGCCCCGCCTCGAGCAGCGCCTGGCGGAACGGCTCCGCCGAGCCGTCCATGATCGGCGGCTCGGCCGCGTCCATCGCGATCACGAGGTCGTCGAGTTCGAGCCCCGCCACGGCGGCCAGCACGTGCTCCACCGTGTGCAGTGCAGCCTCCCCCTCGCCGAGCTGCGTCCGGCGCTCCGCGGCGATCGCGCTCGCCACGTGGGCCCGCGTCTCCGGGGCGCCTGGGAGGTCCGTCCGGCGGAACCGGATCCCGTGCCCGGGCGCCGCCGGCTCGAAACGGAGGGTGCAGGTGCGCCCGAGGTGCAGCCCGACGCCGGTCACCGTCGCCGGCCGCGTGATCGTGCGCCGCGCGCTCACGCGTCGCCCTCGCGCGCGAGCAGCCGCTGCATCTTCTTCATCAAGTCCGGCAGCTTGGCCACGGCGGCGTAGCCGCGCAGCACGTCGCGGTGCGGCCGCGCCGGGAACCCGCCCCACGTCTCGCCCGCGGGCACGTCGCTGATCACGCCCGACTGCGCCGTGATCACCGCCCGGTCGCCGATCGTGAGGTGGCCGGCCACGCCCACCTGCCCCGCGAGGGTCACGCCGTCGCCGATGCGCGCGCTGCCGCTCACGCCCACGCCGGCCGCGAAGAGGCAGAGCCGGCCAACGCGCACGTTGTGCCCCACGTGCACCAGGTTGTCGAGCTTGCTCCCCGCCCCGATGATCGTCGCATCGATGCTGCCACGGTCGATCGTGCTGTTCGCGCCGATCTCCACGTCGTCCTCGATGACGCAGGCGCCGACGTGCGGCATCTTGTGGTGCGCGCCGTCGCGGTAGACGAAGCCGAAGCCGTCGCTGCCCACGCGCACGCCGGCATGCAGCAGCACGCGCGCCCCCACGCGCGCCCCCTCGTAGAGCGTCACGTGGCTCGCGAGGCGCGTCCCCTCGCCGACGGACACCCCGTCGCCGATCACGCAGTGCGGGCCGATCCAGCAGCCCTTGGCGATCGACGCGCCGGCGCCCACCACCGTGAACGCCTCCACGCACGCGTCGGGGTCGACCACCGCGTCCGGCGCCACCACCGCGGTCGGATGCACGCCCGTGAACGGGCGCGCCGGCATCCGGTAGAACCGCGGGAGCAGCGCGAGCATCGCCTCGTGCGGCTTCGCCACGACGATGCGGTTGGCGCACCGCCCCGGGGCATCCGCGAGGTCGGGGGAAACGAGCACGCCCCCCGCGGCGCAGTCGACGAGCAGCTTGGCGTACTTGGGCGAGGCCAGGAACGAGAGGTCGGTCGGCGTGGCGCGGTCCTACATCCGCTCCATGGCCGCGGACCTCGGCGT
>ERZ1645185.379-NODE-379-length-19019-cov-4.653449_pt1 | contig 19019 bp, 16 predicted proteins | sample MGYA00575351_ERZ1645185 | MGnify/ENA primary metagenome ERZ1645185 (study PRJEB40838, sample SAMN11284767) | freshwater sediment metagenome | isolation source: river sediment | host: Sediment | place: India: Jana village, Kanpur | collected 2015-12-17 ...
TTGGTGGCCTTGCTGTCGTTGACGAAGCGCACGCCCCCCCGCTCGCCGACGAGCTGGCTGCGGTGCGGCAGGCCGGCGAATGAGTGGAAGGCCTGCTCGATCAGCTTCGGCGCGACGCCAAGCGCCCGCGTCGCGGCATAAGCCGCGCAGGCATTCTGGTGGTTGTGGGCGCCGGGCAGGCCCGCGACCTCGCGCAGGTCGATCGAGGCGACCTGCCGCCCCTTGCGCCATTCCGACAGGAAGCCTTTGCGGGCAAAGACCGTCCAGCCGTGGTCGTCGAGCTTTTGGCCCGACGAGATGCGGATCACCCGGTCATCCTCGGGCCCCTCGGACATCTGGTTGGAAAGGAACCTCCCCTCGACCTCATCCACCCCGATGACCGCCCGATCCGGCCCGCCTTCGGCGAAAAGCCTGCGCTTGGCGGCGAAATATCCGCCCATGCCGTTGTGGCGGTCGAGATGATCGGGTGAGAGGTTGGTGAAGACCGCGATGTCGGGGGTAAGTGCGCGCGCCAGATCGGTCTGGTAGCTCGACAGTTCCAGCACGATGACCTCGCCATCCTGCGCCGGGTCGATGTCGAGAACACCGCGTCCGATATTGCCGGCCATCTGCGTCGGGCGGCCGGCAACCTGCAGGATGTGATGGATCAGCGCGGTGGTGGTGGACTTGCCGTTCGAGCCGGTCACGCAGACCACGCGCGGCGCCTGGTCGAAATTGTCCCATTCCTTGGTTGCGAAAGAGCGGAAGAACAGGCCGATATCGTTGTCGACCGGGATGCCCCGGTCCAGCGCCAGCGCAATCACCTTGTTGGGCTGCGGATAGAGGTGCGGGATGCCAGGCGAGACGACCAGCGCCGCCAGCCCGTCCATAACCCCGCCCCGGGTCAGGTCGGTGGGAGTGAAACCTTCGGCCTCGGCCTTGGCGCGCGCCTCGGGGCTGTCATCCCAGACGACCGGCTCGGCCCCGCCGGCGATCAGGGCGCGGGCCGTGGCAAGCCCGGACCGGCCCAGCCCCAGCACACCGACTTTCCGCCCTTCATAGCCCTTGACCGGAATCATCCGCCGCCCTCCCTGCCGTTTCGGCGCAGAATGGGGAGGGCGGCCGCTGGCTGCAAGGGCAGCCGGTATCAACCCGACGGGACGATGTTCTGGTTCATGCGGAAGACGTTCCCGGGGTCATAGCGGCGCTTGACCTCCTGCAGCCGGGCGTAGGTGGCTGCCCCGAAGGCATCCCGCACAAGCCCCTCGCCTTCGCCAAGGCCGGGGAAGTTCAGGTACATCCGGCCCGTCGAATGCGTCTGCATTGCCGTCCAGGCACCGCGCACCCAGGCGATATTGTCCTCGTCCCCGTCCGCGCCCTGCCAGATCGCATCGAGGCTGAACATGAAGGGCATCGAGCGGTCGCCGAAGGCTGTCGCGTCAGGCGCCACCCGCTGGACCGCGCCACCGAACTTCCAGACCGAGGCGAAGGTCATCTCAGACGGCCGGCGCGACAGGTGGCCGAGGATATCGGTGATCACCGTCTGGTCCAGGCCGCGCAGATAGGTGGATTTCCAGTAGCAGCGGTCCCGCCCCTTGGGGAAGATCCCGTCGTAAAGGGTCTGGAGCGTCGCATAGGGCATCGCCCCGCTGAAATCGGTCAGCATCGGGCCAACGGCCCTGAGCGGCGCCGTGACGTGCTCGCCCTCCTCGGCGGGTCCGTCGTAGACATGCGCAAGGGCGACGACCCGGCGGCCCCAGATGTCTTGCGGATAGGCCGGATCCTCAGGGATGGTCGAGAATTCGGCCAGCCCGCTCAGTTCGTCCGGCGCCGTCGCCATGAAGTCCCGCCAGAGCGGCAGGATCTCGGCCGCCCGCTCCTCGGGATAGATCGGAGCGCAGAAAAAAACCTCGGGCGCGATCGGGTGCAGGCGGAACTCGAAATTCACCACCACGCCGAAGTTGCCGCCCCCGCCGCGCAGCGCCCAGAGAAGGTCCGGGTTCTCGGTCTCGCTGGCGCGGATCAGCCGGCCTTCGGCATCGACCAGGTCGGCGGCCAGCAGGTTGTCGCAGGCGAGCCCATGCGTGCCGCGCAACCAGCCGATCCCGCCCGACAGCGTCAGGCCCGCAACGCCGGTGGCCGAAATCAGCCCGCCCGGCGTCGCCCGACCGAAGGGCGTCGTCGCACGGTCCACTGCCGCCCAGGTCGCACCGCCTTCGACAAAGGCCCGGTCCAGCCCCGGATCGACGCGCACGCCGTCCATCAGCGTCAGGTCGATCATCAGGCCGCCTTCGCAGACGGCGTATCCCGCCACGTTGTGCCCGCCGCTACGGATCGAGATCGTCACCCCCTGCGCCCTGGCGAACCGCACGCTGGCCACGACATCGGCGGCATTCACGCAGCGGGCGATCAGGGCCGGGCGGCGGTCGATCATGCCGTTCCAGATCACGCGGGTCGCGTCGTAGCCGTCGCTCGCGGGATCCAGCACTTCGCCGCGCATCGTGGCGCGAAACGCCTCCACCGCCGCGGGATCAAGGGCGCGGGTCGCGGGTCTTGCTTCGTGCTTTGTCATGACGTGCCTCCCTCGTTGATGTAGAAAGGCTAGGTCGGATCGGCGGATGATCCCAAAGCCGATCCTGCAGGAAAGCGGTCATTTCTGCCATGCCGGACGAACAGGGACGCATTCTCGTGGCCATCGTGGCGGTTCCCGAGGTGACCGCCTCTGCCCTTTACGGCATGTTCGACCTCTTCTCATCTCCCGGGCGCGATTTCAGCTTCGTCACGAAAGGCGAGGCGGGAGAGCAGCGCATGCGGCCCTTCATCGTGGCGCGGAGCAAGGACCAGTTCCTTGCCGCGAATGGCATCCCGGTGCAGGCTGAATTCGACTTCGATGATGCCCCGATGCCCGACATCGCCTGCACGCCGGATTTCTTCGTCGATCCCGGCGCCAGTGTCGCCGGGCAATTCGAGCCCGAGGCAGCCTGGCTTGCCCGAGTGCATCGCGAAGGCGGGATGCTCGCCAGCGCCTGTTCCGGCACTGTGCTTCTGGGCGAGGCGGGGCTTCTCGACGGCCGCGACGCGACGATCCACTGGGCCTATGTGGCGACGCTGACCAACAATTATGCCGGGGTGAAGGTCCGGCCGAACCAGACGCTGGTGCTAACGGGCGAGGCGCAGCGCATCGTCATGGCCGGGGGCGGGACCAGCTGGCAGGATCTCGCCCTTTACCTGATCGCCCGCCATGTCGGGCTGAAGGAGGCGATCGAGGTCGCGCGGGTCTACCTGCTCCAGTGGCACGACATCGGCCAGATGCCTTTCGCGGCACCGGTGAACTTTCGCCAGAGCGACGATGCCGCGATCCTTAGGAGCCAGGATTGGGTCGCGGCCAACTACGCCCTGCCCGCGCCGGTCGCGGCGATGATCGAGCAGTCGGGCCTGCCCGAGCGGTCCTTCATGCGCCGCTTCCGCGCGGCAACGGGCATGACACCGCTTGACTATGTCCACGCCCACCGGCTCGAAGAGGCCAAGCAGATGCTCGAGCGCAGCGACCTGCCTGTCGAGGCAATCGCCGAAGAGGTGGGTTACGAAGACGCGAGCTTCTTCGGACGGCTGTTCCGGCGGCGGGTCGGGCTGACGCCAAGCCAGTACCGGATGCGCTTCGGCGCCTTGCGCCGGGCGATGACGCCGCAGAACTGACCGCAGAACAAGCGACCAGCTACCAGCCGACCGGTTCGCGCCTGCGGAAGAACCCGCCGGTCGGGCCGTCCTCGGGCAGGAGCGCGAGCCAGAGGGCGGTATCCGCCCCCTCTTCGGGCGAAAGCGGCGCCGAGGGGCCGCCCATCCTGGTTCGCACCCAGCCGGGATCGCAGGCGTTGACCTTGACCCCCGGCGGCAGGTCGCGCGGAAGGGCCTTGGTCAGCGCATTCAGCGCCGCCTTGGCGACGCCATAGGCCCCCGGCCCGCCCAGGCCCGCCGAGAAGCTGCCCCACCCCGAGGACAGGTTGACGATCCGGCCCCAGCCGGTCGCCCGCCAGTGAGGGACGTTCAGGCGGATCAGGTCGAGGGGCGCGGCGACCATCACCTCCATCGCCTCGGCGAAATCGCTCTTTGGCGACAGGAGCGAAACATGGTTCAGGAGACCGGCATTGTTGATGAGGATGTCGAAGCCCCCCGCCTGCGTTATCGCGTCGAAATAGCTGTCGGGTTCGGTCAGATCGAGGCGCACGAAGGCCGTGCCCAGTTCTGCCGCGGCCTGCCGCCCCTCATCTTCTGACCGGGCCCCGATCGACACGCGGCAGCCCTTCGCCTTCAATCCGGCTGCAATCGCCCGGCCCAAACCGCGATTTCCGCCGGTGACAAGGGCGGTCGGATGCAAAGGGCGGGTCATTCCGGGCTCCTGTCAGGCGGGAAGGGCAAGGATGGCTCGGCGGGCGGCGGGCGGCAAGGCCCCGGATCCTCGCGCCTCAAGGGTTAAGCGCCTCGACCCCCGCCATCGCCTCGGCGAAGATCGCCGCGGGGCGAAGCGTGAACCGGTTCGGCATGGAGCGTGCGCTTCGGATCCGGTCGCAGCGGAAGGTCCGGACGGCCTCGCTGTCGATGTCCCAGGCCAAGAGATACCAGACCGGATAGTTGAGCAGCAGAAACTGCGGCTCGACATGGCGCGCGCGCTCCTCTCCCACCGCCCCGGCATAGCGGAAGGCAAGTTCCCGCTGCTCGAGAAAGGCCGAGAACAGCGCAGCGACTTCGGTCTGTTCTGGCGGCGTGAAGCCGCCAACCACCTGCGCGGAGGCAGAGGCCCCGATCAGGAGGCGCCGCCGTAGGCCGCCGATCTGGTCGCGCAGGGCTGGCGAGAACGAGGCTGCGAGCTTGCGCCGGATCGGATCGAGATTGGCCAGAAGCCAGGGCGCCCGCATCTTCTCTGCAATGGCAAGGCTGACGAGCAGGTTGATCGCCTCGGGCGCAGTCAGGGTCAGCCTGCCGACACCCCAGAACCGATGCAACCGCACGCCGCCGCCCCGGCCGCGATCCGCCTCGACCGGCAGCCCCCTGGCGCGCAAGACCTCCAGATCGCGCGCCAGGGTGCGCTCGCTGACGGCAAATTCGGAGGCGAGTTCTGCGACCGTCATCGGCTCGTCGGCCTTCAGGCGGCTCGCCAGCAGGTCGAGACGGTCCAGGCGGCCAAGGGTATCCGGGCGGGGCATGTCGCCATCCAACAAAGAAATATGCCATTAGATGACATATTTTTGGGCATTCCGTCCAGGTCCCAGCAAGGAGACCTGAGATGACAACACCTGAACCTGATATGACCGTGGTCGAGCTCGCCCGGATCCGCCTGAAACCCGGCGTGAGCGAAGACCGCCTGATTGCCGTTTCCGACCAGTTCCAGACCGAATTCCTGGCGCATGTCGACGGCTTTCTTGGCCGCGACCTGATCCGTGGCGCCGATGGCGGCTATATGGACCTCGTGCGCTGGTCGTCGCCGGACGCGGCCGAGGCGGTGATGGCGACCGCGATGCGTTCGCCCGCGTGCCTGGCCTATTTCGACTTGATGGAGATGGGCAGCGATCCGGGCGAAGGCGTGTCGCACATGCAGGTCCTGCGCCGCTACGGCTGACAGGCGCCTGCCGCGGCTTCAAGGATCGACAGGGCGCGGTCCAGATCGGACCAGTCGATGACAAGGGGCGGCGAAAGCGTGATCGTCGCCCCGTTCGATAGCTTGAAGTTCAGCCCGGCCTCGAGCGATGCCTTGCGAATGCGCTCGGCCCGCGCCGGATCGGGGCGACCCGCAGCGTCGGTGACCTCGATCCCGAGCAGCAGCCCCCGCCCCCGCGCATGGCGAAGGCCGGTCTGCCGCCCTTCCATGGACTGAAGCCGCTCCAGCGTCCGAGCGCCAAGTTCTGCCGCACGCTCCGCAAGCCCCTCATCGGCGATCACCCGCAGCACTTCGAGGCCAACGCGCGCGGTAACGGGGTTCTTCTCATGGGTGAAATGGCCGATCGACCACGGCGCGGCCCGGTCCAGATCGCGGCGCGCGATGACCGCTGCAAGGGGCAGGACCGCGCCGCCAAGCGCCTTCCCGAGCACGAGAATATCGGGCACCACGCCCTCATGTGCCGAGGCGAACATCCGTCCAGTCTTGCCGACGCCCGTCGGGATCTCATCGAAGATCAGCAGCGTTCCGGTCTCGTCGCAGGCGCGACGGACCTCGGCCCAGAAGCCGGCCGGCGGGATCAGCGGCCAGGACCGCATCGGTTCCGCCACCACCGCCGCCACGTCCCCTTCGCGCCGCAGGATGTCGGTGATCGCCCGGGCGCAGGCCAGACCGCAGGCGGCGGGGCCGGGATGATTGAAGGGGCAGGCCGCGCAGTCATATTGCGCGACATGCTCGGCCCCGGTCGGCAGGGGGCCCGTCGCGCGGTTCCGCCAGGCCGGGTCGCCGCCCACCGCGGCCGCGCCAAAGCCGCTGCCGTGATAGGACCCCCAGAAGGACACCGTCTTCCACCGCCCCGTCACGGCGCGGGCCAGCCGCAGTGCGGTTTCGACCGCGTCAGAGCCCGAAGGCAGGAACAGCGACCGCCCCAGATCGCCGGGCGTGATCCGCGCCAGTTCTTCGGCAAGTTCCGTCGCCGCTTCGCAGGCAAAGCGCCGGGGCGCAAAGGTCAGGTCGTCAATCTGGGCCCGAAGGGCAGCAAGGATGCGCGGATGGGCATAGCCGAGATGATGGACCGAATTTCCATGGAAATCCATGAACCGCCGGCCCGCGTGATCTTCGATCCAGATGCCTTCGACACAGCGGACGCTCGAGGTGCAGGGCGAGGACAGGTCCTGGCTCAGGAAGACCGCCGCGTCGCGCGCGATGAGCGAGGCGGAGGTGTCGGTCACGGGTCAGGCCCTTTGCGTCGCCACGTGCAGGCCAAGCCCGATCAGGATCGCGCCACCCGTCCGCTGCATCCATTGGGTGACACGCGTCGACCGCGACAATCGGCCCGCAACGGCGGATGCCGCGAAGATTGCAGCCAGATCCATGGCGCTGAACATCAGGCAAGCGATCACGCCAAGCACGAGAAGCTGCGACCAGACAGGCAGAGCCGCAGACGGGTCGGCGAATTGCGGCAGGAAGGCAACGTAGAAAAGGGCGGTCTTCGGGTTCAGAAGCTCGACCATCATGCTTTGCCGGAATGCCTTGCCAACCGACATGACCGGAAGTCCGGTTGGCATCGTGCCCAGCACCGCGCGGCTGCGGATCATGCCGATGCCGAGCCAGACCAGATAGCCCGCGCCGATCAGCTTGACGACGAAGTAGATGGTCGGCACCGCATGGAAGAGGACCGAGAGGCCGGCCGCCGCCGCTACGACATGGACGCAGCAGCCAAGAAGAATTCCGAAGGCCGCCCCAAGACCGGCGCGGCGGCCCCCTGCAAGTGTCCGCGCCGCCGCATAAAGCATCGCGGGTCCGGGAATCAGTGCGAATAGTCCGGTGGCTACGACGAAGGCCAACAAAGTCTCAGTCGAAGCCATTCTGACCCTCCGGTTTCAACGCCCGGACAGTCGCACAGCGCCTCGTGACGCGCCAGCCCTTGCGTCAGCGGACCTTCAGCGTGGCAAGGCCGATCAGCGCGAGGATCAGCGAGATGATCCAGAAGCGGATGACGATCTGCGGCTCGGCCCAGCCCTTCTTCTCGAAGTGGTGGTGGATCGGGGCCATCAGGAACACCCTGCGGCCCGTGCGCTTGTAGTACATCACCTGGATGATGACCGAGAGCGCCTCGACCACGAACAGCCCTCCGACGATCGCCAGGACGATCTCGTGCTTGGTGCAGACGGCGATGGCGCCAAGCGAACCTCCCAGGGCCAGCGAGCCGGTATCGCCCATGAAAACCGCCGCGGGGGGGGCGTTGTACCACAGGAAGCCCAGGCCCCCGCCGATCAGCGCGGCGGTGAAGACAAGGAGTTCACCGGTGCCCGGCACGAAATGAACGCCCAGATACTCGGCGAAATTGGCGTTGCCGACGACATAGGCAATGGCGCCAAGCGTGCCGGCCGCGATCATCACCGGCATGATCGCCAACCCGTCCAGCCCGTCGGTCAGGTTCACCGCGTTCGCGGCGCCGACGATCACCAGCATCCCGAAGGGAACGAAGAAATAGCCCAGGTTGATCAGCACATTCTTGAAGAACGGCAGGGCAAGCTGGTCGGTCAGCGGAGCGGGGTGGAAGCGGGCGGCGGCATAGGCGGCGAGCGCCGCGATCAGGAGGCCCAGAAGGAAGCGTGCGCGGCTGGAGACACCCTTGGTGTTCTGCTTCGTCACCTTGGCGAAGTCGTCGGCAAAGCCGATCAGGCCGAAGGCAAGCGTGACGAAGACCACGATCCAGACATAGGGGTTGTCCAGACGCGCCCAGAGCACGGTCGAAAAAGTCAGCGCTGACAGGATCAGCAGGCCGCCCATCGTGGGCGTGCCGGCCTTGGCGAAATGGCTTTGCGGGCCATCGTCACGGATCGGCTGACCTTTGCCCTGCTTGCGCCGCAGCATGTTGATCAGCGGTCGACCGAAGATGAAGCCGAAGACCAGCGCGGTGAAGAAGGCCGCGCCGGCCCGGAAGGTGATGTAGCGGAAGAGGTTGAGGACGCCGCCCCCGTCCGACAGATCGGCCAACCAGTAGAACATGCCCTTCGCCCCTCTCGTCCGCGCCGTTATTCGGCGCCTGTCGTATCCTGCGCGATCGCCTGCCCCAATTTTCGGAAGCCGTCAACGACCTGCGAAACCTTGATCCCCTTGGACCCCTTGACCAGCACGATGTCGCCGGCATCGACGATCTGGCGCAGTTGCGGCAGCAACTCGGCAGCGGTTTCGACCCAGAGCCCGCGCTTCTGCGGCGGCAAGACGGCGTGGAGCGCGCGCATCCGCGGGCCGACACAATGCACCGTCGTGATGCTTGCCATCGCCGGATGGCGGGCGATGGCCGCATGCAGGTCGAGCTCGGTCCGGCCGAGTTCCAGCATGTCGCCAAGGATGGCGATGCGGCGGCCCGGATGGATGCGCCCGACGCCGTCGACCGGCGGGATCGCCGCCAGCAGGTCGAGGCTTGCCGCCATCGAGGCGGGATTGGCGTTGAAGGCGTCGTCGATCAATTCGAAGCCGCGCTCCTCGACCGGGTCGAGCAGGATGCGCTCGCGCGTGCCGCGCCCCTTGGGCGGCAGCCAATTGCCGATGTCGCAGCCAGCGATCGAGGGATCGAGGCCAAGCGCCGCGGCTGCCGCGAGAACCGCAAGCGCGTTCGGCGCGAAATGGCGACCGGGGCTGCGGACCTTGAAGAGAAGCGGCTCGCCCTGTGCCGTCGCGCGCACGACCGTTGCATCGGGCGTCAGCGTCACATCCGTCAGCCGGTAGTCGGCGTCCGCCGCATTGCCGAAGCGCAGGACCCGCGCGCCGACTTCCGCGGCCTTGGCCAGAAGGATGGGGGTGACGGTCAGGTCGGCGGGCAGAACGGCGGTGCCGCCGCGCTTCAACCCGTCCATGATCGCCGCCTTTTCGCGGGCGATCCCCTCGATGTTCTCGAACGCCTCGAGATGCGCCGGCGCGACCGTGGTGATGAGCGCGACGTCAAGCTGTGCCAGCTCGGCCAGAGGCGCGATCTCGCCGGGGTGGTTCATGCCGATCTCGACCACGGCGAAATCGGTGTCCACCGGCATCCGCGCCAGCGTCAGCGGCACGCCCCAGTGGTTGTTGTAGCTTGCCTCGGCGGCGTGGGTCTTGCCCTGCCCGCCCAGCACCGCGCGCAGCATGTCCTTGGTCGAGGTCTTGCCGACCGAGCCGGTGACGCCCACGACCTTCGCCTTCGTCCGCGCCCGCGCCGCGCGGGCAAGGCCGCGAAGCGCCTCGAGCACGTCCGGCACGACCAAAAGCGGCGCGTCGACGCCCACGCCTTCCGGAACATGGGTGACAAGCGCGGCGGCGGCCCCCTTGTCGAGCGCCTGGCCGACGAATTCGTGCCCGTCGCGCACGTCCTTGAGCGCCACGAACAAGTCACCCGGCTGCAAGGTCCGTGTGTCGATCGAGACGCCCCTTGCCACCCAGTCGCAGGTGATGCGCCCGCGGGTTGCGGCGGCAGCTTCGGCGGATGTCCAGAGCGTGGTCATCAGATCAGCCCATCCAGTGCGGCGACAGCAACGCTGGCCTGTTCGACATCGTCGAAGGGATAGACATGCCCGGCGATGGTCTGGCCGCTTTCATGGCCCTTCCCGGCTACGAGCAGGGCATCGCCGGGACCAAGCGCATCGACGCCGCGCAGGATCGCCTCGGCCCGGTCACCGACCTCGTTCGCCTCGGGGCAGGCTTCCATGATCTGCGCACGGATTGCCGCCGGGTCCTCGGAGCGCGGGTTGTCGTCGGTCACGAACAGGATGTCGGCATTCTCGGCCGCGGCCCTGCCCATCAGCGGGCGCTTGGTTGTATCGCGGTCGCCACCGGCGCCGAAGACGACGACGATGCGCCCCATGACATGCGGGCGCAGCGCCTTGAGCGCGGTTTCGATCGCATCCGGGGTATGGGCGTAGTCGACGAAAACGCTCGCCCCGTTCTTGCGCCGACCGGCAAGCTGCATCCGCCCGCGAACGGTCGAAAGCTGCGGCAGGACCGCGAAGACGTCGTTTGGCGCACAACCGGAGCCGATCGCCAGCCCGGCCGCCACTGCAACGTTTTCGGCCTGGAATCCACCGATCAAGTTGAGGCGAACCTGATGCGGCGCACCCTTCCAGGCAAAGCGCACATCCTGCCCCGTCGCGTCGAAGCGCTGGCCGAGGATGCGCAGGTCGGCATCGTCGCCATGGCCGGTGCGCAGGATCTTCTGGCCGCGGGCCGTTGCGATCAGCGCCAGATCGACACTTTTCGGGTCATTCGTGTTCAGGACCGCCACGCCATCCTCTGGCAGGACGCGATCGAAAAGCCCGGCCTTGGCGGCAAAATACGCCTCGAAGGTGCCGTGGTAGTCGAGATGGTCCTGGGTGAAATTGGTGAATCCCGCCGCCTTGAGCCGCACCGCATCCAGCCGGCGCTGGTCAAGGCCGTGGGAAGACGCCTCCATCGCCGCATGAGTGATGCCGGCCTCGGCCGCCTCGGCCAGCAGCCGGTGCAGCGTGATCGGTTCCGGCGTCGTGTGTCCCGACGGTGCATCCCAGGCGCCCTCGACCCCGGTCGTGCCGATGTTGATCGCGGGAAGGCCGAGCGCGACCCAGATCTGCCGGGTAAAGGTGGCGACGCTGGTCTTGCCGTTTGTGCCGGTGACCGCGACCATCGTCGCGGGCTGTCGCCCGAACCACAGCGCGGCAGCGAAGGACAGCGCCTCTCGCGCGTCTTCCGCCACGACAAGCGCCACGTCGGCCATGCCAGGCAACCCTTGTGCGATCCGGGCGCCCTCGGCATCGGTCAGCACGGCGACCGCGCCCAACTCCAGCGCAGCGGGAAGGAAGGTCGCGCCATGCACCTTGCTTCCCGGCAGGGCGGCGAACAGGAAACCCGGGCGCACGGCACGGCTATCGACCGACAGGCCGGTGACCCGCGCCTCGCGCCCGCCGCGGGCGGTCAGGCCCAGTTCGGCAAGGGTTTTCACGGCTTCGGTCATGGCGCGGCGCTCCGGCAGTTCGGGTCAGTTGTGCGCGAGTGTTACCTCGGTGGCGGAGGCGGTTTCAACCTCGGGCCGGAGCCCGAGCAGCGGCGCGACGCGACGGATGACCTCGGCGGCGACCGGAACGGCTGTCCAGCCGGCGGTGCGGCGCACCTGCGACGCGACGATCTCCATCGGCTCGTCCAGCGTGAGGATCAGCACATATTTCGGATCGGTCGAGGGGAAGGTGCAGGCAAAGGTGTTGACGACCTTGTCATGATAATAGCCGCCGCCCTTCTTGGGCTTGTCGGCGGTTCCGGTCTTGCCAGCCACAGAATAGCCCGGCACATCGCCGAGGCTGGCCGTGCCTTCGGTCACGACGCCGCGCAGCATCGAGATCGCCTCTTGCGAGGTCTTGGGCGAGATGATCCGGGGTCCGTTCTCGACCACATCGGACTTCAGCAAGGTCGGGCGCACCAGCGTGCCGCCATTGGCGATGGTGGCATAGGCCGCCGCCAGATGCATCGGGCTGGCCGAGATGCCATGGCCATAGGCGGTGGTGATTGTGGTGATGTCAGGCCAGCGTGAGGGGACGAGCGGCTTGGCATAGGGCGCCTCGATCAGTTCGACCGGGGTCGGATCGAAGAAGCCGAGCGATTTCAGGAAGGCCTGCTGACGCACCCCGCCGATCATCAGCGCCAGATGGGCAGCGCCGACGTTCGAGGATTTCACGATCATGTTGCGGACCGAAAGCAGCGGGCCGTAATTGTGGTTCTCGAATTCCTTGATCTTGAACTTGCCCCAGACCATCGGTGCATTGGCGTCGATCATCGAGTCGGGGTTCACCAACCCCAGATCCAGCGCCTGCGCCGCCGCGAAGATCTTGAAGGTCGAGCCAAGCTCGTAGACGCCCTGCACCGCACGGTTGAAGAGCGGGCTGTCGGACGGGTCACCCTTGACCAGCGGGCTGGGGCGGTTGTTGGGATCGAAGTCGGGCAGCGAGACCAGCGACAGGATCTCGCCAGTGCGGACGTCGAGCAGGACGGCGGCAGCGCCCTTGGCCTGCATCATCTTCATGCCGCCTTCCAGCACCTCCTGCACGGTCGCTTGCACCGTCAGGTCAAGGGACAGCGCCACCGGCTTGCCGGCATTGGCCGGGTCACGCAGGCGGGCGTCGAGCGCCTTCTCGACGCCGGCGGTGCCGATCACCTCGGCTGAATTCACGCCCTCGGCGCCAAAGCTCGCGCCGCCCAGCACATGCGCCGCAAGCCGGCCGTTGGGGTAGAGCCGCATCTCGCGCGGGCCGAACAGGAGGCCGGGATCGCCGATGTCATGGACCTGCTGCATCTGCTCGGGCGAGAGCTTCTTCTTTATCCATAGGAAACTGCGACCGTCAGTGAAGCGGGCAAGAAGCTGCTTCTCATCGAGGTCAGGGAAGATGCCGACCAGTTCATGCGCGACCCGGGCAGGGTCGACCATGTCCTTGGGCTGGGCATAAAGCGAATGGGTCAGGATGTTGGTTGCCAGGATCCGGCCGTTGCGGTCGGTCAGGTCGGCCCGCTGCGCCTCGATCTGGGCACCGGAATTGGCGCTGCGCGGCTCGGTCGGAATCGTCGCAGCCATCATGCCCATGCGCGCGCCGATGCTGGTGAAAGCCATGGTGAAGGCCACCCCCAGCAACAGCAGGCGTCCCTGCGCGCGTGCGCGGGCACGGTCGTGCGTCTGCTTCTGGCGCAGGCGGATGTTCTCGCGTTCGATCGTGTCGGGATTCTCGCCGCGCGCGCGGGCGGAAAGGATGCGGGCCAGCGGGCGCAGCGGGATACGGGTCATGGGATCTGCACCTCGTTGGTCGGCACGACGTCAAGCTTGCCCTGCACCGAAATCGGCGCCGACAGGGTCAGATCCGCCGGCAGCGAGGCGGCCGGCGGCGGGGGATAGGGAATGTCCTTGGCATCGCCGAATTGCGACGGCTCCATCGGCAGCAGGCCCAGCTTGTCGAAGCTGATGGCGGCAAGCTCGCGAATCCGGTCGGGGCGATTCAGATAGGCCCACTCCGCCTTCTGCATCGCCAGTTCATCACGCAGGTCGGCGATCTCGTTCTGGAGCCGGTCGACGTTCCGCAACGCATCCTGGGTGGCGTAGTTCTCGCGATAGGCCCAGAAGGCCAGCCCCATGACGGAAAGGAACGACAGGGCATAGAGGACGGAACGCATCACCGGCGACCTTTCCGCTGAAGAAGGGGAACGCCAAGCGCGGCGGGATCGACCTGCCCCGCCGGGGCATCAGTGCGCCGCGCGACGCGCAGCTTGGCCGACCGCGCCCGGGGGTTCTCAGCCAGTTCCTGATCGTCGGGACCGACCGCCCGGCGCGTAACCAGTTGAAAGCGAGGCTTTTCCGGGCTGTTGGCCGGGGCGTAGCGGTTGCTTTGCGCCTCGCCGCCCGAACGCAGTTGCAGGAACCGCTTTACCACGCGGTCCTCGAGTGAATGAAATGTGACAACGGCCAGCATGCCACCCGGCCTAAGCGCCCTTTCGGCCGCCATCAAGCCCTCTGCGAGTTCTTCGAACTCGGTATTCACGGCGATGCGGATTGCCTGGAAACTGCGCGTCGCCGGATGGCTTTGCCCGGGTTTCGGGCGCGGCAGGCAGCGGGCCACGATCTCGGCCAGGCGCAGGGTCGTCACGATCGGCGCCTCGCCCCGCGCCGCCACGATCGCCCGCGCGATCCGGCGCGAGGCGCGCTCCTCGCCATAGAGATACAGGATGTCGGCCAGCACCTCTTCCGGGGCCGTGTTGACCAGATCGGCGGCGCTGTCGCCCGACTGGCTCATCCGCATGTCGAGCGGCCCGTCCTTGAGGAAGGAAAAACCCCTCTCGGCCTGATCGAGTTGCATCGACGACACCCCGAGGTCGAGCACCACGCCATCGACCGGCCCGTCCGCCACGCTATCAAGGTCCGAGAAGGTCCCGGCAACCAGCCGCAGCCGCGACCCATAGGACTCCGACCATTCTTCCGCCATCCGAAGCGCAAGCGGATCACGGTCGATGCCGATGACCTGATCTGCGCCAGCCTCAAGCAGCCCCCGCGCATAACCGCCGGCGCCGAACGTGCCGTCGATCCAGATGCCGCGAACGGGTGCGACCGCCTGCAGGAGTGGGCGCAGGAGAACGGGAACATGCGGCGGGCGGGCGTCGGCGGGACCGCTCGTCACCATGCTCACGCCTCCGGATCCGGCAGGAGAGACAGGATATCAAGCCCCTCTGCCAGTTCTTCCATCTCTTCAAGGGATTGCGCCGCGATCTCTTCCTCGTAGGCGTCGCGCTTCCACAGCTGGAAGGTTTCCAGCGCCCCGGCGAACATCGCCTCGAATCCGCCAGAGAATTCCTCGGGCGCCGCGCCGATCTTCTCGCGTACCTTCTGCGGCAGGACGATGCGGCCGTCCTCGTCGACCTCGATGGTCACCGAAAGGGTGATAAGGTTGCGCTCGAGCGCGCGGCGGCGGGGAGAGCCCTTGGGCAGGCGCGCGATCAGCGCCTCGACCCGCTTCATCTCATTGATCGGATAGCATTCCACGAAACGACGGCGCTCGTCGCCATAGACCATGATCACGCGCGGGCGGGGGCTTTCGGGCCAGGAGGGGTCGCCGTTTTCCAGCACGCGACGGAAGGCGGCGGGGATCGAGACCCGCGCTTTGGCGTCCACCTTCTGGACGACCTCGCCTCTGAAGCTCTCCGCCACGACGTGCGGCTCCTTCACTCGCGCCCCGCCCTTGCGTCGGGGTCTGGTCCCTCGTTTGCCCGGCCCTGAAACGGACAACGGCGGATCGGGACTGCTGCCACGCCCGATCCGCCGCCCTCGTCCCATCGCTGGGTCCGTCCAGCTGCGCGCGCCACCTGGGGGGATGTCTGCTCGCTCACGCGCCGGATCTCAGTATTCGAAAGCGGCGGCTGCCTGTATGAAACCTGACTTTCGCCTGTTCGGGGTCTTAGCCGCCCCTGCTTGTCATTCGCTGCCGCCTTCGATGCACAAGGGATGACATGGGAAAGCATGGGAAAGCAAACCATTTCTTCGGCCCCTCACCACACAGAACCAGCGGAATTTCGCTAACGCGCTTGTGAATGGACAGGATTCGTCGAGCCGAATCCCACAGCTCGGAACAGACTCATCGGTCGCCACAATATATAGACCGAGACGGCGCCTCACCACAAAATCCCATGAATTCCCATCCGGCATGCGCCACCAGGTGCGTAACGATCAAGGGTGGAGAACAAACAACGAATATGGCGATACAGCGTCGCGAATCACGGCAAGTCACGCGCCGGTGATTCGGCGCGCGCCGCCCCTCAACGGGGTCTTTCCCATGATTTCCCGTGTGATCCGGGCGGATCAGGCCATGCCGCCGGCGATCAATCCCGCCGCAATGCGCGCATAGGCCTCGGCCGTCGGCCCTTCGCCAGCCGCGGCGGGGGTGCCGCTGTCGCCGGCAAGACGAACATCGAGGCTCAGTGGCAATTCACCAAGGAAGGGCAGCCCCAGTTTCTGCGCCTCGGCCCGGACGCCGCCATGACCGAAGATATGCTCCTCGTGCCCGCAATTGGGACAGACGAAGGTCGACATGTTCTCGATCAGGCCCAGGACCGGGGTATTGAGCTTGCGGAACATGTCGAGCGCCTTGCGCGCATCCATCAGCGCGACGTCCTGTGGGGTCGAGACGATGATCGCACCGGTCAGCTTCGTCCGCTGGCAAAGCGTCAGCTGGATGTCGCCCGTCCCCGGCGGCAGGTCGACGATCAGCACGTCGAGCTTACCCCAGTCGACCTGGCCAAGCAGCTGCTGCAGCGCCCCCATGATCATCGGACCGCGCCAGATGACGGATTCGTCCTCTTTCAGCATCAGGCCCATCGACATCATCACGACGCCATGCGCCTGAGGCGGAAGGATCGTCTGGCCGTCGGGCGATGCAGGCCGCTTGCTGACCCCCATCATCCGAGCCTGGGACGGTCCATGAATGTCGGCATCAAGCAGACCGACCCGCCGCCCCTGCCGCGCCAAGGCGACCGCGAGGTTGGACGAGACGGTGGATTTCCCCACGCCGCCCTTGCCACTGGCGATTGCAAGGATGCGGTCCACCCCGGAAACCGCTTGCGGTCCACCCTGCTGGGGCGTCGGGTGCTGCCCGATCTTCAGGCTGGGCGGAGGTACCTTGCCGGCAGGAGCGGTCAGGACAATCTGGACCGAGCTCACACCCGGCAGACTGCGCAGCGCCGTTTCGGCATGCGCCCGTGCCGGCTCCAGCGCCTGCGCCGCGGCCGCATCCGCGACTTCCATGACGAATCGCACGACGCCATCCTCCAGGCTGAGCGCCCGCACCAGATCGCGCGAAACCAGATCGCCGCCGCCGGGCACATCGATGGCCGAAAGCACCTGAAGGACCGACTCACGCGACAGCGACATGACATTCTCCCTAGCTTGTCCGGGCAAATACGTCGCCCTTTGCCAGCGGCAGGGCAAGAGGCGTTCGCGTCGCGCCCAGAATTGAGGCGAGCGATCCTTTCAAGGGTCAAAATTACGTAAAGGAAGCCATGCACTTGCCGCATGGCAGCATTGATAGCTCGGGTTATTGTGCATCTGCAGCATTGGGTTATGTTTGCCCTAACGGCGCGGAAGCAAAACAAGCGCCTTCCCGAGTACCGAGGCAAGACGATGAGCTACGTGACAACTTCCTCCGCAGTCCGCTCCGGCTATCCGGAACGTCTGGGCGCGGTCATGAAGACGGCCGCTGACGCGCTTCGCAAGCGGCGGCTGTACAAGCAGACCTACCGGGAGCTGGCGGTCCTGACGGATCGCGAACTTTCGGACCTTGGCATCAACCGTGTGCTGATCGGCGAGATCGCGGCGGAGGCTGCCTACGGCAAGTGAGATTATTGCGGGGCCCCTCTCCTCCTCCCCGGGGCTCGTAGCAAAAGCGGCGGCACTTCTCCTCCTCCCTGGTGCCGCCGCACTTTCTTCGGAAGCCAAAGCGCTTCCAATGGCGTACGAAAGGCCCCTCCTCCTCCCTGGGCCGATCGGACCAGCGGCGACCCCCTCCTCCTCCCTGGGGTCGCCGCGCCCAATCCTGGGGATCGGGTTCTACCCCGCCACCCCGAAGCAGATGCGTTCGGCCTTCCTCCTCCCTCGGGCCGGGCGTTGCAAAGCGGCGATGCCCCTCCTCCTCCCTGGGTGTCGTCGCAGACATACCGGACCCATCGGGTCCGAGGGCTACGAAGGACCCCTCCTCCTCCCTGGGTCCGACGTGCAGAACGGCGGCGCTCCTCCTCCTCCCTGAGCGCCGCCGTTTCCTTTTCTGCTCCCCCCGACAGCGTTCCGATTGCAACTCTGCCGCCGCCCGCTAAAGGTCGGGCGAAAAGCAGGAGTTCGTGATGCGCCTTTCGATGATCTCCGCGGCCCTTGTCGCCGCCCTCGTCGGATATGGCTCGACCATCACTCTGGTGCTCGCCGCCGCCGCTGCGGTCGGAGCGAGCCCGGCGCAGACGGCGTCCTGGGTCTTCGCGGTCTGCCTCATCAAGGCCGCTGGCAGCGCCTGGCTCAGCGCCACCAGCCGGGTGCCGGTGGTGCTGGCCTGGTCGACCCCCGGCGCGGCGCTGATCGCCGCGACATCCGGCATCACGATGGCGCAGGCGGTCGGGGCGTTTCTGCTGGCGGGGGTGCTGATTGCCCTGACCGGGGCGATCCGCCCGCTCGGCAAGCTCGTCTCGGCGATTCCCGACGGGATCGCCGCGGGGATGCTGGCGGGCGTGCTGCTGCCCTTCGTCCTGAAACTCGCCGGGGCCGTGCAGGTCGCGCCGATGCAGATCCTGCCGATGGTGGTGGTCTTTGCGCTGGTGCGTCTGTGGAACCCGTCCTTCGCCGTTCTCGCCGCGCTGGCGACGGGTGCCGCGACCGGCCTTCATCCCGAGGCGCTGGCCGGCTTCACCTTCGCCCTGCCCCGCCTGACCTTCATCGCACCCGAATTCGCGCCGGGCGCGCTGATCGGCCTCGGCCTGCCGCTTTACCTCGTCACGATGGCCTCGCAGAACCTGCCCGGCTTCGCGACGCTCCGCGCGGCCGGTTACGAGCCGCCCGTCCGCCCTGCCCTCGCCGTCACCGGCGGGCTGTCAGCGCTCGGCGGGCTGTTCGGCTCGCACACCATCAGCATGGCCGCGATCACCGCGGCGATCTGCCTTGGCGACGACGTCCATCCCGACCGCGGCCAGCGCTGGAAGGTGGGCCTCGCCTATGCCGCCGTCTGGGTCTGCCTTGGCATCTTCGGCCCGCTGATCCTTGCCCTGATCGGCGCCCTGCCGCCCGCGACGGTGACGGCGCTGGTCGCGCTGGCCCTGCTTGGCCCTTTGACCGGCGCGCTCTCTGGCGCCTTCGCGCACCCCCCGCAGCGCTTCGCCG
>ERZ1645185.380-NODE-380-length-19017-cov-6.713954_pt1 | contig 19017 bp, 14 predicted proteins | sample MGYA00575351_ERZ1645185 | MGnify/ENA primary metagenome ERZ1645185 (study PRJEB40838, sample SAMN11284767) | freshwater sediment metagenome | isolation source: river sediment | host: Sediment | place: India: Jana village, Kanpur | collected 2015-12-17 ...
GATGCTGGCCGGCGCCACCTGGGCCGGCATCGCCGCCTGGCTGCGCCGTCGGCACGGCGTGCTGGAGGTGATCAGCACGCTGATGCTCAACTTCGTCGCGCTCGCGCTCGTGAGCTGGCTGGTGCGCGGCCCGTTGCAGGAACCGACGGGGATCTATCCGCAGTCGCCGACCTTCGGCGCGGGCGCGCGCTGGCCGTTCCTCATCCCGGGACACCGGCTGCACCTGGGCTTCGCGCTCGGGCTCGTGCTCGCGGCCGCGAGCTGGTACTGGCTCGCGCAGACGGCGAGCGGCTTCCGTGCGCGCCTCGTGGGCGCGAGCGCGCGCGCGGCGGAGAGCGCGGGCGGCGTCGATGCGGCGCGCACGACGTTCGGCGTGTTCCTGCTGAGCGGCGCACTGGCCGGACTCGCCGGCGCGTCGGAAGTGGGCGGCGTGACGTGGGCGCTGTACGAGGGGATCTCGCCGGGCTACGGCTACACGGCGATCGCCGTCGCGCTGCTCGCGCGGCTCGACCCGCGCGGCGTGGTGGTCAGCGCGATCTTCTTCGGCGCCCTCGAGGCCGGCGCCGCCGCGATGCAGCGCGACGCGGGGATCCCCTCGGTGGTCGTGCAGGTGTTCGTGGCGCTCGTGATCCTCGGCGTGCTCGCCGCCACCGAATGGCAGGCGGCCCGGCGCGCGCGGTTCGCACCTGCCGGCGGGGACGCGTGATGGAGGCGGTGCTCGTGCCCTTCCTCGAGGCAACGGTGCGGACGGCGACCCCGCTCGCCTTCGCGGCGCTCGGGGAGCTGGTGGCGGAGCGGGCCGGCGTGATCGACCTCGGCCTCGAGGGCGCGATCATCGCGGGCTGCCTCGGCGCCCTCGTGCTTGCAGGCGCAGGCGGACCCGCGCTGGGCTTCGCCGGCGGCATCGCGGCGGGGGCGCTGCTGACGGCGGTGTTCGCCGGCTTCGTGGTGGGCTTGCGCACCGACCAGATCATCGCGGGCACGGCGATCACGATGCTCGGGCTCGGCCTCACGGGCGCGCTGTACCGCGGCCTTTTCGGCGCCACCGGGGCCGGCCTGACGACGGCGACGCTCGCACCGGTGGCGGTCCCGGGACTGTCCGCGATCCCGCTGCTCGGTCCGGCGCTGTTCCACCAGCCGCTGCCGACGTACGCGCTCTACCTGATCGTGCCGCTGCTCGCCTGGTGGATGCGCGCGACGCACGCCGGGCTCGCGCTCCGCGCCGTGGGCGAGTCGCCGGCGGCCGCCGAGGCGGCGGGGATCGCCGCCGGACGCGTGCGCGTCGGCGCCCTGCTCTTCGCGGGCGCGATGGCCGGCCTGTGCGGCGCGACGCTCGTGCTCGCGCAGGTGGGCACCTTCAGCGAGGGCATGAGCGCGGGGCGCGGTTTCATCGCCATCGCGATCGTCGTGCTCGGGCGCTGGTCGGTGTGGGGCACGGCGTTCGCCGCGCTCGTGTTCGGCGCGGCCTTCGCGCTGCAGTATCTCTTCCAGGCCCTGGGCTGGGCGCTGCCGTACCAGCTGTTCATCGCGCTGCCCTACGTGCTCACGCTCGCGCTCCTCGCCGTGCTGCGCGGCCGCGCGCGCGCGCCGGCGGCGCTCGGCGCGCGCTAAGGCGCGATCAGGGGCAGGCGTCGATGGCGCCGGCCCAGCGCAGCTGCCACCGTCCCCCGCGTCGCTCGAGGAGCTCGAGCCGCGTGCCGGCCTCCACCTCGTGAGCGAGTGCGAGACGCAGCGAATCCGCCGGGCCGAACACGCCGAGGAGTTCGCGCGCGGAGAGCGCTTCCTCGACGCCGACATCGCGCACGACCCACTGCTCGAGCAGCGGCGCGCGGACGCCGGCGCGGACTCCGGGCGCCGCGAGCAGGAAGTAGAGCTCCTCGAGCGGATTCGACTCGATCGGCAGGCGACGGGCGACGAGCGCGGCGACGACGGTATCGCCCTCCGCCGGCACGATGCGCCAGGCGGCGCGCACGGTCACCGGGAGTCCACGGAAGTCCGCGATCGCGGTATCGGCCTGAAGCACATCGACGGTCCGCGAGACCCGTGCGGCGAGCTGCGCGGAATCCCGCGGGGCGAGCCGCTCGATCGAATCGACGGCGACCGTGTGCCAGGCGGTGTCGATGGCGACGAGTCGCCACGGCGTCCCCTCGCCCGGCAGGCCGGCGAGGCAGGCGTTGAGGAGCGCCTGCGGACGCGGCGCGACCGCGACCTCCTCCGCGACCGGCGCGGGAGTCTCGCGCACTGGTCTCGCGGCCGGCGGGACCTCGAGATCCTGCTCCGGGGCGCGATCGCCGCACGCGGTCGCGACGGCCGACGCCGCGAGGCAAGTCAGTCGCGACAGGCGACGCATCAGCGGGGCGGCGGGAGGTACGGTCCGCCGAGGTCCCAGTGCCATGCCTCGCGCCGCGCGCCATGGCGCGGGTCCTTGAGCGGGTGGTACTGGAGCCGCTCGGGCGGCAGCCCGACGCGGTCCCCCCACGCGAGCAGGCGCGCGCGGTCCGTCGAGACGAGATGCGCGAGGCGCTTGCCGAACCAGACGTGCCGGTGGAGCCAGAGGCCGCCATCCATGGCGTGGATCATCCCGTCCCGGCGGCGGGGGAACTCGACCCAGTCGAGCATCAGGGCCGCGGGGTCGCGCGGCGGCGGGATCGGCGGGAACGAAGGTGGGACGTCACCGCCGACCGGACTCACTGACAGGCGACGACGCCTTCCGCCGTGGCCGGCGCCTGGGCCGCGATGTTGCCGTTGAAGAGGGCGCAGGTCAGCGGCGCGGCGAGCGGGTGCGTGGCGATGGCCGACCAACCGCCGGCATTGGCCGCCGTGATCGTGAGCTGCACGCCGTTGGTCGTCGCGTAGTTGAGCGCCGTGGAGTCCGTGCTGTACGTCTGCCACTGGAAGAAGTACGCCTCCTGGGCCGTGGCCAGGTTGCGCAGGTCGCCCTTCATGCTCGCGGCGTAGGCGCGCCCCTTGGTCTGCGAGAACTTCGGCACCGCGATCGCGGCAAGGATGCCGATGATCACGACGACGATGAGCAGCTCGATCAGGGTGAAACCGCGACGCAGTGACATCGGGAGCGTGGGGAACGCGGGTGGGGGGAGCTTGAAGCGGTTGGTGACCTGCGTCACGCAGGGCCGGAACACCGTCGCGGAACGCGCACGTCGGCACCATGGAGCAAGGCAAACCGGGGGCCGCGCGAGGCCTCCGCACCTAAGACATTGTGGATGAATCGGTTGCGGCGCAACCATGGGTAGGACGCGGTCCTCCCGGCCCCGGCAACGGACGGCGAGTGCCGCAACCTGCAACTCCGTGCGCCGTCAGGCCTTGGCTTCCAGCCAGTTCCGGCCCGTCCCGATGTCGACCACCAGCGGCACGTCCAGCGCGATGGCCGTCGTCATCTCGCGTTCGACCAGCGTCCGCAGGACCTGTTCCTCGTGCGGCGGGAACTCGAAGACGAGTTCGTCGTGCACCTGCAGCAGCATCCGCGCCTCGAGGGACGAGGCGCGAAGGGCGTGGTCGATGCGGATCATCGCCACCTTGATGAGGTCGGCGGCCGAGCCCTGGATGGGGGAGTTCTGCGACAGCCGCTCGCCGAAGGCGCGCGTGTTGAAGTTGCGGTCGTGGATCTCGGGGATGTAGCGGCGGCGGCGGAAGATGGTCTCGACGTAGCCGCGCGTGCGCGCCTGCTCGACGGCGGCGTCGAGCCACTTCCGCACGCCGGCGAAGCGCACGAAGTAGGTCTCGATGAACGCCTTCGCCTCGGCGTGCTCGATCTTGAGCTGCCGCGAGAGGGCGTGCGCGCCCTGGCCGTAGATGGTCGCGAAGTTGATCGTCTTGGCGCGCGCGCGCATCTCCGACGTCACCTCCCCGAGCGGCACGTCGAAGATCACGCTGGCCGTCTGGCGGTGGATGTCGCCGCCGGCCTTGAACGCCTCGACGAACGCCGGGTCGTGCGAGAGGTGCGCGAGGAGGCGCAGCTCGATCTGCGAGTAGTCGGCGGCCATGAAGCGCCACCCCTCGCGCGGGATGAAGCCGCGGCGGATGTCCTTTCCGAGCTCGCGCCGGATGGGGATGTTCTGGAGGTTCGGGTCGCTCGACGAGAGGCGCCCGGTGCTGGCGACCGTCTGGTTGAACGAGGTGTGGAGCCGCCCGGTGTGCGGGTTCACCAGCGACGGCAGCGTGTCGAGGTAGGTGTTCTCGAGCTTCGCGAGCTCGCGGTACTCCATCAGCAGGCCGGGGAGCGCGTGCCCCTCCTCCGCCAGCTCCTGCAGCACGCTGGCGTCGGTGCTCGGCCCAGTGGCCGTCTTCTTCTTGACCGGGAGCCCCAGCTTCTCGAAGAGGATCGTGCGCAGCTGCGGGTTGGAGGCGATGTTGAACTCCTCGCCCGCCTCGGCGTGGATCTGCTTCTCGAGCTCGAGCCGCGCCGCCTCGAAGCGCGTCTTGAGCGAGCGGAACCAGGCGAGGTCGATCGTCACGCCGGTCCACTCCATCTCGGCGAGCACGTCGACCAGCGGCAGCTCGACGTCGCGGAGCAGCGCGCCCACCTCGTGCTCGGCGAGCCGCGGCTCGAGCAGCGCGCGCAGGCGCAGGGCGACGTCGCTGTCGGCGCAGGAGTAGTCGCGCGCGGCGACGATCGGCACCTCGTCGTACGGGACCTCGTTCTTGCCCTTGCCGCAGAGCTCGTCGTAGCCGGTCATCGCGACGCCGAGGAACTCCACCGCGAGCGCGTCGATGGCGTGGGAGCGGCGCCCCGGGTCGAGGACGTAGCTCGCGAGCATCGAGTCGAAGTCGAGGCCCTGCAGCGTGATGCCGGCGCGGCGCAGCACGAGCAGGTCGTACTTGGCGTTGTGCGCCGTCTTGCGGACGGTCGGGTCCTCGAGCAGCTCGCGCAGCGCCGCCATCGCCTCGGAAGCGAGGGGCGGCAGGTTGACCACGGGCTGCTCCCCCTGCGCGAGAAGCCGCGCGGCGATGGAGCTCTCGGCGGTCGGGGCCTTCTTGGGCTTCACCGGCGTGTCCCCGAGGGCGAGTCCGCCCTGCGCCTCGCGCGGCAGGCGGTGCGCGAACGGCAGGTACCAGGCCTTGCCGGGTGCGGTGCCGATGGAGATCGCGACGAGGTTGGCGCGCATCGGCGTGATGAGGCGCGGGGCGTCGGCGTCGAGGATCGTCTCGGTGTCGACCGCGATCATCCCCGCCGCGCGCGCCTCGGCGATGACCTGCGCGACGAGCTCGGGCGTGTCGGCGACGCGGTAGTCGGTCGCGACGGCGGCCGGGGTGTCCGGCACGGCGCCGGCGGCCTCGCGCGCCTTGCGGGCGCTCACCATGTGCGCCTCGGCGTCGCCGCCCGCCGGCGCGTCGGCGCGCGAGGCCGGGGGCTTGCCGCCATCGACCATGACGGCCGCCGCGCGCGCGGCCGAGTTGAACTCGAGCTCGATGAAGAGGTCGCGCAGCGCGGCCCAGTCGGGCGGGTCGAGCGTGAGCGCCTGCAGGTCGAGCGTGACGTCGAGGTCGTCCTGCAGCGTGACGAGCCGCTTGCTGAGCCGCGCGGCGTCGGCGTGCTGCGTGAGCGCGTTGCGCGCGCGCGTGGGCTCGATCGCCTCGAGGTTGGCGAGCATGTTCTCGACCGTGCCCCACCGCTCGATGAGCGCGAGCGCGCCCTTGTCGCCGATGCCCTTCACGCCCGGGACGTTGTCCGCAGTGTCGCCGACGAGCGCGAGGTAATCGACCACGCGCTCGGGCGGGACGCCGAGCCGCTCGTGCGCGTTCTCGAGGCCGTACCACTTCTCCGTGGTGCGGCCCGGCGGACCGTGCCACGGGTTGAGCACCCAGACCTTGGGCTGGACGAGCTGCAACAGGTCCTTGTCGCCGGAGACGACGCAGACCTCGAGGTCCTGCGCGGCACCCTGCTTCGCGAGCGTCGCGATGACGTCGTCGGCTTCGTAGCCCTCGAGCTCGAGCGTGGGGATGCGGTACGCGGCGAGCAGCTGCCGCACGCGTTCCACGCCGGTGTCGAAGTCCTCCTGCTCCTCGGGCGGCAGTGCGATGCGGTTGGCCTTGTAGGCCCCGAGCAGCTCCTCGCGCCCCGACGAGCCGGCATCACTGACCCAGCCGAGGTAGTCGGGCTTGTGCTTCTCGATGAGGCGCTTGAGGAAGTCGCTCACGCCCTTGGCCATGCCGGTGTTCTCGCCGCGCGCGTTGCGCAGGGGGGCACCGCCGCCGAGGGCGTGGAAGGCGCGGAAGATCAGCGCGTAGCCGTCGATGAGATAGAGTCGCGGGCGTCCGGGGATCGACATGCCCCAAACTTACGCGACGCCGAGCCCCCACGCCGCGAGGCCCGCGGCGATCGCGACGCGCGCGTTGTCGTCGAGGGCGAGCGCCGGTCGCTCGGCCGCCGCGGCGGCGAGCCCCACGAGCAGCGCCTGCCAGGGCAGCGCCGCCGCGAGCCACAGCGGACCGACGGCGCTCGCGAGCGCACAGGCGATCGATCCCGCCCACGTCTTGCCGCGCGCCGCCGACCGGCTCGCGACCGCGCGGCCCACGATGGCCGCGGCCGCGTCACCGAAGACGCCCGCCCAGAGCGCCGCGAGAGCCGCGCGCTCGGGGAAGGTGGCCGCGACGAGGAGCATCGCGCCGAGGATCCACGTGGCCCCGGTGAGGCGCGTGGCCTCGTGCCCGCGCAGCATGAAGCCGAACCAGCGCGCGAACCAGGCCGCGACGGCGGCGCTGCGGCGGCGGCCCGCCTCGAGCGCGATCGCGATGCAGAGCCCGACCGCGAGCGCCGCGACGATCTCGCGCCGACCGACGAGTCCGAGGCCCCACGCGAGCGGGAAGACCGCCGAGCCGAGATGGATCCCCTTGCGGGCGAGCTCGCCGCGCCAGGAGAAGCCCGCCGTCCCCGTCACTTCAGGCGCCGGCGGAACTCGGATTCGAAGCGCACCTCGCTCGACTGCGTCAGCCGCCAGCGCCCCGTGCCCGTCTGGTCATAGAAGACGAGCTGCAGATTGAGGCCACGATACTCCCAGAGCTGCTGCCGGTTGCGCGAGAAGTCCTGCGCCTGGGGCTCGAGGAGCTGGTCGGGATCGCCGAGCGTGATGAAGACGCGGCCGCGGTCGGAGAGCCAGCCGGGCGTCGCCTCCTCGCGGAATCGTCCGTTGGCGCGCACGAGCCGGCCGAAGTACGCGCGCAGCTCCTCGTGCGCCGGCGTCTCGGGCTGCGCGTCGGTCTCGCGGACGAAGTCGGCCCACGCCTTGGGCCGGTCCTCCTCGGCCGCCTCGCGCAGCCGCTGGAGCCGGTAGGGCTGCGCGAAGAAGCGGAGGTAGTTGAGCATGTCCTCGTACGTCGCGACGGGCAGCTCGCCGCCGAAGCCGACGAAGACGTAGGTCGACGCCGAGTCGGCCGCGCCCTCGCGCACGAACGTGAGCTGCGCGACGCCGATGCCGATGCGCGAGACCGGGACCTCGACCACCCCGGCGCGGAGGTCGGCGCGCGGCGCCACGCGCACGGTGTCGTTCCAGAGCACGCGGCCCCGCTCGCTGCGGATCAGCAGCCGCACCGGCGTCGTGAGGTCGCCGTAGCCCTCGAGGTAGATCGGCAGGATGCTGTCGCGGCCCGCGACGGCGGTGCCGCTGGGACTGAGCAGCAGCAGCGGCAGCGAGTCGCGCCGGTCGCGCGGCGTGACCTCGGCGATCGGCATCGGCGAGGAGAGGGTGCCGTCGACGAGCCGCGGGACGGTGACGCGCAGCTGCTCCTGCGCCGTGCGGCCGCTCGCCTCGTCGCGCACCACGAGACCGAGCGTGTAGACGCCCGGCGGCGCGTCGAGGATCTCCTGGTGGATCACGCTCTCGTCGGCGCGCGTCGTCTCGCGGTAGGTCCCGACGAGGAGCTGCTCCCGGGCCTCGGTGCGCGCGACGACGGCCCCGTCGTCGCGCGTGAGCACGGCCTGCACGCTGTAGTTGGCCCGGAACCGGTTGTCGGCCTCGCGCGCGAACGTCAGCGTCGCATTGGCGAAGGTGACGGCGACGACCACGTGCGTGGTGTCGGGCGAGCGCGTCGCCGCGAAGGCCGCGCGCCCGAGGACCGGGAAGGGAAGGCCGCGGGCGATGAGCCCCATCTGCCGGTACAGGGGGGTCGCATCGAAGGAGAGCGCCTGGTTGGAGCGCTCCACCGTCGGCGCGCCGGACTGGCCGGTGGGCGTCCCCGGGCCCCCGGGCGCGGGACCGCGCCCGCGACCGCAGGCGAGCGCGAGGAGGACGAGCACGAGGAGGGCGCGCGGGCGCGGCGCGGACGACTGGGCGGCGAGGAACATGGGACCCGAGGGTGATGCCGCCCGACCCGGGCGGACATGTCGCCTAATCTACCCCGCGTGCCGTTGGACGGTCATTCGGACGCTCGCTTGCCCCTGACCGTGCACGTCGGTAGCTTCGCCGCGTGGCTCGCGACCCTCTCGTTGGCACCAGCATCGCCGGATACACCCTGCTCGACCGCGTCGGGGAGGGGGGGACCGCGACCGTCTACAAGGCGGAGCACCCGCAACACGGGGTCGTCGCCTTCAAGGTGCTGCGCGAGAAGCTGCGCGTCGACCGCACGGCGGTCGCCCGCTTCGTGCGCGAGGCGAACTTCGGCACGCGCGTGACGCACCCCAATGTCATCCGCACCATCCAGACGGGCGAGGAAGGCGGGCTGCCGTTCCTCGTGATCGAGTGGGCCGCCGGGGAGCTCCTCGAGAGCTACGCCAAGCGCAACGCGCCGTTCCCGCCGGACGAGGTGGCCGCGGTCGTCAGCCAGATCGCGGGCGCCGTCCACGCGGCGCACCAGGTCGGCATCGTGCATCGGGACCTGAAGCCCGACAACGTGATGTACGACCACGACACGCAGACGGCGAAGCTCCTCGACTTCGGGATCGCGACGACGACCGACGTGACACCCGACCAGCGGCTGACGCGCGCGGGCTTCTTCGTCGGCACGCTGATGTACGTCGCGCCCGAGGCGCTCTCGGGCGAGGTGGTCTCGCCGGCGGCGGACCAGTACTCGCTGGCGACGATGGCGTACCTGTTCCTGACCGGCACGCTGCCGTACACCGCCAAGAGCCCGCGCGAGATGTTCACGCAGCTGCTCTCCCAGCCGCCGGTGCCGCTCAACAAGGCGAAGCCCGACCTCGCCTATTCGGCCGCGGTCGAGGAGGTCGTGATGAAGGGCCTCGCCAAGCAGCCCGGCGACCGGTACCCGGACGTCGTCGACTTCGCCGACGCGCTGGCGGCCGCCCTCAAGGACCCGTTTCCCGCGGACCCTGGCACCGGCAGCGGCGGTCTGTTCTCGCGAATGAAGGGCCTCTTCGGTCGCTGACCCGCTCGGTCGCACCCAGGGCATTCCTCGGGGTGCGACCCGCCACAACGACGAACCGCCGTCCCCGGTGCGCCGGGGACGGCGGTTCGCTTGCTCGTCAGGCGACCAATCGCTCAGGGATTGCGATCGATGCAGCTGCCCGCGCCGGCGGCCGGGTTGTTGGTCTCGGCGAACGGGATCGGGAAGTTGACGTCGGTCCCGTAGTTGCCGCCCTTGTGCCACGGGCCGGTCGGGAAGACCGCATCGGCGGTGCGCCCGAACTGCCGGATCAGGCGGCGCAGGTCGCCGGTGCGCGTGCCACGCCCGAACAGCGTGAAGGCACGCTCGCGGAAGAGCTGGTCGACGCGCGCGGCGTCGGTACCCGCGTCGGCCAGCGGGGCGAGCCCCGGCACCGTCGCGCGCAGGTTGTTGAGCGTGGTGAGCGCGGCCGCGGGGTCACCGCCGCGCAGCTGGGCCTCGGCCTCGATCAGCCGCGCCTCGCCGCCGACCATGATCGCCACCGACGACTCGCGCGCCGGCCAGATGCGCTGCACCCAGAACGGCTGGCTGAGGTCGTCGCGATTGACGCGCGTCGCGCCGATCGTGCGGCAGATCGCGTCGTTGCCCTGGCAGGTCGGCACGCGCGGATCGGCGGCCGTCGCGAAGTTGAGACCGTTCGGCCCCTCGCCCGTGCTGACGCTGTAGCGGCCGGCGATGTTGTTGAGGTTCCAGAACTGGTTGCTGCTGGTCGCGAGCGAGTGGTACTCCAGGTACTGGAAGCTGTTCGGCACGCCGGCGACCGCGGCCGCCGCGCCGGCCGGGTTGTTGAGGTTGAGCAGGATCCGGCCCTTCACGACCTGCAACGCGTACCGGACACGGTTGTCGTTGGCGGTCGTGCCGGTGATGGCCGCGAGCCCCGAGTCGGCGTGCGCCAGCGCGCGGGCGTAGACGTCCGCGGTCGGCGTTGGCGTGCCGTAGACCTCGGCGCCGTCCACGATCTCGGAGAAGACGATGCCGCTGCAGAGATGGTCCGCGGCCATGTTCTCGAGGTAGGCCTGGACGAAGTACATCTCCGCCACCTGCCAGCCCGGCGCGGTCGGCGCCCACTGGCGGAGCAGCTGCACCGCCTGGGTGGCCGAGATGCGCGCGCGGTGCCAGCTGCGGTCCGCCGCGAGGAGGAACGAGTTCTCGCGCGTGATGGTGCGCTGGTCGATCTCCTGGCGCGCGATGAACGAGTCGCCGTTGATGTACTCGTCGGAGAAGAGGCCGCCGAGGAGCAGGAAGCTCTCGTCGCCGGTGGTGGCGAAGTTGAAGCGCGCGAGCGCGCCGAGGCGCACGGCGTCGGCGCCGGCGGCGGAGCTCACGTCGCCGGGGTTGATGAGGTCCGGGTCCGTCACCTCGAGGATGTCGGACGCGTTGCACGCCACGAGGGTGGCGGCGAGGGCCGCGGGCGCGAGGGTCCGCGCCGCGAAGCGCGGCAGGCGGGACCGGAGCGCACGGAGCGTCGGGAAGTTGATCATGCGGAGTGCTCTCCGATTAGAAGCCGAAGTTGAGACGGAGCGTCAGGTACGTCGGCGGCCCGAAGGGCTGGAACGACGACGGGGCATCGCCCGTGGTGCCGAACGCCTCGGGATCGAGGCCCGAGTACTTGGTCCAGAGGATGCCGAGGTTGCGGACCGCGGCCGTGGCCGTGACCGAGCGGCTGCGCATCACGCGCGCCCACTCCGTCGGGAGCGTGGCCGTGAGGGCGAGTTCGCGGAAGCGGATGAAGTCGCCGTCCTCGATGAAGCCGGCCACCGAGCGGCTCGGGTGCTCGCGCACCATCACCGTGCGGGCCTGGTCGGAGAGCGAGGCCGAGGGGGAGAACAGCGCCTCGCAGTTGTTGCGGCTCGCGCAGCGGATGCGCTCGGTGTTGTTGTAGACCTTGAAGCCGCCCTTGTAGTCGAGCTGGGCGGTGAGGCGCAGGCGCTTGCCCCAGAAGTCGAAGCCGTTCGTCACCACCAGCTCGTACTTCGGCAGCGGGTTGCCGAGGTAGACGTTGGTGTCGGTGACCGCGATCTCGGTGAGGCTCGTGTCGGCGCTGTAGCGGATGATGCCGTCGCCGTTGCGGTCGTTGTACGAGACGAGGTCGCGCGACCACCAGCCGTTGAGCGGATACCCCTCGCGGTTCTGCAGCGTGGAGGAGATCACGATGTTCGGCAGGCCGCTCAACGTGACGAGCCTGTTGGCCGTCGTCGTGCCGTTGAGGTTGATGTCCCAGCTGAAGCTCTCGCCCTGGTACGCCTGCAGGATGACGAGGGCCTCGAGGCCGGCGTTCTTCACCTTGCCGACGTTCTCGAGGCGCGCGGTGGCGCCGGTGCCGAGCGAGGGCGGCAGGATGCGGTTGACGAGGGCGTCCGTGGAGACCTTGCTGTAATACGTCAGCTCGGTGACGACGCGGCTGTTCCAGAAGGTGCCGTCGACGCCGAACTCGATCTCGGTGGAGCGCTCGGGCTTGAGGTTGCGGTTGCCGAGCGTGGTGTAGACGACGGCCGGCACCTCGCCGCTCTCGCCGAGGTAGCGCGTCGGCGAGTAGAACTGCAGCGCGTCGGTGGTGCCGGGCTGCACGCCCGAGGCGCCGTAGGCGCTGCGGAGGCGGATCTGGTCGACCCAGTCCGGCCGCGGGAAGAATTCCTCCTCCGAGAGGACCCACGAGGCGGAGAGCTTCGGATAGAAGACCGTCTCGAAGTCGGCGCCGAAGGCGCTGTTGCGGTCGGAGCGGATGGCGCCGGTCACGAACAGGCGGTCGCGCCAGGCGACGTTCTGCTCGATGTAGGCGCCGAGCGTGCGGGTCTCGCTCGTGGCCTCGTCGGCCGTGCGGGTCGCGGCGGCGGTCACCTGCACCGCGCCCGGCGGGAGCACGTCGCCGCGCGCGCCGTTGCGGTCGAAGCTGCTGCGGATGTACTGCACACCGACCGCCGTCTTGGAGACGAGCACCTCGTTGAGGTTGCGGGTCGCGGTCGCGCCGGCATCGACGGTGGTGGTGAGGAACGTCGAGCGGTTGTCGACCTTGAAGCCCTGGCGGTCGAGCGGCGCGGCGCACTGCGCGAAGCGGCAGAGCTGCTCATCGGTGCGGCTGATGTAGTCGACGCCGACGTTGAGGCGGCCGGCGACCCACGAGACCGGGCGCCAGTTGGCCGAGGCCGAGGTGAGGAAGCGGTCGATCAGCTGCGTCGTCTCGGTCTGGTAGATCTGCCGCGGCGTGAACTCGCGCCAGCCGTAGAGCGTGTCGCCGGCGGCGTTGCGATTGAACCGGATGCCCGGGCCGCCGTAGATGTTGGCGGCGATGCCCGGCGTGCCCGAGTCATCCGAGCGCGGCAGGTCGATGACCTGCGCGATGTAGCCCGTGTTGACCGCGAGGTCCAGCTTGGGCGAGACGGCGATGTTGAGGTTGGCGCGGGTGGTGTTCTTGGTGACGCCGCCCGGGTTCGCCTGGCGCGCGGTCAGGAAGAGGCCGCGGTCGCGCATGTAGGCGCGCTCGAAGCCCGGCACCTTGGTGACGCCGTCCTCGCTCTCGTACTCGGTGTGCAGGAAGTAGCGCACCGCCTCGGTGCCGCCGCGCAGCTGCAGGCCGTGCTGGTAGCGGTAGCCCGTGCCGAACGGCGTCGCGTACTTGTCCTTGGTGAGGTTGTACGACGTCACGCTGTCCTGCACGCAGGCGCCGGCCGCGACCTGCGAGAGCGTGCAGAAGACCGCGTTGGCGTTGACCGGGGTCGTGGTCTGCGCGACCGTGCCCGTGCGCCAGCCCGTGTAGGCCGTCGGGTAGTCGTTGCGGTCGCTCGCGAGCGACTGCTCGGTGTAGTAGGTCCACTGCGGCCGGCCGGCGACGCCGCGCTTGGTCGTGATGACGATCACGCCGTTCGCCGCGTCGGTGCCGTAGAGCGTCGCGGCCGAGGGGCCGCGCACGATCTCGATGTTCTCGATCTCCTCGGGATTGAGGTCGCCGATGCGGCTCGGCGTGGTGCCGCCGACGCTCACCGACGACGAGCCCGTGGTGCCCTCCATGCGGATCCCGTCGATGATGTAGATGGGATTGTTGGAGAGCGAGAGCGAGCTCGTGCCGCGGATGCGGATGCGGGTGCCCGCGCCCGGCTGCGTGCCACCGAAGACCGTGACGCCGGCCGCGCGGCCGGTGAGGAGGTCGCCGATGTTCGTGACGGGGCGCGTGTCGGTGAGCTCCGCCGCGTTCACCTGGGCGATCGCATTGCCCACCTCGATGCGGCGCTGCTCGCCCGTGGCGGTCGAGACGACCGGGCTGAGGGAGGCGGCCACCGAGGCCAGGCGGAAGTCGACCGTCACCGACTGCGCGGCGACGACCGTGGCCTGCTGACGCTGCTCGGCGTAGCCGATGCGGAGGACCCGCACCGTCACCGTTCCCGGCTGCACGCCGCGGATGGTGTAGCGGCCCTCGGCGTCCGTCGCCGTGCCGATGGTGGTGCCGAGGATGTTGACCTGCGCCGACAGGACCGCCTGACCGCTCGCGGCATCGCGCACCGTGCCGGTGATGACGCCCGTGGCCTGCGCGGGGAGCGCGCGGGCCACGATGGGCAGCAGCAGCAGGGCGAGCCAGCGTGCGGTCGCTCGCGGGACGAACGACATCGCCTACCTCCGAACTGTGGGGTGTGGGACCGGACGCGGGCGCGCGGGCGCACGCGTGGGGTGAGCGCAAACCTCGCCGCGCCAGGCGATGGCGTCAACGTCCCGCCGCGATGCCACGTTGTCGCTCGTTGCCCGGCATTCCCGCAGGCTTCGACCCCACGCCCTCCCGCGCATGCCACGCCTCGTCCGTCTCGTCTCGATCCTCGCCCCGCTCCTCGCCTCGTGGCCGGCCCCCGCCGGCGCGCAACGCGCCGTCGCCCTCCCGCCCTCGGACCGCTTCGCCGCCCAGGTGGAGGTGCTGCGCACCGCCTACGGCATCCCGCACATCCGCGCCGAGAACCTCGCGGCCGGCGCGTACGCGATGGCCTGGGTGCAGCTGGAGGACTACGGGCCCGGCATCGCGCTCGGCCTCCTGCGCGCGCGCGGCGGGATGGGGCTCGTCTTCGGCCGCGACAGCATCGGCGGCGACTTCCTCGGCCGCCGCCGCTATGCCTCGGCGGTGCGGCAGTACCACACGCTCGACCAGGACATCCGCGACGTCTTCGAGGGCTTCGCCGCCGGCGTGAACCGCTACATCGAGACGCACCCCGAGGAGTTCCCCGCGCGCCTGCGGCCCGACTTCACGGGCTTCGACGTGCTCGCCCGCGAGCTCGACCCCGGCGCGCCGCCGGTGCCCGCGCGCCTCGCGCGGCAGCTCTCGCAGCAGGACGCGCAGGCCGCACAGGCGGCCGCGCGCGAGGCCGCCGACGAGGGCTCCAACGCCTGGGCCTTCGCGCCCAGCCGCACCCGCGCCGGCCACGCGATCCTGCTGCGCAACCCGCACCTGTCGTGGACCGCCGGCTACTACGAGGCGCACCTCACCGTGCCGGGCGTCATCGACTTCTACGGCGACTTCCGCATCGGCGGCCCGATCATCGGCATCGGCGGCTTCAACCGGCACCTCGGCTGGGCGACGACCAACAACGACCCGGTGCTGCGCGCGACGTACGCGCTCGAGGCGGCCCCCGGGCTCGCCGACCACTACCTGCTCGACGGCGTCGCGCTCCCGCTCACGCGGGAGCTCGTGACGGTGGAATACGCCAACGGGGACGGCCTCGCGACCGAGACGCGCGAGTTCTGGTCGACGCCGATGGGCCCGGTGATCCACCGCGGCGGCGGCCGCATCGTCATCGTGAAGGCCGCGGGGCAGGACGAGGCGCGCGAGGCGCTGCAGTACCTGCGGCTGATGCAGGCGACCACGCTCGACGAGTGGAAGGCCGCGATGCGCATGCGCGCGCGCGTGACCTCGAGCTTCACCTACGCCGACCGCCGCGGCAACATCTTCTACGTGTGGAACGCCTCGCTCCCGGCGTACCCGCACCCCGTGCCGAGCGACACGAGCGTGATCCCCGTGCGCCGCACCGCCGACATGTGGACGCGCTACGTGCCGTTCGACTCGCTGCCCCAGGTGCTCAACCCGCGCGGCGGCTACGTGCAGAACGCCAACGACGCGCCGCAATACACCACCATGAGGCAGGTGCTGGACCTCTCCGCGCGGCCGGACCACTTCCCGCGCCCCGCGCTGCGCCTGCGGAGCCAGCTGTCGATCCAGCTCGCCGAGCAGGACGCGCGGCGCAAGCTCACGCTCGAGGACGTGATGACGCGGAAGATGGACTACCGCATGCTGCTCGCGGACCGCGTGAAGGCCGAGCTCGTCGCCGCCGTGGAGGGGGCCGCGCCGACAGGCCGAGTGGTCGACGGCCTCGCGCTGGTGAAGGCGTGGGACAACACCACCGCCCCCGACCGCACCGGCGCGGTGCTCTTCGAGTTGTGGTGGCGGCACTACGCGGACTCGACCGGCTTCGAGCCGTACGCGCAGCCGTGGACGCCGGAGCGCGCGCTCACCACGCCGGCCGGGCTGCGCGACCCGGCCCGCGCCGCGCGCAGCTTCGCCTGGGCGGTGGAGGAGGCGCAGCGCCGCTGGGGCCGTCTCGACGTCGCGTGGGGCGACGTGCACCGCTTCCGCATCGGGGGGCTCGACCTGCCCGGCGGCGGCTGCGCCGGCGACCTCGGCTGCTTCCGCGTCATCACCTGGCGCCCCACCGACGACGGAAAGTGGACCGCGGTCGGCGGCGACGGCTGGGTGATCGGCGTCGAGTTCGGCGAGGTGCCCAAGGCGTACTCGGTGCTCGCGTACGGGCAGAGCAGCCGCCCCGACTCGCCGCACCACACCGACCAGCTCGAGCTCTTCGCGACCGGCCGCTACAAGCGCGTGGCGTTCACCGCCGCCGACGTCGACGCGGGCGTGGTGCGCCGCTACCGGCCGGGCGCGCGCTGAGCCGGGCGCCGCGAGGCGTCACGCGGCCGGGAGGCCGGTCGGGGCGCTCGCGCGCTGCGGCGCCGAGTCGGCGGGCAGCCAGCAGGTGAAGGTCGCGCCGTGCCCCGGCTCGCTCTCGAGCGTGATGTCGCCGTCGAGCAGCCGGGCGAGGCGCCGCGTGATCGAGAGGCCCAGGCCCGTGCCGCGGCGCTCCGAGTCGCCGCGCGAACCCGGTGCCACCTGCTCGAACTCCTCGAAGATCCGCTCGTGGTCCTTCGGGGCGATGCCGATGCCCGTGTCGATCACCTGCAGCGCGATCCAGTCGCCTCCGGCGGCGAGGAGCGGGCGCTTGCTCGCCGTGCGCGTCGCCGCGGTCACCGCGCCGTCGGGCACGAAGGCCGCGCGCAGCGTGATGCTCCCCGAGGGCGTGAACTTCACCGCGTTGCCGAGCAGGTTCACGAGGATCTGCCGCAGGTGCGTGGGATCGGTGCTCACGCGCGGCAGCGTGGCGGGCACCTGGATGCTGAGCGCGAGTCCCTTCTCGATGACGAGCGGCTCGATCTCGCTCGCGACGTCGATCACGAAGGCGCGGAGCGAGAGCGGCTCGCGATGCACGTCGAGGCGCCCCGCGGAGAGCTTGGCGAGGTCGAGCACCTGGTCGACGAGCGCCTGCAGGTGCTCCGCCGAGGCCTGGATGCGCTCCACGGGCCCGACCATGCGCGGGCCGAGCTCGCCGTAGGAGCCGTCGCGCAGCAGGTCCACGAAGCCGACGATCGCGGCGAGCGGGGTGCGCAGCTCGTGCGAGACGTTGGCGAGGAACTCCGACTTGGCGCGGTTGGCGCGCGCCAGCTCGAAGGAGAGGTGCTCGAGCTCCGCGCTGCGCTCCTTGAGGCGCCGGCGCTGCCCGCGCTCGTACAGCAGGAAGGCCGCGAGCCCGCCCGCCACCGTCACCGCGATCACCCACCCCAGCATCGCCACCTCATTGACCCGCTCCCCGGTGCGGCGTAGAGTGCGCGCTATGGATCCGCGCACCCGCCTCCTCGACCTCCTCGCCCAGCGCAGCGCGCGCCGCGGCACCTTCACCCTCGCCTCGGGCAAGCAGTCGGACCTTTACATCGACTGCCGCCTGACGACGATGCATCCCGAGGGCCTGTCCCTCATCGGCCCGCTCGGCCTGCACGCCATCGGCGAGCGCGGCTGGCATCCCGACGCGATCGGCGGCCTCACCCTCGGCGCCGACCCCGTGAGCTACGCGATCGCGTACGCGAGCCAGCTCGCCGGCATGCCGACGCGCGCGTTCACGGTGCGGAAGGAAGCGAAAACGCACGGCACGGGCAAGCTCATCGAGGGCCCGTACAACCCGGGCGACCGCGTCGTCGTCATCGAGGACGTGATCACCACGGGCGGGTCCGCGCTCAAGGCGGTCGAGGCCGTGCGCGCGGCGGGCGGCACGGTGGTCGGCGTCCTCGCGGTCGTGGACCGCGAGGAAGGCGGGCGCGAGGCGATCGAGACGACGGGCCTCGAGGTGGCCTCGCTCGCGCGCGCCGCGGAGATCGTCGCGCGCATGTGAGCCGCGGGCCGGCCAGGTGGCCGGCCATGGCCGTCAGGACGGCCGGCGATGGAAGGCCGGTCGGCGGTCCTGCACCGCCGGCGGCGTCACGCGCATCCCCGGCCGCAGGGCGAGCGGACGCAACGTGCGCAGCGCCGTGCGATGCGGGCGCACCAGTTCGTCGAGCAGCCGCTCGAGCATCCGGGCGGAGCCGTACTGCGTGCGGAACTCCGTGCCGGTGAGCCCGAGCAGCGTGCGCACGTGCCGCGAGAAGCTCTGCGGCGACGAGTACTCGAGCGCGTTCGCGACGTCCGCCACCGAGTGGCCCCGGTCCTCGAAGAGCCGCGCGGCGCGCAGCAGCCGCGCGAAGGCCAAGTAGCGCTTGGGCGCGGGGAGCCGCGCCCGGAAGAAGCGGCTCATCAGCGTGCTGGGCAGCACGCCCATCCGCAGCGCGAGCGCGCGGATCGTCGTCACGCGCTCGCTCTGCTCGAAGAGCGCCTCGAAGAACAGCCAGCAGTCGGGCGACACCTCGCCGAGCTCGGCCCGGATCGCCTCGAGCGCCACGCGGTCCACCTCGCGCGGCGCGGTGCGCCCGAGCAGCTCGCGCAGGCGGTGCCATCCCTGCGGCTGCCGCACGTCCACCAAGCGCGTGACGCCCGCGTTGCCGAGCTCGAGCAGCGCCTCCGCGGTCGCGGGGGCGGTGCCCAGCAGCGCCACCGTCGGCACCGAGGGGAACTCGCGCACCATCGTCGCCATGCGGCGATCGGTCCCGCGTCCGCACCGCACCACCGAGACGAGCACCGCGCTCACGCGCTGCCGCTTGAGGTCCTCGAGCGCGTCGGCGACCGAGTCGCGATGGATCGTCCGGTACAACCCGGCCCCCGCGGCGTCGACGCGCGGGCGTTCGTCGGGCTCGAGGACCGTGAGGACGGGAGCGGTGAGCGTGCGCACGTCAGGGTGCATGTGGGGTGACCTCGGGCAGGCGGGTGGGGTGGGATGCGGGGAGAAGCTCGCGCACGCCGGTCACCGCCCCGTCACCACCGCGCGGCGCGAGGTCGAGGGACGTCACGGCCCCGGTGCCCCTCGTGCCCCGCCAGCGCGGACCGCACCGCTATATTTCGGGTGGTTCGGTTCCGCCGGACGATCGCGTCGCGGGTTCGCCTGCGCCGAGGAAAGTCCGGGCTCCTTGGACACGCTGCCAGGTAACGCCTGGGCACGC
>ERZ1645185.381-NODE-381-length-19013-cov-13.441977_pt1 | contig 19013 bp, 18 predicted proteins | sample MGYA00575351_ERZ1645185 | MGnify/ENA primary metagenome ERZ1645185 (study PRJEB40838, sample SAMN11284767) | freshwater sediment metagenome | isolation source: river sediment | host: Sediment | place: India: Jana village, Kanpur | collected 2015-12-17 ...
CGCCAGCCCGATCATCGGCGTCGGCTTCAGCCAGGCCTCGAGCATCGAGAAGGTGTCCAAGGACTTCCCGAAGCTGCAGTTCGCGATCATCGACATGGTCGTCAACCAGCCGAACGTCCAGTCGGTGGTGTTCAAGGAGCAGGAGGGCAGTTTCCTCGTCGGCCTGATGGCGGCCATGGCCAGCAAGACCGGCAAGGTGGGCTTTGTCGGCGGCATGGACATCCCGCTGATCCGCAAGTTCCAGTGCGGCTACGAGCAGGGCGCCAAGTACGGCAACGCCAAAGCCGAGGTCTTCGCCAACATGACCGGCACCACCGGCGCGGCCTGGAGCGACCCCGGCCGCGGCGGCGAGCTCGCCAAGGCCCAGTTCGCCAAGGGCGCCGACGTGGTCTTCGCTGCCGCCGGCGGTACCGGCATCGGCGTCTACCAGGCGGCCAAGGACAGCGGCAAGCTGGCCATCGGCGTGGACAGCAACCAGAACCACCTGCAGCCGGGCACGATGCTGACCTCGATGCTCAAGCGCGTGGACACGGCGGTCTACAACGTGGCCATGGGCCAGACCAAGCCCGGCATCACCGTGCTGGGCCTCAAGGAAGGCGGTGTCGACGTCGCACTGGACGAGCACAACGCCAAGCTGGTCACCGCCGACATGAAGAAGCGGGTGGACGCGGCCCGCGCCGACATCATTGCCGGCAAGATCAAGGTCGCCGATTACATGGCGGACAACGCCTGTAAGTATTGAACCCCCCCAACGGCCTTCGGCCGCCCCCCCAGGGGGGCGCCGCTGACGGCCCGGCGGAGCCGGTTCCGCGGCGGCCGCTCGATGGCACCCCTGCGGTCGTCATGCGGGGTATCTGCAAGCGCTTCGGCGCGGTGCAGGCCAACGACGAGGTCTCGCTGGAGGTCGCGGCCGGCAGCGTGCATGCCATCGTCGGCGAGAACGGCGCCGGCAAGAGCACGCTGATGTCGGTGCTCTACGGCTTTCACACCGCCGACCGCGGCACGATCGAGATCGACGGCCGGCCGGTGCAGATCCGCAACCCGCACGAGGCCATCGCGCTGGGTGTCGGCATGGTGCACCAGCACTTCATGCTGGTCGAGCCCTTCAGCGCGCTCGACAACATCCTGCTCGGCGCCGAGCCGCATCCGCTGCTGCACCGCGCCGAAGCAGTGCTGCGCGAACGGCTCGAGGCGTTGATGCGCAGCACCGGCTTGCAGGTGGACCTGAACGCCACCGTGGCCGATCTGCCGGTGGGCGACCGCCAGCGGCTGGAGATCCTGAAGGCGCTGGTGCGCGGCGCGCGCATCCTGATCCTCGACGAGCCCACCGCCGTGCTCACGCCGAAGGAGACGGAGACCCTGTTCGGCGTGCTCGAGCGCCTGGCCGCGCAGGGCACCACCATCCTGCTGATCACGCACAAGCTGAAGGAGGTGATGCGCCTGGCGCAACGCGTCACGGTGATGCGCGGCGGCCGCGTGGTGCACGAGACCGACGTGGCGCAGACCTCGATCGAGGCGCTGGCCGCGGCGATGGTCGGGCGCAAGGTGGTCATCGGCCGCGATGGCGCCGCGGCGCAACGCATCGGCGAACCGCGGCTGCAGGCCGAGGCGCTGGTCTGCCGCGACGCGATGGGCGTGCCGCGGCTGCAGGGCGTGAGCCTGGTGTTGCGCGCGGGCGAGATCGTCGGCATCGCCGGCGTGTCGGGCAACGGGCAGAGCGAGTTGCTCGAGGTGCTGGCCGGGCTGCGTGCACCCGAGGCCGGCACGCTGCAGCTGGCCGGCCGGCGCTTCGGCGCTGGCGAGTGGCTGGACCCGCACACGGCGCGCAGCCTCGGCCTGGCCCATGTGCCCGAGGACCGTCAGTCGCGTGCCCTGGTGATGGACTTCGCGGCCTGGGAGTCGGCCGTGCTGGGCTACGAGGACCGCAGCGACGCCAGCGGCCGCGGCGGCTGGATGCAAGGCGCCGCGCTGCGCGGCGCCACCGCGGCGCTGATGGAGCGCTTCGACGTGCGCCCGCGCGATGCCGAACTGCGCTGCCGGCAGTTCTCGGGCGGCAACCAGCAGAAACTGGTGCTGGCGCGCGAGCTGAGCCGCAGCCCACAGGTGCTGCTGGTGGGCCAGCCGACGCGCGGCGTGGACATCGGGGCCATCGAATTCATCTACGCCCGCCTGCGCGAACTGCGCGACGCCGGCTGTGCGCTGCTGGTGGTGAGCAGCGAGCTCGACGAGATCCTGGCGCTGGCCGACCGGGTGCTGGTCATGCACGCCGGGCGCGTCGTCGGCGAACTGCCGGCCGCGCAGTGCGACGAGCGGCGCCTGGGCCTGATGATGGCCGGGGAAGCATGACACCCCCGCCACGGCCTTCGGCCGCGCGATGCCTCGAGGGCCCTGTGCGCAGGCCAGGCATCGATCGAAAGAGGCCGCGATCATGACGCCGACACTGCCGCGCTGGGTCGACCTGGTGCTGCTGCCCTTGTTCAACCTGGGCATCGCGCTGCTGGCTGCCGGCATCGTCGTCGCCGTGGTCGGGCAGGACCCTTGGCAGGTGCTGAGCGTGATGCTGCACGGCGCTTTCGGCTCGGCGCGCGGTTTCAGCTACACGCTGTACTACGCCACCACCTTCGTCTTCACCGGGCTGGCGGTGGCCGTGGCCTTTCATGCAGGCCTGTTCAACATCGGCGGCGAGGGCCAGGCCGTGCTCGGCGGGCTGGGCACCGGGCTGGTCGCGCTGTGGCTCGGGCCCGCGCTGCCGGCGTGGGTGCTGCTGCCGCTGATGCTCACCGGCGGCGCATTCGCCGGCATGGCATGGGCCGCGGTGCCGGGCTGGCTGCAGGCCTGGCGCGGCAGCCACATCGTCATCACCACCATCATGTTCAACTTCCTCGCCAGCACGCTGCTGGTGTGGCTGCTGGTCGAGCACCTGAAGCCGGCCGGCTCGATGGCGCCGGAGAGCGAGGCCTTCGCGCCGAGCGCGCACCTGCCGGCAGTGCACCAGGTGCTGCGCGCGCTGGGCATCGACTGGCCGGCCTCGCCGCTGAACCTGAGCCTGCTGCTGGCGCTGGCCGCGGCGGCGGCGGTGTACCTGCTGCTCTGGCACACGCGCGCCGGCTACCGGCTGCGCGCGGTGGGCTCCGGCCCCGCCGCCGCGGCCTATGCCGGCATCGATCCACGGCGTCAGGTGATGGTGGCGATGTCGATTTCCGGCGCGCTGGCCGGTCTGGTGGGCATGAACGAGATCGCCGGCGTGCAGCACAAGCTGCTGCTGGAGTTCGTCGCCGGCGCCGGCTTCACCGGCATCGCGGTGGCGCTGATGGGGCGCAACCATCCGGTGGGCATCGTGCTCGCCAGCGTGCTCTTCGGTGCGCTGTTCCAGGGCGGGGCCGAGGTGGCCTTCGAGGTGCCCGGCTTCAGCCGCGACATGGTGGTCATGCTGCAGGGCTTCATCGTGCTCTTCAGCGGCGCGATGGCCTACGTGGCCGCGCCTTGGCTGGTGCGGGCCTGGGGCTGGCGGCGCGCGCCGCAGGCAGGGGCGGCGCATGGATGAGGTGCTGGTCGGCACCGTGCTCGCGTCCACGCTGCGCGTGGCCACGCCACTGCTGCTGTGTGCGCTGGCCGGATTGCTGAGCGAGCGCGCCGGCGTCATCGACATCGGCCTGGAAGGCAAGATGCTGCTGGCGGCCTTTGCCGCGGCGGCCGCCGGTGCCGCCTGGGGCTCGACCGCGCTGGCGCTGGCGATGGCGATGGGGGTCACGGTGCTGATGTCGGGGTTGCACGGGCTGGCCTGCGTCAGCCACCGCGGCGACCAGGTGGTCTCGGGCGTGGCCATCAACCTGATCGCCGCCGGGTTGACCGTGGTGCTGGGCATCGCCTGGTTCGGCCAGGGCGGGCAGACGCCGCCGGTGGGCGATCAGGTGCGCCTCTCGGCGCTCTGGCCGGGCGCGAGTGCGGCGCTCGGGCCGCTGTTCGGCGAAGGCTTGCTCGGCCACAACCTGCTGGTCTACCTGGCGCTGCTGCTGGTGCCGGCGGTGTGGTGGCTGCTGTACCGCACGCGTTTCGGCCTGCGCCTGCGCGCGGTGGGCGAAAAGGCGCAGATGGTCGATGCCGCCGGCGTGTCGGTGCCGCGGCTGCGCTACGCGGCGCTGACGCTGAACGGCCTGCTGTGCGCGCTGGCCGGAAGCTACCTGGTGCTGGCGCAGAATGCCTCGTTCGTGCCGCAGATGACGGCCGGGCGCGGCTTCATGGCCCTGGCGGCGATGATCTTCGGCAAGTGGCATCCGGTGGGCGCGTTCTGGGCCTGCCTGCTGTTCGGTTTTCTGGACGCGGTGGCCATCCGCCTGCAGGGCGTGGCGTTGCCGGGCATCGGCACCGTGCCGGTGCCGGCGATCCAGGCGCTGCCCTATCTGCTGACGGTGGTGCTGCTGGCCGGATTCATCGGTCGGGCGCGCGCGCCCGCGGAGCTGGGCCGCCCTTACGTGAAGGAGCATTGAGCGTGGCCGACACCCCCGACACGCAACAGCTGCAGCAGCTGCTCGACGCCGCCCTTGACGCGCGCGAGCGGGCCTACGCGCCGTATTCGAAGTTCCGGGTCGGCGCCGCAGTGCTCGACGAGCACGGCCACGTCCACGCCGGCTGCAACGTCGAGAACGCTGCCTATCCGCAGGGCCTGTGCGCCGAAGGCCTGGCGCTCGGCGCGATGGTGCTGGCCGGCGGACGCCGCGCACGCGCGCTGCTGGTGCTGGGCGAAGGCCTCGCGCCGGTCACGCCCTGCGGGGGTTGCCGACAGAAGCTGCGCGAATTCGGCGCCGAAGACACGCCAGTGCTGGTGGCCGACAGCCGTGGCGTGCGGCTGCGCACTACGTTGGGGGCGCTGCTGCCGCAGGCTTTCGGGCCCGATCATCTGGAGGCCTCGTGACTGCGGCCGTCGAGGTGATCCGCGCGCGCGCGCCGGGCTTCGCGCCGCGCATCGCGGTGCTGCTTGGCTCGGGCTGGGGCGGCTTCACCGATCGTGTCGAAGGCGCACGCCGCATTCCCTATGCCGATCTGCCGGGCTTCCCGGCGGCCGGCGTGGCCGGTCATGCCGGGGAGCTGTGGCTGGGCCGTGTCGGCGCTGCCGAGGTGGCGGTGCTGGCCGGCCGCAAGCACACCTACGAGACCGGCGCGGCCGACGGCATGAAGGCCGCGCTGCAGACACTGCGCGCGCTGGGTTGCGGCACGCTGGTGCAGACCAATGCGGCGGGCAGCCTGAATGCCGCGATGCCCGCCGGCAGCCTGATGCTCGTCGCCGACCACCTGAACCTCGCGCAGCGCTCGCCGCTGGTCGGCGAGGCCGGCAACGAGCGCTTCGTCGGTATGGCCGATGCGTACGACCCCGGCCTGCGCGGCATCGCGCGCGGCGCTGCGGCCGCGCTGGGCCACACGTTGCACGAAGGCGTCTATGCCTGGGTGCTGGGCCCGCAATTCGAGACGCCGGCCGAGATCCGCATGCTGCGTTTGCTGGGCGCCGATGCGGTGGGCATGAGCACCGTGCCCGAGACCATCCTGGCGCGCTGGCTGGGCCTGCGGGTGCTGGGCCTGAGCCTGGTCACCAACCTGGCGGCCGGGCTGTCCGACGAGACCCTCAGCCATGCCCACACGCTGGCCCAGGCGCAGGCCGCCGGGGCCTCGGCCAGCACGGTGCTGGGCGCCGTGGTGCAGGCGCTGGCCGATGGCCTCGACGGTTGACAGCCCGGGACGGAGGCCTTTCCTGGACCAAGGCGCCGGGCAACTGAACGAACAGCATCGCAGCCAACGAGGAGCGGCCGGTGGTCGAGAAGATCCTGACCCACCTGGGGCCGGATCCTCATCCGTCTCCCAGGGGCCGGTGGCAGTGGCCCGAGCGTGGGGCGGCCGCGCAACGAGCAGGCTCGCGCGATGACCCGCACCCGAGGTGTCTCAGGCCGGTCCCGGTCCGGTCCCGGCGGTGCCAGGGGCCATGACGACGGTGGCTACACTGGCCCTGCCGGCACCCGGCGGTGACCGGGCCGCTGCGTCGATGCCTGACGGGTTGGCGCCTCGTGCCGTCGATTCCAGCTCCGAGGAGACTTTCGATGACCACTTCCGTTCGCGCCAGCGACACCCCTTTCGCCGTCGCCGTCGAGCAAGGCAAGGACTACTGGTGGTGCTCGTGCGGCAAGAGCCGCAACCAGCCCTTCTGCGACGGCTCGCACAAGGCCGACGGCGTCTTCACGCCGGTGAAGTACACCGCCGACGCCAGCAAGACCGTCTATTTCTGCGGCTGCAAGGCCAGCGGCAACAAGCCGCTGTGCGACGGCTCGCACAAGCAGACCCCGTGACCGGCGGCGCGGCGGAAGCGGGCAGCGACCCCCTCGCCGCCCCGCTGCGCCTGCCCTGCGGCGCCACGCTGCCCAACCGCCTGTGCAAGGCGGCGATGACCGAGGGCCTGGCCGACCCGCAGCAGCGCGCCACCGAACGGCACGTGCGGCTGTACCGCGCCTGGAGCGAAGGCGGCGTCGGGCTGTCGATCACCGGCAACGTGATGATCGACCGCCACGTCATCGAGCGCCCGGGCAACGTGGCGATCGACGTCACGCACCCGCCGAGCGTCGACGCCCAGGCGCGCCAGCGCCTGCGCAACTGGGCGCACGCCGGCACGGCGGCGGGCAACCACCTGTGGATGCAGATTTCGCACGCCGGCCGGCAATCGGCGCGCTACGCGACGCGCCAGCCGCTCGGCCCTTCCGCGGTGCAGCTCGACATGCTGGGCACCTATGCGAGGCCGCGGGCTTTGCGCGAGGACGAGATCCTGGACTTCATCGCGCGCTTCGCCCAGGTGGCGGCGATTGCGCGCGAGTGCGGCTTCACGGGCGTTCAGGTGCACGGCGCCCACGGCTACCTCATCAGCAGCTTCCTGTCGCCGGTGACCAACCGGCGCACCGATGCCTGGGGAGGCGCGCTCGACCACCGCGCGCGGCTGCTGCTGGAGACGGTGCGCGCCGTGCGGCGCGCCGTCGGCAGCGATTTCCCGCTGGCGGTCAAGCTCAATTCCGACGACTTCCGCCAAGGCGGCTTTTCGCACGAGGACTGCCTGGCGGTGGTGGCGCTGCTCAACGCCGAGGGCATCGACCTGCTGGAGATCTCGGGTGGCAACTACGAACAACCGCGCCTGCTCGGCGTGGCAGGCCGGGCCGGCGATGCGGTCGCGGTGCGGCCGAGCACGGTGGTGCGCGAGGCCTACTTCATGGCCTACGCGGCGGCGATCCGGCGGGTCGCGACGATGCCCTTGATGGTCACCGGCGGCTTTCGCAGCCGCACGGGCATGGAGGCGGCGCTGGCCAGCGGCGACACCGACGTCATCGGCATCGCGCGGCCCTTTTGCACCGACGCCGACGCCGCGCGCCGGCTGCTTGCGCGCGCGATCGACAGGCTGCCCGAACACGAGCAGCGGCTGCGGCTGGCCGCCCGCGGCTGGCTGTCGCCGGCGAGCCCGCTGCTGCTGCTCAAGGTCGTTAACGTGATCGGCGCGCAGGGCTGGTACTACCAGCAGATGGAGCGGCTGGCCGACGGCCGTGCGCCCGACCTGGAGCGCGGCGTGCTGCGCAGCTTTGTGCGCCATCAGTGGGACGAGTGGAGCCGCGCTGCCCGCCTGCAGCGCTGAAGCACATGCCGGATCGGGCGGCGGCGCGCACCGGTGCGCCGCGGCCGGGACTGGCGCCCCTCGGGCAGCCGGGTGCAACTCAATGCCGCCGGCGAGGTGGAGCTCAAGCTCGAGACGCCGTGGCGCGACGGAACCACGCACCTGGTCATGAGCCTGCTGGAATTCGTGCAATGGCTGGCAGCGTTGGCGCCGCGGCGCATGCTGCACCGGGCCGGCCGACCCGACAGCGGCCGTTCGCGAGCGACTCTTGATGGCCCGTCTCCGCGAGTCCAGCCCGGGGCGCCAAACGTCGGCGATGCGATGCCGATTGAAGGCGGTCGCCGCCGCGCGCTCGAACGCAAGTCCGCACGAGCCCCTCGTGCCCGAGGCCGCACCCGTCCGTACCATGCAAGGTACATTCGAGGCCAAGCGATGAAAGAAACCCGCTTCACCGAGTTGCGCAACCAGGCCAGTCACTTCGTCGACCTGGTCGAGAGCGGCGAGACGGTGCGCTTGCCGCGTAAGAGGCGCGCCATCGCGGAGATCCATCCCGTCGTCCGTGACCTGCCGTCGTGGAAGCGGCGCACGTTGCGGCCGCTGCTGACCGGCAGCGCAAGCGGGGCCGGCAGCGTGCGCGTGTTCTTCGGTCCCTCGGCGCTGGCCAGGCGCTGCGCCGACGCAGCGGGCACCGCGAAGTGCCGGTGTGCGGCGGCTCGCGGTGCGGGCCTGAACGTGCCAGCGCGGGCATGAACGCCAACGCAGATCTCGCCGACGCCGCGCGCACCGCGCTGCGCTGCCTGGACCTGACCAGCCTGAACGATGCCGACACCGCGGTCGACATCGAGCGCCTGTGCGCCCGCGCGCTGACGCCGCACGGCACGGTGGCCGCGGTGTGCGTGTGGCCGCGCTTCGTCGACCTGGCACGGCAGCGCCTGCCGGTGGGCGTGCGCGTGGCTGCGGTGGCCAACTTCCCGGCCGGCGGCCGCGACGTGGACGCGGTGCTGCGAGAGGTCCAGGCCATCGTCGCCGCCGGCACGCAGGAGGTGGACGTGGTGCTGCCCTGGCGCGCGCTGCAGGGCGGCGACGAGACCACGGCGCGCACGTTGCTGTCGGCCGCGCGCTCGGCCTGCTCGCGCCAGGTGCTGAAGGTCATCCTGGAAACCGGCGAGCTGGCCGATGCGGCGCTGATCGAACGCGCCTCGCACCTGGCGATTTCCGCCGGAGCCGACTTCCTGAAGACCAGCACCGGCAAGGTGCCGGTGGGCGCCACGCTGCCCGCAGCTGAAGCAATGCTGCGCGCCATCGCCTCGCATGCCGGTGCTCGCGAGCGGGTCGGCATCAAGCTGTCCGGCGGCCTGCGCCGCGTGGCCGACCTGCCGCCCTATCTGGCGCTGGTGCAGCGCACGCTGGGCCCCGACGCGCTGCAGCCGGGCCGTCTGCGCATCGGCGCGAGCAGCCTGCTCGACGACATCGAAGCGGTGCTCGGCGGTGGCCCCGCCCCGGCCGCCAGCGAAGGCTACTGAAGATGCTGGCGCAGGAAGTCATCCGCCTGAAGCGCGACGGCGGCGTGCTGTCGGCCGCGCAGATCGAGGATTTCGTGGCCGGCCTGGTGGACCACCGCTGGAGCGAGGGCCAGGCCGCGGCGATGGCGATGGCCATCTTCCTGCGCGGCCTGTCGCCCGACGAGACGGTGGCATTGACGCGCGCGATGACGCATTCCGGCGAGGTGCTGGCCTGGCCGGCCGCCGACTGGCACGGCCCGGTGCTGGACAAGCATTCCACCGGCGGCGTCGGCGACAAGGTGAGCCTGATGCTGGCGCCGATCCTCGCCGCCTGCGGCGCCATCGTGCCGATGATCAGCGGCCGCGGCCTGGGCCACACGGGCGGCACGCTCGACAAGTTCGATTCGATCCCCGGCTACCAGACCGCGCCGAACCTGGACACGCTGCGCCAGGCGCTGCGCGCGGCCGGCTGCGCGATCATCGGCCAGACGGCCGAGCTGGCGCCGGCCGACCGGCGGCTGTACGCGATCCGCGACGTCACGGCCACGGTGGAATCGATTCCGCTGATCACCGCCAGCATCCTGTCGAAGAAGCTCGCTGCCGGCCTGCAGGGGCTGGTGATGGACGTCAAGTGCGGCAACGGCGCCTTCGCCGACACGCCCGAGATGGCGCTGGCGCTGGCGCGCTCGATCGTGCGCGTGGCCACCGGTGCGGGCCTGCCGACACGCGCGCTGGTCACCGACATGAACCAGGTGCTGGGCCATGCGGCCGGCAATGCGCTGGAGGTGCTGGAGGCGGTGCAGTTCCTGCGTGGCGAGCACCAGGCGCCGCGGCTGCTGCAGGTGACGCGGCTGCTGTGCGCCGAGGCACTGCAGATCGGCGCCCTGGCGGTCGATGAAGGGGCGGCGCTGGCACGCGTGGACGCGGCGCTGTCCAGCGGTGCGGCGCTGGAGCGCTTCGCGAAGATGGTGGCCGCGCTCGGCGGCCCGGCGGACTTCTGCGAGCGGCCGCAGCACTACCTTGCGGCCGCACCGGTGCAGTGTGCGGTGCCGGCGCCGCGCGCCGGCTGGGTGCAGTCCAAGGCCACGCGCGACATCGGCCTGGCGGTGGTGGAGCTTGGCGGCGGCCGGCGCATGGCCAGCGACCGCATCGACCACCGCGTCGGCTTCCACCAGGTGGTTTCCATCGGCCAGCACGTCGAACACGGCCAGCCGCTGGCCATGGTGCATGCCGCCAGCAACGACGCGGCCGCGGCCGCGTCGGCAATGCTGCAGCGCTGCATCCGCATCGTCGACGCGGCGCCGGCGGCGTTGCCGCTGATCGTGGCGCGCATCACCGAAGGGGATCTGTCATGACCCGCCAGCACATTTCGTCCGGCTCGCGCTACGAGGAAGAGTTCGCCTACTCGCGCGCGGTGGTCGACGGCGACTGGGTGTTCGTCAGCGGCACCACCGGCTTCGACTACGCGACGATGAGCATCGCCGACGACATCGTCGCGCAGTGCGAGCAGTGCTTCGCCAACATCGCCGCCGCGCTGCGTCAGGCCGGCGCCAGCCTGGACGACGTGCTGCGCGTGCACTACATCGTGCCGCAGGGCGACGAGTTCGCACGCTGCGCGCCGGTGCTGCAGCGGCACCTGGGCCGCGCACGGCCGGCGGCGACGATGATCAGCGCCGCGCTGCTGGACCCGCGCATGCGCATCGAGATCGAGGTCACCGCGCGCAGGCCAAAGGAGCCCGCCTGATGCACACCCCCGATTTCTGGAACAAGCGCGGCGTCGGCAAGCTTCCCGGCCACCTGGGCATGGTGGTCACGCACACCGCCCCGGGCGAGGTGCGCGCGCGCATGGCAGTGGCCGAGACATTGATGGCGCCCAACGGCTTCCTGCATGCCGGCAGCCTGGTCACGCTGGCCGACACCTGCTGCGGCTACGGCTGCGTGATGAGTCTGCCCGCCGGCGCGAAGGGCTTCACCACGGTGGAGCTGAAGAGCAACTTCCTCGGCACCACGCTCGATGGGCATGTGGAATGCGTGGCCCGCGCCGCGCACCTGGGCAAGACCACGCAGGTCTGGGACGCCACCGTCACGCATGCCGAGAGCGGCCGCACGCTGGCGCTGTTCCGCTGCACGCAGATGGTGCTGATGCCCAAGGCCGGCAGCGCTTGAGCGCGGCACTCGACGAGTTCGCCACGCCGCGGCCGGTGGCCGGCTGGCGCGTCGTGCTCACGGCCTTCTGCATGGCGGTGTTCGCCTGGGGGCTGGGCTTCTACGCGCTGTCGGTCTATGCGCAGTACCTGGCGCAACAGGGGCATTTCACGCCCGCGCTGCTCGCGGCCGCCACCACCTGGCACTTCCTGGTCGGTGCCGGCGCACTCTATGCGGTGGATGCGGCAGTGGCGCGCATCGGCCGCCGGCCGGTGGTGTTCGTCGGCGTGGTGCTGCTGGCCGGCGGCGCGGCCGCGCTGCCGCAGGTGCGCAGCCCGGTGACGCTGTTCGTCGTCTACGCGCTGATGGCCTTCGGCTGGGCCGCGACCTCGGGCACGGCCATCACGCAGATCGTCGGCGCCTGGTTCGTGGCGCGGCGCGGCCTGGCGCTGAATCTTGCGCTCACCGGCGCCAGCGTCGCCGGCTTTCTGGTCGTGCCGGCGATGGTGGGGGCGATCGCCCGCTTCGGCCTCGCCCAGGGCATTGCGCTGACGGCCACCGTGCTGGCGCTGGCACTCGGCGTGTTGCTGGTGCTGAACCTGCACGAGCCGCAGGCGACGCTGGATGCGACACCCGCGGCGTCTGGCGCTGCCAACGCTGCGGCCGAGAGGCTGCCGCTGGACGCCCGGTTGCTGGCGATGGCCGCGCTGTTCGGCATCGGCTGGCTGGCGCAGGTGGCCTTCCTGGCACAACAGATGCCGCTGCTGGTGCCCAAGGTCGGCGCGGCTGCGGCCACCGCGGCCGTGGCGGCCACGACGGCCGCCTCGCTGCTCGGCCGGCTGGTGCTGGCCGGCATCGTGGACCGCCTGGACCATCGCCGCGTCACGGCCCTGAGCTTCGGCTTGCAGGCGCTCGGCATGGGCCTGGTGATCGTCGGCGACGGGCCGTGGCCGGTGGTGCTGGGCAGCGCGCTCTTCGGTGCGTCGGTCGGCAACCTGATCACCATGCCGGCGCTGTTCGCACAGCGCGAATTCGCGCCCGCGCACTATGCCGCGGTGATCACCCGCGTGTGGTCGGTGGGCCAGGTGCTGTACGCCTTCGGCCCGCTGGGCGCCGGCTTGCTGCTGGGCGCCACCGGCAGCCCCACCGTGCCGCTGCTGGCGTGCATGGCCGGCCAGCTGATCGCCGCGGGGCTGAGCCTCTGGCGCCCGCGCTAGGCATGTTGCCGGCGCAGGACGCGCGTCGCGCGCCTCAGCCGGAAAGGGCCAGTGGTAGCTCCGCGGCGGCTGCCTGACGCTGCGCCTCGTGACGCGCCCAGTGGATGATCTGCAGCCGGCCGTCGTCGTGTTCGACCAATGCGGTCAGGCTCTCGACCCAGTCGCCATCGTTGACGCCGCGCTTGCGCGCCTCGCGCGCCACCGCCTGCTCGAAGGCGCCGACATGGCTGACGGCGCGCTTGACCTTCAGCTTCAGGTAGCCCGACCGGCTCCAGTACGGCAGCCGGAAGCGGGCGCGCCGACGGCGTGATGCGGAACAAGGGGCCGCACATCGCCGAGGCGATCCGCACGCAAGACGACATCCTGCGGCGCATGCAGGAACACCAGTCGGAGAAGCGCTCGTTGCTGCGTGCACTCAAGGCCCGGCACTGAGCGCTTCCAGGCGCACTTCCGCGGCCGGGCGCCGCTGTCTAGCGCCCCGCGCCCAGGTCCATCAACAAACGCGACGTCAGGTACAGCCGCGGCACGATCGAGTCGATCTCGATGTATTCGTCGCGCGCGTGATAGCCCCAGCCGGCCAGGCCCAGGCTTTCCAGAACGACCGGCTTGCCCGACCGACCGGCGAAGCCGGCATCGGTGCCGCCACCGGAGCCTGGGATCAAGATCAACTGGCGGCCGTCGAGTTCGGCGTAGATCTTCTGCGCCTTTTCCGCGAACGCCTTGCCGCGTTCGCCGGCCGCGTAAGGCGGGCGGCCGATCTCGAGGCCGACGGTCGTCTCGGTGTCGGGCACGCGCCGACTCTCGGTCACCTTGGCCTGCAGCGCCGGCAGCAGCTTTTCGGCTGCACCCGGCGCGGTCAGGCGCACGTCGCCGCCCGCTACCGCCAGGGCCGGGATCTGGTTGCGCGTGGTGATCGCATCGACCATCGTCCAGTTCAGCTGTGCGCCCTCGATGCCCTTGGCCACGTCCTGGGTCTGTAGCAGCTGGTGCGCCAGCTCGATGAGCGCATTGCGGCCCTGGGTTGGCGCCGCGCCGGCGTGCTAGGCGCGGCCCTTGACCTGCATCGTCGCCTTGGCCGTACCCGCGGCGGCGAGCAGCACCCCTTCGGCCTTGAGCACCGCCTTGGCCGGGCTGGGCTCGTACGACAGCACCACGTCGGCGGCCTCGCCGAGCGCGGCGAGGGTCTCGCCCGAGCCGGGCGAGCCCGATTCCTCGTCCGGGTTGACGAGCACGACCAGCTTGCCGTAGTCGCTCCAGCCGGCCTGCTGCAGCAACGCCAGCGAGTGCAGAATCACCGCCACACCTCCCTTGGCATCGGCGATGCCGGGGCCGAAGAGCTTGTTGCCGTCCTGCTTGTACGGCTGCTCTTTCAGGATGCCCGGCTGGTACACCGTGCCCAGGTGGGCGATGAGCAGGAAGTTGCGCTTGCCGCTGCCGCTGAACGTGCCCTTGATCATTTCCCCCTTGCCGTCGCTCTGCCTTACGCGCTCGGTCGAGGCGCCGAGCGCCTTCAGCCGTGTCTCGGCATAGTCGGCCATCCTGGCCAGACCGGCGGGGTCGGTGGTGCCGGACTCGATGGCCACCATCTGTCGCAGCGATTCGATCACCGCCGGCTCCTGCGCGCGAGCCGCGGTCAGCAGCTTGACTTCGGCCGCCTGCGCAAGACAGGCAGAGGTGCCAGCTGTCAGAAGCATCCAGCAGGCGAGGGCGGCACGGGTGGGCATCGGGAAGCTCCTTTCCAATATGGATCGGCAGGCCTCATCCGCGTGCCCAATGACCGACCGTGGATTCGACGACCACGCCGTCGTCGCGCAGCTTCAGCAGGTGCGCATGCAGGCTGCGCCGGGCCATGGCGTGCAGCTTGGGCGGCACGTCGTCGTAGACCACGGCCAGCAACTGGTCCATCGAGTACGGCTCGCGGCCGGCGAAGGCCTGCAGCACCTTGGCCTCGCGCTTCAGGCGGTGCGCGACGATCTGCTGCATTGCCTGACGCGGCCGCGGCATCAGGAAGCCGTGGCCGGGCGCCAGCCAGTCCAGGTCGAGTTCGATCAGCTCGCGCAGCGATTTCAGGTACGCGCCCATGTCGCCGTCGGGCGGGTTGATGACCACGGTCGAGCCCTGCATCACGTGGTCGCCGGTGAAGAGCAAACGCTCTTCGTCGAGCAGGTAGCACAGGTGGTTGCCGGCATGGCCGGGGGTGTGGATCACGCGCAGCGTGCTGTCACCGGGCAGCTGGAACACCTCGCCGCCGCGCAGCGGCACGTCGGGCTGGAACGCCGTGTCCTGCCATTCGGCATGCAGCGCCGCCATGCCCAGCAGCTGCGCGCCGGTGCGCGCCTTCAAGGCCTGCGCCGCCGGCGAATGGTCCTTGTGCGTGTGCGTGACGAAGATCCAGCGGATCGGGCCCGGCGCGGCGTCGACGATGGCCTGCACATGCGCGTCGCTGGCCGGGCCGGGGTCGAGCGCGGCCCACTCGTTGGCATCGCCGCCGCCGATCAGGTAGCAGTTGGTGCCTGGGCCGGTCATGATGCTGCCGTTGTCGGCGGTGATGCGGATCAGCCGCGGCGACAGCCGCACCGCCACCGCCGGCGCCAGGTCGTAGCTGTGCGTGCCGCGGCCTTCGGGGTCGCAGCGGCCGATCTCGGCATAGGGCGGCTCTTCCGGCATCACCGGCCGCAGGCCCTTGGCGCCGGTGGCCAGCCGAGGCATCGTGCAGGGCACCTGTGCCAGGCCGCGGGCATGGGCCAGCACCGCGTCCACGCTGCCCAGCCGTTGCAGCAGCTCCAGGATCTTGTAGGTGGGCGGCGCGAGCTTCAGCTCCTTGCGCCGCTGCAGGCCTTCGGCCGGCGTCAGCCATTGCTGGTCGTCGGTCTCGTGGTCGTCCTGCGTGGCCACCTGCAGCGCCGGCGCCTCGGTGACGAAGAAGCGCGTGTCGTAGCGCTTGGGCACGCCGGGCGGCGTGAGCCAATGGTCCAGGTACAGCAGTCGGTCGGCGGCCAGGTGGATGCCGTGGCGGCGGCAGATCTCGGCCATCGTGATCTCGTGCCGGTTCAGCGCCACGCGCTCCTCGGCGATGGTCGCCAGCTGCGCGGCATCCAGATGCGCGCGGTCCTGCGTGGTGGCGAACAGCAGGCCGGCTTCCTCGAAGCATTCGCGCATCGCCGCGAACCAGTAGGTCAGGCCACCGGCGGGCAGGCCCAGCGCCGCGCTGGCCTGCGCGTCGTCGACGCCGGCGCACAACGCCGCGCCGTCGGCATCGGAAGCATCGACGAGGCCGCCGGGGAAGACGCTGGCGCCGCTGTGGATGTCGCCGGGCCGCGGCGCGCGGCGCATCAGCAGCACCTGCAGGCCGGGCTCGGCGCGGCGCAACACCACCACGGTGGCGGCCAGGCGCACCGCGGCACCGGGTGTGGGGGCCCAGGCGCGGGCGGTGATGGAGTCGGGTTTGGAGGGGTTTGCCGTGCTCATGGCAGCAAGCCTAACGCAGTGCGCCTCAGGCCGCCGTCGATAGCTTCAGCCCAACGATGCCGGCGACGATCAGCCCCAGGCTGATCAGCCGGCCGGCGTTGGCGGGTTCGCCCAGCAGCACGATGCCCAAGATGGCGGTACCCACCGCGCCCACGCCCACCCACACGGCATAGGACGTGCCCACTGGCAGCGTCTTCATCGCCAGCCCCAGCAGGCCCAGGCTGACGGCCATCGCCGCCAGCGTGCCCAGCGTGGGCCACAGTCGCGTGAAGCCCTCGGTGTACTTCAGCCCGATGGCCCAGGCCACCTCGAACAGGCCCGCCACCACGAGCATCAGCCAGGCCATCAGCGTGCTCCTTCGGCCGCGGCGTCGTCGAGCGCCGGGTAGTCGGTGTAGCCCACCGCGCCGCCGCCGTAGAAGGTGGGGCGGTGGTAGGGGTTCAGAGGCGCATCGATCATCAGCCGGCGCGGCAGGTCGGGGTTGGCGATGAAGCTGCGGCCGAAGGCCACCGCATCGGCCAGCCCGTCCTGCACGGTCTGCAGCGCATTGGCGCGGTCGAAGCCGCCGGCGTCGATCAGCACGCCCGGCCACAGCGGGCGGAACGCGGCGGCCGCGCTGGGCTGGCCCTCGCGGAAGATGTCGGCCTTGCCGGTGCCGCTGGCACGGGGCTCGATCAGGTGCAGGTACAGCAGCCGGCGCTGGGCCAGCTCGCGCACCAGGTGGGTGTACAGCGGCAGCGGCTCGTCCTCGCCGCTGTCGTTGGCGATGCCCCAGGGCGAAAGGCGGATGCCCACGCGCTCGGCACCGATCGCGGCCACCACCGCGTCGGTGATCTCCAGGTGCAGCCGGCAACGGTTCTCGGTCGAACCGCCGTAGCGGTCGCTGCGCTGGTTGCTGCGCGACTGCAGGAACTGCTCCAGCAGGTAGCCGTTGGCGCCGTGGATCTCCACGCCGTCGAAGCCGGCTTCCATCGCGTTCAGCGCCGCCTGCCGCCAGGTGGCCACCAGCGGCGCGATCTCGTCGCCGGCCAGCGCGCGCGGCGTCTCGTAGGGCACCGGCTGCCAGCGCGCGTCGATCGTCGTGCCCTGCGCGGCAATGGCCGACGGCCCCACCGGCGCGGCGCCATCCGGCTGGTGGCTGGAGTGCGACACGCGGCCGGTGTGCCACAGCTGCATGAAGAACACCCCGCCGCACGCGTGCACCGCGTCGACCACCCGCCGCCAGCCGGCCACCTGCGCCGCGGTGTGGATGCCGGGCACGTTGGGGTGGCCATGCGCCTGCCACGACACCGGCGTGGCTTCGCTGATCAGCAGCCCGCCGGCGCTGGTGCGCTGCGCGTAGTACGCGGCGTTCAGTGCCGTGGGCACGTTGCCCTCGGGGCTGGCGCGCATGCGCGTCAGCGGCGCCAGCACCACGCGGTGGCGCAAGGTGTGCGCACCCAGGCGCAACGGGGTGAAGAGCTTGTCGGTCATCGGTGTATTGGGGGAGTCGGTCAGGGGCGAGCCTAGCAGTACTCGCAGCGGTCAGCGCCGGCCGCCGGCCGCCAGCCGCTCGCGAAAGGCCCGCGGTGACAGCCCTTCCACGCGGCTGAACACGCGGCTGAAATGCGCCGGGTCGGCATAGCCCAGCGCATAGGCGATGCTGGCCACCTGCAGGTTGGTGTAGGCCAGCTGGCGCCGCGCCTCGCGCATACGCCGCGCCTCGATCAGCCGCGAGGCCGGCTGCCCGGTGGCGTTGCGCAGCACGCGGCTCAGGTGCGTGGGCGTGACGGCCAGCGCGCGTGCGCAGTCGGCCACGCTGGCGTGTTCGGGCAGCGCCGTGTCCATCAGCCGCTCGAAGCGGCGCAGCAGCGTCGAGCCCGGCGTGTCGCGCGCCGCCGGCGCGGCCCGGGCCGCGGCGCGGGCCGCCAGGCCGAGCAGCACGGCGCACAGGCCCTGCAGCACCAGCGTGCGCGCCGGTGCGCTGGCTTCGAACTCGGCGGCGATCTGCGCCATCAGCGCGGCCAACGCGGCGTCGCCCGCGTACACGCCGCCCATGGCCAATGCCCGGGCGTCCTCGCCGCGGCGCGGCAGCAGCTGCTCGACCAGGTCGTCGGCCAGCGTGGCCACCCAGCCCTGTGTGCCGCGCTCGAAGGCGAAGGCATGCACCGCGCCCGGCGGCACGTTGACCAGCGACAACGGCGCCAGCGGCAGCGTGTCGCCCTCCAGGTGCAGCGTGCCGCCGCCGCGGTGCAGCAGCAGCAGTTGGTGCAGCCGCGCATGGCGGTGCGGCGCCAGCTCCCAGTCGTGCAACGCTGAGCGTGCGGCGATGGTCTCGATGTGCAGCGGATCGGGCAGGTTGGCCGTCTCGCCGAACAGGCCGTAGCTGCGTATGGCAGAGGCGCGCATGTTCGAAATGTACAAGTCCCCGCCGCATGCGGCCATTCCGCCGCGGGCCGTCGCGGCCGAAGATGCGGCCCGTCGTTGCACACCCCCAGGAGACATCCATGAAGACCCAGGTCTGCATCATCGGCGGCGGCCCGTCGGGACTGATGCTGTCGCAGCTGCTGCACTTGAAGGGCATCGACACCGTCGTGCTGGAGAGGCAGAGCCGCGAGTACGTGCTGGCGCGCATCCGCGCCGGCGTGCTGGAGCACGGCTTCGCCGCGCTGATGCGCGAGGCGCAGTGCGGCGAGCGCATGGACCGCGAGGGCGAGATCCACGAGGGCTTCTTCATCAGCAACCACGGTGACATGCAGCGCGTGGACCTGCACAAGTACAGCGGCGGCAGCTCGGTGGTGGTCTACGGCCAGACCGAGCTGACGCGCGATCTGTACGAGGCGCGCGACCGCATGCAGGGCGTGGTCATCCACAACGCCGAGGACGTGCAGCCGCACGAGCTGACCAGCGCCAAGCCCTACGTCACCTATCGCAAGGGCGACGAGATCGTGCGCATCGACTGCGACTACGTCATCGGCGCCGACGGCTTCCACGGCGTGAGCCGCAAGTCGATTCCGAAGAACGTGCTGAAGGAATACGAGAAGGTCTATCCCTTCGGCTGGCTGGGCG
>ERZ1645185.382-NODE-382-length-18923-cov-4.298866_pt1 | contig 18923 bp, 14 predicted proteins | sample MGYA00575351_ERZ1645185 | MGnify/ENA primary metagenome ERZ1645185 (study PRJEB40838, sample SAMN11284767) | freshwater sediment metagenome | isolation source: river sediment | host: Sediment | place: India: Jana village, Kanpur | collected 2015-12-17 ...
CGCCTGCAGGTGGATCATGTGCATGGACATTGGTATCAGGGGTCGTTGCGGCCGCTCTTGATCGGCATGGCCCACGGACTGGCTGGTTCCGCAGCGCTGATGTTGATCGTGCTTTCGACGGTGACCGGGATCGGTCAAGGCATCGGGTATATCGTGGTGTTCGGCGTCGGTTCGATTTTGGGGATGGTCGGGGTCGGCGCGGTCCTGAGTCTGCCGGTGATCTATTCCGTGACAGTTGGGCCTCGCGCCTATTGGATCGTGCAGGGCCTCGCCTGCGTGGCCAGCATCGGGCTGGGTGTGCTGATGATGGTTCGAATCGGCCTCGGGAGCGGCTGGTCGTAGCATCGACAGACGGTCTTCCACAGCGCCTCGCATTCGAGCTCCGGCCTGTGCAGAGTTCGTTGGGCAAGCCGCACGGCCCTCTCCTCGACCGTGCAAATCTGTGTGCGCCTTTGTCTGAGGTATGCTATTCTGCCGCGCAGTGCGGAGCATCCATCCATCAGCCTCTGAGCAGTCGCCGGGATCCGGCTGCCGAGCCGGAAGGCCACGGCCATGAATCTCCGGGTGTTGGGCTGTCACGGGTCCGGTCAGCTCGTCGCCGGCGAGCGCGGTCCGGTGCAATGCGGCACCTGCGGCTTTCTGCTCAATGATCGGCTGGTCGTGGATGCCGGTACGATCGGATCACGGCTGTACCTCGATGAGCAGCGGCGTATTCGGGTGGTCCTGCTGACGCACCTGCATTTTGATCATATTCGTGAGTTGCCGACGCTGGCCGACAATCTGGTCGGAGAAATCGATGAGCCGGTGGTCATCGCGGCTATTCCCGAAGTGTTGGATGGACTGCGCCGACACATTTTCAACGGAGCGGTCTACCCCGATTTCTTCCGGTTGCCCGATCCCGCCAAGCCGGTCTTCGTGTCGTGTGAACTGCGCCCCGGACGGGAGACCGAGTTGTGCGGGCTGGGCGTGACGCCGATTCGCGTGAATCACGTGGTGCCGACCGTCGGGTTTCTGCTCCGCGACGGAGATCGCACCGTGCTCTACAGCGGCGATACCTATCACACCGAGGAGCTCTGGCAGGTCGCCAAGGGGGTGCCCGGCTTGAAGGCGGCGTTTATTGAGAGTTCGTTTCCCGACGAGATGAGTGAATTGGCGAAAGTGGCGAAGCATCTGACGCCGGCGCTGCTGGCTGAGGAGTTCGCCAAGATGGCGAGGCCGGAAGTGCCGGTCTTCGCGTATCATCTCAAACCGCGATTTCGCGAACGGATCCGGCAGGAGCTCGGTCAGCTGGGCATTCAACGGTTGACCGCGCTTGAAGAGGGCCAAACCCTTGTACTATAGGTGAGCAGGATGGCGTGGTTTAAAAAAGGCAAAACCGAGGAGGCAGAGCCCCCCAAACGCTCCAAAGTGGCGGAGGGAATGTGGCTGAAGTGTAATCACTGCCGGGAGATCGTGTATCGCAAAGAGGTAGACCGCAACAACAAGGTCTGCCCGAAGTGCGACTATCATTTTCCCATCTCGGTCATCGAACGCATCAACTTGTTGGTCGATCTGGGCACGTTCAAGGAGTGGGACCCCGAGCTGGAGCCGCAAGACCCCCTGCAGTTCCAAGACACGCGGACCTATAAGGACCGGATCAAGGCGCAGCAGGAGAAGACCGGCCGCAAAGACGCCATGGTCATCGGCCAGGGGGCGATCAATGGGCGCAAGGTGGCGCTCTGTGTCTTCGATTTCGGGTTCATGGGCGGGAGCATGGGGTCGGTTGTCGGTGAAAAAATCTGCCGTGCGGTCGATCGAGCCTTGGAAGGGCGCATGCCGTTGATTCTGGTGACGGCCTCCGGCGGCGCACGTATGCAGGAGGGGATCCTCTCGCTCATGCAAATGGCGAAAACGTCCGCGGCGGTCGCAAAATTGGGCGAAGCCAAGTTGCCGTTCATCTCGATACTGGCCGATCCGACGTTCGGCGGGGTGACGGCGAGTATCGCCATGCTGGGGGATGTCATCATCGCCGAACCGAAAGCGTTGATCGGCTTCGCCGGTCCGCGCGTGATCGAGCAAACGATCAAACAGCAATTGCCGGATCAGTTTCAACGGGCTGAATTCCTGCTCGATCATGGCATGATCGACATGATCGTCGAGCGCAAGCAACTGAAGGAAGCGGTGAGTACGCTGGTCGGTCATTTCTAGCAGGATGTGGAAAAAGTCCGCCGCCGGCGTTCTCGCTCTGCGCGGTGGCTCGACGTACCAGCAACGTACGCCTCGCCTCCGTGCTCGCTGCGGCCTTGCCGGACGAACTTTTTGCGCATCCTATTGGAAGCTCCGATTCCATCATGCTATGTGAGTGTCTCGTGACCACGATGACGTATCCCGCCACAGTGCAGTTCCTCTACAGCCTGCAACAGCACGGCATCAAGCTGGGGTTGGAGACGATCCGTGCGCTGCTCGCCCGAGTAGGCGATCCACACCGCCGCTATCCTGTGCTGCACATCGGCGGGACAAACGGGAAGGGCTCGACGGCGGCGATGGCGGCCTCGATGCTCCACGCCGCCGGCCATCGCGTGGGACTCTATACGTCACCGCATCTGATTGATTTTCGCGAGCGCATCCGCGTCGACGGCGTCATGATCCCGGAAGCGCGCGTGAGTGAATTAGTGGAGTCCCTGCGCGCGGCGGCGACTCCCGATTTGGCGCCGACCTTTTTCGAATTCACGACCGCGCTTGCCTTCCAGCATTTTGCGGAGTGCCGGGTGGATGTGGCGGTTCTCGAGGTGGGCTTGGGCGGGCGGTTCGATGCCACCAATGTGGTGACGCCGCTGGCGTCAGCCATTACGACCATCGGGTTGGATCATGAGGCGTACCTGGGTTCGACGATCGAGGCGATCGCGTTTGAAAAGGCCGGGATCATCAAGCCGGGAGTGCCGGTGGTGCTTGGCCGGATGGACGCATCGGCCCGCCGGGTGATGGAGGAGCGTGCCTCGGCGGAGGCCGCGCCTGTGTATCTCCTGGATCGGGACTTTCGCTCCGAGGGTGAATCAACGGCGGATTGCGGCTATGCCGGAATGCGGCGACGCTACACACGGTTAACGTGTCCATTGCAAGGACGGTTTCAACTCGACAACCTGGCCTGTGCGCTTGCCCTGATCGAGCTGGCGCATGAGACGGGGGTGACGGTGCCTGAGACGGCGGTCCGTGCGGGGCTACGGCAGGTTGCCTGGGAGGGGCGAGTAGAAGTGATCGGCCAGGACCCGACGGTGATGGTCGATGGCGCGCACAATCCCGCTGCGGCCCGTGTGCTTGCCGACTCTCTCGCCGAGTGGCGGCGTGCCAGACCGGCCGGCCGCATCACGCTCATTGTCGGAATGATGCGGGACAAACATCCGCGAGCATTCCTGGCTCCGCTGCTGCCGATCGTCGATACGTTGATTCTCACCCAGGCCGATCTTCCGCGCGCATCCACCGGTTCAGAACTCCGAGCCCTGTTGGCGGACGTTGCGCCTGCGGCGCAGGTGGTGCCGACGGCCGCGGATGCGATAGCCATGGCCACACGCTCGGCTGCCTCGTCCGATCTGATTTGTGTCACGGGTTCCTTGATGCTGGTCGGCGAGATCAAGGCCCTTTTTCGAGGGTGTTCCCTCTCACCTGTTCGTGGTTGAGATGGGGCCAGACCGTTACGCCGCTTCCAGACACTGGTCTACGGTCGGTCGCTCGGCGGTAGGGTTGGTCGTTGCCCTGCTGTTCGGTCCGCTTCTCCTCCTTGACTTCGTCTGGGCGCAATCGACGGTGACCACGGCCTCGCCCACCAATCAGCCCCTCACGATTACCGCCGAGCGCATCGATCATCTCCAGGAACAAGAAGTGTACGAGGCGGATGGATCCGTGGTGGTGACGCAAGGATCGCTACGCTTGACCGCCGATCATGTGACGATCAATTCGCTGCCGGGCACGCTGGTGGCGACCGGGCATGTGCATTTCCACGATCCTAACTCCGACCTGAAGTCCGAACGGCTGGAATTGAACGTCAATACGGAAGCCGGCGTCGTCACGAACGGCTCGATGTATGTTCGGCCGAGTAACTCGTTTTTCACCGGGCGCAGTATCCGTCGCCTCTCCGAGGATCACTATCGCATCAAGGAAGGGACCTTCACTAATTGCGACGCGAAAGACGGGGAGAAGCCGGCCTGGCGATTCACGTTCGAGGACCTCGATGTCAATACCGGGGAGAGTATCGGCATGAAGCGCGCCTGGCTTTGCATGCGGGATACGCCGATCATTCCCGTGCCCACGTTGACCTATCCGCTGAGCAACCGGCACAGCGGGTTTCTCATTCCCACGCCGGGCTATGACAACCGGTTCGGTCTGCATTACCAGCAGGGCTATTTCTGGGCGATCAACCCCAGCCAGGATCTGACCATCGCGCCCTCGTACTACAACAACCTCGGGTATGGCAGCGATTTTACGTACCGGTATTATCTTGATCGTCGATCGAGCGGCCAGTGGTTCGCGAGTTTTCTGCAGCAAACCAAACTGCCGAATGTGTCGGGAGTGGATCAGTCCAGTTCGGATGAGCGGCGGTTGCGCGGCTTGATCAGCGGCCAGCATGTGCAGCAGGTCACGGACACCTTGCTGGTTCGCGGGCAGGCGTCGTTCGTATCGGACCGGCAGTACCTGCAACAACTCAGCAATTCAGGCGCTCAGCGGGCCTCCCCCAGTGGTGAATCGACGCTGCTCGCCACGCAGCGGCTTCCCTACGGGAGCGCCTATTTCCTGGGCCAGTATCTGCAGCCGTTGAACTCCGGCGGCCCCGACACGTTCCAGCGCCTTCCCGAAGTGGGCTATGTGTTGCCGAACACGTCGCCGTTTGGCTTGCCGTTTCTGGTGAACCTCGACACCAACTTCGTGAATTTTTATCGTGAGCAAGGGTTTGCGGTGAATCGCATGGATTTCATGCCGGGGATCACCACCGACGTGATCGATATCGGGCATGTGGTCGGGTTGATGCCACATTTCAAATTCAAGGAGGTCTACTACACACGCGGCATCCAGGAAGCCAGTCCGCTGCACCGCGAAACCTTCTGGGCCGCCATGGACGCGTCGTCGAAATTGAGTCGCCGATACACCGGCGCCGAGGGCGGGAGTTTCCTGCACACCATCGAGCCCAGCGTCATGTATGAATATGTGCCGGGCAGCGACCAGAGCAAGATTGCGCAGATCGACCAGATCGACGACATTCCGAAGAAGAATCTATTGACCTACTCCCTGCGCACGAAGTTGCTGGAGCAGCAGATCAACGGGCAGAGTTTCAACTGGCTGGATCTGACGGTGGCGCAGAGTTATCACGTCGGGGGGGTGCAGACGCGGGCGCGTGAGTTTACGCCTGGAGTCTTGCCGTTTATCGGCTCCTTGACGCAGCCTCTGCAGCCGGCCACGGTGGAGGTGCAGGGACGGAAAATGTCCGATGTGTGGTTGCGAGCCGTGATCGGCAATACGGCGCCAGAATTTTTCCGCCCCCCCGGGCAAACGGAAGCGCTGGGAAAAAACATCATGGCCGGCCAGATCCTGCCGCCGACGAATTCATACCTGACGGTCGATGCATTTGTGGATCCCTATCGAGGGACGCTGAGCCAGTGGAACACCGATCTGCGGATCCAACAATCGAACTACTGGTACTTCGAGGTTGGGCAGCGTTTCAGCCACGACGGAAATCGAGTTCGACGTGGTGATATTTGGAATCCCGTGTCATTCAATGAAGTCTATGCGCCGACCAAGGAGATTCAGTTCGCCACGATCGGCGGTGGATTCAGAACCCCGTGGGGATGGACGATCGGGGCGAAGGGGTATTACGATGTCAAAAACGGGCGCAGTCCGGAATACGATGTCGTAGCCCTCTACCAGAATCCCTGTAAGTGCTGGTCGCTCGGTCTCTATTACCTGCAGTTCCCGGATCGTCAGAGTTATTCGTTCATGTTAAGTATGACCGGCATCGGGTGGACGGAGAACTTCGGGACGATTGTGGCGAGGACCATTCTGGGGCCCTTGTTGATCGGAGACCGTGGGTTGCCGTGGGCGGCTCCGGGAGGGCCTTATGGACGGGTGACGAATCCGTTGCCGGTGCAGTCGATGCCCATGGGACGATATTAGGTCAGGCGGGTGTACAGGGCCGTCGGATGAACGTGTATCAGCGATGGGAAGGCGGAGGGAGACCGATGAGGCCGGGACTGAGCAGTCTCTCCTTGAGGGCGGCGCTGGTATTCTGGCTTGCGCTTCAGTGGGCTGGCCCTGTTCGGGTTGACGCGGCAGAGCCACCCGCACACTTGCAACGAGCCGCGGTCTTCATGATGGCCGGCGACTATCGTCAGGCCGTGGAAGCCTGTCAGGCGGAAGTGCGGGATTTCCCCTCAGCGCGAAGTTATACCTTCCTGACCTATGTGTACCATGCGCTGGATGGGTATGTGGCACATCTGGCCGGCACCGATCAATGGGTGCGTGTCGAACAGCTGTACTTGAATCTGGCTGCCGCGCGAACCGAAGACTTGCTGGATCCACCGGATGTGTTGGCGCGCATCGCGAAAGAGGTGATCCAACAGGCCGTGCAACGGCAGGCTGATGTGACGGCGGCCATGGCGAATCGTTTGGATCATGCGCTGGTGACGCGGTTGTGGCAGGAGCAGACTGCCTGGAGGCAGGCGAGACCGGACGATTGGTGGGCCAGTGCGCCGCCGCAGTGGCAGTGGGAGCGGCCGTAATTTGACTCTCCGTAAAACCGTGGTATAGGATGACTGAATAGGCCCGAAGCGGCTTCGGGACGATAGCAGCGATGGACGTGTAGGTTCCTTGGGAGAAGGAGGCGTACTGTGGCAGGCGATGCGTTGAAAGTGACGGATGCGACGTGGGATCAGGATGTCATGAAGGCATCCGAATTGGTCATGGTGGACTTTTGGGCGGTGTGGTGCGGGCCCTGTCAGATGGTCGCTCCGATCGTCGATGAACTTGCGACCGAATATGCGGGCAAGGTGAAGGTCCGCAAGCTCAATACCGATGAAAATCCCGAGATTGCCGGCCGCTATCAAGTGATGAGCATTCCGACCATTTTGTTCTTCAAGAACGGCCAAGCCGTGGAACGCCTCGTGGGGGCGCGTCCGAAACGCCAGTTCAAAGAGCTGATCGATTCGTTGCTCGCGCAACATTCCGGCGCTGCCTAGCGTCAGACCATCCGCGGCATGCTGACCGAGCTGCGCATTTCGAATTTTGGCGTAATCGAGCAGCTGGCCGTCACCTTCGGCTCTGGTTTCATCGTGTTCACCGGTGAAACCGGGGCCGGCAAATCTCTCCTCATTGATGCCGTCACTCTGCTGGTCGGAGGGCGCGCTTCTGCGGATCAGATCCGCGCCCAGGCAGACGAAGCCGACTTGGAAGCCGCTTTTCAGTTGTCTCCTGAACATCCCCTGCTGCAGCTCCTTCAGACCAAGGGCTTTGCGCGTCCCGGGGAAACGGACATTGTGATCCGGCGCGTCATCTCCCGCACAGGCCGCAATCGAACATATCTCAACGGGAATCTGTGCCCGGTGCATGTGTTGGAGGAATTAGGCGGGTCGTTGGTGGATGTGCACGGGCAGCATGAACAACAGTCATTACTCTCTCCATCCGCCCAATTAGATGCGCTGGATGCTTACGGTAGACTCCAGAAGCTTCGTCAGGAATACCATGACGCCCGCGCGTTGTGGGGCAAACGGGTCGGTGAGTTGGAGGCGCTCACGGCGCAGATTGCCCGGCGACGTGAACGGGAGGATCTGTTGCGGTTTCAATTCCAAGAGATCACGGAGGCCGCCATTGAGGCAGGCGAAGACGTGAGGCTTGACCAGGAACGGCCTCGCTTGATGCACAGCCAGCAACTCGGGGATTTGGCGGATCAACTCCATGAACTGCTCTATGCAGGGGAGCAAAGTGTCTTGAGTCAACTGGCGTCCGCGCGCAAGTTGGTCTCCAGGATGGAGACGATCGATGCCGCCGTGAGCGACTGGGTGAGCAGTGTCGAGGACGCGGTCGTACCCCTGCGCGAGTTAGCTGCGCAGATCCGCCACTATCGTGATCAGGTGGACGCCAATCCGGCGAGATTGGCGGAGATTGAGCAGCGGATGGATCGATTGCATCGCCTCACCAAGAAATATGGCGGATCACTCGATGCTGTGTTGGTGCTGCAGGAGTCGCTCCGTGCGCAGTTGGATCAGTTGGATACGGCGGAGACGCAGCTCAAGGAATTGACTCGAGCGGTTGACGAGGGCAGGCGGAGGCTGAGCGAGGCGGCCGAGCGGTTGACGCGGAAGCGTGTCGAGGCGGCCAAGACACTCACGGCCTTGGTGACCAAGGAGTTGGGGGCCCTCCGCATGGAGCGGACTCGTTTTGCCGTGGTGGTCTCTCAGGTGGCCGGTGATGAGCCTTACGGTCAGACGGGACAGGATGTCGTGGAGTTTGCCTTCTCGGCAAATCCAGGAGAACCGGTCAAGTCGATAGCGAAAGTCGCGTCCGGGGGGGAACTGTCCCGAGTCATGTTGGCCTTGAAGACGATCCTTGCCGAGAGTGATCGAGTTCCCGTCTTGATTTTTGACGAGGTGGATGCGGGGGTGGGAGGGGCGGTCGCCGAGGTGATGGGTGCGCGGCTTCGTGACCTCAGCCGGCATCATCAGGTGCTGTGCGTCACGCATCTTCCGCAGGTCGGATCTCAGGCACATGCCCATTATGTAGTGGAAAAACAGGTTCGGCAGAAGCGCACGGTGACGCAAGTGCGGCAGCTCACGTCCCAGGAGCGCGAAGAGGAAATCGCACGGATGCTGGCGGGCGTGACGGTGACCAAGACCGCCAGGGCAGCGGCCGCGGAGATGATCGAAAGCGCGAGGGATCGGCGGTCGTGACCGGGTCAGCTTCCCGGTGAGGCTTTCGCGATGGCAAGGGCAGGCAGTGACGACTTGCATTCCCGTACGACCTGCGCAAACAACTCAGTCAGTTTCGGGTCGAAGCGCGTATCCGCCTCGAGCAGAATCTGCCGGATGGCGTCCTCAATGGACGTCGGTTGATGCCCGGGCATGTCGACCGTGAGGTTGTCGAACGCCTGTGCGATGGCGACAATGCGAGCCAGGAGCGGGATCCCTTCCTTTTCCAGTCCGTGGGGATTGCCCGCACCGTCGAATCGTTCGTGGTGATAGGACACGATTTGTCCCACCTCAGCCTGAAATCCGAGCGGCAACAGCATGCGAGCTCCGGCTTCTGAGTAGTCCCTGTCCTGAGCGCCGCTTCTGCAGCTGTCATCGTCATCCGCGGCATACTTATAGTTGGGCAGGCTGATCTTGCCGATATCGTGGAGAAACGCCCCCAGTGCCAACGCTTTCTGGTCGGGCAGGGGTAAATTTAACTGGTTGGCGAGGAGCGAGGCATAAAAGCTGACCCGGCTGCAGTGGTTGAGCAGTTGACGATCTTTGGCTTCAAGAAGGTCGGATAACAGCGGGATCAGCGCCGTGACATCCGCTGCGCCGCCGGCTGCTTCGCCCGTCGCATTGCCGATGGCGAAATAGTTGGTCTGAAGCTCCTTCCACGCGTGCGCGGCTTCTTCTTCGCTTCCCCACAAGGCCGTCGAGGTCCTTAAAAACGATCGCAGGTAATCCAACCGCTGTTTCTTCTCCAACGTTTGATTGATCAGCGTGATCAGCTCGGTGACGTTGAAGGGCTTGAGCAGATAGCCGGCCGCCCCGTGTCGAATGCCCTCCATGGCCGACTTTAAACTGCCGTAGCCGGTTATGATGATGACTTCGATATCTGCGTAGTCCTGCTTAATGTCTTGTAGGAGGTCGATGCCCTGGCGATCGGGGAGCTTCTGGTCGAGGGTGATCAGATCGATATGTTGCTCCTTGAGAACTCGGAGCGCGGATTTGGCATTGTCGGCGGAGTGGATGGTGAAGAAGGGGCGAAGAATGACCTTCAGCGCGTCTCGTGGTCCGGTCTCATCGTCGACGACCAGAACAGATGGTTTACTCTCGACGCGTTCGCCTGTTGACTGAGTCCCCATTCAGAATGCTCCCGAGTGCGTTGCAAGCGGTCACGGATACGAAACGCAAAACCCGTACCGAGTGGGTCCACGCTGATCAACCAATATATAGCAGGTCCGAATCCTTCAGGCCACTAGATATTTGTCGTAAGGGTTGTTCTTACTGACATGAAACAGTGGGGCAGACACTGTTGTGCCAACCTGTGTCATTCCTGAGGCGTTGCGGGATCCGAATGTCCTCCATTGTCGGGCCGACTGATTCCCAAGGTGTCCATGCGATATTTCAACATGCGGCGGCTGATACCCAACATGGTGGCCGCATGGGTCTGCACGTAAGTGGTTCGCTTGAGCGCGTCCAGAATAATTTCGCGTTCGAATTCCATCACGGCCTTCTCCAACGACATGCGCCCGGCGAGCGTGTCGTCTCGAAGAGAGCTTGAACGTGTATCGGTGCGGAGGATGTTCGGCAAATGTTCGGGCGTGATAACGGGTGAGCCCTTCGACCAGATAAATGCCTGTTCGATGATATTTTCCATCTCGCGCACGTTTCCCGGCCAGGGATAATGCGAGATCAATTCCAATGCATCCTTCGTGAACTCTTGCGATGGTCGTTTTTCTTCTTCGATACGTTTTGCAAGAAAGTGTTTGGCCAGGAGAGCGATGTCCTCCCCGCGTTCGCGCAGCGGAGGAAGGTAGAGGGCGATCACATTGATGCGATAGTACAAATCTTCACGGAATTGGTTTTTCCGCACCATGTCATCGAGGTTCTTGTTGGTTGCTGCGACGATACGGACATCGACCTTGATGGACTGCACGCCGCCGACTCTGGTGAATTCCCGCTCCTGCAACACGCGGAGGAGCTTCGCCTGTGTCGCCGGACTGAGGTCTCCGATTTCGTCGAGGAACAGCGTGCCCGTATTTGCCAATTCGAACTGCCCTACGCGTCGGGCCGTGGCATCGGTAAACGAACCTTTTTCGTGGCCGAACAGTTCACTTTCGATGAGCGTTTCCGGTAATGCCGCGCAGTTCAAGGCCACGAACGGACGATCGCGGCGTGAGCTGTTGTAGTGAATAGCCTTGGCGACTAATTCTTTTCCGGTTCCGCTCTCGCCCGTGACCAGAACGGTGGTACGACTGTCGGCCACCTGTTCGATCTTTGCGTAGATCTCCTGCATCGCGGGGCTTTTGCCGATCAGATTGTGAAAAGCGTAGCGTTGCACGACCTGGGCTCGCAACTGACGGACTTCCTGTTCCAATTCCTGCTTGCCCAGGGTCCGTTCGATCACGATTTGAAGTTCTTCTACGTCGAACGGCTTGGAGAGGTAGTCGGCCGCGCCGAGCTTCATGGCGTCGACCGCCGTTTTCACCGCTTTCGTACCGGTCAGCATAATGACCGGCACGGCGCGATTTTCGGTGCGCATGGTCTGCAGAGCCGACAGTCCGTCGGCTCCAGGTAGAATCACATCCAGGAGTACCAGGTCTGGAGCCTCCTGCTTGAAAATTCGGAGCCCCTCGGCAGCATCCGCCGCTTCCAAAATCTCGTAGGTCGGTTCCAGCACCGTTTTGAGCGAGGCGCGCACCCGCGGCTCATCATCAACAAGTAAGACTCGTTTCTTCATGTTACTCCCGTACGGCTGAACCAGTGGTGCCTCCGTCAGGCACCGGAAAATTGACGGAAAACGTGGAGCCTGTTCCGATCCGGCTTTCGACGGTCAGCGTGCCGCCATGCTCTCGGACAATCTGGTGTGCGGTGGTGAGTCCGAGACCCGCGCCATCCCCCGCACTGTTTGAATGCTTGGTGGTGAAAAAAGGATCGAAAATATGTTCCAGATGGTCGGGCGCAATGCCACAGCCTTCGTCTTCGACCTGCAGTTGCACCCAGGAGGTGCGGCCGCTTTGAGACAAGAGCCGGGTATGAACACGAATGGCACCGTTGCCGCTCGGCATCGCGTCAAGAGCGTTCAGGAGGAGGTTTAACAGGACCTGCTTGATTTGTTGGCGGTCGAGGAGGAGGAACGGTAATTGAGGCGACAGCAGGGGCTGCAATTCAATGTGACGCCGCGAGGCGGTGGCGGACACGAAGCCGAGGCAGGAGGCCACAAGCTCGTTCAAGTCCACTTCGGAAGGTTGTGGGGTCATGTAGCTGGCGTAGTCGAGAATTTCATGGAGTAGACGTTCGATGCGGTGAATGTCCTCGAGTGCCAGTGTGCTGAATTCCTTGATGAAGACCGGATCCTGCTGCCGTTGAGGGGCCAATTGGACAAATGTCTTGATCGATGTGAGCGGGTTCCGGATTTCATGGGCAAAGCCACCGGCCATGATTTCCAATGAACGCAGTCGGTCTGTTCGTCTCATTAAGGTGGAGGAGCGGCGAAGGTCGTCCTGAGTCAGATAATGATCTAATGTTGTGCCCGCGATTTGCGCCATGGTTTCGACGAGGGCTCTTTGGTCTTCGTCAAGGTAATCGTCTTTGCCGATTGGCCCGAGGGTACAGAGCCCGCGAAGTTTCGTTTTGCCCCGGAGCGCGAGGCAGAGTGCGGCCTCTCCTGCGAGCATGGCCTGGCCCGCCGGCGAAGCGGGGGCATGGTCGGAATGAAGCATCGATGCCTTGTCGGAAAGACCGTGAAGTAAGGGATGATCGTCGGGCAGCAGCCGTGTCAATTGGGAACGGTGATCCTGTCCGAGCGACGCAATGAGGCGATAGTGCCCGCCGTCCGGTTCCTGTATCCATAAGGCGCCCTGCGGCAGGTGTGCCTGCTGAGAGAGGCGCAGGAGAAGGACATCGCCGAGGCGTGGAAGATCGGGGGCGCTTCCCACGGCCTCGGAAAACTCGCTGATGATTTTGAGTATTTCCACAGAGCCTTGAAGAGTGGAGGTCTGCCGACTGGACGGGTGGAGTGTCATAGTCCTGCACAGGAAATGCCAGGCCACACACCTGGCTACTCACGGTGTCGCCAAAGCCTCCGCACGTTTTGTGCTAGTGAGTGAAGTATATATGCGAGGTATGGTTTCAGCCAGCGGAATCAGGTTTTTCAGCGGCGGCGAGAAGAAGCTGGCCGGAAAGCGCACGGAAGAGTCTCGGCGGGGCAGAGGTGACTTGTGCGAAGTAGCGGTTCATGGCCTCCTCCTCCAACACGTGTAATTGTCCGATGCGGAGAGCCATGCAGCATTGGGCCATTCGATTCAGGGTTCCGCGAGCCTCTCCTGCGAAAGCATTCAGTCCGAGTTCCGGTAACGACAGGCGGTAGAGGCGAGCCACGTCCGCAGAGGATGTGAACGCGCTGATGACGAGTCTTCCACCGGGCTTGAGTACGCGGAACAGTTCACGCAGCGCGTGGAGCGGGGAGTGTGCGAAGGTCAGCGAGAGATTGGCCACAATACGATCAAATGAGTGGTCGGCGAACGGGAGCGCTTCTACGGAACGGCTCAGCGTCCACTGGCGATGGATCGGAGTCGCGCCGGACATGCGAGCAGAAAATAGTTTGTCGACGTGTTGCAGTGCACTTCCGGTCGCCTCTCGTGCATGGTGTAGCGCCGACGGTGAGAAGTCCACGCCGACATACTGAAGCTGTGCTCCGGGCTGCCAGGTTTGGGCGCGAAGTCGGTAGGAGAGATTGAGCAGCAACAATCGGGCAAACGAATGCAGGCCGCATCCGACATCGAGGAGCGTCAGGTGCCCGTCGAGTGGCTGGAGGAGTTGGTACATCTGATCAACCGTGTGCCAATGCGTAGGTAGCTCATCCAGGGTGTGGGTCAGGTCGGAGTATGTATTCCAAAGCCGGGCGCGCCCGGCCGTACCCAGTGAATACTTGATGCGAAGTCGATCCAATTCCAAAAGGCTACGAGTGACCGTCGCTTGGGAAATCCTGGGAGAGGCAACGGCTGCAGACTCTTGCGTGGGGTGGCCCGGTTGGCAGAGTTGTATGAGTTGCCGCGAACTTGCGGTGAGCAGCGACGGTGTGAGTCCACCGGAGGCTATGATTGGCGGCGAAAGACTCACTCTTCTGGCTCTCGATCCAAGTTGAATCAACGCTTCGCTAAGGGCGGAATGGGATGGTGCAGGAATGGCACAATCCGTCGCTGCCTCCGCTGTCGCGAGAATCACCACGTCTGCGGCGCAATGCGAGAGCTCCTCCTGGAGGGCAGCCCCATCTGTATACTGCGCGGCAATCGCGTCGGCGAGGAAGTGATCAATGTCGAGCGGAAGCCCCAGCAAGTTCCCCAATCCCAGTCTGGTTCCTGCGAGATGCTCCTCTACCAGATCTCGCTGATGCAGGGTGGTCAGACAACTTCGGATGTCGAGTGTTGGATTGAGGAGAATCAGTCGATGCAGCTGTCTTTGCCAATCCTGCCGTCGTAGCGCGATCCGTCCGAGGAGATCGGGCGCCAGCAGCGTGAGCGGTGTCCCAGGCCACTGGGTACAGGCATAGGTGAGAATCGTGTCGAGATCGTCTTCCAGCGACGAAAATGTGGTGTGCGAAGGATCTCCGTCGCTCAGCCCAATATGACGGCTGTGATCGTATCGTAGGACCCGAAGTCCGGCACCGGCGAGGGCGTAGGCAACGGCCACATACTGTTGCTGAGTCGTGCCGTATCCTGGGCAGAGCAGGACCAGGGGGGCCTGCCCTGTTGCCCCATGTCTGGGATAGTCGTGAGACAACGCAAGTCGATGTCCTTCATGATTCTGGACTGTGTGCGAGTCTGTGAAAATGGGTGGATCCGCGCTGATGATGAATCGATCATGAAAAAGGTTGCTTTCATCGGCAATGATGCTTCGAAGTTCATGCTCCTGTGCCGGGGAAAGATGGTCGAAGCGCACCCCGATGCAGACCGTTGTGTGTCCAACATGATCGAGGGGGGAACGTGTTGAACGCGGTCGAGGATCTGCCCAGACAATACGGGCGCCCCATGGCTGCCGCGAAGCGCGCGGCTCATCGTTCTCGGGCGAGGGGCGGCTTGGTTCCAGAGGTAACAAGTGGAGCGTGGGATACCTTTCCGTAAAGTCGAAGCCAGCGGGTAGCTCAAGGCACGCGCCATCCAGGCTGAGATTCATGATCCGACCGAGCAGTAGGTGGGGAGGATTGTGCGGGGCGACCAACTGAACCGAATGAGCGAGTCTTAAGCGAGTGGTCTCGCGGCGCTCTGCTTCCGGTTGAGTAGAAGGTGGAAGCGTTGGGCGAGTGGGCTCGATCGCTGTGGCGGATGGAAGGATCAAGCCCTCGAAGGTGAGGGGCGTCGAGCCATCCTGTAGGCCATCGAGCAGCGAGCGGAGCACATTTCGGTCACGTTCGACGTTGAGTAGGAACGAAATGGCAAACTCTTTCATATCGGACGATGGGACGTCGGCGGTTTCCGAGGAACGTTCGTGCACCACACCCTGCAACTCGAGGAAACTCACCGGTGTTTTGATGACGATATAGGCCGGTTGCAAATGAATCGACGTCGGAATGTCCCGAATCGTGAGGAGCGCTCCTCCTGTGCTCATATTTCGTAGGACACCACGAAGTGCGGTGCCGCCGATCGACAACTGAACTGGAAGGGAAAAGGGCTTGCGCTCTGACCGCCGCCGCTCAGGTTGGGCACGTGCGGCCTGCTGCCGTCGACTCACGTCGGAGTGAAGGAGCTCCTTCGATGTCGTTGGCTGGTGGGCGGACTGAGCAATCAACGGGGAGTTTCCCGTCATGGCAGGAATACGAACCGAAATAGTCAGCCGCCTATCGCCGACGTGTTCGATCTCAATGCTGCCCCCATGAGTCTGAATGATGTGATGGGCTTGGAGCAGCTGTTCTGCCGACAGGCTTTCAGGCGGTTCATCGGTCGACTGTAGGTGCACACTTGCGACGGTTGCTCGGATTGTAAAGGTCGCGAACGTACGCGTGGGTTCAGCTTCTTCCGTCATTTTGTCCGGGGCGGTCGAAGGGCTTCCAGTCGCAAGGGGTTTTGTTTCTACAACGAGGTTGGCTGGGTTGTCAGGAGTCGAGACGCAGTGTCGTGTGTACTCGATGAGGATGCGCACCAGGTTGTCGATGTCGGTACGTGATCCAAGAATGGCCGGGATGTGTTGCCCCAAGTGGCTCGTGAGCATGATACCTGGTCCATCAGGGGCTTGGTGTATTGTCTGCACCACGGCTTGAACAATGTCGTTCAGGTTAAGGGGGAGAAACTCGGCAGGGTGTGCGTGGATGACTTGCGCGAGTTGCTGGCTTAGTTGGCTCGCGTGCGACGCTTTGGCGATCATCGTTTCGACATGCTGCTCAAGGTTGCTGTGCTGGATCGACGTCAGTAATCGCTGCGAGTCCTGGAGTAGCGTGGTGAGAGGTTGCTGCAATTGGTGCGACACGCGAGCCGCTTCCCGGGTGAGTGTGAGTTGTCGATGGGTTTCTTGTAGGCGGGATTCCAACTCCGTCAGGCGATCCTGTTGAGCCTTCTCATGCGACAGATCGTGCAGCAATCCGACGGTGCCTAGATACCGGTTGGCGGAGTCAAAGAGCCCCTTTGCCGTCACCTCGACGGTTACCGCCACGGTTGGGATATCGGGTAATGCCTTGCGGTGGAGGGTGAGCTCAAGTTTTCGTGTCGAGCGACTTCCTGCTCGACGCTCGTTCAACCGGAAACGTCCCATCTGCTCCTGTTGCGGCGAGAGGAGGATCGAATAGTGCTGGCCCGCGAGTTCTTCCGGGCTGTACCCCAGCAAGGCGGTGACGGTTGCGCTCACGTAGACAAATCGCCCTTCCGCGTCGAGTTCATATAACAGGTCGCTGAGCGTTTCGATGAATCGCAAATGTCGTTGGAAGGTATGGTCCAACTTCATTTGGAGGTCACGCTTTTCAACGGCCTCTTGCACGGAGAACAACAGTTCGGTGATGAAGCCGGGTGATTGTTTGAACAGGAGGAAGTCGGCCCCGTTTTGTAGGGCATGGATTGCCGTGTGCGAATCATGGTCGTTCGTCTGGAGTAGGATTGCCGCATAGGGGGCATGTCGACGAAGGCGGGCGATCACATCCATGCCGCGTTCCGGAGCCAGGTCCTGATCGATGAGAATGATGTGCCAATCACCCTGTTGGCTGAAGGTCAATGCGTCTTCCGAGGAGTAGCCGGCTTCGATGCGACAACCGGAGAACAAGCTACGCAGGGTGGTCGTCACCAGTTTGATTTCTTCGGGATGTTCGTTGATCAGAAGGATATTGAGCGATGGTTCCGGAAGGGACATGGAAGATCTCATGCTCGTCAAGCAGGGGTGCGATCAGGATGCCCGGCGCATGCTGCGTAGAAGCTCGGGCCTGCACCACCGCACAGTAATGAACATGCTCTCCCATTTCGAAGGGGAACTGTGTCCTTGGAAAGCAGGTCAATGTGCATGGATGGTTCAATATCATACACCTTCTTGAGAATCCCAGTCCGCTGCCCGAGGGGGCGGTCCAACTTCCGTAGGGTCGAGTGGAAGTCTGGGCGTGCAGAATCGACTCTGACCGGATCCCCTGGGACTGCTTCGTGACGGATCGGAGTGAGGTGAAGGGGATGGATCGGGCGAGGAGAAGAGCTTCCGCGGACGGGGCCACCGCAGCACAGCATCCGCGGTGACCCTCGATGTGTCCGGCCTAGCGTACCACCGCGGTGTTCGTCTCCTGCGGACAGACACCTGGCGTCATGTACAGAAGGTAGTTTCCCATCCCGTGTTGAATATTTGGGTTGTGTAACGGGTGGTGGTGAACCATCACCATTTCATAGTCATCCTGTTTGGTGACGGTGAACCCCTTCCCGTCTCGATAGACTTGATGGGGAAGGAAGTCACGGAAAGTTCCGTCAGCATCGACCTCAGGAACGGTGCGGAGGAGCGTCTTCTGAGAAGTCTTGTTTTCGAGTGCGACCATGAGAAGTTCGTCGTGGCCGTGCGGATAGGCGAATTTCACGCAGCCGTCCATGCTGAACTTTAGCGGCGCTGAGAGGACCGAAACCCCTGGCTTGATTTCGATGCCTTCGTCCGTCTGGTCCGCGCCGCGTTGGCCGAATTTGCTATAACACACGATATTCACGCCTACCTGGTAGACGTCCATTTCCTGTACCTTCGTGCCTTTGGGGGCGACATACATCGTGAAGCGGGCCATCACATCCTTCGTCGGGGGGGCCTTATGATAGAAGGCCACGACCGACATGAGATTTTGTCCTTTGCCCAGCTTGACGCCATAGCCTTCGGGGAAACGGGCTTCCGTCATTTCCAAGCCGGCCCCCGCGAAAAAGAGCGGCTCGCCGTCGCACGACACGCTGGGTTTGTCATTGTTCAGCATGAGAATGTGATGAAGATAATTTTTGGGGAGGGGCTTGCCGTCTTTTGTAAAGACCTCGGACTTGTATCCGATCATGTACGTGTCTTCGGGGAGCTGAAACACCTTTTGGGGCATGCTGGATGCCAATTCACCGTCGTGGCCGGTGGGCAGGTCGACGGGGCCGAATGTCAGCGTGACCGTGTGGTCGTCGATGGCCAGCGTGGTTTGGCCCAGGCTGGGCATGGTGGGAATGGCATGGTGCGCGTGCCCGCCGTCGGCGTAGGCCGGACCGGTAATTCCCAAGAGCAAGCCCATTACTAGAAGCACACGATTCATAGCCCCTCCTCGTTGTGACAAACCGGCCGTGGTCAATATTGCTGAAACTATGCGGGTAAGCGCCACCCGGTCGCTAAGGCGCCGGCGGGGGCGAGGTGAGTCGTTTCCACTGATAGGTGCCGCCATGCTGTCGAGGTGGAATATTGTTCCGTGTACCGACACGCACATACCACCAGATACCCTTTGCTTCGGTCCCGTCTTCCGAGAGAATTACTTCGAACGCGCCTTCCCGGTCATTTCCGGTCTGTTTCCAGGTGCCTTGCCAGCGGCGGTCGTCGTAACTGGTGGTC